>Ga0111187_1107_pt1 | contig 14199 bp, 14 predicted proteins | sample DeeMarSWOR324_28_FD_80242 | JGI IMG/M metagenome (GOLD analysis project Ga0111187, IMG submission 80242) | Phycisphaerae bacterium SM23_33 | reverse complement strand
GTTGCGGCCCGGCCAGGAGTGGAAGGTGGGCGAGGCTCAGCTCAGTTCCATCCAGGCGTGCCTGCACGCGGCCATCGCCGCGGCCCACGCCAGGGCCGGGCGGGCCCAGGACTACCGCAAGCACATCGAAAAGGCCGAGGCCCTGGCCAAGGCGATCCCCGGCGACATCAACAAGATGTGGGCGCAGATGCTGTCCAGCGTGGCCAAACCGGATGAGGGGCCCGGCCCCGACCCGACGAATGCCATCTACAAGAGCAAGGCCATCGAAAGCGTGGTCATTGCCCGAGCCCAAGCCGGCGACCACGACGGCGCCCGCCGCAGCCTGGAACTGATCCCCGCCGGCAGGCATCGTGACGCCCGCGCGAGATTGCTGGTGAAGGCGCTGGCTGAAGCTGGCGCCCTGGAAGCCGCCCGCGCCGCCGCCGAGGCGATCACGGAGGACGCGGTGCATCGCGACCTGGCCTTCGTTTCCATCGTAGGCGCTCACGCCCGGGCCGGCGACCTGGCCGGGTCGAGAGCACTGGCCGGGCGAATCCGCCACGGCGAATACCGCCTGATCGCGCAAATGCACTGGGCGGCGGCGGACCGGGCCGGCAGGGGCGGGGACTACGCTGCGGTGCTTCGAGCCGCCGCCGACTCTCGGCTCCGCCCCAACTTGTACCGCGACCTGGCCCGCATTCAGGCCGGCGCCCCCAGCCGCCGCGAAATGGCCAAGTGGATTGCTGCCCTGGGCGGGGCCGAGGCCCGTTTCCACGCCTTCCTCGGTGCCGGCGAGGGGGTCATGGCCGCGGCCTCGAAGCCCGCCTCGGCCCCGGCCGCGCCAGCCCGTTCGCAGCTTGGCGGCGCCGGGCCTGCCTCCGCGCCGGCTGGATCGGCCGAACTCGCCGCCGAGGAGACCAAGAAGCGGATGGAGCAGTTCGCCCGGGAGCTGGAGGCCCCGCCCAGGTAGGGCATCGCCGATCTGGCGGACCAGGGCTCGGCAACGCCCGCCGAGGCCGCGCCGCCAGCCGGACTTCGCATGGGGGCTCCCTGGTCCGGGCGGCGACTGGACTTGCGCAAAGAATCCGAAACAGGGTATTGACAACCCGGCCCGAACGACCACATTATTCCCGCTGGTGGAAGGATCGTCGGGTGGTTTCGGGGAAGCGTTTCCCGACTCGGCGATGGGCCCTCGTGGCATCGGGGTCCTGTTTGCATGTCAAGAGCGAAGGGGTATGGCTTTGGCCTGGAGTGGCGGCACGTCTTCCCGGTGGCCATGGTGTATCCGTTGCATCGCTTTTGGGCGGGTCTCTTGTCTGCAAATCCGTTGATGCCGCGTGCTTCAAGGAGGCCGGCCATGGCTACCGGTAAGGTCAAGTGGTTCAACAACTCCAAAGGGTACGGTTTCATTACCAGCGATGAAGGTGGCGATGCGTTCGTGCATTACAGCGACATCGCGGGGGACGGCTTCCGAACGCTCAAGGAAGGCGACGCGGTGGAGTTCGAGGTTCAGAAGAGCGAAAAGGGTCTGAAGGCCATCAACGTCCGCGCCGCCCAGTAAGGCCGCCAACCAGACGATACGATCCGGGGTGGGCCGCCATTGCGGTCCGCCCCGCTTGCTTCTTGGGCCGGTCCCGGCAAAGGACAATGGCGGTCCGGGCTCAGGGCGGGGCCGGCTCATTTCAACGGGTCGCGGGCTGGGGCTGCGACGGGGCGGCCGCCGCGAAGGGGGCATCTGGGGGGGCAATGGCGTAAACGTACCCTGTCGCGCCCAGGGGCGCTGGACGGATCTGCCTGGCTCGCCGGCCGTGCCGCCGCCGGCAGCCCGCCACAGCCGTACCGCCGGGCAGATCGAGCCTGATCGGCCCCGAGCCGCTTCTGCCCAGCCGGCGGCAATAAGCGCCTGCCGCGCCCGCTGCATGAGCCGCTTCTGACCCGGTCGGCCTGTCAGTGATTGCGCTTGCCCGAGATCAGGGAAGCGCCCGGTTCGGGCGTTTCCTCAAAAATGGGCAATCCCGCGCTGGCCCTTTTGGCGTACTCCTCAATGTTGGCCAGCCGGATGAGTTCAGCCTCTTCGCAGGGCTCTTCGAACAAGCCGTATTGGCTCGGCCGATAAGCGCGAACAGGCCGTCCTCCTTCCTGCGACATGGCGGTCCCTCCGCAAAAGACCTTCCACGCCTTAATTCAACCACCAGTCCTCCTTGGCTGGCGTGACTTTAGATGTGACTCAACCATGTTCATTGTTGGCGATGGTGCCCGCCGCGCCAAGGATAATTTTTCACGAATTTTGCCTCGTTTTTCTCGTGGACCGGGCCGGCCGTTGGCCCTGCGCTCCGCCCGGACGGGAATGCCGCTGATTGTCCGCCGCGGTGGGCCAATCTATAATGGGAGCCGGTATGGCGCAACGGGACTATTACGAGATCCTGGGCGTGAGTCGGTCGGCCACACCTGAGGAGATCAAGTCGGCCTACCGGCGTTCGGCGCGGAAGCTGCACCCGGACGTCAACAAGGCCAAGGACGCGGCGGAGAGGTTCAAGGAGGCCACGGCCGCCTACGAGGTTCTCAGCGATCCGCAGAAGCGGCGGATGTATGACCAGTTCGGCCACGTGGGCCCGCCCGGGGCTGACTTTGCCCGGGCCGCCGGCGGCCGGGGAGGAAGGGTCTACACCTGGAGCTCCCGCGGCGGGCAGGGTCCCTTCGGCGGGGCGGTGCCCTTCGACTTCGAGGAGTTGTTCTCCGCCAGCCCGTTCAGCGGCATGAGCCTGAAGGACCTGCTGGCCGCCCTGGGCGGGCGGGGGCGGGCCGGGCGGCGAACCCGCCGGGCCGCCCAGCCGGCTCAGGACATGGAGTACCCCATCACGCTGGACTTCATGCAGGCGGTCAGGGGAACCACCACCCGGCTGGAGCTGCGGCGGGACGACGGGTCCGCCGAGCAGATTGACGTGAAGATCCCGCCGGGCGTCCGGCAGGGCAGCAAGGTCCGCGTCCGCGGCAAGGGCCTCGCCGGCGGCGACCTGTACATCATCACCCGCGTCCGCGATCACCCCTACTTCCGCCGCGACGGGACCGACATCTACCTGGACCTGCCCATCAGCGTGGGCGAGGCCGCCAGCGGGTGCGAGGTGACGGTGCCCACGGTGGACGGGCCGGCCAAGCTGAAGGTGCCGCCCGGCACCTCGGGGGGCACGCGGCTGCGGCTGCGCGAGCGCGGGGTGGCGGACCCCAAGGGCCAGGCCCGCGGGCACCAGTACGTCGTCATCAAGATCGTTCTGCCCAGGCAGATCTCCGAACAAGGCAGACGGCTGCTGGGTGAATTCGACAAGACCGACCCGGCCAACCCTCGTAAGGACGTGCCCTGGTGAAGATCACCGGCCAGTACACGCGGGCCACCAGCTTCGCCATCCTGACCATCGCCCTGGTGACGGCGGCGGCGCTGCTGACGGGCCTGCTGCTCCTGCTGCTTGACGCCGCCGGAAAGGCCGAGCCGGAAAAGCAGCGGCACCTGGTGACGAGGACGCCCCGCCGGTGGAAGGCTTCGAGGACAGCGACGAAGACGATGCAGATTCCGAGGATCAGCCGCCCGCCTGAGCGGGCCGGGCGGAGCCCGGTTGCGTCGCTGGGGCGGCCTTCATCTCGATGACGGCCAGCAGGAAGTGGCTGGCCCGCCGCTGGAAGCCCAATGCGTAGAGCGTCCCCGCCCGCTGGTATTTCTGGCGCCAGTAGTGAAACAGCCTGACGTGCTCGGGCCTCAGGCCCGGCTGCTGGGGAGCGGACACGACCTGCCAGACGGACCGTGATTGTTCCGGCCGCAGGGCGGTCGGTTCGGCACCCGGGGAGGCGTCCAGCACCCAGGCGTTGTCGTCGCGCACGACGAAGGCCGGGCGGAGCGGAAATCCCCCCTCGACGTAGGTCACCCCGCCGGCCTCCCGCGCGGTCAGGTCCGCGCCGCTCAGCTCCGTGAACCGGGCCCCGATTCCCGCCGGGCGGACGACGCGCACCTGCCCCCGGCGGACCGTCAGCCGGATCGCACGCTCCGCCGGGTCCACTTCCGCCTGGTCTCTGGCCGCCGCCTCGCGGTCGGGATAGACCGGGTGCGGGAGGCGGTGGGCCTTGCGCCGAACGCGGCTGGTCCTTCTGGCCGCCAGAACGGCGAAGGAGTCCAGCTTCACGGGCTCACCTTGGGCGTGGAGCTGGAGGTGATACTCACCCGCCTCGACCGCCGGCGGCCAGGCGGGCACGGGGAAGGCCAGCGCCGTTGCGGCGGCCGCGAGGATCACCGCGGCGGCGGCGCGGGCCCCCGGCCGGCGGATGAACAGCGTGCCGGCGGCGGCGGTGGCGAAGAGGGCCAGCAGCAGCACGGCGTTGCGGCGCGACCTCGCCGGCCAGGTGACCGGGGCGTCGGCGAAGGGGGCGAAGGCGTCGTCGATGAACTGGTCGGTGGTGGCCAGTGCGGCCCAGGTGATTTCAGCGGCGGCGGAGCCCAGGACCTTCCCGGACCGCCGGCCCGCCGCCGGAGGGGGCAAGCACGACGCTCTCCACGGTGGCGGAGGCGCCGTTTCCGGCCGACAGCTCCGCCAGCCGGTACGGAGACAGGGTCTCATCTTGAGCCGCCGCGACCTTCAGCGTGGCCGTGATGGGTGCATCGGCGGCCGCCGCCGGCCCCGCAAGCAGCGCCGCCGCGAGGATCGCCCAGGTTGCCTTCATGGCCGTAAGCCAACCGCCGCGGCCGCCGCCCTGCAAGAGGATTTCGGGCCGGTCAGATCGCCCCCCGGGCCACCATCCGCTTGGCCCGGAGCAGCTCGGCGACGGACCAGGCCTGGGCGATGCAGCCGGCCGGTGCGTGCGGCGGATTGCCGTCGAAGATCTCCGAGACGTAGCCCACCCCGGCCAGGGGCAGGTGCTGGTCCCATCCGGCCAGCCATTTCCCCGCCTGGGCGCGGGCCGGATCGGAAAAGCCGTTGACCTTCAGGTAGGCCTGGATGAACGGCCCCATCAGCCACGGCCAGACCGTGCCCTGGTGATAGGCCCGGTCGCGGGATTCCCCGCTCCGGCCGTACCACCCGCGGTACCGCGCGTCCGCCGGCGAGAGCGTCCGCAGGCCGTACGGCGTCAGCAGCTCCCGGCGGACGACCTCGACCACCGAGCGCTGCTTCTCGGCCGCCAGCGGACAGTCCGGCAACGCTACCGCGATGATCTGGTTGGGCCGGATGGCGGGGTCCTTCTGCTCGCCGCGGACGCAGTCATACAGGCAGTGGGCCTGTTCGTTCCAGAAGGTCGGCTGGAAGGCGGCCGCTACCTGCTCGGCCACCTGCTGCCACAACTGGCGGCTGTGGGGGTCGTCGGCGCGGCGGGCGGCAATCCGCAGGGCGGCGTGCCACAGGGCGTTGATCTCGACGCACTTGCCGTCCCGCGGCGTGACCGGCTCCTCGCCCAGCTTTGCGTCCATCCAGGTCAGCTGCGTGCGGCGGTCGCCGCCTTCCAGCAGGGCGTCGGCGTCGGCGTGGATGCCGCAGCGGGTGCCGTCGTGGTAGCCCCGCAGGATCTGCTCCACCGCCCCGGCCAGGTGGTTTTGCCAGCCGGCCTGGTCGCTGCTGGCGGCCACGTAGCTCTCGGCCGCCAGCACGAACCAGAGCGAGGCGTCGATGCTGTTGTAGCGCGGGCCGGTGCCGTACTCGTTGAAGAAGTTCGGCACCATTCCCTGGTCAATGGATTCGGCGAACATGCGGAGCATGGCCAGGGCGGCCTGGAACTGGCCGGTCTCCAGCAGCAGCCCCGGCAGGGCGATGAGGGCGTCCCGGCCCCAGTCGGCGAACCAGTGGTACCCGGCGACGATGGTGGTGGCGGGGTGGGCGTTCGGCCGCTTGCGCTGGGTGACGAAGGCGTCGCCGGCCACGGCCAGGCGGCGGGTGGTCTGGTCGGCGTCGGGCCCCAGGGCCCGGACGATCTTTCGCAGGCGGGCGCGCTTCTGCCGCACCACGGCGTCGAAGTTCACCTCCTTGGGGTCGTCCAGGGAGGCGGTCAGTTGGACGGGGGCATCGGCCGCCAGCGGGAGCTCGAACCGCCCCGGGGTGTACAGGTCCTCGAAGCCCTCCTGGCCGCGGGCCAGCTCGCCGCGGTAGCGGAAGCGATACCACCATTGCGGGTCGGGGCAGAACCGCTCGCGGCCGCTGGCGGCGGCGGACAGGTGCACGGCGTAAGGCGTGGCCTGGCGGTCCTCCACCCGGATGCCGTTCTGATAGTGCAGGTAGGTCATCTGATGGGGCTTGCGAGCCAGTCGCAGGCCGTGAACGTCCCGCAGGGCCACGAACGGGGTGATCCGCAGCATCCCGGCCGGGCCGGAAAGCAGCCGGTAGCGGACCGCCACCGCGTTGGCGGCCTCGGCCAGGATGATCTCCTTGATCAGTTCGGCCACGCCGCAGCGGTACACGAAGGTGGCGGCCAGGTCGTTGCGGAACTCCACGAGGTGGGCTTCGCCGGAGCCCAGGAAGGCCCCCTCGAACTCGAAGTTGGCCAGGTCGTAGGGGGCTTCCCGGCCGGCCTCGTCGGGCAGGGCCAACTGATCCAGCAGGCAGCTCAGGGCGAGGATCCTACTGGCGGGCGGGCGGGTGGCCGCCACCAGCAGCCCGTGGTAGCGGCGGGTGTTGGTCCCCAGCACGCTGGCGGAGGCGTAGGCCCCGAGCTTGTTGGCGACCAGCCATTCCCGCCCCAGCAGCTCGTCGCTGCCCGCGCCTTGACAGCCGACCACCAGCGGCTCGGGCAGAAGTTCACGCGTGGAGGGCCCGATCATACAGCCTCTATATCGTCCTGGCGGGGGCAACGGGGTTACGGCAAAGCCCTGGCCATCTGCAGCCGGGCGGCCCGGTCGGCGTTGCCGCGGCGCCGTCAGGGCTCATCCGGCCCGGGCGGACTTGGCCCGGGCCAGTCGGGCGCGGACCGAATCCAGGATGTTCATGTAGTTGATGTAGGAGTCGTAGGGGGACTCGTAGGGGTTGAAGTACTTGTGCACGTCGCCGTCGGCGAAGTATTTGGTGCACATGTAGTAGAAGTGGTCGGAGATCTGGAGCTTTCGCCAATCCTCGATCAGCTGGGGGTCTTCCGAGGCGCGGACGTCGTCGGCCAGGGCGTACAGCTCGTACAGGGCGTTGGCCTGCATGGAGTTGCCCAGCCAGGCGGAGATGTCGCGCTCGATGTCGGCCCAGGAGATCATGTGGGGCACGTCCAGCTCGCCGGAGGCGGGGTATCGCGCGGCGGCCTCCGAGATGGTGAGGAAGTCGTTGTCGCCGATGCCCATGACCTTCCCCGGCAGCGCCCGCAGGAAGTCGAAGATGCCGGTGTCGGCCCACTGGTGCTCGCCGAAGGTCTCGTAGTCCATGAAGAGGTTGCAGACGTAGCCGTTGCCGTTGATCTGGTCGACCCAGCGGGCGAACTTTCCGGCCGTCAGGGGCCACTCCGACCAGCCCCGGTTGCCGAAGCGGAAGGCGATGTCGTCGCTGAGGCGATAGTTTTTCAGCAGCAGCGCCAGCCGGCGGCAGTTGGGGGGCACGTACAGGAAGTTGGGGCTGCGGTAGCCCAGCACGTGGTCGGCGCCTTCGCTGAGGATGACGTCAAAGCCCATCTCCTCGGCCAGCTTGGCCACGTCGTTGTTGTAGGTCAGCTCGGTGTTGCGGAACACCCGCGGCCGCTGGCCGAAGACGTCCTCCACCAGCCGCCGGTGCATCTGGACCTGGTCCATGAACTCGTCCCGGTGGTACAGGAACGCCAGCGAATGGTGGTAGGTCTCGGCGATGAACTCCACGCAGCCGGTGGCCGCCAGCTCCTGGAAGCTCACCAGCACCTCCGGGGCGTAGCGGCGGAACTGCTCGATGGCCATTCCGGTGATGGAGTAGCTGACCTTGAATCGGCCCTGGTGGGCGCGGATCAGCTCGGCGATGACGGCGTTGGTGGGCAGGTAGCACTTCGAGGCCACCTTCTGGCAGACGCGGGCGTTGGACTGCTCGTCGAAATAGTTCGTGCCGCTGTCGAAGACGCTGTACCGCCTCAGGCGGAAAGGCTGATGCACCTGGAAGTAGAAGACCACCGAAGCCATGGCGAGATCCGTCTGCTGCTGCCCGGGCGGGCGGGAATCAGGCAACGCTTGCCGCGCCGGCCAGCTGCTCGTAGATTACCTTGCACCTTTGGGCTGCGTCGCGCCAGGAGAGCTTGCGGAGCTCGATTTGCCCCTGCTCGCGGAGCACCCGCTGCAGCGGCGGGTGGCGCAGCACGGCCAGGATCTTGTTGGCCATCTCGTCCACGTCCCAGAAGTCCACCTTGAGCACGTGGGTGAGCACCTCCGAGACGCCCGACTGCTTGGAGATGATGACCGGCACGTTGTGGGACAGGGCCTCCAGCGGGGCGATGCCGAAGGGCTCGGAGACGCTGGGCATGACGTACAGGTCGGCCATGCGGAACACCCGGTCCACGTCGTCGCCGCGCAGGAAGCCGGTGAAGGTGACGTACCGTCCCAGGCTCAGGGCGGCCGTCAGCTCCACGGCGCTGCCGATCAGGTCGCCGCTGCCGGTGATGACGAAACGCACCTTCTTGTACTTTTCCACCACCTTCTTGGCCGCCCGGAGGAAGTACTCCGGGCCTTTCTGCATGGTGATTCGCCCCAGGAACAGCACGATCTTCTCGTCGCGGCGGATGGGGGTGACGTCGAAGTCCCCGCCCTTGGGCGGGTCCACGGCGTTGTACACGACCTGCACCTTCTCCGCGGGCACGCCGTAGCGGCCCAGCACGATGCTGCGGGTCAGGTGGCTGACGCAGATGACGCAGTCGGCCCCGTGCATGCCGGCCCGCTCGATGTCGTACACCTGCTGATGGACGTGCTCGCCGGAGCGATCGAACTCGGTGGAGTGCACGTGCACCGCCAGCGGCTTGCCGGTGAGCGCGGCCACGGTCAGACCGGCCGGGTAGGTCATCCAGTCGTGGGCGTGGATGACGTCGAACTTCTCCTCCAGCGCCAGCTGCGCCGCCAGCGTGGCGTACCGCCGCACCTGCCCCATCAGGTCGCCGCGGTAGCCGCCGGCCAGGGCGCCGGGGGCGAGCGCCCCGATCGGAATCGAGATGCCCGCCGCCTTCCACTGGCCCTTCGCCTGCAGCCGCCGCAGCTTCTCCACCGCCTTGGCGTAATCCGCCGGCTGGCCGTACGCCTGCAACACCGCCGGAAGCACACGCATCTCCATGTGTTCAAAAACGCCCTGGCCCTTCTCTTCCGCGCCGCCCTTGGTCTTCGGCCCCGCCGAGACCACCGACACCGCGGCCGGTCCGGCCTGTCCCGCGCCCTGAGGCAGGGCGGTCGGCAGCACGAACAGCACCTTCACGCCGACCTCGTCCAGACCCCGGGTCAGCCCGTAGCAGGCGGTGCCGAGCCCGCCGCTGATGTAAGGCGGGAATTCCCAACCCAGCATAAAGACCTTCATGGCCTTGTTCCCTTGCAGCCCTGCTGCCAATTTCACCCCCGCCGGGCCCGAAAGTCAAATCCCAACTGCCCGCCCGGCCAAAAAACCTTTCATTCCCGCAGCCAGCCGGCCAGATCCTCTGCAAAATAGCTGATGATCAGGTCCGCCCCGGCCCGCTTGATGGCCGAGGTCACCTCCATGGCCGCCCGCTTTTCGTCGATGGCCCCGGCGGCGGCGGCCAACTTGATCATCGCGTACTCACCACTGGTATGATATGCAGCCAGCGGGGCGTCCAGAGCGGCCGAGACGGCCGAAATCACGTCGAGGTAGGCCGCGGCGGGCTTTACCATGAGCATGTCGGCCCCCTCGGCGAGGTCGGCGCCGGCCTCGGCGAGGATCTGCCGGGGCGAGAGGGGGTCCATCTGGTAGCTGCGGCGGTCGCCGAAGGCGGGGGCGGACTCGGCCGCCGCCCGGAAGGGCCCGTACAGGGCGCTGGCGAACTTGACGGCGTAGGCGAGGATGGGGGTGCGCTCCAGGCCGGCGGAGTCCAGGGCGGTGCGGATGGCCCGCACCTGCCCGTCCATCATGGCCGAGGGGGCGACCACGTCGGCCCCGGCCCGGGCCTGCGAGACGGCGGTGCGGGCCAGGGCGGCCAGGGCCGCGTCGTTGTCCACGTCGGCCCCGCCGGCGGCGCCGGTCAGCGGGCCGCAGTGGCCGTGGTCGGTGTACTCGCACAGGCAGGTGTCGGCGATGACCAGCAGCTGGGGGGCGGCCGACTTGATGGCGCGGATGGCTTGCTGGGCGATGCCCTGGTCGTCCCAGGCGCCGCTGCCGGCGGCGTCCTTGCGGGCGGGGATGCCGAAGATCAGCACCGCCCGGATGCCCTTTCCGGCCAGGGCGGCGGCGTATTCGGCGGCGTCGGCCACCGGCCGCTGGAACTGATGGGGCATGGTGGAGATCTCTCGCCGACGGTCGAGCGTCTCGTGCGCGAAGATCGGCGCGATCAGCTCCTCCACGCTCAGCCGCACGCCCGCCAGCATCGCCCGAAGCGTCGGGTTGTATCGCAGCCGGCGCAAGCGCCGCGTCGGATACCCCAGGTTCATCTCGCCAGCCCCCAGATCGTGGCCATCACGGCGATGGCGCCGAGGATCAGCCACACGATCCAGTTAATCAGGATCGTCTTGGCCAGGTACAGCCCGGCCCGAACGTACCACCTTCGGCTCTGCCGCCAGAGCTGCCCCGGCGGGACGATCCATTCCTTGCAGTGCGGGCATTGCTGCGCGTCTTCGTAGATCAGCTCCCCGCAGGCCGGGCACCGCGAAAGCAGAACCATCTCCTGCTCGTCTTCCGCCAGGTCGGCCTCGTCGGGGAACTCCTTGTCTTCCAGCGGCTTGTCCTTACCCGGGAACACGCGCCAATCATACCCGCGGCCGCGCCCGAGGGCAAAGCCCCGCCCCCCGCGCCGGCAAACGCGGCCCGGGCGAGGCGCCCGTTGCTGGCCGCAGGTCGTTGCCGCCGACCCGGTTAGGGAATGCTCGTCCGGGCCCGCCAAATTGTGTAAAAGATATCCGGCAGGAAGGCGCGATGAAGATCGGCATTGTCTCCGATTCGCACGGTAAGGCAGATCGGCTGCGGCAGGCGGTGGAGCTGCTTGTCGGGCGCGGGGCCCAGGCCATCGTGCACTGCGGCGACATCGGCTCGGCCGAGTGTGTCGACGCGCTGGCCGGGGCGGGCGTGCCCGCCTACGCGGTGGCCGGAAACATGGACCGCCACCTCGATCGCCTGCAAGCCCGGGCCCAGGAAAAGGGCGTCCATTTCAGCCTCGACACCATCCTCGTTCCCATCGGCGGGGGGTCCTACCTGGCCGCCACCCACGGCAGCAACGCCCTGCTCGTACGGGCCCTGGCGGCCGAGGGACGCTTCCCCTACGTCTGCCACGGGCACACGCATGCGATCCGGGACGAGCGGATCCAGCGCGTCCGCATCATCAACCCCGGGGCCCTGCACCACGCCCAGCGCCGCACCGCCGCCCTGCTGGACACCGACGCCGACACCCTGGAGCACCTCGAGCTGAGCTGACTTCGGCCCCCGGCGGCCCTGACCTCGCATAACGCCTGTCACATCGGCTATATTGGCGTCTGCAAGCATCCGAAGGGAGAAGGACATGAGGCACGGCGGGACCATTCTCGCCCTGCTGCCGGCGGCGGGCCTGGTCGCCGGCCTGAGCCTGATGGCGGTGTGTCCGGCGGCCGGGCAATCCGGCCGGCAGGAGATGAAGATCTCCCCGATCGAGGCCGCCCGGATGATGGTCCGGCAGGGCGATTACCTGAAGGTCCGGTACGCCCTGCTGGCCATGCTGTACCGGACCACGGACAACTTCGAGGCGGAGTACCTGCTGGGCCGATGCCAGGAGGGGCTCGGCGAGAAGCAGCGCGCGGTCGTGATGTATCAGATGTGTCTGCGCACCATCCGCGAGGCCGGCAAGCAGGAGGAGCCCGAGGCCGTGAAGATGGCAGCGGACTGCCGGGGGAGGCTGAAGCGGCTGGACACGGAGGGGCCGCGGCTGGCGAAGGCGTACCTGGCCACGGCGGCCGGCAAGAAGTTCGTCAGCCCTGAGCAGGTCAGCGACCTGTGGATGACCCAGGTGACGGTGACGAAGCTGACGCTGGAGATGCTGGGGCACCCCGGCGCGTTCGTGCTGGACGCCATCAAGAAGGGGTGGCAGTTCGATCGGAACCTGTGCGCCTATGTCCAGCCGCCGCCCGGGGGCGAGACGAACTTCAAGTCGCCGTACACCCTCAAAGGCCCGCAGCCCTTCGCCGAGCGCCACGCCTCGGGCGCGGCCTTCGTCGAGGCCGCGGGCGGCAGAAAGGGGATCCTGAAGACCAACCCCAACTGGAAGGAGAAGAAGCCCGCCCGGCTGACGATGCGAAACACGGGCAAGGGCAATTTCCTGCGGATCGGGACCTCGCCGGCCATCTGGTCCTGCCCGACGTGCGAGGTCGCGGCCTCGCAGGACAAGGCGGACTTCGTCCTGAACGTCCGCGTCGGCGAGAAGCTGCTGCTGACGCAGGCCATCGCCGGTCGGCGATGGACCGACCTGAAGGTCGATCTGGGCGAATTCAGGGGAAAGGACGTGGAGGTCGTGGTGGAGAACGCCGCCGGCGGCCGGCACCCGTACTACGAAGGCGCCTACTTCGATTACGTTGATTTTTTTGAAGATTGAGTGCCCGCACCGCCATGGGAGGAAGCAGCGATGCGACGATGGACAGATCCGCCGCCGTCCCGTCACGGCCGGGCGGGAAATCGAGCCCCGCGCCCGGCCGCGGCCCGCGGGCTGCTGCTGGCTCTGGCCGCGGGGCTGCTGATCGGCCCGGACGTTCGCGCCCAGCAGGGCCCGACCGTCAGAACCGTCAAGGGCATCGAGGCCATGCGCCTGCTGTACCAGCGCGGCGAGTACGCCAGGGCGGCGTACTTCGGGTACGCGGAAATCTGGAAGGACATCTGCAAGCCCGACGTGCTGCTGCTGATCGGCTCGTCGCTGGAGCGGCTGGGTGAGACCGAAGACGCCGCCGTGTACTACACGCTCGCCCTGCGGACGCTGGAGTTCGGCAAGGCCGCGGACGTGCGGGCGTCGGCCAGGCAGATCCAGGCCATGCTGGCGCGAGTGGATGCGGCCCACCGGCAGGCCAAGGCCCAGTACGCCAAGACCGCCGCCGGCAAGCGCTTCACCTCGCCCCGGCAGGTCGACGACCTGTGGATGAGCCAGGTCACCTGCGACCTGCACTGCCTGCACGGGCTGTACGCCTGGAAGCTGGTCGGCGGGCGAAAGGATGCCCGGCCGGACTGGATCCACAACCGGCAGGGGCGCATGCACCGCTCGGGGATGAAATACGTGGATGAGGTGGACGGCCGCAAGGGGGTATTGTTCAGCGTTCCGGTCAAGGCCAAGACCAGCCCGGACGCCGACAAATGGCACCGGGCGATCCTGGCTCGCCTGGGCCACCCGACGCAGATCACCACCGCCAACCCGGGCCACTGCCGCTTCCTGCGGATCGGGGCCAAGGGCTACGGCTTCGACTTCATCCTGAAGGCGTACCTGGCGGGGAGGGAGATTTTTTCGCAGAGGATCGGCACGAAGGATTGGGCCGACCTGAAGATTGATTTGCAGGAGGCCGCCCGCCCGGCCGGCTCGCCCGCCACGGCCAGGTCAAGCACGCAGCCCGCGGCCGAGGCCGAGGCCGTCACCATCGAGCTGGTGGTCCCGAAAGGCCAGCGCTGGAGCGAAGGGGTCTGGATTGACTACCTCGACTTTTTCGACGACTGACGACGGCCCGCTCAAACGGGGCAAGCTGGCGATGCCGGGCGTGCCCGGCTTCGGCCTGGGGCTTCAGGGCTGAAGGGTCGAAGCCCCGGCCGGCTGCGGCCCCGGGCGGACCTGAAGCAGGATGGGTTGGAGGCCCTTGACCTCGCGGGGCCGGGCGCCGGCCACGTAGAAGTTGCCGGCGTCGTCGCGCGTCACCGAGCCGTACAGCATGGCCCCGCCCAGCGACACGGGCTGCGGGCCGCTGACCTCGAAGGCGGCGGCCTGGGCGGTGCCGCTCTTGAGGTCGTAGACCACCCACTCGTGCCCGCCGTGGCGGGTGGAGACCCCCATCAGCCGGCCCCCGGACGCATCGGCGAAAAGGCAGCCGGTGTAGCTTCGCCCCCGCGGGTGGAACCAGCCCAGGCCGGTGACCTCGGCCGGTCCCTCGGCCGCCGGCCGCAGCAGCGACAGGTAGCC
>Ga0111187_1036_pt1 | contig 14410 bp, 9 predicted proteins | sample DeeMarSWOR324_28_FD_80242 | JGI IMG/M metagenome (GOLD analysis project Ga0111187, IMG submission 80242) | Phycisphaerae bacterium SM23_33 | reverse complement strand
CCCAGCGAGCGGAACCCCCGTGAGGCGAACTCATCGATGGCCTTTGCCACGGCCGGGCCGATTCCCGAGGCGTCCCCGACAAGCGACAGGACCACCTGCGGGGCGCCCTTGGTGACCTTGAACGTGCCGCCATCGGGGCCCCGGACGGTCGCCTCGGTGCGCTTGTGAACCGGATCGAAGGGCTGAAAGTGCAGAACCTGGTAGCCCCGCAGCTTGCCGGCGTCCGCGACCCCGCCTCCTGCTGCGAGGCCAGTGCGGCGTCCAGGATCAGCTCGTCCCGACTGGAGCCTTCGAGCAGGAACGGCTCGCCCAGGGTCAGGGTGTTCTGTGTGAGCGTTCCCGTCTTGTCGGAGCACAACACGTCGATGCCCGCCAGCTCCTCGACCGACGCCAGCCGGCTCACAATGGCCTGCTTGAACGACAGCAGCCTGGCCCCCACGGCCATGGTCACCGACAGGACGGTCGGCATGGCCACGGGAATTGCGGCCACCGTCAGCACCAGGGCGAACCGCAACCCCGTCAGCATGGGGTCGTGGCGAAACAAGGCCACCGTCAGAATCAACACCACCAGCGCCGCCGCCATGACGATCAGGTAGTCTCCGATCTTGAGCACGGCCTTCTGAAAATGGCTGACGGTCCGGGCCTCCTGCACCAGTTGGGCGGTCTTCCCGAAGTAGGTCTTCTGTCCGGTGGCCGTCACCACGCCGTCTATCTCGCCCTGCGTGAGCATCGATCCGGAGTACACGACCTCACCGGTCTTTCGGCCGACGGGGAGGCTCTCGCCCGTAAGGGCGGATTGATCCACCTGAACGGGGTCGCCGTCCAGCAGCTCGGCGTCGGCCGGAACGATGTCGCCCGTCCGCAGCCGGATCAGGTCGCCCGGAACCAGCTCTCGGGCGGGAACCTGCTGCCATCGGCCGTCGCGTTTGACGCGGGCGATTACCGCCAGCTTCTTCCGAAGCGCCGCGATGGCGTTGCCGGCCTGATATTCCTCCCAGAAGCCGACGACCGAATTGGCGACCAGCAGCAGCAGGATGATCGAGAAGTCCGTCCAATCGCCGACCACCGCGGAGAGGGCGGCGGCCGCCTCGATCATCCACGGGATGGGCCCCCAGAAGCAGCCCAGCAGCTTGAGGACCGGATTGGCCTTCTTCTCCGGCAGCTCGTTGTAGCCGTACTGCTGGAGCCGGCGAGTCGCCTCTTCCTGGCCGAGGCCGTCAGGCGGAGGCCCGGGCGACGCCGCCTGCTCCGCCGCCGAAGCTCCCGCCCCTGCCCTTTCTTCGCGGCCGGCCGCTGGCTGCTGGCGGTCCATTCTCATTCTCCTGCACCCGGCACCTCAGTTGCCCTGCCATTTCCAGTTCGATATCTCGTCCGGGTCCAGCCCGGCGGCGCGGATGAACTCGTGATGCTCGCGGAGCTTCCTTTCCGATTGGCGAATGAGCTGCTCGGCCCTGGCCGCCACCTTCGGCTGGCGTGCGGCCATTTTCTGAGCGGCCTGGATCACCACGTGATACCGGCTGGTGCGATTCCGCACGTGCATGTCAAAGGGCGTCGTCGTCGTCCCCTCCTCGCGATACCCGTTGACATCGAACCGCTGATTCTGCGGCCGCTCCCACAGCAACTGCTTGATGGCCGCCGTGTACCCGTGAAAGTTGAAGATGACCGGGCAATCCACCGGGAAGATCCGCTGGAACTGTCCTTCCTCCATCCCCGGCGGGTATTTCTGGGGGATGCCCAGCACCAGCAGCCGCGTGACGTTCACCACGCGCACCCGCCAGCCGGGCACCTCCTCCCGCAGCGTGCGGGCGGCCGCCAGCACCTCCAGGGTCAGGTTGTCCCCGCAGCCGCACAGCAGGATCTCCGGGTCCTCCCCGTCGTTGGTGCTGGCCCAGGGCCAGATGGAGGCCCCCACCCGGCAGTGCTCGACGGCCTCGTCCATCGTCAGCCACTGCGGCATGGGCTGCTTGCCGGCGATGATCAGGTTGATGTAGTCGGTGCTCCGCAGGCAGTGATCCACCGTGCTGATGAGGCAATTGGCATCCGGCGGGAGGTGGATGCGATAGGTGTGTCCCTTCTTGGTCAGCAGGTTGTTGATGAAGCCCGGGCCCTGATGGGAGTAGCCGTTGTGGTCCTGCCGCCAGCTTTCGGAGGTGAGCACGTAATTGAGCGAAGAGATGGACTGGCGCCAGGGCACCTCCAGCGAGGATTTCAGGAACTTGGCGTACTGGTTCATCATGCCGTCAACGATGGGCAGGAAGGCCTCATAGCAGGGGAACAGCCCGTGCCGGCCGGTGAGCAGATACCCCTGCAGCCAGCCCTGGCAATTGTGCTCGCTGAGGACCTCCATGACGCGGCCGTCGTGGCTGATGTGTTCGGCAGCGGCCGGGACGGGCCAGCAATACTGCCGGTGCGTGACCTCCAGCGTCTCGCCCAGGCGGTTGGACTCCAGCTCGTCCGGGCAGACGATGCGGAAGTTGCGGTGCTGCTGGTTGCGTCGGACCACCTCGCGGAGGTACTTTCCCAGTTCGATCATGCCGCTGGCCTGGGTGGCCCCGGGCTGGTCCAGGTGCACGGCGTATTCCGAAAGCGGCGGCAGCTCCAGCGGCCGGCGCATGCGGCCGCCGAAGCTGTGCCGGTTCATGGCCATCCGCCGCTGGCCGCGGGGACAAAGGGCAAGGATGTCCTCGGCGGGCCGGCCCTGCCCGTCGAACAGCTCCTGCGGCCCGTACGACCGCAGCCAACGCTCCACGGCTTGCAGGTGGGAGGGATTGGTCTTCAGGTCGCTGGCAGGCACCTGGTGGGCGCGGAAGCTGCCCTCGATGGGCTTTCCGTCAAGCTCCTTGAGTCCGCTCATGCCCTTCGGCGTCCGCAGGATGATCATCGGCCAGCGGGGACGCTCCGGCATCTGTCCCGACCTGGCACCTTCCTGCAGCCGGCGGATCGCCTCGTACGCGTCAAAGACGGCCGCGCTCACCTCTTCATCCAGCCGGTCGCCGCAGTCCACGATCCGCGCCGCGTAGCCGTAGCCGGTGAAGAGCTGCTCAAGCTCCTGCTGCGTCATGGTGCCGAAGATCGTCGGCGAGGAGATCTTGTAGCCGTTCAGATGGAGGATCGCCAGCACGGCGCCGTCCGTCCGCGGGTTGAGAAACTTGCTGCTGTGCCAGGCCGCGGCCGTGGGACCGGTCTCGGCTTCGCCGTCGCCGACGATGCAGGCGACGATCAGCTCCGGATTGTCCAGCGCCGCCCCGAAGGCCGTCGCCAGGGCGTACCCCAACTCCCCGCCTTCGTGGATCACCCCGGGCAGGGCCGGGTTCAGGTGACTGGGGAACCCGCCCGGCCAGGAAAAACGTTTGATGAATTCCGCCAGCCCGGCCTTGTCCAGCGTCAGGGCGGGAATGAATTCCGCCAACGTCCCTTCCAGGTACATGTTGGCCAGATTGGCCGCGGCCCCGTGCCCCGGGCCGGTCACCAGCAGGATGCTGGCCTCCGTCTGAAGGATCAGACGGTTCAGGTGTGCGTAGATTACGTTGATCCCCGGGGCCGTTCCCCAGTGGCCCAGCAGCCGGTCTTTGATGTGCTCCGGGCGCAGGGGCTGCTCGAGCAGAGGGTTGGCCTTCAGGTAGAGCTGCGCTGCCGCCAGGTAATTCACGGCCCGCCGGTAGCGCTGGACGGCCGCCAGCGTTTTCTCATCCAGTTCCCGGGCCTTGGCCGGCTCCGCCGTCGTTCGGCGCGTGTTCGAACTCATCGCTGACTCCTCGCGGGTGCGCTGAAGCGCATGGTCTCTGCGAATCGGATCGTTTCCCGTGGTTGCCCTTCGCCGACGACATCTGCACAATCTACCTTTTCGCCGGCTCAAGGCTGCCCGGCGGGCACGGTCCAGGCAATGCTTTTCCTGGGAATTATAGCCGCGAGACAACGGCCGGCGCTTTGGGGCCGTCAATCCGTCGAAAGGGACATGCAATGAAAGTCTACGCAGGGACTGATCTGGAGGGCGTGGCGGGGGTGGTGTCGTTCGAAAGCCAGACCTACCCCACCGGCAAGTACTACGAGGCGGCCCGGCGGCTCCAGACCGCCGAGATCAACGCCGCCGTCGAGGGCATGGTGGAGATGGGCGCCGACGACGTGCTGGTGTGCGACGGGCACGGGCCCGGGGCGGTGCTGTTCGAGGAGCTGCACCCGGCCGCGAAGCTGATGCACGGCCGGCCGCTGGCGCCGCAGGCCATCCGCGACGAGGTCGTCAGGAACTACGACGTGTGCATGATGCTGGGCCAGCACGCCATGGCCGGCGCGGCGAGGGGCAATCTCAATCACACGCAGAGCAGCAAGTCTGTCGATTGCTACAAGCTCAACGGCAGGCCCATCGGCGAGATCGCTCAGTTCGCCCTATATCACGGGGCCCTGGGGCTGCCGCTGATCTTCCTCAGCGGCGACCAGGCCGCCTGCGAAGAGGCGGCCGAGCTGATCCCCGGCATCGTCACGGTGAGCGTCAAGCAGGGCCTGGGCCGGAACTCCGCCATCTCCCTCTCAGCCGAGCAGGCCCGCCGCCGAATCCGCCAGGGCGTCATCCAGGCGATTCGCAACCATCAGAAAAACCCCATCGCCCCGCTCGAATGGCCGGGGCCGTATGTGCTCGAAAAGCGGTTCTTCCACACCGACGTCGCCGACGCGGCGGCCGCCGCCCCCGACGCCGAGCGGGTGGACGCCCAGACCGTCCGGCTCCGGTCGGATGACATCCGCGAAATCATCTACCGGTAAGTTCGCGGTGCTGATGCGGGCGTCCCCTATGCGCCGGCCCGCCGCGCGTTCTTGCGGGCCGCTTCAAACATCCGGCCGGCCAAGTCGCTGATCCGCAGCGTCGGCATGCCCTTCAGCAGCGTCCGGACGGTGTCGTGGAGCGGGTCGGTCCAGCGCTGCGGAATGCCCGCCGTGCCCAGGGCGCAGCCCAGGATCGAGCCGGCCGTGGCGCCGTTGCAGTCGGTGTCCATGCCGGCCATGACCGTGCTGCCGACGGTCCTGCTGAAGTCGCCCCGCCCCGTCAGCAGCCCCATCAGCACGATGGCGGCGTTGGGCAGGCAGTGGTTCACGCGGAGCGTGTCGGGCCTCTTGTAGCCGCGGTCGTACCTCTCGTAGATGGCGGCGTTGACCCGCTCCCAATCGTCGCGGCCGGCGCACTGGTCTTGCACGAAGCGGATCATCTCGGCGAAGCGCGACTTGGGCGGCACGTAAGCGGCGGCGGTCTCGATGGCCCGGCCGACGTCGCCGTGGGCCAGCACATCGGCCATCAGCACGGCAAAGAACATGGCCGAGTAGATGCCGTTTCGCCGCTGTGAGCCGGCCGCGTCCCTGTATGCCATGCTCGCCGCCAGGGCGGGATTGGCCGGGGCGCCCCACCCCCACGGGTCGCAGCGGATCTGCCCGCCCAGCGACTGCCGGCAGGGGTTGCCGAAGACGGCCGTGTATGGCCAGCCGATGCCGAACAGGGCCGTGCGGAACATGTTCCTGCCGGAGGCAAAGACGCACGAGGCGGGCGCCAGCTCGATGAGCTTGGCGACGGGGCGGTCGGGGGCGAAGTCCGGGCCGTACTCGGCCAGGACCATCTGGCCGACGATGGTGTAGTGGATGTCGTCGTCGGGGGCGACCGCGTCGAAATTGCCCTTCGTCAGCTCCCCGCGGTAGTGGCGGCGGAAGGTCTCGCCTTCCTCCGCCAGCCGCCGGCGCTTCGGGTCGCCGACCGCCTTCATGTAGTCTTGCAGCGGCCAGGAGCCCACCGCCGTCAGCACCTCCTTGACCTGCTCCGGCCAGGCGCCCTCCAGCGGCTTTCCGAGTTGACAGCCGGCGCAGCGGCCCTGCCAAGCCGCCAGCAGCCGGTCGGCCAGCTCGTCATCCGTGCCGCCGAACCTCGCGTGCGAGTCCGGGTCGGGAAAGTGTTGGGCGATAGACTCCCAGTCGCTGGGCTCCTCATAGGGCAAGCCCGGCGGCGACGGCTGGCTCCAAAGCTGCTCCTGGAGGCCGGCGAGGGCGTCCAGCGAGCCGGTGGCGCGGGCCGCTTCCAGCTCCGCCAGCAGCGCCTGCTCATCGTGCCCCTCCTCCACCATCTGCGTGATGTCGGTTCGGATCTCCCCGGCCAGCAGATCAAAAAGCGGATGCACGCTTGATTCCTTTTTCACGGTGACGGCGCTACTTCAACGCGGCCCGGAGTTCCTCCATGGCCCGGACGTACTCCTGGTCGCCGATGGGCCGGCCGTGCCAAGCGGCCTGGCCTTCCATGAAGGACACGCCTTTGCCCTTGACGGTCTCGGCCAGGATGGCGGCGGGGCCGTCGAAGGCCATGGCCGCCTGGAAGGCCTCCAGCAGGGCGGCCACGTCGTGCCCGTCGCAGCTCAGCGGCCGCCAGCCGAAGGCGGCCAGCTTGGCCGGCAGGTCGCCCAGCGGCATCACCTCCGGCGTCGGGCCGTCCAGTTGCACGTGATTGCGGTCGATGACCGCGATCAGGTTGGACAGGCGCCACTTGGCCCCGGCCATGAGGCCTTCCCAGTTCTGGCCTTCCTGAAGCTCTCCGTCGCCGCACAGGACGAAGACGCGGTAGTCCCTGCCGGTGGCCCGCGCCGCCAGGGCCATGCCCACGCCCACCGAGATTCCCATCCCCAGCGAGCCGGTGGACATGTCCACCCCCGGCGTGCTGCGCATGGACGGATGCCCTTCCAGCGGGCCGTCAATCCGCCGCAGGGTCTCCAGCAGCTTCGCGTCGAAGAAACCCTTTCGGGCCAGCGTGGCGTACAAGGCCGGGGCGGCGTGGCCCTTGCTGAGGACGAAGCGGTCGCGGTCGGGCCAGTCGGGCTCCGCCGGGCGGACACGCAGCACCGCGTCGTACAGCACCGTCAGGATCTCGGCGCAGGACAGGCTGCCGCCGACGTGCCCGCTGCCGGCGCGGTGGATCACCTCCACCACGGTCAGCCGCAGCTCCCAGGCCGCCCGTCGCATCGCCTCCAGGTCAGCCACGGTTGTACCTTTCGATCATGGGCAGGACGGTTTCGGCGGCCTGGCGGGCGGCCGTGTCGGGGTCGGGGCGCGGCAGGATTTCGATGCAGGCCCAGCCGTCGAAGCCCCCCTGCCGCAGCCCGTCGAACACGTCGTCGAAATCCACGTGCCCCTGCCCCGGGGCCAGGCGGTTGGAATCGGCCAGGTGGACGTACCGCACGGCCCGCCCATGCCGGGCCAGCGCCGCCCCCATCTCCGCCTCCTCGATGTTCATGTGGAACGTGTCCGGCATCAGGCCGATGTTGTCGCGCCGGACCTTGGCCAGGACGGCCGCGGCCTCGTCCAGGGTGTTGATGAAGTTGATCTCGTAGCGGTTGACCGGCTCGATGACGATCTCGACGCCGACGGGACCGGCCGCGTCGCACAGCCGCCGGGCCATGTCCACAAAAAGCCTCTCCGTTTCCCGGCGCGACTGCCCCTCGGCTACGAAGCCGCGTGCCCGGCCGACATTGACGATCCCGCCGAAGTCCTTTGCCAGTGCGATCAGGTTGCGGAAGACGTTGAAGGTTCTTTCCCGCCCGCCCGGGTCGGGGTGGGTGAAGTGCAGCCCCAGGCCGGCGAAGACCTGGCCGGTGGTGATGGCGCTGACCTTCAGATTCGCCGCCTCCAGCCAGGCATGCAGCTTGTCCGGGTCCACCTCGTCGGCGGCCTTGAGGGCCAACTCCACGCCGTGATAGCCCAGGTGGGCCGCCTTCGGGATGGACTGCTCGAAGCCCCGCCAGACGACGAAGGCGTCGGGGGGTGCGTTTTCTGCCGCTAAGGCCACGGCAAGCTTCATGCCATCCTTTCCCATGGGAAGGATCCACTCGTTTAGCCGCGGCACGCGGGGCCGCGAGCGCCGCCCTTCGGGCGGCGGCTAAGCTGGGACGGGACTGTCTTCTCCGGCCGGGCGGCGGCTAAGCTGGGACGGCGCTATTTTCTCGGGCCGGCCGGCGTCCAGGGGTCGGCGGCGATCATGGCCGCTTCGGCCTCGGCGATCAGGGCCAGCGAGATGTCGTGCCGGCCGCCCTCGTACTTGGTCGCCAGCCACGTCTCCAGGATGTCCAGCGCCTCCAACACGCCGGTGGTCTTGCCGCCCAGGCAAAGCACGTTCGAATTGTTGTGGGCCCGGGTCATCTTGGCCAGGTAGGTGCTGGTGCAGAGGGCGGCCCGGACGCCGCGGAACTTGTTGGCGATGATGCTCATGCCAACGCCGGTCGAGCAGATCAATATGCCGCGTCTGGCCTGGCCGCGGGAGACGGCCCCGGCCACCTCGGCGGCGTAATAGGGATAGCGAACGATCTGCTCGGAATCCGAGCCCACGTCGTGGACGGCGATGCCTATCTCCTTCAGGCGCTGGACGATCTGCCGCTTCAGCTCGTATCCGCCGTGGTCGCTGCCGATCCAGATGGTTTCCGGGTCCATGTCCGCCTCCTCCGGCACCCTTGTAATGCGGCTGCGGGCATTATACAAACACAAGGAAATGATGCGTAAGGCGGCGGCCGGCCGGAGGCATGTCCCGCCGGGTGGCCGCCCCATGAGGTTCCGCTGCCCGACAAACGCAATTCCGGAAAGGATGTCGAAGGATGCTCCCCAAATACGAAGCCGTCTGTTACGAGCTGCTCCGCCCGGAACAGGTCGAGGCCCTCCGCGAGGCCGCGCCGATTGCTTACGTTCCGGCCGGTTCGCTGGAGTGGCACGGGCTGCAGAACCCGCTTGGCACCGACGCCCTGAAGGCCCACGCCATCTGCTGCGAAGCGGCCCTGGGGCACGGCGGGGTGGTGCTGCCGCCCTTCTACCAGGGGCTGCTGGGCTACAACAACTGGGGGCCGGAGGGCTGGGCCGGCTTCACGCTGAGCTTCAACGAAGGCCCGACGCTGGAGGCGGCCATGCTGGGCATCGCCCGGGCGCTGGTCTTCGGCGGCTGGAAGGTCATCGTCGGCGTGAGCGGCCACGACGTCGCCCCCCAGCGAGACGCCATGCAGCGGGCCATCGAAACCGCCACCCGCGGCACGCAAGCCGTGGGCTTGGCCCTACTGGAAGGCGAGCTGCACAGCCCCGACGAGGAAATCCCCGTCTCCATGGACCACGCCGGGGCCTGGGAGACCTCCTGCATGATGTACGCCTTCCCGGACAAGGTGGAGCTGGACGCACTGCGGAAGCGGAAGCTTTGCACCGAGGATCAACTGAAGATGTCCGGCCCGGAGGGCATCGGCGGGAAGAACCCCCTTAAATACGCCTCGGCCGAGTTGGGCGGGAAGATCATTGAGCGAATGGGCGAGCTGATCGGCCGGAAGGCCCGGCAGATGCTGGAGGAGGTTGCGCCGGCAAGGGATTAGCGGCCGGACGCTTGCCCCTCTTGCCTCGTGCCTGGCGCCTACTTGATCTCGGCGTGGTACTGCTGGAGGGGCTTGACGCTGCCGTGGCCGCTGCGATAGGCGGCGATGCCCTCGGCGGCGGCGTTGGCGGCGCTGAGGGTGGTGATGTAGGGCACGTTGTACTTGATGGCGGTCTTGCGGATGTAGGAATCGTCGTAGCGGCTGAGCTTGCCGCTGGGGGTGTTGATGACCAGGTGGATTTCCTTGTTGGTGATGGCGTCGACGATGTTGGGGCGGCCTTCGTGGAGCTTGTTGATGAGCTCGGATTCGATGCCGTGCTCGGCGAGGAACTTGTGGGTGCCTTCGGTGGCCTTGATGCGGAAGCCCAGCTCGGCGAAGCGCCGGGCGGGCTGGAGCACGGCCGGGCGGTCGACCTCGGAAACGGAGATCAGCACCGTCCCCTCGGTGGGCAACGTCTGCTTGGCGGCCTCCTCGGCCTTGTAGAAGGCCAGCCCGAACGAATCAGCCAGGCCCAGCACCTCGCCGGTGGAGCGCATCTCCGGGCCCAGCAGCGGGTCCACCTCCGGGAACATGGGGAAGGGGAAGACGGCCTCCTTGACCCCGAAGTGCGGGATGCGCCGATCCTTCAGGCCGAGGTCCTTCAGGCTCTTGCCCAGCATGAGCTGGGTGGCGATGCGGGCCATGGAAAGCCCGCAGACCTTGGACACCAGCGGCACGGTGCGGGAGGCCCGCGGGTTGGCCTCCAGCACGTACACCACGTCCTTGGCGATGGCGTACTGCATGTTCATCAGCCCGACTACGTTTAGCTCGCGGGCGATCTTGCGGGTGTACTCGCAGATGGTCTGGACGTGTTTGGCCGGTATGCCGATCGGCGGGATGACGCAGGCCGAGTCGCCCGAGTGCACGCCGGCCAGCTCGATGTGCTCCATCACCGCCGGCACGAAGGTGTCCTGGCCGTCGGCGACGGCGTCGGCCTCGGCCTCGGTGGCGTTCTCGAGGAACTTGTCGATGAGGATAGGCCGCTCCGGCGTGACGTCCACCGCCTTGGCCACGTATTCCAGCAGCATCTGCTCGTCGTGGACCACCTCCATGCCGCGGCCGCCCAGCACGTAGGACGGCCGCACCATCAGCGGGTAGCCGATCCGCCCGGCGATGGCCAGGGCCTCCTCCGGCGTGCTGGCCATGCCGCTCTCGGCCATGGGGATGCCCAGCTCGGCCATCATGTTGCGGAAGCGGTCGCGGTCCTCGGCCAGGTCGATGGTGTCGGGGCTGGTGCCGAGGATCTTCACGCCTTCGGCGGCCAGCTCCTGGGCGATGTTCAACGGCGTCTGCCCGCCGAACTGGACGATGACGCCCTCGGGCTTTTCCTTCTGATAGATGGCCAGCACGTCCTCGACGGTCAGCGGCTCGAAGTAGAGCTTGTCGGAGGTGTCGTAGTCGGTCGAGACGGTCTCGGGGTTGCAGTTGACCATGATGGTCTCGAAGCCCTCGTCGCGCAGGGCGAAGGCCGCGTGCACGCAGCAGTAGTCGAACTCGATCCCCTGGCCGATGCGGTTGGGCCCCCCGCCCAGCACCATGACCTTCCTGCGGCCGCTGGTCGCCACCACGTCCGGGGCGTTGTAGGTGGAATAGTAGTAGGCGGCGTCCTCCACCCCGCTGACCGGCACGGGGTGCCAGCCCTCCACCACGCCCAGATCGGCCCGCCGTCGGCGGATGTCCTTTTCCGGAATGCCCAGAAGCCGCGACAGGTAGCGGTCCGAGAAGCCGTCGGTCTTGGCCCGGGTCAGAAGCTCATCCGGCAGGGGCCGGCCCTTGAATTGCAGGATCTGCTCCTCCAACTCCACCAGCTCCTTCATCTGCTGGATGAACCACGGCTTGATGTAGGTCAGCTCGTACAGCTTGGCGACGGTGGCGCCCTTGCGCAGGGCCTCGTACATGATGAACTGCCGCTCGCTGGTCGGCTCGCGCAGCATGTCCAGCAGCTCCTCCAGAGGCCGCCGGCGGAAGTCCCGGGCGAACCCCAGGCCGTAGCGGCCGTTCTCCAGCGAGCGAATGGCCTTCTGAAAGGCCTCCTTGTAGGTCTTGCCGATGCTCATCACCTCGCCCACCGCCCGCATCTGGGTGCCGAGCTTGTCCTGGGCGTCCTTGAACTTCTCAAAGGCCCAGCGGGCGAACTTGACCACAACGTAGTCCCCAGACGGGGTGTACTTCTCCAGGGTGCCGTCGCGCCAGTAGGGAATCTCATCCAGGGTCAGACCGGCCGCCAGCTTGGCCGAGACCAGGGCGATGGGAAAGCCCGTCGCTTTGGAGGCCAGCGCCGAGCTGCGCGAGGTCCGCGGGTTGATCTCGATGACCACCACCCGCCCCGTCTCGGGGTCGTGAGCGAACTGGATGTTGGTGCCGCCGATGACCTGGATGGCCTCGACGATGTCGTAGGAATGCTTCTGGAGGCGCTGCTGGAGCTGCGGCGAGATGGTCAGCATCGGGGCGGTGCAGTAGGAGTCGCCGGTGTGCACGCCCATGGCGTCCACGTTCTCGATGAAGCAGACGGTGATCATCTGGTTCTTGGCGTCGCGGACGACCTCCAGCTCCAGCTCCTCCCAGCCCAGCACGGACTGCTCCACCAGGATCTGCCCGACGAGGCTGGCGGCGATGCCGCGGGCGGCCACCACCCGCAGCTCCTCCACGTTGTACACCAGCCCGCCGCCGGTGCCGCCCAGCGTATAGGCCGGGCGAATCACCACCGGGTAGCCCAGCTCCGCGGCGACCTTTTCGGCCTCCTCGACGCCGTACACGGCCTGGCTGGGGGGCATGTCGATGCCCAGCTTGCTCATGGTCTCCTTGAACCGGGTGCGGTCTTCGCCGCGCTCGATGGCGTCCACCTGGACGCCGATGACCTTGACGCCGTACTTGTCGAGCACGCCGCTGCGGTGCAGCTCGGCCGCCAGGTTCAGCCCGGATTGCCCGCCCAGGTTGGGCAGCAAGGCATCCGGGCGCTCCTTCTCGATGATCTCGGCCATGACGTCGTGCGTGAGCGGCTCGACGTAGGTCGCGTTGGCCATGCCCGGGTCGGTCATGATGGTGGCCGGGTTGGAATTGACCAGCACGACCTCGTATCCCAAGCCCCGCAGGGCCTTGCAGGCCTGGGTGCCGGAATAGTCGAACTCGCAGGCCTGCCCGATCACGATCGGGCCGGAGCCGATGATCATCACCTTGTGAATGTCCGTTCGCTTCGGCATCGAGGATACTGCCTCCGCTTCATCCCCGGCGGGCGGGCTGGGCGGCCCCAAAGCCTGCCCGGGGGCGCAAACCCTGCATCACGCGGGGCGATGTTTGGCGGAACAGTGTAGCGATTCGCCGGGGACACAACAACAGGCAAACAGACCACCTGGCGGGCGCAAACAACGGGCCCATGGGCCAACGGCGATGACCCGCCCGTGCGCCGGACTTGATTCCAGCCGAGCCGTCTGCCGATCCCATCGGCCGCGGTCGGAACTCGGTCCGTGCAAGACGCCGTCCTGGCCTGTAGATTGATGTCGACGCCACAGGCCGGCAGGCGAAGCAAAAGGAGCAGAGCATGGAAAAGCCGGTTCCTGACGCCCGGAATGTCCCGTACGGGCCCCATCCGCGCAACGTGCTGGACTTCTGGAGGGCCGATTCCGAGCCACCCACGCCGCTGTGGGTGTGGATCCACGGCGGCGGTTTCATGGGCGGAGACAAGTCGGGCGTGTCGCCGGAACTGGTGAACGCGGCCCTGGCGGCCGGCATCTCGATGGCCAGCATCAACTACCGATTGAGTCAGCAGGCCCCCTTCCCCGCCCCCATGCATGACGCCGCCCGGGCGATCCAGTTCCTTCGCTTCCGAGGCCGCACCGGCTGGAAGCTGGACCCGTCGCGGGTCGCGGCCGGCGGGGGTTCAGCCGGCGGAGGCATCTCTTTGTGGCTTGGCTTCCACGAGGATCTGGCCGAGCCGTCCAGCGACGACCCCATCGCCCGCGAATCGACCCGGCCGGACTGCATGGCATGCACGGCCACGCAGAGCTCGTACGACCCCAACTTCATCCGCTCGATCATTCCCGGTCCTGCCGGCGGACACGAGGCCATGCAGTTGCTGTTCCGGGTCAGGCCGGAAGACAATGACACGCCGCGGGCACGCGAGGTCTTCGCGGCCGGCTCCCCCATCAACTACGTGACCGCCCAGGCCGCGCCGGTGTTTCTGTTCTACCCGATGCCCAATCTTCCACTGACGCCGGCCCTGTCGGCGAACGAGGGAATTCACCACCCCAGGTTCGGGGAGGTACTCAAGGAAAAGCTGGACTCACTCGGCGTGGAATGCGTGCTGCGCTACCGCGAGGACTGCGGCGATTGTCCCGACGAGGAGATTCCCAGGCTCTTTGCCCGCGAAGCCGTCCAGTTCCTCAGGCGCCAGTTCGGAATGACCTGAACGGCCGGGGCCCGGCCGGGCGGTCACGGCTTCGGCGGCCCCCCGGCGGGCTTGGTCGGCACCGCCGCCGGCAGCGGGAGCTCGGCGTAGATAATCTCCTCGCTCAGGTCGTCCTTCGCCTTGGCCAGCACGTTCCCGGCTGCGTCAAGGATGCGGCTCTGGCCGTAGCCGTACCACTTGGGGGCGGGGTTTTTCGGCACGGTCCAGTTGGCGGCGACGATGTGGAAGCCGTTGCTCTTGGCAATCGCCGGGAGTCTCTTGGCGAACCAATCGCTGTCCTTGTCATCAACCCAGGCGATGGAATACAGCAGCGTGTCGACCTTCAGGCGGCCCATGATCTCGGCCTGGGTATGTATGTCGTAGCAGATGAGCAGACCGAGTCGGCCGAAGGGCGTGTCCAGCACCGGGTTGCCGCGGTCGCCGGGCGTGGCCCAGCCGCGCTCGGCCCACGGCCAGGGGACACGCTTGCGGTAGTGCAGGAGCGTCCGTCCGTCCGGGCCAAGCAGGACGGAGGTGTTGTAGTGGCTGCCGGTCTTGGGGTCGACCTCCAGCAGGGGCACGGTGAGGTACAGGCCCAGCTCGTCGGCGAGCTTGCCGAACAGTTCGGTGG
>Ga0111187_1035_pt1 | contig 14514 bp, 13 predicted proteins | sample DeeMarSWOR324_28_FD_80242 | JGI IMG/M metagenome (GOLD analysis project Ga0111187, IMG submission 80242) | Phycisphaerae bacterium SM23_33 | reverse complement strand
AACTACGCCAGCGGGTACGATCCGTGGCGTGGGGAGATGGAGCGGTGGGCGCTGGGCTGCCTGTCTGCCTACGTGGGGGGCCCGCCGGGCCCGGACCTGCGCGGCCTGCAGGTGGGCGAGTTCGCCGAGGCCTACGTCTGCCCCAGCGCCGACCCGGCCGTGTGGGTGTACAACCCCAACGACCAGTACCACGCCTGCTACTGGACGAACATCGCCGTCCGCGCCAACCGGGGTTTCGGCGGGGCCGCGTTAGGGGGGTTGTTCAACACGCATGGCCACGTGGGCATGCCGCCCGGCTGGGACATCGACGGTGGCGGGGCGGCCCGGTTCTACGGGCGGGTGTGCCCGAACTACGACCGTATGCACTGGCGCAGCGTGTACCATCCCACCCTCGAAAGCGTCACCAACCCCAACGGCATGGTCTTCAGCGGAGACACCAACAACGACTTCATGACCGAGGTGGAGGACGAGGAAGGCAACCGGATCCCGCTATATCATCCCACCTACCCGGGCGAGTGGTGCATCCGTCCGGGCTGGGGCTGGGTGCACGGCTCACTGGGTTTTGACCGCCATGGCCGCAAGATCGTGCTGAACTACCTGGACGGCCACGCCCGGGCCTTTCCACAGGACGAGCTTGAGGACTATTCCCACTGGCCGGCAGCTCACGGCCAGCAGGAGGCCACCGGCGACTTCATGCTCAACTACGTGGACGACGGCTGCGGCGGGACCTTCATCCACTTTATCCCCGACCCCGTGATCGAGTAGCGGCCGGGCCGGGCCGCAGTTCCGCGCCCAGGCAGCGCCGCGAGCCGGCGGCAAAGGTGTTGACAAGGAGGCTGGGCCGGCCATAATGCGGCTTTTCCGCGGTTTGGGCTCCGTCGGCGCGGCCGGCTGGAAGTGAGGACAGGCAGGTTGTACGCAATCATCGAAGACGGCGGGCAGCAGTTCAAGGTCAGCGAAGGCGACCTGGTGCGGATCGGTCTGCGCGAGCTGGACCCAACGGCCGAGAAGATCGAGTTCGATCGGGTGCTGCTGGTGGCCGACGGCAGGAAGGTCAAGGTGGGCACGCCGCTGGTGGCGGGGGCCAAGGTCGTCGCCGAGGTGGTCGACGCCGAGGCCGCCGGGCCGAAGCTCCGCGTGAACACGTATAAGCGCCGCAAAGGCTACCGCCGCAAGAAGGGCCACCGGCAGAAGTACACGCTCGTGCGGATCAGCAAGATACAGGCCTGAGCCGGCCGGGCCGGCCGCCGCCATACAGGGGTGCCATCCCATCAAGACCGGACGATTCATGTCATCGCCGACGTTTCACCGCCTGCTGGCGGCCGGAGTGGCCGTGACGCTGGTCGAGGGGGCGGCCTGCCTGCCGCCGGCCGAGGCCGGCGCCGAGCCCAAGCAGCCGCCGCTGGCCGCCCCGACGCGGTGCGGCGCGATCGCCAATCCCGCCGTTGGGGAATCCTCCGGCATCGTCCCCAGCCGGCGATGCCCCGGGCTGTTCTGGACCCACAACGATTCCGGCAACCCGCCGACCCTCTACGCCATCGACGCCGACGGCAAGTCCACCGGGCAGTGCCGCCTCCAGGGCGCCCGCAACGTGGACTGGGAAGACATTGCCATGGACGAGGCCGGCAAGCTGTACGTCGCCGACGTGGGGAACAACACCCGCTCCGGGCGGGTGCTGACCATCTACGCGGTGCCCGAGCCGGACCCGAAAAAGACCGGCCAGGCGACGGCCGAGGCCGCGGCCCGCTTCCGATACCCCAGCGGGCACGGCCCGTTTGACTGCGAGGCCATGTTCGTTCGCAAGGGATGGGCGTACCTGATCACGAAGGAAGTGGCCGGGGCGCGGCTGTATCGGGTTCGGCTGGCCGGAGCGCCGGGAGGGATCGCCCGGGCCGAGGCGCTGGGGCCGCTGCCGGGCGCGGCCTGGATCACCGCGGCGGACATAGCGCCCGACGGGCGGCACATCGCGGCCCTGTCCTACTCAGCCGTTTACGTGTACGACCTGCCGGCGCCGCTGGAGGAGCTGGTCGAGGCGGGGGCGACCGGCCCGTCGGGCAGCACCCGGCCGGCGGAGGCGATCCGGCAGTCGCCGCGGAAGCGGGCGGTGCGGCTTGGGCAGTGCGAGGCGATATGCTGGATCCCGGGCAAAGACGCCGCGGACCTTCTCATCACCAACGAGCAGAGGGACATGTACAGGCTTGCCGCGGCCGTGGGCGCGGCCGCTTCAGCGCCCTCTCGTTGAGGGCCGGGCGGTCAGCCAGAACAGGCCGGCGGCGCCCAGCAGCCAGCCGGCAAGGAACCACGGCCAGTCAAACCCCTCCGGCACGCCTCCGACGGCCTGGCGCACGCGCAGCATGAAGCTCACCAGGATCAGGGCCACCCCGGCCAGGGCGGTGAGCGAGGCGATGAGCTTGGCCGCGGCGGAAATCTCCCCGCGGCGGCGGGCCAGGGCGACCAGGCCGGCGATCAGAAGCGTGAGCGAAACGGCCACCGGCGCCCACACCGGCGCCACCCAGGGGATGGGGACCAGATACAGCACGTCCCAGGTTGCCGGCGAGGCCGGCCAGTCGATCAGGACCTTGAGAAAGACGTAGTACAGGATGTCCCAGACGGCGAAGCCGATCATGAAAAAGGCCAGGCCCTCCCCCCTGCGCCGGCGGAGGCCCAGGGCCATCGCCGCCAGGACGATCACGGCGGCCAGCTCCCGGACCCTCTCCAGATTCAGCAGCCGGGCGACCTCCGGGCCGGCCTGGGTAAGCTGAGCGAGGGTGAGCAGGGGCAGGACCTCGCGGGCCGCGTCGGGATAGTGAAGCTGGCGAACGGGGACGATCACCTCGCGGAGATACACCACGATGCTGGCCTCGATGTATCCCAGGGCGGCGGCCAGCACCGTCAAGGCCGCCAAACGCATCCACAGGCTTGGGCGCAACGTCTTGGCCATGGCTGCCTCCCGCTGCTATCTTAGGAGATGCATCGTCCCGGGGAGGTGGTTTTCCTCACCCATTCGCCGGCGGCCGGCCGGCGCCGGCGCAAAAAAAGGGGCGAGACAGTGCTTGCTCAAGGCACTGCCATCGCCCTTCGCCTTGGTAGAGGTCCCCTCACTATGAGGCTACCTGACGTATGCCCGCCGGAGGAGGAGCGGGTTCTCACGGGTGGGCGCTCATCTCCACCACGTTCGTCAATAGCCCTGACCCCTACCTCGAGGTGGCCTCTGGCGAACACCTGGAGGACAGGTGGGCACGACGGGCGGGCGCTCATCTCCGCCCAGGCCAAATTCGCCGTCTGTCGAGGCCCCTCGCGTGAGGCTCATCGCTTCGCACCACTGGTTCCGTTGACTCCGGAACGCTATATTCAAGGCTCCTCGGCCTGAGCAACTATACTCGGCCAAACGCTACAGCGAGTTCAGCTCCTTAGCCAAGTCCAACCTCCGTTGCTACTGTGAGCTTTCTGCTCAGCACGTGCGTAACCATGGCCGCCCATTCTTCCGGGCGGACGGGGCGTGCGAAGTAGCTCGCCCCGCCGATTCGAGCCGCCATTTCGGTAGCACCTCCGCCCTTCTCGCCGATCACGGCGATCGGGCACCGGGGCCAACGATGCCGCATCCAAGCAAGGTTCCTTCCGAGCGTCTCCGGGTCGTCGCCTGCGGCCAGGATGATGAGGACGACCCGGCCGGCGGGGGAGTTCAGCAAAACGTCCTCCGCCTTGCGGTAGGTCACCAGTGAGCCCTTATTCACTTTCAAGACCTGCTCGCCCACTTGAGCGGCTTCGGCAACGTCCTCGCAGGCCATCAGTACGCACAGCCTCTCTCTGCGCGCGGCCAGCTTGTCCTGGCGCAAATCCCTCGGCACTACGTGCTCCCTCCCTCCGAGGTATGGCATAACAACCGGCATGCCAAGCCCGACGGTTGCGGAGCGGAAAAGGCGCAAGTCCCGCGTGCGGAAATGGTTGAAGTGCGACTATAATTTCAGCGTGTGCAACCTCACCGCCAAGCCGCTCGCGGAGCGCTGCGCTGCGCAGCGCCCGTGGCCGCGCGGCGCGGCGGCCGGTGCTGCAATATGCGTCAGCTCGCGGCGCCGCTGATACCCGGCCCGCGCAGGTCCGGCCGGGACGATCCCCTGCCGTGCACAAGTCGGGCCGATGATGCCGGTGGGTGCGTTCCCGGCTTTGGTGACAGAGGCACCTGGGCCGGAGCCTTCTTGGGCCATTCCCACGAAACACATCTCGACGAGCGCCAGCCGGACGTAAAGCGGCGTGCGCGCGAGCCGGTACCCACAGCGATCCGCGAAGGCTGGCAATCCCCCCCTGGCCGCTACTCGACCAGGCCCAGGCCCCGCATCTTTCGCAGGAGGGTCGCCCGATGGACCGCCAGCAGCCTAGCGGCGGCGGAGCGATTCCATCCGGTGCGATTCAGGGCCCTCAGTATGGCCTGCTGCTCCGCCTCGGCGAGGGTGTAGGTCAGAGGCTTGCCTTCGATCTCGGAGATCCGGCCGGGCTCAGGCTCGCGCGGCGGCACCGCCGGCAGGTCGGGCTCGCCCCAGGGCAGCAGGGTGGGCGGCAGCGGCGGAATATCCGCCGCGTACAGCCGCTCCACGTAGCTGCGCAGCTCGCGGACGTTGCCCGGCCAGCCGTACTCATACAGCCGGCAGCGGATGCCCTCGCCCAGGAGGCGCTTGGGCATCGAATACTCCTGGGCGAATCTCTCAAGATAGTAGTCCAGGATCGGGCCGATGTCCTCGGGCCGATGCCGAAGGGGAGGGACCTCAATGTGAACAATGTTCAGCCGGTAGTACAGGTCGGCCCGGAACCGCCCCTGCCTGACCATGTCGGCCAGAACCCGGTTGGTGGCGGCGATGAAGCGCACGTCCACCGACACCGGCCTGGGCCCGCCAACCGGCACGACTTCCCCATCCTGGATCAGCCGCAGCAACTTCGGCTGCACGTGCAGGGGGATGTCGCTGACCTCGTCCAGCAGCAGCGTGCCGCCCTCCGCCGCCCGGACGACGCCCAGCGTCTCGGTGACGGCCCCCGTGAAGGCGCCGCGGACGTGGCCGAAGACCTGGCTCTCAAAAAGGGACTCGCTGATGCTGGCACAGTTGACCGGGATGAACGGGCGGTGCCGCCGCTTGGAGCGATGATGGATGCGGCGGGCGAGCAGGTCCTTGCCCGTTCCGCTTTCGCCCTCCAGCAGGACAACGCAATCATTGGTGGCCACAGCATCGGCAACGGCCAAGACGTGCCGAAACAAGGGACTCAAGCCGATGAGGACGTGGTCACCATCAGCGCCGTCGACATGCGGTGAGCGTGCCGCATGCGGCTGAGATTGTTCTCCTCCGGTTTTCATCCTCAAGCTTTGTAGAGCCGTCCCGGTGAAGGGGACCCTGGGAAGAGCCAGGTTAGCTCCTCCGTTCCTCCGTGAACGCCTAACCAAATACACCTTATACCCGAAATTGCTGATTGTAGCAAGCCCAAAAATCGCGATTTAAGGGCTTTTGACTGCTTACCTTAGGGTTCAAGCCATGCCGCAGCCGGGACGTCCCGGCCGGCGAATCCCGTAACTAAAACACTGTGAGCCTGTTACGAAAACACCGGCGATCAAGCCTGCCTTGCACCGGCGCCCGACGGATTAACTGTCTGCTAACGAAAGGCAGCCGTTGCAAGTGCCGATATGCTGGAGGAACGCGGACGAACCGGGCGGGAAACGCCGCGTCCCGTGCCGGGATCCCCGAGTGTGAACATGCGCAACGCTTGGCACAAGCTAGGGATAGCAGTCCAGGCATGTCCCGTCATGATCCTGACCGGCGTGGTCCCCCTGACGACGGGCGAAGGACGGCAGCACTGCGCAGTCACCCGGGAGCCCCCTCGCACGGCAGCGGCCGGCTGGCCAAAGCCGCGCGAGGAACGTCGGCGTCCGTGCATGGATAGCAAGTAATGCCTAAGACGAACAGCAACGAAATCAAAACGAGCGCCGACTGGAACGAGCCGGTGATCCCGCGCACCCTCGTCGTGGAAGACGACCCCGACCAGCGCCAACTGATCTGCGACGCGTTGGAGGTGTACTTCAACGACCGCAACGGGGCCAAGGTCGTGGGCGTCAGCACCGGGGCCCAGTGCCTGGCCCAGAACCTGCACGAATTCGACGCCATTCTGCTCGACCACCAGTTGCCGGACGTCTCCGGCGTGCACCTGCTGGGGCAGATCCTCGAGGTCCGGGACATCCCGATCATCTTTGTGACGGGAAACAATTCTTCCGCCACCGCGGCCGAGGCCATACGCGCCGGCGCCCAGGACTACGTCATCAGGCTGGGGGATTACCTGTTCGCGCTGCCCGTGGTGGTGGAGAAGAATATCCGCCTGCACCGGCTCAAGCAGGAAAACGCCCAGCTTCAGGAAAAGCTGAAGGCCAGCCTGGAGGAAATCCAGGTCAAGAAGGCCCAGCTGGAGGAATCCCTGCTGAAGTTGCGGAGGATGGCGGCCACGGACCACCTCACGGGGCTGGCCAACCGGCGGGCCTTTGCCGAGGTGCTGGCCCGCTGCCACAACGAAGCCACGCGATATGACTTCGACCTGAGCTGCGCCATGCTCGACCTGGATCACTATAAGGCCCTCAACGACACGCTCGGCCACCTGATCGGCGACCGGATCCTTCAGGCCGCCGCCAAGGTCATCAGAGCCAACCTGCGCGGCAGCGATACCGCCGCCCGCTACGGCGGGGATGAGTTCGTCCTGCTGCTGCCCCACACCTCCGTGGAAATGGCCCTGAACGTGGCCGAACGCATCCGCCAGGAACTGGCCCTGTCCACGCCGGCCATCACCCGGACCGCCGGCGTGACCCTGTCCATCGGAATCTCCTCGCTGAAGTCGGACCACCCCGCCTCCGCCGACGCGCTGGTCAGCATGGCCGACCGGGCCCTGTACGTGGCCAAGGACCGAGGCAAGAACTGCATCGTGACGTTCGGCGAAATCGGCGCCCTGTCCCGCCCGACCAGCACATAGCCCGCCCCCGCCGCTGCCTGACTCCTGCTCACGCCGCCGCCCGAAGCCCAAATCTGCATTTGCTGATTGAAACCCGGGCAGTCTTCCTTTCAGATGTGACAGGGGCAACAGTCCAAATGAAAGGTGGAGAGAGCGGATCATGAGACAGGCAAAAGTGAAGATCGGACTGATCCCCGCCAACCGGGCGTTCTTTTCGGACACGCTCGCCGCCAAGATGCGCGGCGGGTTCGTCAAGACCCTGCGGGCCGTCGGAGCGGCCGTCGTCGTTCCTTCGGCCGCCGACACGAAGGTGGGTTGCGTCCAGACGCGCCAGGAGGCCCTGAAGGTCGGCAGGATGTTCCGCGAGCAGGGCGTGGATGGCATCGTGATAGCGGCCGTCAACTTCGGCGACGAACAGGCCACGGCCGCGGCGGTCAAGGCCTCCGGCCTGAAAGTGCCCATTCTCATCGTCGGCTGCCACGAAGAGGAGGTGCTGACCCCCGCCACGGATCGGCGGGACAGCTTCTGCGGCCTGTTGAGCATCGGCGAGGCCATGCGCCAACTGGGCGTGGCCTACTCGGTGCCCGAAGAGCCCATCTGCTTGCCCGAGGACCCCGGCTTCCAGGCCACGGCCCGGCGCTTCGTGGCGGTGTGCCGCGTGGTGGCGGGCCTGCGCAGCGCCCGGTACGGCCAGGTCGGCGCCCGGCCGGACGACTTCTGGACCTGCCGCTACAACGAAAAGGCCCTCCAGGCCCTGGGACCCACCGCCGTGACGCTCGACCTTTCGGAAGTCCTGGGCGCCGTCGAACGCAGGAAGACGGACGCGGCCGTCCGGCGCGTCGTGGTGGACATGAAGAAGAGCGTCGACTGCTCGGCCGTGGGCGACGACATCCTGACCAAGATCGCCAAGTTCGAGATCGTCCTGAAGACGTTCATCGTTGACAAGCAGCTCGACGCACTGGCCGTCCAGTGCTGGACGAGCATCCAGCAGAACCTGGGCATCTGCTCCTGCGGCACGATGGGCCGGTTCAATGACCGCGGCGTCCCCTGCGCCTGCGAGGCCGACGTGATGGGTGCGCTTTCGATGCACGCCCTGCAACTGGCCTCGGGCGGGCCGGCGGCCCTAGCCGATTGGAACAACCTCCACAACGAAGACCCCGAGCTGGTGAACTGCTGGCACTGCGGCGTCTTCCCCATCTCCTGGGCCAAGTCCAGGCCCAAGATGGGCTGCCACGCGATCCTCGCCGGCACCGTCGGGCGGGAGCGGGCCATGGGCGTGGTGGAATTCGTCATGCAGGACGGCCCGGTCACCCTCTGCCGCGCCACCCAAGACAACGACGGGGCCTTCAAGGTCGCCCTCGCCCAGGGGGCGGTGGAAACCACCAAGGCAGCGACGTTCGGCGCCTACGGCTGGGTGCGCATCCCCGGCATTGGCCGGCTGTACAAGAACGTGCTGCTGCGGCACTTCCCCCACCACGTGGCCATGACCCGCGACCACGTCGGCAACATCCTGTGGGAGGCCTTCGGCAACTACCTGGGCTTTGGGGTCTTCACCGCTGATCACACCGCCGGCTGCTGGGACCCGGAGCTGCCGTTTGCCGCCGAAGCCCCCAAGGAACCTGCGGCGAAGAAACGCAGGTAAATATTTCCCTGCAGGAGCCGTCTGGAATCCGTCCAAAAGCCCACGGATGGCGATCCGTGGGCTTCGTGCTCGAACGCGGGGCTATCCGGAATGGGCCGTCTGGAAATCCCCGCGGCATTCACCTATCATCTTCGCGTCAAAGCCCATCTCGATCCGGAAAGGGAAGCCAGATGGCCAAGTACGCAGTCGGGCTGGACTACGGGACCAATTCGGTCCGGGCGGTGGTGGTCAACGTCGCCAACGGCCGGGAGGCCGGCACCGCCGTGTGGAATTACGAACGCGGCACCGACGGCGTAATCCTCAGCGACGACCCGAACCTTGCCCGCCAGCATCCGGCTGACTATGTCAAGGGCACCGAGATCAGCATCCGCAGGGCGCTGGGGCAGGCCCGGCGGAAGGTGAAGTCCTTCCGGACCGACGACGTCATCGGCATCGGCGTGGACACCACCGGCTCCACCCCCCTGCCCGTGGACGCCGAGGGCCGGCCGCTGGCTTTCTGCAAGGAATTCTCCCGCGACCCGGCGGGGATGGCCTGGCTGTGGAAGGACCACACCTCCACGGCCGAGGCCGCCGAGATCACCGCGCTGGCCCGGCGCATCCGCCCGCAGTACCTCACCAAGTGCGGCGGGACGTATTCGGCCGAATGGTTCTTCAGCAAGATCCTGCACTGCCTGCGGACGGCGGCGAAGGTATTCAGGGCGGCCCACATGTGGGTGGAGATCGCCGACTGGATTCCGGCGATGCTGACCGGCACCGAGCACCCGGACCGGCTGACCGTGGGCGTTTGCGCCGCCGGCCACAAGGCCATGTACAACGACGGCTGGGGCGGCTATCCGGACGCCGAATTCCTGGCCAGCCTGGGCCCCGGGCTCGGCCCGCTGCGCCCGCGGCTCCGCCAGAAGGCCTACACGGTGGACAAGGCCGTCGGCGGGTTGACGGGTGAGTGGGCGGCGCGGACGGGGCTGCCGGCGGGCACGCCCGTGGCCGTCGGGGCCTTCGACGCCCACCTGGGCGCCGTCGGGGCCGGCATCGCCGAGGGCACGCTGGTCAAGATCATCGGCACCAGCACCTGCGACATGATGGTCGTGAAGAATACCCGCGAGCTGGCCGACGTCCCCGGCCTGTGCGGCATTGTCAACGGCTCCATCCTGCCGGGCTACTTCGGCCTGGAGGCCGGCCAGTCCGCCGTGGGCGACATCTTCAACTGGTTCGTCAACTACGTCCAGCCCGGCGGCAGGCGGGCCGGCTCGCACGAAGCCTTGACAAAAGCCGCCGCCCGTTGCCGGCCGGGGGCGTCGGGCCTGCTGGCGCTGGACTGGAACCACGGCAACCGCACCATCCTGGTGGACCAGCGCCTCACCGGCATGCTGCTGGGCCAGACCCTCTACACCACACCCGGCGAGATCTACCGCGCCCTGATCGAGGCCACCGCCTTCGGGGCGCTGACCATCATCAACCGGCTCGAGGAATACGGCGTGAAGGTCAGGCAGGTCGTCAACTGCGGCGGAATCGCCGAAAAGAACCCGCTGGTGATGCAGATCTACGCCGACGTGACCGGCCGAGCGATGACGGTCTCGCGCTCCAGCCAGACCTGCGCCCTGGGTGCGGCCGTGGCCGGGGCCGTCGTGGCCGGCAGGAAGGCCGGCGGCTACGCCAACTTCGCCGCCGCCCAGAAGGCCATGACCGGCCTGCGGCCGAAAACCTACAAGCCTGACCCCGCCGCTCACCGCGTGTACAAGCAACTGCACGCGCTGTACATGCAGCTTCACAACGCCTTCGGCACGAAGGACTGGTCCGGCAACTGCTACAACGTGATGAAAAAGCTCCTTGAGATCCGGGCCGAGGCCCGGAAGTGAGCCGGGTGTCCGAAATAAGGAGACCGGCCGTGAGGATGATTACGGGCGCTGTCTTGATTCCGGCGGGCAGGCCGAAATGAAGCAGGCGGTCCTTACAGCGGCGGGGAAGTTCGAACTCGGCGACGCGCCAAAGCCCTCGCCCGCGTCCGGCGAAGCCCTGGTTCGCGTGCGGGCGGTGGGCGTGTGCGGGTCCGACCTGCATATGTTCAGGGAAGGCTCCATCGGCGGGATCACCATCCAGGACGCCGGCGGGCCGTTCGTGCCCGGCCACGAGTGCGTCGGCGTGGTCGAGGAGGCCGGCCCCGGCGTGCAGCCATCCCTGGCGGGCCGCCGCGTGTTCGTGGAGCCGACCATCAACTGCGGCCGCTGCCGGTGGTGTTTGGCCGGTGTGCCCAACGTGTGCCCGCACCAGCGATTCCTGGGCCTGCCGCCGCAGGGGGGATGCCTGGCCGAATACCTCGTCCACCCGGCGCGGCTGTGCACACCGCTGCCGGACGACATTGACGACGACACCGCCGCCCTGCTGGAGCCGCTGGCCATCGCCGTGCACTCGCTGGACCGCCTGGGCGTCGCCGGCGGCTGCCCGGCCGTCGTGCTGGGGGCCGGAACCATGGGGCTGACGCACGTGCTGCTGCTGGCCCGCAGCGGGGTCGCGCCGCTGATCGTCACCGACCTGCTGGACTACCGGCTGGAGCTGGCCCGGCAGCTCGGGGCCACGCGCACGCTGAACCCCACGCGCGACGACGTCGTCGCCGTCTGCCGGGAGCTGACCGGCGTGCACGGCGCGGATTTCGTCTTCGAGTGCGCCGGGGTGGACGAAACGTTCGGCCAGATGGTGGAGGTGGCCGCCCCGGCCGGCGCGGTCGGCGTGGTGGGCATCCCCGTCGAGGACCGGCTGGCGTTCAAGCATTCGGCGGCGCGGCGCAAGGGGCTGGACGTGCGGATGATCCGCCGGGCCAATCGCACCTTTGACCGGGCGCTGGCCCGAACCATAGCCGAAAAGCTGCCCCTGGGCCGGCTGGCCACGCATCACTGGCCGCTGGCGCAGACCCAGCAGGCCCACGAAACGGCCGCCAACTATCGCGACGGCGTCGTCAAGGCCATCATCAATCCCTGAGGAGCCTGCCTGTGCTGGAAGAGCTCAAGAAGCGCGTTTGCCAGGCCAACCAGGAGCTGGCTCGCCGAGGCCTGGTTGTCCTCACCTGGGGAAACGTCAGCGGCATCGACCGGGCCGCCGGCTGCGTCGTCATCAAGCCCTCCGGCGTGCCCTATGAGGAGATGAAGGCCAAGGACATGGTCGTAGTCTCCTTCGAGACCGGCGCCGTGGTGGAGGGCGAGCTGAAGCCGTCTTCCGACGCCCCCACGCACCTGGTGCTGTACCGGGCCTTTGAGGGCATCGGCGGGGTCGTGCACACCCACGGCCTCTACGCCACCGCCTGGGCCCAGGCCCGCCGAGACATTCCCCCGCTGGGAACCACCCACGCCGACTACTTCCTGGGCGCCGTTCCCTGCACCCGGCCGATGAGGCCGGAGGAGATCAACACCGACTACGAGGCCAATACCGGCAGGGTGATTGTGGAGCGTCTGGCCGGGACAGACCCGCTGCACTGCCCGGGCGTGCTTGTGGCCGATCACGGGCCGTTCGCCTGGGGCGAAACGCCCGAAGAGGCCGTCGAGAACGCCTGCGTGCTGGAGCACCTGGCCCGGCTGGCCTGGGTAACGCACTGCATAGAGTCTTACCCCCGGCCCATCTCAAGGGAGCTGCTGGAGAAGCACTTTTTCCGGAAGCACGGCCCCGGCCGGTACTATGGGCAGAACCGCTGAGGCAGATCGCCGGCGCGCGCTAAGGCTGCGGCAAAAGAGCAGACAACCCTGGAATGACGGCGCGCCGCGGAGAATCCTACGGGTTGTCGTTTTCCGCCGCAGCCTCAAACAGGCATGACAGGGCCGCTTCCGGGAGGGAAATGTTCTCCACCTGCGCCTTGGCGGAGATCCTGGTCGCGGTCTCGTCAGCGCGATGGTAAAGGTCGGCGGCCCCGCCGAAGATGTCGGGGCTGTCGGGCAGGTGCCCGACGTAATAGCCCCCCAGGAAAACCGCCAACAGCAAGATGATCCTCAAGAGTCGTCGCATGCTCCCCAATGCCTCCGTTTTGCCCTTCGGTTCTGGAGCGGACGCACGCAGATTCTACCGCGCCCGCCCCATGCAACCTAAGATTCAAATCCAGCACGCACAAATGCCACTGGGGAAATTGCAGAAGAGCTGCCCTGAGGCCCCGCGGAGGCTCCGCAGGCACGCGGCTTACTCATGCAAGGCCTTTTCCAGCAACAGCATGCGTCTCTTGACATGGACGCCGCCCGGGGCGGAGAACCCCCCCAGCCGGCCGTCGGCGTAGGTCACACGATGACAGGGCACCACCAGCGGCAGCGGATTGTTGCCCAGGATCCTGGCGGCCGCCCTGGCCGCGTCGGGATTGCCCGCCGCCGCCGCCACCCAGGAGTAGCTTCTCGTCTGGCCGTAGGGAATCTGCCGGCAGGCTCGCAGCACCCGCCCGCCGAAGGTCTTCTCCTGCGGCAGCTCGCAGATGAGCCCGTCAAATGAGGCCGGCCGGCCGTTGAAGTACTCGCGCGACAGCCGGATCAGGTCTTCGAAGGGGCCGGCATCCTCCGCCGCCCCCGGATGCTCGAAGGCCAGCAGGGTCCGCAGGTCGTCCGGCTGATAGTGGGGAAGAACGACTCGGGCCAGCCCGCCGGCGGAGGCAGCGGCTCCCACGGGTCCCCAGGCAGTGGGCCAGACGGCGTACGCACGCCAAGTGGAAGATCGGGCCATTCGGGCATGCTAGCGGCCCAGGCGGGGTGTTTCAAGCCGGCCCGTCAAGCGACGCTGTTGCGGCTGGGGCTCTGGAAGCGTTGGAACTCGCACACGATCACGGCAATGCGGCGTAGCATCTCCCGTCCCTGGCTGGTCTCGTTGAGGCCGACGAACTGAAACCCCTGGTAGGTCACGCCGCGCTCGTCCATGTGCTGCTGGCGGAACCTCGCGTCGGCCAGCACCTCCTTGTACTCCTGCCCGAGGTCGATCCGCACGCCCACCAGGTCGCCGACCTCAAAGTCCGGGGCGTTTCGGCCGCCGATCCTCACCTGGAACCCGCCAGCGGAGATGTTCGTGACCCAACCTTCCCAGTTCAGCGGCGCGCCCCCCTCGCCCGTCGCCGCAGGCAGCCCGCCGCTCCAGAACGTCGCCAGCACCGACCGGTTCCGGGGCACGTCCACGCGGTGGTAGGCCCGGCGCTGGACTCGCTGGAGTCGCTGGGGGGCAGCCACGCCAATCGCTCGAACTGCGGCCGCGCCGGCCAGCCCAAGCTCCTCTACCGCCTGCACGGTCGCATTGAAGATGTGCTTGTGGTGCTTGAGCTTGAACGACAGCCCCACCTCGATGCCCTGGGTGATCTCGGGCACGGGGCCATCGGCGGCGGGATATTCCAGCCAGACGGCTTCCGGTGTGCTGTGGAGAATCCTCGTGTGGAGGTTATGCCATTGCGTGCCGGTTCGGCAGGTCAGGCAGACGGGGACCTCCCGCCGAACGGCCTCGTCCAGACATTCGTGAATCTGCCTCACGCTAAGCTGTTGCACAATAGTCATTACCGCACTCCAAGCGCGTGGTTGTCACCGCACCGAGACGCTTGGCGTACAGGTATTTTCGGCAGCGAAGGTGCCGGACTTGACCAATCCCCGGGACAATCGACTCACCGGGCTGAGCCGCCCAGCTCGGCCTGCATCTGCTCGACGCCCGGGCGCCTCGGGCCGGTGACGGCTACCACTAACCCCGGCAGGGAGCAGATCATAGGGAACAGCCGGGCCACCAGGGCCACGGCCAGGGCCTCCGGGGCCGTGGCCCCGGCCGAGGCAAGAAACGTCACGTAGAAATACTCGGTCACGCCCAGCCCGCCCGGGCTGATGGGGACCGAGCCGATGATGATGATCAGGGGCACGTACAGGAAGTACTGGTACCAGGTCACGGCCGGCGCCAGGGTCAGCCCGGCCAAC
>Ga0111187_1034_pt1 | contig 14620 bp, 7 predicted proteins | sample DeeMarSWOR324_28_FD_80242 | JGI IMG/M metagenome (GOLD analysis project Ga0111187, IMG submission 80242) | Phycisphaerae bacterium SM23_33 | reverse complement strand
TCGGCTCGTCTATCTGCTCGACGTTCATGGCTCAACGTCCGATCTTACTTTGCGCATGCCGCGGCGCAGCAAATACTTGCGATTCCCTGGCAGCAACATGCGCACCTGGCTGTGACCTAACGTATACCTAACATCAGTATAGGGTCGTTCTCGCGTTCTGTCAAGCCAGGTCAAGTCAAATGACCCCGCGATTGGGACGGCTCGGGCCAGGCCCGCGCCGGGCCAGCCGGAAAAACATCCGAACCCTTGCCTGTGGGGCCGCGGGCGGATACGTTTCTCAGCCTTGACCCCTGCATCCTTGACGGCCGAACGACCAGACATCTGGAGGAAGCTTTAGGCCATGCGTTACACGCCCTGGATCGTTTCCGAGCACGTGCCGGACTTTTCCACGCTGGAGAACCTCGTCAACAGCCCGCGCTTTGCGGGCAAGAGCGGCCAGGAGCTGGCCGCCGCCCTGTGGCAGCTCATGGTGGACCACGACCTGGGCATCTTCCACTACTGCCCGCCGTGGGAGCTGCTGTGGGAAAGGGACGTGTACGACCCGCTGAAGATCTTCAACGTGTACGGTTTCACTATCTGCCACGTGCACGCCAACGTGCTGGCGATGGTGGCTCGCGCCGCCGGGTTCAGAGCCCGCATCGCCAAGATCACCGGGCACGAGGGCACGGAGGTCTTCTACGACGGCCGGTGGCACTACTTCGACGCGGACATCCAGATGTTCCACCGTCTGCGGCCGCCGGATGAGCAGGTCATCGCCTCACGCGAAGACCTGTACCACGACCCGACGCTGGTCTCCGACCAACCCAACCCATCCTTCCCCTACCACATGCCCGACCGGCTGCCGAAGAAGTTCGCGAAACTCTACGAGTCCAAGCCCGAATACCCGGACGTCTTGGAGGAACGGATTCACCCCATGGACTTCCGCCTCCGGCCGGGCGAGGAGATGACCCGCTTCTTCCGCCACCACGGGCGCTGGGTGGTCTTCCCCCACTACCCGGCGATGTTCAAGCGGTATCGGGCCGAGACCGGGCCGGAGGGCCCCACCGAGCGCTTCTGGCCGTGGCGGAAGTGGGGCAATGGCTTCTTCTTCTACGCCCCAAAGCTCTCGCCCGAATACCGCGACGTGGAAATGGGCGCCGACGAGATGCGAGGCCTGTCGCTGCAAGACGGCGGCCTGGTCTGCGCGGGCGACGCCGGCCACGTGGTCTTTGCCTTCGAATCGCCATACGTCTACTGCGGCATCCCCGATCCGCTCCGCCGCGTGCCGTCAAGCGACGGGGCAGTCCTCAAGGCCGTCTTTGACCTGCCTCCGGGTGCGGCCGCGAAAGTCCAGGGCGCCCCGGAACTGTCCAGGAGGTGGCGAACGCTCTGGAGCTCCAAAGGTCAATCCGGGCAGGTGGAATGCGACCTGGATTTCACCGAGCTGGCCGACGCGCACTACCGCCTGAGGCTGCGGCTGGTGCTGCACGGCCGCGGCGGCGCCCTGCGCTCGTTCCAGACAAGGCTGTGGTTCATGGTTTCGCCGCACTCGCTGCCGGCCCTCAAGAACGCCGGCGACAACCGCATGAGACTGCACTGCGGCGACCGCTACGGCCTGCACACCCGCCCCATCATGATCGAGTACCGCACCGACGACCCGCGGTCCATTTCGGCCGCCCATGCCGCGGAGAACCTCCGGCATGATCCGAGCGATTGGGTCCGGCTGTTCCCGGCCGATGCCGCGAAACCGTGGCAGGTGACGTACCGATTGTCCGCCCCGAGGGGCGGGAAGATGGCCTGGCTGCGGGCGTATTCGATCATCCAGGGCCGCAAGCCCGGCGAGGACTACGATGGCACGCCGGCAAAGATCGAGATTGCCGAATCGCCCGACGGGCCGTGGCAAACCATCGCCGAGCGCCAGATAGTCGAGGACCCCCATGGCTGGCACTTCGGCGTGTTCGGCGAGGGACGGCTTTCCGGCAGGTCCAGGAACGCCTACATTCGCTTCTCGGCCAAGAAGGGCGCTCACGGCTTCCGCGTCATGGGCCACTACCTGCCTGCCTGCGGCAAGCAGGCAGGCGTCCCGGCAGGCGAGCCCGCCCCGCTGGAGGTCGAGCACGCGTGGTATGAGGTCCATCCCGACGTGGGCCGCCGGCTGCACAGGCACAGCCAGACCATTACCGGCGACCAGCACGAGTACGTCGTTCACTGCGAGCACGAGCCCCACGACGTGAGCATCACCCTCCGCGTGCCGTCGGCGAAGACGGATTAGCCGCGAGAGGCTTGAGCTCCGCCCCGCGCCAGCGCGGGGCTGCGCAGCAGCAGGGCGCCGACGGCGCCCAGCAGGGCTACTCCGGCGGCAAGCAGCAGCGCCGGGGAAAGCGACCCGGCCGCGTCCGCCAAGGCGCCGGCGGCGCTGGGGCCGGCCGCCTGCCCGACGCCGAAAAAGAGGGTGATGAAGCCGAGCCCGGCGGGCGCCAGCCTCGCACCCAGCAGATCTCCGCAGGTCGCGGCCATGACGGCCGGGATGCTCCATGCCGACAGACCGAACAGGATCGCGGAGATTGTGAAGCCGGCCGGCGCGGGCCACAGTGCAAAGAGGCCGAAGGCAACAGCGTGGATGAGATACACGATGATCAGGGCGCCCTTGCGGCCGATGACGTCCGAGACCCATCCCCAGATCAGGCCGCACAGCAGGCTCAGCCAGCCCATGAGCATGAACAGCCTGCCCGCAGACGCCTGCGTGTATCCGCCCTCTGCGATCAGGTATTTGGTGAAGAAGGTCATGTAGATGATGTACGAGAACCCGAAGGCGACGTAGATCAGACCGACGTGCCAGACGAGGCCCGACCGATAAACGCTCCCCCACTTCAGCCCGCCGGCACTGGAGGAGCCCGGCTCGTCGTCTCCCGTCGACCCCAGAGGGCGCAGCCCCACCGCCGAAGGCCGATTCCGGAGCACGGCCAGAGCCAGGGCCGCCAGGCCGGCCGTCGCGCCTGCAAAGAGGAACCAGGAGATGCGCCAGCCGTCCCCGCCCCGGGCGGCCAGCACCTGGGGCACCAGCGGACCCAGCACGATGAGGGCCAATGAGGAGCCGGTCACGGCCACGCCTGCGGCCAGGCCGCGGCGGCGGCGAACGAACCACGCGGCCAGCAGTCCCATGACCGGCACGTTGCTGGCGCCGCTGCCTATGCCGGTCAGCGCCCGCCAGGCCGCGGCGGCGGCAAAGCTGTCGGCAAGACCCGTCAGCAGCATGCCCGCGGCCGCCAGCGCCAGCCCAACCGTGATGACGGCCCGGGGCCCGTACCGCGCCGCCAGGTCGCCCCCAGCCACCGACAGCGCCAGGTACCCGACGAGGTTGGCCGTGGCCAGACCGCCAGCCTGGGTGTTGTCCAGCCCCAGTCCCGATTGCATGGCGGGCAGCAGCATGGTGTAGCCGAACCGGGCCAGTCCCAGAGAACCAAAGACCACGAGGGTCCCCACAGCAAGCACGACCCAGGCGTAGTGGAACCCAGAGGGGTTTGTCGAGTCGCCTGCTTCCATGCCTGCCGTTCCGCTGCTCCTTTCTCACTGCAGCCCCGGCCGGGCGGCTCCACCGGCCTGCCGAACCACCGGGGGGCAGCGACCGAAATGTCCGGCAGCGTGTCGCGTTGGCAGAGGACGGTGGGTCCCTCGCCGTGGCCGCGTTCCTACTTCACGCTATACAGGGCGTCGCGGTCGATGTTGCCCTCCATCTTGCGGAGGATGTCGGACAGCTCCACGCCGTCGCGGGCGGCGATCAGCCGGCCCAGGGCCAGCGAGCAGGACAGGATGGCGTTCATGCCCAGGTTGGCCTTGCGCTGCATGATGGCGATCGTCTGCTCGGCGGGGGCCCCCTCGGCGAGCTTGCCGCGCTGGGCGGCGATCTTGGCCTCCAGCGCCAGCAGTTGCCGGTCCACGTCCTCCAGGGAGCCGATCTGGGAGATCTGCTTGCCCACCAGCAGCGGGGCAATGTGCTCTTCGACGTTGTCCACGGCGTTCAGGCAGCCCTTGCCGTTGTATCGCTGGGCCCTGCCCCACAACCGGGTGACCTCCTCGTCGTTCTTGGCGCGGACGGCGTCGGCGGCCAGGCCCTTGCGGAACTTGAAGGTCCGGCTGTCCTCGATGGGTTCGAACAGATCGGCGTACTTGTCGGTGGCGCCGCACTTTTCGATGGTGCTGTCCACGAGGTGGATGGCCTCATCGGTGCCGGCCGAGGTCCCCAGCGGGGTGGCCCCGTGGAAGCTGACGCCGTTCTCCAGGCGGACGGTCACGCCCACGGTGGGGATGCCGGCGTTGGTGGCCTCCTCGCGGGCGGTGACGTCGGCGATCTTCAGGTCGCCTTCCAGCGGGCGGGTGATCTTGAAGCCCTTCTGGGCCTGCCGCATCAGCTCCACGATGCGGGCGTACTTGATCAGCCGCTCCGTGTTGGACCCCCCGCCGCACTTCATGCCGACGGAGTCCACGGCGAAGGCGATGTCGGCCTCCATGGTGTCGTTGGGGCTCTTGGAGCGGTGCGAGACAACCAGATCCGCCCCGCCGCTCTTGGCGGCGTGGGTGGCCAGCAGCGTCTCCGAGAGCGTGCCGATCTGATTGGCCTTGATCAGGGCGGTGTTGATCAGCCCGTCCTCGATGCAGCGGGCGATGGTGGTGTCCTTGGTGGTGACCAGGTCGTCGCCGATGATGAAGATCCTGTCGCCCAGCTCCTTCATCAGGGCCTTCCAGCCTTCGGGGTCGTCCTCGGCGAAGCCGTCCTCGATGGAGACGATGGGGAACTGCGCCACCCAGTCCTTGTACATCTCCACAAACTCCTCGGAAGACATGACCCTGGGCTCCTCGGCCCGCCAGAAGAAGTACTGGCCGACGGCGTCGCTGCGGCCGGTGTGCTCGCGGAAGGCGATGGACAACTCGCTGGCGGCGGGGTCCAGGGCCAGCGCCACGTCCACCCCCGGCACGAAGCCGCACTCCTCGATGGCCTGCACGGCCACCTTCAGGGCCCGCTCCTCGGGGATGCGGTCTTCCGGGCGCTTGGAATAGGCCCCAACCATGCCGCCCTCCAGGCCGATGCCCACGAAGTTCATGCCCTCGGAGTCCTGCACGATCTGGATGACGCGGCTCTGCAGGGCGTTGGTCATGCGCTGGGCCTCGACGTAATTCTCCGCCGACAGCGGCAGGAACATGAACTCCTGGAAGGACAGGTTCCCGCCCTGCTCCTCGGTATGCCGCCCGCCCATGAGGCAGTTGCGGAACTGCCACGGGGCGCGGACGCTGCCGCCCTCGACCTGGACTTCCTGGAGCCGCTTTTCCAGCATCATCTTCTTGATCGCGGCAGGGTCCCACTTTCGCCCGCCGGCGGCCCTTCGGGCCTCGCCCGCCCGGGCGGCGGCGCCCGACAGCCGGGCCCGGTAGCTCTTCACCGCCCCGCTGTCCGCCAGCAGCCGGTCCAGCAGCGCCACCACCCCGATGGTGAAGAACAGCCGGGCAATCCAGATAACCACTAGGCTGTGCAGCAGGCCGAATCCGAGGGCCACCCCGACGATCCCGATCGGCAGTGCGACCAAGGCGACCTTCTGACTGGCCAGGGGCCCGGCCGAGGAAACGGCCAGGTTCTGGGCCTTGACGTCCGGGAAGAAGCTGCCGGCTTCCTTCTTGACGCCGGGGAACCTGCCCCAGGGGATCTTGATCAGCGCCTCCAGGTACAAGCCGAGCTTGCCCGTGCTCAGGCGCCTGTTGGCCTGCTCCAGGTACTCGGGGCGCAGGTTGTTGGTGCGGACGGCGGCGATGTAATGGCCCAGCTCGTGCAGGGCAACGTTGATGTGCCAGGAGAGGTACCAGATGACGGCCGAGAGCCACACCTCGGCCTTCCAGGGCGCGAACATGAAGGCCAGCACCTTGCCGGTGGTCCAGCCCGTGCCGGTCAGCATGAACAGGGAGGACAGGAAGGCCGCGTGGAAGGAAACCAGCTTGTGGTTGGCGATGACCCAGCCCTGCTCCAGGGTCCCCGCAAGCCGGCCACCGCCGGCGTGGAGGCCGGAGCCCAGGCCCAACCAGCAGGCCAGTTTTCGAACACCCGCGCCCAGACGCTCGCATACGCTGCCTGTCATCGTCGGTCCTTTCTTTTCGCCTTTGTTTCCGCTGCTGGCAGGATCCTCATGAGGGTGCGGCCGCACCCCGGGACGCCGCCGCAAGGCGGGATAATATCGCATCGACCGCAGCCGAATGCAACCGCCGCATCGCCCGGTCGGGCAAAAGGCTCCTCCCATCTCGGCGCCCTCCTGCGGCGGACTATCTCTTGCGCCGGGTCGGGCGGATCAGCCTGGCCGGCACGCGGGCCACGACGCGGGTGTGCCCCGGCCTGGAGGAGATCTTCAGCTCTCCGTCCACTGCCCGCATGCGTTCGGTCATCATACTCATCCCCAACCCCTTGCCGACCACTTTGCCCACGTCAAAGCCGATCCCGTTGTCGGTGACGGACAAGACGGCGCGGCCGTCCTTGTGGGAAACGCTCAGCGTGATGCGCTTGGCCCGGCCGTGGCGGATGGCGTTGCTGATCGCTTCCTGGCCAACGCGGAACAGGGCGATTTCCACCTCCGGCGGGAAGCGGCCGCGACGGACGGAGGCCGAGCAATTCACCTGCAAGCTCGTCTCGCCACGGAAGCCCTCCGCCGCCTGCTTCAAGGCCGAACAAAGCCCCAGCGCCTCCAGCGTGGGCGGATACAGGCCGCGGCAGATGCGGCGCACGTCGCGGACCAGCCCGTCACAGTGCGAGACCGTCGCCCGCAGGCGCGTCGGGCGGGCGCCCGGACGTTTAGACTTGGCGTCCTTGACCAGGCCGCGAATCGCCAATTGCAGCGCCACCAACCCCTGCCCCACGGAGTCGTGCAGCTCACCCGCCAGGCGTCTGCGTTCCTCTTCCCGGGCAACGGTGAGCTTCCGTTGTGCCAACCGCATGGCCTCCTCCGCCTTCTTTCGCTGCGTGATATCCGCGAAGGAAGCCATCATGCAAATCGGCCTGCCCCCCTCGTTCTTCACGATGCTCGCCGCGACGGCCACGTCGAAGGTCGAGCCGTTCTTCCGCTTGGCGGTCATCTCCCCCGTCCAGCCGCCGGCGGTTCGCAAGGCCTTGGAGACCTCCCTGACCTGCATGCGCCCTCGCCAGAATGAGACCGTACGTTTCCCGAGAATCTCTTTCTCGCTGCGATATCCCCACATCCTGACGAAGGAGGGATTCACGTAGCTGACCCTTCCGTCCAGGCCAGCCAGGCCGATGGGGTTAATGGCAGAGTGGATGGCGCTGTTCCGGATGAGCAGTTCCCTCTCCGCCCGCTGGCGCTCGGTGACGTCCCTGGCCACGCCCTGGACGGCGACCAGTTTGCCTTGGCGGCGGACGGGCGTGGTGGCCAGCTCCAGCGTGACGCGCCTTCCGTCGCGGCGGATGATGTCGAAGGTGAACGGCTGGGTCAGCGGCTGCCCGGCGGCCCGCTTTCGCAGTCTGGCGAAGACCGCCTTGCGGTGGTCGGGGGCGATGAGATCGCCCATGTCCATCTTCAGCAGCCTCGAGACCGGATAGCCGGTGATCCTCTGGGCCGCCAGATTGCCGAAGGTGTAGTTGCCCTTCAGATCCACCTCGAAGAGGATGTCCCAGGTGTTGTCAATGACGTACTGGAGGCGTTCCTTCGATTCCCGCAGGGCCTCCTCCGCCCGCTTGCGCGAGCACAGGTGCCCGAGGGCGGAGGCATACAGGCTCAGCAGTTCGGCGTGAGGTTCGGTTATGGGTTGGCCTGTAAGCAGGTTGTCCGCGGAAATGAAGCCGACGATCCTCTTGCCGTCCCACATCGACGCCAGGACCCGTGTGCCGCGCCCCATCAGTTTACCCGCCGCGTTACGGAACGGCTCGTCCGGAGCGAACGCCAGCCGCGACGTGCCCTTGAGGATCTCCTCAGTCGAGCTGCCAGGCACGACCGGAGATCTTTCATCGCGCTCGTCGCAGGTCCGGCCGTTGCCGTCGGTGCCGAAGCTGCCGCGCATCGTGTCGGGCTCTTCGCCACGGAACCACACGCCCAGGCGGTCGAAGCCGAGCCGGCTGCGGCCTAGGTCCACCGCCCGGCGGCACAACTCATCGAAGGATCCGGCCATGGAGAGCTCATTGGTGACCTTGTGCAGAGCCGTGAGCTGCTCTCCGAAGCGCCGCTGGGCCTCCTCGCGCCGGCTGAGGGATTCCTCAGCCCGCTTGCGCGAGCACAGGGGGCCCAGCGCCGAGGCATATAGCTGCAACAGCTCGCCCTGCTGCTGCGTGATCAGCCCGCCCGTCAGCAGCCTGTCGGCGGATAGGAAGCCGACGATCTTCTTGCCGTCCCACAGCGACGCCGCGATGCGTGTGCCGCGCCCCAGCGGCCGGCCGGCGGCGTCGTAGAAGCGATCGTCCGGAGACACAGCCAGCCAGCTCCTGTCGCGGAGAATCCTCGCCGGGAAGCTTCCCGGCAGCACGCGATGAGACTGGTCGCGCTCGTCGCGCGTTCGCCCGCGCTCGTCGGTGCCGAAACTGCCCGTGACGGTGCCGGGCTCACTGCCCACAAACCACAGGCCCAGGCGCTCGAAGCCGAGCCGGCTCCGCCCGAGCTCAACGGCCTGACGACACAGCTCGTCGAAGGACCCGGCCGTCGACAACTCATTGGTCAGTTCGTGCAGCGCCGTGAGCTTTTCTCTGAAGCTGCGCTCGGCCTGTCCGCTTTCCTCCAGAGCCTGGTGGGCGCGCTTGACGTCGGTGATGTCCGCGCAGATGCCAAGAACGCCGACCACCCCGCCGGCGGCGTCCCGCAACGGCACCTTGCTGGTCAGCACCGTTTTCTGCTGCCCCCCCGGGCCCAACAGGGCCTCCTCCTTGTTCAGCAGCGGCCGGCCGGTCCGGATGACCTGCTGGTCGTCGACCCTGTAGCGCCTGGCTCGCCGCTTGTCGAAGGCCAGGTCCGAATCCATCTTGCCGACGATTCCCTCCGGCGAGCCCGCGCCGGCGGCGCTGGCGAAGCTCTGGTTGCAGCCCAGGTACACCGACCGGGTGTCCTTCCAGAACACCTGGTAAGGGATGTGCCGCAGGACATTGCCGAGCAGCTCCCGCTGTGTCCGCAGCTCCTCGTCCGCCCGCTTATGCTCGCTTATGTCGCGGCAAGTCGTAAACAGCACCTCCCGGCCGCCCAGCTCCGCCAGGTCCACATTCAGGAGCGCCGAATACGTGGTGCCGTCCTTCCGCCTCAGGGTAACTTCAAAGTCACGCGCTCTGCCGGACTTCTCTAACGTCTTCAGCAAACTCCTGCGCTCTTCCGGGTGAACGTAGGTGCAGGCCAGATCAGTGGAGACAAACTCCTCGAGGGCATAACCGGTCATTTCCAGCATGCTCCGGTTCGCGGCAAGCACCTTGCCCGTGCGATCGGCTACGCCGATTCCCACCGGAGCGGCATCAAAGAGGAAGCGATACTTCTGCTCGGATTCGCGCAGGGCTTGCTCGGTCTGACGCTGCTGGGTGATGTCCCGCGAGAGAAGCACCAGCTCAGTCACGTCGCCCTGGGCGTTCCGAATGGGATGCACCGTGCTCTCCAGCCAGCTCCCCTCGCCGCGGTCTTCATAACGCGCGGGTCTTCCCGTGCGGATGACCTCCTCGGCCAGCGCCCTGCGGCGCCGGGCCAGATCCCGGGGGAAAAGATCATAGCTGCACACCCCGACGAGTTCGGACCGGCTCTTGTGGAAGCCCCGGGCGGCGGCCTCGTTCAAAGCAAGGATCGTGCCCTCCACGTCGATCAGCATGGCCCAGTCGCTGGAAGCATCCAGAAGCCCCGTGACCAGGGCCTCGCATGGAGGCAGCGCCTTGCGGGGTCCTCGGTCGCCCTGCCGGCTGGCCTCCAGCTGCCGGACGCGCCTGCGCAGGGTTTGCAGCTCGCTTTCGAGATTTCCGGGTGACCTCTTGGTTTTCATTCCCAGCCCTTTCTCCCGCCGATGAATCGCGCCCGCACGCATGCGCCGGTTCAATCCAACACTCCATTTTATCAGTTGGCATTGCCGCGTCAGTCGTTTTCCCTTCCTCCAGAAGGGGACCAAGACGCCGCATTCTCGCAGCCCGTTCAAGCCGATAAAATGACGGAGATGTCACAAGCACCCGCCGACAATTCGAGCGGGCCGGCCAAAAGCCTCCGCGTGTGCCTGGTGGCCGCGCCTCGCACGCTGGCCAACCTCGGGCCCGTGGTCCGGCACCTGGTGGTCGGCCTGCTGGATGAGCCGATGCATGTGACCATCGCGTACCCGGCCGGGGCCGATGTGGCGTACGTCCCGGCCCCGCCGGCGCAGCTGCTGGCCTACGAGCGGCCGCGGCTGCCCTGGCTGCGCCCTGCGTCGATCCGGCGGCTGGCGGAGGAACTGAAGCTTGCCGGCACGTCATTGCTGCACGGCCTGGACTCCGACGCCTTACCGATCACCCGCCGCCTGGCCGAAGAAATGGACCTGGACTACCTGCTCAGCGTGATGTCCATGGCCCGGGACGTCCGCATCAGCGATCACCATTGCCGCGCCGTGCTGGCCGGCAGCCAGCCCATCCGCCAGATGTTGCTCGAAACCCGCGCCGCCGCCGGCCGGAACGTCGAGCTGATCCGCCCCGGCGTGCATCGGGCGGGAAGGGCCACCTGCTTCATCGAGCCCAGGCACGCCCCGGCCATTGTCGCCGCCGGCGAGCTGCGGAGCTACGCCCCGTTTGCCGCCGTGCTGGAGGCATTTGCCCGACTCATCTCGGCCGAGCGGGACTGCGCGTTCTTCCTGGTGGGCAGCGGCCACGGCGAGCGGCAGCTGCGCCGATTGGCCGAACGACTTGGAATGATGGGCGAGCTGACTTTCGTGGACCGTCAGACGCCCGAGCAGCTCATGGGCATCCTGCGAGCTGCCGACATCTTCATCTCCCCGACCGCCTCCGACCGCATCGAGATCGAAGTGCTGGCGGCGATGGCGGCCGGCGTGCCCGTCCTCACCGCCGACGCCAAGGTGTCCGACTTCATCATCCCGGGCAGGACCGCGCTGACCTTCAAGGCCGGGGCGGCATCCGAACTGGCTGAAAAGCTCATCGGCCTGCTCGACGACCGGGTGTCGGCCCGCTCCCTGGCCGAGAACGGCCTGGCGCTGCTGCGCGAGAACCACTCTCCCGCCAAGATGGCCGGCCGACTGGCCGAACTGTACCGTTCCGTCGCCGGCCGCAGCCAGCCCGCCCTCGAATGAACCCACTCGCGCGTGAGGGCGCCCGGAGACAGCCGGCCGCGCCGGCGCCGCCCGCCTCAGGGCTTCGCCTCCACGCCGAAAGGCCTGAGCAGCTCCGCCAGCATGGGATCATGCTCCTGCGACAGGGGCAGCAGCGGCAGCCGCAGTTCGTTCTTGATCTTGCCCGCCATGGCCAAGGCCGCCTTGATGGGGATGGGATTGGTCTCCACGAAGATGGCCTTGATCAAAGGGAACAGCCTCAGGTGCTGCTTCGTCGCCGCTTCCATCTCGCCGGCCAGCATCGCGTCGGTCAACTTCCGGACTTCCGCCGGCAGGATGTTGGCCAGCACGCTGATCACGCCCCGGCCGCCGACCGAGCCGATCGGCAGCGTCAGCGAGTCGTCGCCCGACAGGATGGTGATGTCACAGCGGCAAGCCAACGCCGAGGCGTTGTCCAGCTTGCCGGTGGCCTCCTTGATCGCCACCACCTGCTCGATCTGGTTGTACATCCGCACGATGGTGTCCGTGGCCAGCTCGATGCCCGTCCGGCTGGGGATGTTGTACAGGACGATGGGCAGGCCGATCTTGGCCAGTTCGGCGACGTGTTCGAACATGCCCTGCTGGGTGGGCTTGTTGTAGTAGGGGTTGACCACCAGGCAGGCATCGGCCCCGGCCTCACGGGCGTGCCGGGTCAGCTGGAGCGCTTCGGCGGTGGAGTTGCTGCCCGTGCCCGCGATCACGGGCACCCTGCCGGCCGCCCGCCTGATGGTGAACTCGACCACCGCGTCGTGCTCCTCATGCCCCAACGTCGGCGACTCGCCCGTCGTGCCGCACGGGACCAGCCCCTGCGTGCCGTTGGCAAGTTGGAAGTCAATGAGCTCGCCCAGGGCGTCCCAGTCCACCTCGCCTTTGCGGAACGGCGTCACCAGCGCCACCATGGATCCTTCGAGCTTTATTCTCTTCGGCATACCTCTAACTCCTTGCGCCCTGCCCGGCCCCGGCGGCGTACGCCCGCCGGCCTGCCGTCGGCGCCACCCCGCCGCTAACCTACCTCAAAACCTTCGAGGGGGCAAATCGCTTTGTCGTCACTCCTGCGAAAGTCTAAAATCGGCGTCCAGACCAGTAAGGGAGAGCTGCCATGCCGAGAAGGATTGTGTGTCTGGGGTGCGTGTTGATGGGGCTGCTGGCGGCGGGACGGCCCGCCTTGGCCGAACGCCCGGCCGAGCCCGCCGGCCGGCCTGAAGTCGTCGCACAGTCCAAGTGGCAATTCAGCGGCGACGAGGGCGCCACCTGGTCGCCTAGGCCGCCGACCGTGCCGGCCGGCAAGGTGGGCACCATCCAGGCACGCGCGACCTTTCAAGTGCCCGATCCCGGCGCGGCGGAGTTCTGGCAGCTCACTCACGCCCTGCCGCCGCGAATGGACATGACCTTCTCACTCAACGACAAGGAGGTGCCGGTTCCGCTGCCTGGGATGTACTACAAGACGATTCCCGCCATCCCCGCCCGGCTGCTCAGAAAAGGCCCAAACGTGCTGATGGCAAGGATCCGCATCGACAACCGCCCGCCTGCATCTGACCGCCAAAAGGTCATGCCGGATTTCACCTTTCCCTCGCCGTCCGATCCGCCGGCCCTGGCGGGACAGAAGCTCAGGTTCCAGACCGGCCCCATCCTCGGCGCCTTCGGCGAGGATTATTTTTCCGCCACCTGCCGGACCAACATCCCGGTTCCGGTCAGATTGACCGTCACGCCGGCGCAGCGGGCAACGCCCCCGCGACCGGCATCCTCGCGGGCGATCGAGCTGTCCTCGCCGGCGGGGCTGATCCACCGATTCCGCGTGCCCAGGGACAGCTCGCTGCGTGTGTTTGAATATCAGCTCAAGGCCACGTTCGGCCGGGACAGTGCCGCAACCGCTGCCCATTCCGTGGCGCTGCCGATCCTGGGCCCCAAGGGCAGCCGGCAGGATGAATTGCGCTTCGTCATCATGGGCGACAGCCGCTCCAACACCGGCGATTGGGCGACGGTCGCCCAGGCCGTCCTTAATGAGAAGCCCGCTCTTGTTGTTTTCACCGGCGACATGAACGATCACGGCACCGACGACTGGGAATGGGACGAGCACTACCTCGGGCCTGAACCGGCCCGCGAGCTGCTGGCCACCGTCCCCTTCTATCCCGTCAAGGGCAACCACGAGGAAAACGCCCCGCTCTACAACCAGCTCTTCTACACCCCCAGCCCTGACGGGACCGCCGAGAACTGGGCCCAGGAGATCGGCCCGGTCCTGCTGATCGGGATCAACGGGCAGTGGTCCGCCCGCTGGCCACAAACCAGAACGTGGATCGAGAACACGCTGAGTGAATCCACGGCGAAGTTCATCTTCTTCATGTCGCATTACCCCGCGTGGTCCTCCGCCGGCAACGGCAAGCTGGACGCCAAGACGGGCCTGCCGCGACACTGGGCCTACCTTACCGCAAGAACGGACATCGTGCCGATGCTGGTCAGGCACAAGGCGACCGCCCTGGTCGCCGCGCACGAGCATCACTACGAGAGGTCCGACCTGCCCGGGGGGCTGATGCAGATCATCTCCGCCGGAGCCGGGGCCCCGCTGTCGGGAAAAAGCCGCGACGCCGCAAAGCAAAACCCCTACTCCAAGGTCTTCATCAAGACGCTCAACTACTGCCTGCTGGAGGTAAAAGGCAACCGCTGCACGCTCCAGGCCAAGACGCCCGCCGGCACAGTCATCGAGACCCTCACCTGGCAGGCCAGGAAGCTGCATTGATCCGCCGGCCCGATATCCGCCAAGGCCTCGCAGACCCGACTGGTCATCTCCGGAAAATTCAAGCCCCACCCGGCCTCGGCCGAGAACCCCCCCTCCCTCCGGGAGTGTACGCTGAACCGGCTCTGACGGGATTCGCGCGCCTACGGGGCGGACACGGCCAAACCCCCCGCCGGAAGCGTCCGCCGCAAGCCGTTGGGCCGAAAAGGTTTGGAGAAACACCCCCGCCCGCTGGTGGTGCGCGCCCCGCCCGGCGTCGAGTCAGACTTTCCACAGAATAATAAGGACTTACGAGAGATTTTCGACGATTTCTGGACGGTAAAACAAGGACTTACGGCGACAGTCCCACCAGGCCACTCCGCTGGCCGGTCGGCGTCCAGTTGGCTCCAGTCCGGTCCAGTCAGGTCTGGGGTCCGTTGCGCAGCCGGCGGCTGACGCAGCTCGAGTGCCGCAAGGCACGGATGATGGTAGCCCGGGGCGCCGGGCGAAGCCCAAGCCCCGGGTCAACCATTGGCGGCATGGGGGCGAGCCATCCGCCGGCTCAACAGTGCTGCCTGGCTCAATGGCGATGGCCCGGCCCGGCCCGGCCGCTCCATGTCCGACGAGCCCAAGGGAAAGCTGGAA
>Ga0111187_1053_pt1 | contig 14702 bp, 9 predicted proteins | sample DeeMarSWOR324_28_FD_80242 | JGI IMG/M metagenome (GOLD analysis project Ga0111187, IMG submission 80242) | Phycisphaerae bacterium SM23_33 | reverse complement strand
CCGGCCCTTCCTCGAGCAGGTCGCCCGGAACGTCCGCAACGGCGAGCGGATCTGGCGCGAGATCGAGATCGCCATCGCCCTGTACTCCTGCTACTTCCCCGCCAACCGGCGGGCCTTCTTCAACCACCTGCGCCGGGCCCGCCGGCTCATGCTGGATAGCGCCCGCGTCCTGGGCGAGCACCTCCGCGAGACCGACGCCTACTGCTCCACCACCGCCTCCGGGCCGTACATGCCCGCCGCCGACGCCCAGGCACTCGCCGCCATCCTCGACCACCAAAACGACGACTTCCCCTTCCCCGCCCTGAAGGCCTACCTGGCCTCCCACGAGCGCTACAACGAAATCCGCCGCATGTGCCGGCCGTACGTCTCCGTCCGCAAGGAAATGGCCGCCCGCAACCGCCGCCTGCTGAGCCAGTCGCTGCGGGCCGCCGAGCGGGCCGTCCGGCTGCTGGCCCGGCCGCAGCACGCCTTGTACCGCGACAACGTCATGGCCTGGGTGGAGTACGTCCGCGCCGAGTTGGACTGGCTCACCCCGCCGACCATGAGCTGCCCCGCCGACGACCGCACCGGCCCCGACGAGGGCTTCCGGGCCATGGTCCGCGACCACTGCTACCGCTGGGGCGAGCGCTGCTGGGAGGACTTCGGCTCGTTCTTCCGCCGGCAGGACTTCTTCGGCCCGGGCCGCTGCGACTGCCGGGCCACCGCCGCCCCGGCCGGCCTGAAGGTCTCGCTGCGCGAGCACGACATTGACTGGCCCCAGCGCCGGGCCCTGTGGGGGCAGCACCGCGGCACCCAGAACCAGACCGGATTCATGCAGGTCTTCCTCGACCCGGGCAGCACGCACCGCCGCGTGCTCCAGTACACCATCTACTTTCGCGGCGAGGGCGGCACCGCGGCGGCCTTCGAGGAGCTGCCCGGCGGGCGGATGATCCACCACCCGCCCACGACGCTGCGCGGCTGCCAGGGCCACTTCGAGCACACCGACAGCTCCTGGCGGTTCGACCTGGTCATTCCGTGGGAGCAGCTCGGCCGCCGGCCCCGGCGGGGCGAGAGGTGGCGGATGAACCTCTTCACGAACCCCTCGGTCACGCGGAACCGGCGGATGATCTGGTGCCAGGGGTACGAGTACCGCAGCGACGTGGCCCGGCTGGGGGGGCTGGTGTTCGTGTGACCGGCCGCCGGCCGGCCCCGGCGGGGTGAGCCCCATTCCGGCCGCTATCGTTTCTCCGCCACGAACCAGCCCCGCGCCAGCGGATCGGTCCGGAAGAATTCCAGCAGCATCCGGCCCACCTTCGCCGCGCCGCTGCCGCCGCTGGGATGCGTGCCGTCGCCGTGATCAGCTCTTGACCCGGGCTGACCTAGCCGGGGCAGCCTTGGGCGAGTGAGGTTCTGCCGGCCAGACGCGTCCTGCTTCCCTGAACCCTGCCTGGATATTCCGGCGCCACCAGCGGGCAGGAGCTGTCCGCCCAACCCCGGGGGTAACCCCTCAGGCAGAACACACGCGGCCCGATTGGCAGCTCAGACCCGGTTATTCCGGCCCGGACCCAGCCGACGGCACCTTGGCACTGTGCTTGCATGGACCGCGTCAGGCTTGCCGGTGCGGCCTTGGTGGCCAAAAGGCAGGACGAGGAACTGAATGCGTGCGGGTCCACCCTCCGGCCAGCGACTGACAATTGCCTTTGCACGCGGCAGCATGCCGCCAGGCGGCCGGGGGCCGAGTGGGGTCGGCCCCGCGGTCTGCCATGAATCGATGCCGCTCCCTGTAAGGGCCGCGCCCGCGCCGCCGGCGGCGTCGGGGACGCCTCAATGAGCCGGCAGGACCGCCGCGAGGCCAAGGGCTCCGGCGCTGCCGGCGGGCGCGGCGGGCGTTCTCAAGCGGCCAGACCTGGCCCGTCGTGCCTGGAACGCCAAGCCCTGCAGCCAGAGGGTTCGAGTGCATCCCATGTTTGCCCGAGATGCCGGAAGCTGCTGCCCGGACCAGCAAGTAAGCCGCAGCCCACCGCGAGGACGCGTGGCCCTGCTCTTGTTGCCGTTCACCCTGGCCTTGTGGCAAGGCAATACTCAGGCCCAGCAGCCGGGGTCGGCGGAAGCTCCGGGCGGCGCCGCGGCAGAGGTCACGCCGAGGGCCCACGCGCTCTTCGAGCGACAGACGCTCACGGACGATTGGCTCGGCTTCGGCAAGCACCTGGCGTCGGCCGGGGTGAAGATCCAACTCGACCTCACCCAGGTGTATCAGGTCAACCTTCGGGGTGGAATCAGCACCCATCGCCATAGCGGCCGATACGCCGGCAGCTACGACCTGGGCCTGGCACTCGACCTGGAGAAGCTGCTCAACGTGGCAGGCGCGGCCATCTTCGCCAAGGCCAAAGGAAGCTGGTCTGACGGCTTGGACGCCTCCTGCGTGGGAAGCGCCGTGGGCGACGTCAACGACGACGCAAGCGGGGACTACAGCATCTATCTGGCCAGGCTCTACTATCAGCAGTCGCTGCTCGAGGGTCGGCCGGGTTCGAATGCCGGCACCGTCCCGGCGCCTTCGACGGCAACGCCTACGCCAACGACGAGACCTGCCAGTTCCTCAACAGCGCCCTGGTGAACAACCCCACGATTCCCTTCCCCAAGGACGGGCTGGGCATGTTCGTGCACCTCGAGCCTTTGGAGTGGTGGTACCTGTCGGCGGCGGTCGCCGATGCCCAGGCCGACAAGAGGGAGACCGGCTTCAACACGGCCTTCCACGGCCCCGACCATTTCTTCAGCATCTTCGAGATGGGCTTTGCCCCGCACGTCCCCTCGCCGAACGGCCCGCTGGCGGGCATGTACCGGGTCGGCTTCTGGTACGACCCGCAAGACAAGGACAAGCATGGCGGGGGGACCAAGCGCGACGACACGGGCCTCTACCTCAGCCTCGACCAGATGCTGTGGCGAGAGCCCGCCGGGGACGGCGGCAAAGCCGATCAGGGACTCGGCGCCTTCGTTCGTTACGGCCTGGCCGATGATGCGGTAAGCGACATCAGCAGCTTCTGGAGCGCAGGGGTGCGGTATAAGGGCCTGCTCCCCACCCGTGACGAGGACGTGCTGGCCGCCGGCTTCGCCCTGGGCAGGCTGGTCGCGGCCGCCGGGTACGATAGGTCGTGCGAATCCGCGATCGAGGTGTACTACAACGCCAGGATCACCCCCTGGCTGAGCCTGTCCCCGTCATTCCAGTACGTGCGGAACCCCGGTGGCGTGGATGGCGTGCACGGGGCCTACGTGGTGGGCTGCCGATTGCAGATGCGGTTCTGACCTCCAACAGAGCCGGCCCGCTCGTCTGGCCGGCAGCGCCGGCACGGCCACACCACCCGCCGCAGCCGCAGCGACCCTCGGCCGACCCGAGCATCACCAGGTTCCGCTCCTCCGCCTTGTTCTCCCCGAAATCGCGCTTGGGCGGCTTCCCACGCTGGCAAGCTCGGGGCGGCCGTCACAGGGCGAAGGCGGTGTGCTCCAGCTCGGCGTCGTTGGCGCACCGCCACCAGGAATAGTACTCCCCCTCCAACTGCGGCCGGGTGGGGAAGGGATAGAACAGCAGCCCCTGCTCGTCGCCGACGTAAAAGCCGCTCTTGACGGAACGGTAGATCAGGCTGCGCCGCCCGATGCGATCGACCGTCTTGGTCTCCTTGGTGCCCTGCGGCGTCAGCTCGCAAAGACAGCTTCGGATGTGCTCAAGGTTGGGATACGGCAGGCCGGCGCCGGTGCCGGAGGCCGGATCGTCCGCCAGCTCGCCCAGGTCGAGCTGGGCGAAGCATATCCGGGGGACGTGGAACGGCCGAGCCGGGTCGGTGATGTGCCTGCGGAAGTCCTGAGGCGACAGGGAGCTGGCAATCAGCGGGCTGACCGGCACGATCTCCTGGTACAGGTGGTACTTCACGCCGGGCTCGCGGGGCAGCGGGGCGGGCTGGATTTCCAGCACCCGGCCATGGGCGGTGGCCAGATAGAGGTTTTGTATGGCGTCCAGGGGGACGTGCTCGAGCACGCGGTAGACGCCCAGGTACACCGAGTGCTTGGGCTGGCCGTCGGCGTGGGGCAGGCATTGCCGGTCGGCGCTGGCGATGTCGAAGTAATCGCTTTGGAAGTCGGGCCTGACCTGGAAGAACATTGCCTGGCCATGGGGCCTTTTGCGCGTTCCGGTGGCCAGGTAGGCCCCGAACTCCCGCGGGGGGAGCATGGAAGCGACCAGGGACTCCGGGATCAGCGACAGATACAGAAACGCGTTCATGGCAAAGTCCTCTCTGTCGGCTGGAGCCCCGAGTTTACCACGGGCGCGGGCTGCTGCAAGCCGATAACGCGCGCGTGCCGCCATCGGAGGAGTTTCCGGGCAAATCCATCCGTTCCGGGGCGGGGAGCCCGCGTCCTGTCAAGGGCCCTTCATGCACCCGGCAAGGGAGCGGCTTGTCGAAAACGCCAAAGCAAGGTAGAATACGGCAGTTGCTGGCGGTGACCGTCAGCCGGAAACCGCCTGCAAAAGCTCGGCTCACACAGCAGGCGCTCGTCAAAGGAGGATTGCCATGCGCATTACGCGTGCAGGCTTGGTTGTGGCAGCGGTGTGCCTCGTGGCCTGGGCATCATCGGCCGGTGCCCTGGAGTACGACGTGGCCTTCTCGACGTTCCTGGGCGGGAGCGACTGGGAGCACGCCCGCGACGTCTGCTCCGACGCCGCGGGCAACGTCTACGTCGTGGGCGGGACGGCCTCGGCGAACTTCCCCACCACCCCGGGGGCCTACCAGCGGACCTATTCGACCGGCGGCTCGGACATCGGGACCTCCGGCTACCTCGACGCCTTCGTGGCCAAGTTTGGACCCACCGGCAACCTGATCTGGTCGACGTACCTGGGCGGCCCCAACTACGACCGCGCCTACGCCGTCGAGGTGGACGCCGACGGGTACGTGTACGTGGCCGGGCGCGCCGGGCCGGGCTTCCCCGTCCACAACGCCCTCCAGCCCACGTTCCAGGGAGGGCCGGCGGGGGGCTACGGCCAGCAGAACGCCTTCGTGGCCAAACTCGCCCCCGACGGCGGCAGCCTGGTGTGGTCCACGTACATCGGCGTGGCCGCCATGTGCCGCGACCTGGCCCTGGACGCCGACGGAGACGTGTACGTCCCGCTGGGCTGCACCACCGGCGGGGCCCTGCCCCCGGCGGCGTGGTTCACCAACGCCTACCAAAGCGCGCCGCGCGGCGGGAACGACACCGGCATCGTCAAGATCCGCAACGACGGCTCGGCGGTCGAGTGGGCGACCTTTCTGGGCGGCACGGCGAACGATTCGCACGACGCCAGCATCCGCGTGGACGCCGACAAGAACGTCCACCTGCTTTGCTGGACCGTATCAACGGACCTGCCGACGACGCCGGGTGCGGCCGACCCGTCCTATAACGGCGGCAACGACCTGTACCTGGCCAAGGTCTCCCCGGACGGCTCGCAGCTCATCTACGGCACCTACGTGGGCGGCAGCGGCGGGGAGGTCCTCAGCACGCACAACCTGGCCCTGGACGCGCAGGGCAACGCCTACGTGACCGCCGGTACCACTTCGCCGGACTGGCCGACCACGCCCGGGGCGCTGGGGACTGTTCTGCGGGGCGGACAGGACTGGGCCATCGCCAAGTTCTCCCTGACCGGGGCGCTCCTGGCCGGGACCTTCATCGGCGGGGACGGCACCGACGGCAACACCGACGGGGTGTACGTTGACGCCGCCGGGAACGTGATGCTTAGCGGCACCAGCATCAGCGCCAACTTCCCGACCACGCCCGGGGCGTACCAGACCGTCAAGAGCGTGGGCAGGGACGCGGCCTGGGTGCTGCTGAAGGCCGACTTCAGCGGCGTGCTGTACGGGACGTTCGTCGGCGGGGCAAGCGACGAGGGCGCGCGGTGCGGCTTCCTCGACGGGCAGGGCAACGTCTGCCTGGCCGGGGAGGCCTACGGTCCGGGCTGGCCGGCCGTCAACGCCTACCAGGGCGCCTTCGCCGGGGGGCAACTGGACAGCATCATCATCCGGTTCACGATCCCCGAACCGGCGGCGATGGCGCTGCTGCTGGCGGGGGCGATGGCGCTGCTGCGCCGGCGCGCGGGCAAGAGAAGGCGATAGTAGGTACCCGCGTCGAGAAGCTCCCTGTCTGCCTCGATTTCTGTGTAGAGCATGCGTCGAGGTGGTACCCAGGCTCCGGGCAGGTGCGTGCAGCTTCCTCCTTGTCTGCCAGGTATGGCTGGGCAGATTTGGCCCCTGCGCTAGGCACAATTCGCCGGCCGTTCTGAGGACGGAGTACCGACAATGTCCCGGCTGGAAAGACTGAACGCCGACATCCTGAAGCCCTTCGTCAGTCGCGCCCTGGGGTGCGAGATCGGAGAGGTAACGCAATGGGACAGTGAAGTCTTGAAGGGCTCCTGGGACGGAGCGGGCAACCTGGTCAGCCGCTTCACCGGCACGGCCGTCGGTGAGGGCCGCAAGCGCTCCTGGTCGCTCATTCTGAAGATCCCCCGGCCGCTGCGACCAGAGGGGGACCGCTGGCAGCGTGAGCCGCTCATGTACGGCTCAGGCGTGCTCGACGATCTGCCCGGTCCCATGGCGGCGCCGCGTTGCCTCGGCATCGAGGAACCCCCAGGCGATGAGCCGTGGATCTGGATGACGAACGTGGCGGGAATCTCCAGCAGGGACTGGCCGATGGAGCGTTTCTATGCGGCCCTCACGCACCTGGGCGAGTGCCAAGGGGCGTACCTGTGCGGCAGGCCGCTTCCTGAGGACGACTGGTTCGACACGAGCTGGTGGCTTCGCAAACACGCCGCCGAAGGCCACAAGAGGACCCAACGGGGCCTCGCCGTCGCCAAGGCACATCCCGTGGCCGCCAGGGTCTTTGAGGGTGACCGCGGCAAGGGGCTCCCGGCACTGTTCGATCAGCGGAATGCCATGCTCGACGCCCTGGAGCGGCTGCCGCTGACACTCACTCACGGCGACTTTAACCCCTCGAACATGATCGCCCCGGACGGCTCCGATGAGCAAACGGTGGCCGTGGACTGGCACTTCTCCGGCAGCGGCGTCATCGGCTTTGACGTGGTCACGCTCATCGGCTGCGCGGCCGTCTTCGACGGTCCGAAACTCGGGCGGGTCGATGAGATCACCGAGCCTGCCATCGGGGCCTATCTTCAGGGGCTGCGGCGGGCCGGCTGGGATGGGGACGATCGCCTCGCCCGCTTCGGATGCCTGGGCAACCTGGCCATTCGCATCACCTCAGGAATCCCCGATCTCGTTCATCGAGCCATTGACGAGGGGCACCCCCTCCAGGTTCGCGATCCGCAGCGCCTGGAGGAGCTGATGGCGCACTACGCGGAGTGTCTGGACTACCTGCTTGCACTGGCCGGGGAGACCAAGCGCCTCCTTGCCTGGGTGAAATAGTGCGTCGTTGTCATGGTGGCCGGTTCGAGCCGGGGCTTCACTTCGCCCCGGCGGGAACGAATTTCAGCACGACCGCATCGTTGCCGCCGCCGCGGCTTCGCGGCTGGAGGGCATTTAGCACCGGCCAGTCCGCGGAACTCGTTTCGCCGACGATCACGAAGCCCCCGTCCGGACACATGGCGATGGCGCGGAAGTTCTCCTCCCCGCGCCCGCCGAAGTGGGAGGACAGCACCAACCGGGTGAAATCGGCCGACAACACAGTGGCCGTGCCGTCCGTCTTCCCGGCGCGGCGCGCCTGCGGCGCGCCGGCGGCCACCGGGAAGTCGGTCGAGTACGTGAAGCCGCTCAGATAGACCTGCCCGTGACGGTCCACGGCGATGCCCTCGCCCCCGTCGCGGGCGTCGCCCCCCAGGTAGGTGGCGGCCAGCAGCCGCCTGCCGTCCGGGGAGAGCTTGGCGATGAACCGATCGCCGGTCTGCTCCCAGGTGCCGGTCTGACCGCCCGCATAAGTGGCTTGCAATGCCCCGGCCGTGGTGGGGAAATCGCTGGACGAGGTGAAGCCGACCACATAGGCGTTTCCGTCGGCGTCAACCTCCAGGCCGTGCTTGCCCGCGCCCCCGTCCTCCTTGGACCCGCCCAGGTAGGTCGCGTAGACGAGTCGTGACCCGTCGGGAGCGAACTTGGCGACATAGGCGTCAAGCGGCCCCCGGAGCGTGCGCTGGTAGGCCCCGTCGGTGACCGGGAAGTCCTTCGAAGTCGTGGAACCAGACACGATGACGTGACCCTTGCTGTCCAGGCGAATCGAGACGGCCCCTTCCCTGCCCGACCCGCCCAGGTACGACGCCCAGACCACGCGCCGGCCGTCGGAGGAGATCTTGCCGACCAAGCCGTCCGGGGCACCGGGACGGGTGGCCTGAAAGGCGCCGGGCGTGACGTAAGGACTGTCAGCGGTCACGCCAATCATGGCCACGTACGCGTTGCCTTCCCCGTCGATGATCATGTCGCGGATGATACTGGCGTCCCCTGACCCCAGGTATGTCGACCACAGGACCCTCGAACCGTCGGCCGAGAGCTTGGTGATGAATCCGTCCTGCGGGCCGTAGCCGACGGCGGGTCTGTTGTCGCCAGCGAATTTCTCCTGGAGGACGCCCTTCGTGGTCGGGAACCCCTCGCCGGCACGCCCGGCGATGTAGACGCACCCCTGGCGGTCGACGCGGATGGAGTAGGTGCGATCGTGGTTCGGCCCGCCCACCAGCGTGGACCAGACCATCCGCCCGTCGGGGGTCAGCTTGGTGACGTAGGCATCGAAAGGGCCGCTGTTGCCCGCGGACTTGCCGCTGCCGTCGAACTTGCGGCTATGAGCCCCCGGCGTGGTCGGGAAATCCGGCGACGAGGTGCCCCCGGAGACGTAAATGTTCCCCTTGGCGTCCACGGCCACGGCCCGGGGACCGTTGGCCCGACCCGACCCGCTCAGATACGTCGAGAACGCAAGCTTGAACGACGCCGCCGGCCGGTCGCTCGCGCCAGGCGATGACTCAGCGCGAGGCGATTGGCCGGCGGAGGGCATCGACAGGACGCAGCAGAGCAGCGCAACGCAAAGCATCCGGACCTCGATCGCAGCCTTCTTCCAAAGCATCACCGTTCTCCTTGACAGGGCCTGCGCGGCGTGCTCGGCTCGTGTGTCAGTCACTGGTCCAGGGGGGTCAGCGATTTCGCCCGAGGCCATCCCAAAGGGATTATCCATCCGCCCGCAGCCCGTCAGTTGACGAAGAAATCCGCGTAGTCGATCCAGACGTTCCCGCTGAGCGGCTGGTCCTCGGGGCAAACCATCTCCACAATGACTTGCTGCTGGGCCGGCTTGGTCGCAGCACCGCCGGCGGCACCGGCATCGGCCGGGCGACTGGCCGCGGCCGCCGGCTGCGGAAGCTGCACTTTCAGGTCCCACCACCTGGACGAATCGATCCGCTGGGAGAACATCCGCTTGCCTTCCACGTACACTCGCAGCTCGAAGACTCGCCCCTCGGCCTTGACGCCGATGCGCAGGTAGCAGCAGCCGCCGAAGTTGGTCAGCGTCAGCTGCGGGGGGTGGCCGCCGAGCCGGGCCAGGTGCTCCACGTGGAAACCGTCGGACCCGTACTTCTCGGGGTGCGGCTTGTCCTTGATCGATTGCGTGTACAGCAGCCCCTTGCGGCCGTCGAACGCGGGGATGAACTTGGCCCCGCTGCGGTGCAGCCGGCCCTCCCGGTTGTGGATCCAGTCCGGCGGGACGCGCCCGCGAGGCCCCACCAGTGTCCAGCACCCCAGACAGTACGGCGTGAACAGGTCGCAGCGGGCGGCGAGCATCCAGCCATCGTCGACGGCCTGGGGGGAGTCGAACTTCCTGCCCGCGGCGGCGGCGATGAACTTGGCCTTCCGCCGCTGGTGGTCCACGTCCAGCACCTTCAGCCTGGCCTCGGCCTGGGGCTTGTACCGGCGCGGGTCGGCCTTGTCCTCCAACGTTCGCAGCAACAGGGCGTAGATGGTGGCGGCCTCATCGTTCTTTTTCAGGCCCTCCAGCGCCCGGCCCAGCAGGAACATCACCTCGGGCTGGTCGAGGTCCCGCCAGATCAGCGCGTAGCCGAACTTGCGGGCCTTGTCGTATTGCCGCTGGGCGACCAGGTAGCCCATGGCCTCCACGCCCTTCAGCACCTTGGCGCCCCCGCCGGCGGGCGGGGCCGCCGCCAATCGGTGCATCCTCCCCAGCAAGCCTGCACAGCCCAGGATTACCAGCACGGCGCCGGCGCGGACGATCCGCCCGGCCCTTGTCGTGCGAGTCGTCGGATGCTTCACGGCCGTGCTCCTGCCCATGCCCTTGCTCGAAATCCCGCGGGCGATCTCTGCCCGACACGCCGCCGGGCAACCCGGGCCGCATTGTACCGGGATTTGCCGGACAGCCCTATGCTCACGACTGTCGCGGGGCTTTTCGATGATTCTACCGGTTCTCCACGGACGGCTTTCGGCATGTGACCGACTGAACGGGCGGCTCATTTGGCCAGGACACTGAGCGGGTCCAAAGGATCCGTGCCGGCGGCCTTCTCCTCCTCATCCGTGTAGCCGTCGCCGTCATCGTCCGGGTCGGCATTGTCCCCGATGCCGTCGCCGTCCGTGTCGCGCCACTCCTTCGGATCGCGCGGGAAGGCGTCCCAGGGAATGGCGTTAGCGTTCGGCACGCCGTCGGCGTCCCAGTCGGTTTCCTGGTTGTCTGGGACGCCGTTCCTGTTCAGGTCGTCGGCCTTGCCGTCGGCGTCGATGTCCGCGTCCAGGCCGTCGCCGATGCGGTCGCCATCCACGTCAGCCGTTTCTTCCCGCTCCAGCGGGAAGGCGTCTTGGGCGTTGGGCACGCCGTCATTGTCGTTGTCCTCGTCGACGTCGTTCGGCTTGCCGTCGCGGTCGCTGTCCGGGCAGCCGGCCTCGGTGATCAGCAGCGCCAGGTCCACGGCAAACGGCGGTGCCGTGAACGTCCCCTTGCCGGCCAGGGCGTCGAACCGGCCCAGGATGGTCGCGTCCAAGGGATTGTACCAGTAGCCCTTGGCCGCCTGGGGCACGTCGATGGTCACGCGGAGGTCCTTGACGAGCCCGCGGTCGTGGTCCCAGAGGGCCTGATCCACGGGGTGCCTGGCGGGCACGACGCCGGCCTTGGCGCAAGCGTCACAGGCGAACTGGTGGAGGTATACTCCCGCGCGCTTCTGAGAGCGCAGGCCGTAGGCGCGGACGCGCCCCGCGGCGTCGCCGCCCAGGGCCACGGGGACCATCGTGATCCCGGCGTCCAACGAATAGGCGAAGTCCTGCAGCGCCTTGACGTACTGCCGCTCCTCCGGGCCAATCCACTGGTTCATGAAATGCCCGTCGCGGGCGTAGGAGGTCTCCCAGAAGATGAACGAAATCTCCTGGAACAGTGCGGTCCACAGCCGCACCCGCATCCGCCGGGCCGAGCCGGGGTCCCACACCCCGCCGATGCCCTTGGTCGCCAGTTCGGGCAGGCGCTCCCTCTTCACGTTGTTGCCTTGCTCGCCCATCATGACGATCTTGCCCCTGGCTTTGTGCTTGGCGGCCCAACCGGCCACCAGCCGGTCCGACTGCAACTCGTCCTCGCTGGTGTACGAGTGCGGGGCGCAGATGTCGATGCCGTCGATCTCCGGCCGCTCCCAACTGGTGGTGATGGGCTTGTGGTACGGGTCAACGGTCTTCAAATACGGGATCATCATCGCGTACCACTCGGCGTCGGCCTTCTGCTCGTTGAGGAACTGCCAGATGTCCACGTACGCCCCCCAGCGGTCCACGCTGTACTTGATGAGGCGTTTGACCTTCTCCAGTTCCGCCGCCACCGGCCGGCCCTGCTTGTCCTTGTCCTTCTTGGTGTCCAGGGCGCAAACGTCCATGTAGCCGAAGAAGCCGTAGAAGTTGCGGATGCCGTATTTGCGAGTCATCTGAAGCATCTCGTCGATCTGGCGGGCTTGCTCCCAGCGGACGTGGTCGCGGGAGTTGACGTTCTGGTCTTCCGGCCTGGCGAAGAGCTTGATGGGGGTGGCGTTGTTGGGGCTGAAACGCCAGAGGTTAAAGCCTGCCCGGGCGTGGCGGCCGAAGAACACGTCGCCGCTTTGGGGACCCATCGCCGGCCCGCGGACGAACATCGCGCCGGGCGGGGTCTTGGCGCGTTCCGCGCCGCCTCGGCCGCGGTCGGTGCGGAAGGGGCCTTCCATCGTGAACCCGGTCAGCACCGAGCCGAGGTGCCTGCGATCGCCCACGCCCTGCTGGAAGCCGATCGGGTAGAAGGGGCTCCCGTCCTCGTAGATCCAGCGGTGCGGGTTCTCAGGGTTGACCCGCAACCAGCCCTTCTGCGGGACGCGACCCTCGACGACCTCAAACGCGCCGCCGCCCCGGGCCGAGTTGCCCGCTTGATCCTGAAATACGTAGGAGAACTTCCACGTCCCCGGCTCGCTGGGGGCGTAGCGGGCCTTCCACAGGTCCGCCGGGTCGAGCGGCCAAACTTCTCTGGCCCTGGCCCGCCCCCGCTGCCCCGGAACTTCGGTGATGATGGGCTTGGACGGCTTGCTGGAGCCGTAGAAGAAGCCGCCGACCCTGACCTTCTTGCCTGTCGGCGAGGCAAACTCCACGTCGATCGTCACGTCCCAGGTGGGGTCGGCGTACTTCCCGTCATGCTGGAAGGTCAACTCAAAGGCGTAGTAGGGCAGCAGCCGCGCGGTGTTCTGCGTGACCTTTACGCTCAGGTCGGCGGCGGAGGCCCCGCCGCACACGGCCACCGCCGCCAGGACCGTCATTAGTGCTCTCATGGGTTCTCCTTCTTCGCCGCCGGGCAACCCCGGCCGCATTATACCGGGATTTGCCGGACAGCCCTATGCTCACGACTGTCGCGGGGCTTTTCGATGATTCGATCGTGTTTCCGGGCATCGGCGAGTTCTCCGGACGGCAGGGACGGGCATGGCCTGCCACACGGCGTTGGTGATGCGGCAGCTCTAATGCCTGGGGGTGATCTCGAGCAGGGCCCAGGGCCGAAGGGCGGGAACCCGGACGGTCGGCCACCCGTCACTGACGGTCGTTCCGAGCGACTTGGTCTCGCGAAGGGCGGCGTAAGCGGAGGCCTGCTGGCTTCCCGCCAACTGGCCAGGCTCAATCATCGCGGCAGCCGCCTCTTCGGCCGCCGCGTGCGCCTTGGCATCGTAGGCGACGGGCGTCAGTATCTTCACCGTCACGGCTTTGCCATTGAAGAACCGCTTCGTGTCAAGGCGGACCTCGAACGGCTTGGGCTTCGCGGCCCAGTCAACGAGCTGGACCACAACCGGGGCCGTGCGGTCCCCGGGCTTCACCCGCACGATCGTAGCTACCTCGCCGCTGCCCCCGCGGATGCGCACAGGTGCCGCCTGTGCCTTCGTTTCGTCGCGACGTGGGAGCACGGCTGAAGCTTCTTCGTATCCTTCCAGCAACGGCGCGACAGCGCGGATGAAGCCGTACAGGTCGGCCAGGTCCTTGGGCTTGGCGAACACGCGCTTCTTGTCTATACCGCCGAACTGATCCCAGGGCACGATGAACGTAAGGCCCGTCGCGTAGCAGCCGGCGATGGCCAGGCGCGTCTTCGGGATGCCCAGATCATGGCCCCCGGTGTAGGCGATCGCCTTGCCCCGACGGCGCGCATCGCGGGCGGCTTCCCACAGGAAGCGGGCGTCGATCGAGTTGGCCCAGACCTCGCTCATGCCGTAATCGAAGTGCTTCGTGATGACCTCGCCCTTGCCGCCGAACCGGCCGCCTTGGTTCCACGCCAGGTTGCACGACCAGCAGACGGGACGGCCCGCCGCATCCTCGGCCTGTTTGTGCAGTAGAGTGAAAAACCGGTCGGCGTCCGTGTATTTCCAGCGTCGCAGGCCCCCCAGCCCGCCGAGCCCCGTGGGCTCATCGCGCTGGATTGCGTGAACGCCCAGGGCAAACCACCCCTTCAGGTGCTGCAGGTACCATCGGCGATAGGCCTCGTTGTTCGGGTCGGCCATGTAGCGGCCGGGCTTGCTGAAGTGGTCCAGCACGGGCTTGCCCTGGGTGTCCTTGATGGCGTGGTCGGCGTCGTAGGTGATCGCGTTCATTGTGCCCTGGAAGTGCCAGCCCAGCTTGCGGCAGCGCTGGATGAAGGCCTTGTCCATGATGTACGACCACTCGGCCCGCGTGATGTGGAAGCTCTTCCCGGCGGCGATCAGGTTGTCGGCCGTGCGGATGCCCTCGGTCTGGAGCTGAAAGAGGCGCATCCCGACGTCCGAGTGGCGCGGGGCGCCGCGAGGGCGCTTCACGGGCTTGACCGTGTCGCAGAGCAGGGGCAGTTGCTGTGCGAGGGATAGCCGGCAGACAGCACCCAGAACAAGGAACGACAGCAGGATGGGCCAAATCCGCAGAGCAGCGCTCATAGGCCTTCCTCTTCCCGAGGTATTGTGCTGTGTGGGCCGCCCGGAATCAAACACGACCACGGGCGTCCTGCTGGCGCTTGACCCGGCCGGCACAGGGAGTATGTTCGCACCGGACGGGAGGAAGCGGCGATGGACTACCGAGTGGGCGAACTGATCTACGAGAACCCCCTTGCCTGCGCTGGCGACGTGACAGGCTGGCGGCTGGAGGGCGAGGCGGCCATCAGCTTCCCCCTGGGACGGATGCGAATGGAGAACCTGCGCGACCCGGAGGAAGGACAGAAGGCCAACTTCGTGCACTGGTGCGACCAGTCCTTCCCCTCCGACGTGGCCGTCTCCTGGGACTTCA
>Ga0111187_1033_pt1 | contig 14737 bp, 7 predicted proteins | sample DeeMarSWOR324_28_FD_80242 | JGI IMG/M metagenome (GOLD analysis project Ga0111187, IMG submission 80242) | Phycisphaerae bacterium SM23_33 | reverse complement strand
GCGTCGGCCTCCACCTCGTTCAGCTCGGTGCCGCCGATGGTCTCGTACCCGCCGGCCCCAGACAGGTCGGCCGCCGCGATGAGACCGTCCATCTCGGCGTACAGGTCGCGGTCCTGGTGGAACAGCTTCAGGGCCCAGGTGCAGTGGTTCACGCCGGCGACGTGGGCCTCAATCTCGCCGGCCCGGCTGACGGGGATCTTCAGCAGCTTGCAGGCCAGCCACTGCACCCCATAGACCCCGTCGCACAGGCCGATGGTCCGCTCGTGCCCGGCGCGGATGGAGGCCTCCGTGACCATGTGGACGGGGTTGGTGTAGTTGATGAGCCAGGCGTGCGGGCAGCGGCGCTGCATGGCCTCCACCAGGGCGAGCGCCTTGGGGATGCAGCGGAGGGCCATGAACACCCCGCCGACGCCGACGGTCTCGTTGCCCAGCTCGCCGTACTTCAGCGGGATGGTCTCGTCGAGGTAGCGGTGGGCCAGTCCGGCGGCTCGGAAGGTCGAGAGCACGAAGTCGGCCCCGTCCAGGGCCGCCTCCAGATCGGTGGTGTGGGAAAAGTTCAGCGGCAGGTCGTGTTTCTTCACCACGGCCTGGGCCCACCGCCCCATGAGCTCGATGTTCTCGATGTCGATGTCCATGAGGGCGATCCGGCTGCCGGCCAGGCCGCCCTCGCGGGCCAGGCGGGCCAGGGATGAGAACATCGCCGTCATGTACGCCGACCCGCCGCCGATGATGCTGATCTTTACCGCCGGCATGGCAAGCTCCTTCGATCTCCGCCGGGCCGCCCCGATCCTCGAACTTGCGCTTCAGACCTTCGCGACAGGCAATGAGCGCATACTTCTACCGGGTCCGGCCCCGCCTTGGCAAGAACGTGCCGCCGGCGGTCAGTAGCTCTCCACCTTGGCCCCCTCGAGAAGTTTCTCGCCGTCAAAGGTCCCCGCCGGGAACTGCCCGTCCTCCAGGACCTCCACGTCGATGTTCCAGAACAACTTGCTGGAGCTGATGTTTCTGGTCGAGTCCCCGTAGCCGATGAACAGGCGCCGGGTGGCGTACCACTGTCTGCCCGGCAGGCGACGGAGGTCGAACAGCCAGGATTCCCTTTCCTTCTCCCACTTACCGTCACGGGTTCGCCACTGCAGCTGCTTCACGCAGATGTAATCGTGTGAGGGATCGACGTAATAGTCGGAGCGGGAATTGCCGCCCTCGAAGCGCAGGGCGATACACCCTGCCGGCGTTTCCGGCGTATGCTCGAGGATCTCGGGCGGGCCCATTCTGTCCAAGGGCCACTGGATCTCCTCCGGGCGGCTGCCCTTGGCCAGGAGGTCGCGCTTGCGGTACTTCAGCACCCTCACGGTGGTTGTCCTATTGTGCCAGGGAAGCGAATTGCGCCTTGAGTACTCCGTTTCCCCGTCCGCCAGCCCGATCGACACCGGCACCTGGCCCCTGGCCCATTCCAGGATCTTCTCAGGCGTCGTCGGCACCGCCAGGGAGTATTGGGCCGCCTTCCCGCCCTCCCCGGCCGGGTCCAGGCTGAAGTACCGCTCCTGGCGGATTCTGACCCCGTCGCGGTAAAGGATGTCGATCTCGCTCCTCTGCTGATCCCGCCACACCACGGCCCGATACCGGCGGGGGAATTGCTGCCGGGCCTGCTCCGCGGCCTCGACGACCTTCCTGACCTCGCCGGCCCAGTGCTCCGGCGCGAGCTGCTTGCGGACGGGCACGTCCCGCGGCACACCCAGGTCGTACAGGCTTGAAGGGCCCTTGGGGGGGAAGTCATAAAGGCCCGTGGCCCACTCCTGCTTGAACTGTTTCCTGTGCGCCAGTTGCAGCCGGTCGCGCCGCCGCACGGGAAGGCGGGTCTTGGGGTCGGCCCACAACTGGGTCAGCAGGATGTCCTTTCCGGTTGCGTCCTTGTAGTACAGATCGAACCGGATCGTCTTCTTGCCGTCGAGCTCGTCGTGCTCCGTTTCGACGCCGGCGGTTGGGGCGGGCTCCCCGGCGAGCTGCTCGTAGGGGCCGACCACGTGCTGCCAGGCGGTCTGTGGCTGCCATGGCGGGACCTGGCCGCCGGGACAGGTGGCCGGCTGGTCCACGGAGATGTATCGGGCCCGCTGGTCGTACCAATACCGGAGGTTCCTGGCCCAGTCCGCGAAGACGACGTCCCCGTCCCGGCGTTTGCAGTACGTGTTGCCGTCGGCCAGACAAACCCATTGCTCCACGAAGGGCCCGGTGTCGTAGGTGACGTGCACCCAGGACTGCTCGGCCACGGCGGCCTGGACCTCGGCCAGGCTCAGTGAGGCCCCGCCGCCGAGCATCGCGTAGCACAGGATGACAGCGGCCGCGATCGTGGCCGCCGCGGGGACCAGTCCGGCCCTTGTGTATTTCTTCAGCATGGCGATTCTCCTGAGTTTACTCGTCTGTTTTCGCAGGATGGCGTCCATGACCGGCCCGGCTAACGACGTCTGTGCGGTCGTCTCAGCGTCGGCCGTCAGCCGGGCGCGCAGGCCACGGGTTTTCTCGCACTCTGCCCGGCAGCCGGGACACGACTGCAAGTGCGCCTCGGCGTCCCGGCGAGTGGGTTCGTCCAACAGCCCTTCGACGTAGGCCGTCAACTGTTCTTGACATTCCTGGCAGTTCATGAGTCCACCTCGTGATCTCTTGGCTTCGGGCGGCCCTCGTCGCCGGCCAACGCCTCGCGCAGCATGGCGTAGGCCCGAGACAGTGTCTTGGTCACCGTGCCCAGCGGCTTGCCCAGCCGCTCGGCCAGCTCCGCGCAGGACAGGCCGGCGTAGTACCGCAGCAGGATGGCCTGGCGGTAATCCTCGGGGAGGCCGGCCACGGCCCGGCGCAGCGGCTGGTCGGCCGCGCCCGCCGAGGCGGCCCCGGGCGCCGGTGTAGCCAGCTCGGCCGCCGCCCGGACCGCCTGGCGCCGCCGGGCGTCGCGTCTCTGCTGGTCGGCCGCCACCCGGGTGGCGATGCCCACCAGCCAACTGAAGAACGAGTCGGCCCGCCGCAGCCGCCCCAGTGCAAAGTAGGCCCGCACGAAGGCCTCCTGGGCGGCCTCCTCGGCCCGGTCGGCGCTGCCGAGCAGGCCCGTAAGCTGCGACAGCAGAACGCCCTGATAGCGCTCTATCAGATGCCGGAACTCCTCAGGCCTGCCGTTCAGGCATCGCTGAACAAAGTATCCGTCGGTCCGGCACATGGGTTCCTCGGGGACGCCGGGATTCGAATCCTCGCGCAATGGTCGCTTCGGCGGCGGGCTTTGCGACAGGAAAAGGAAAAGTTTCCCCGCGAGCCCCGCCGGCGGCCGCGGCGGCCGGGCCGGAGCCTGGATTGCCTCGCGCTTATCCCTCCAGGACGGCCTCGACCGCGACGCGCCGGCCGGGGTGGGCCGGCAGCGGCGCGACCGCACCCGGCACTTCCCTTCCGTCCACCCGTAGGCGGCTGACGCCGCGGCAGAGGCGGCGCGGGTTGCGGACCTCGATGTCGTAGAAGGCCCCGCGGAAGCGCCGCGTGGCGGTGAAGCCGGCCCAGCCGGCCGGGATGCACGGGTCGATCCGCAGGCCGTGGTATTCCGGGCGGATGCCCAGGATGTACTGCGTCGCCGCCAGCCAGGTCCAGGTGGCGCTGCCGGTGACCCAGGGGTTTCGCCCGCGGCCGGGCTGGATGAACGGCTCGGCCTGGACCTGGGCGCCGAGGACGTAGGGCTCGATCTCGCGGACCTCGGCCTGGTCGTTTCGCATGATCGGCTGGAAGTCCATGAAGGTTTGGAAGGCGAGGTCGCCGCGGCCGAGGGCGGCCTCGGCGCAGGCGGCCCAGGCGTTGGCGTGGCTGTAGACCGAGCCGTTCTCCTTGAAGCCCATGTTGAGGATGCCGAGGCTGCCGACCTCCCGCTCGAATCCGGGGCAGGGCGGGGCCAGCAGCCGCAGGCCGAAGGGCGTGCTGAGCGTCCTGCGGGCGCTGTCCATGGCGCGGCAGGCCCGGGCGGGATTCAGCGCCCCGCACAGCCCCGCCCATACCTGCGGCTCCAGGAAGATCCTGCCCCATTTCGCGGAGCGCCGGCTGCCCAGGATGCGCCCGCCCTTGGCGAGGAACATGCGGCGGTACCAGGCCCCGTCCCAGGCGTGGGCCTCGAGGGCGCGGGCCATCTTCGCCCGCCGGCTGGCCCAGAGCTTCGTATCCCGCCGCCGCTTCAGCTCGGCGAAGATTTCCTCCAGGGCCCGGCAGCCGGCGCAGAACAGCATGGCGTTGAAGACGCTCTCGGAGTCCTTGCTCGCGGGGTTGAGGCAGTCGTTCCAGTCGGCGTGCCCGGTGGCCGGCAGGCCGTGCGGGCCGCGACGATTCCAAAGCACCTCCATCGCCAGCACCATCTTCGCCAGCAGCGTCCGCCGGCCGCCCTGGGCGAAGGGGAACTTCTCCTTCAGCAGGCCCAGCCGGCCGGTCTCTTTCAGGTAGGCGTTGACGAAGATGGGGTACCAGGCCTGGTTGTCCAGGAAGCCGCTCTCGCCGAGGGCCCAAGCCGCGGTGGACCGCGACCTGGACAGCTCCTCCCAGGGCGGCGGGGCGAAGTTCTTGGTCAGCGTGCCGTCGCGATGCTGCACGTGCGAGAGGATGCGCACGGTCCGGCCGGCCAGGGGCGGGTCCAGGGCCGCGGCCGACAGCACGGACTGCCCGCTGTCGCGGAAGCCCATGCTGCTGCCGGCGCCCCAGCTCACCGGCGACATGCCGGTGCCGCTGGCGGTCACGTTGATGACCTGATAGGGGTTCCAGATGTTCACGACCGTGTCGAAGCGCCCGTCGGGCGTGCGGGCCTGAAAGGTCGAAAGGCGCTCGTCCCAGATGCGCTGTAATTTTTCGAACGCGGCCTGGACCGCGGCCGGCTTGCGGTACTTCTGGATCCGCCGCCGTAGCGGGCCCTTCGACATGCCCGCGCCGAGCTGGTAGGTGATCGTGCGGGACTCGCCGGGCGCCAGGTCCCAGTCGTGGGCCAGGCCGCCCAGCGGGTACAGCCCGTTGGCGCACAGGTTGGACGGCCGGCCGCGCTCGACGACGATGGGGCGCGACTCGTCCCGCCCGACGCCGAGGAAGTGGTCGCGGCTGCCGTCGTAGCCGGCGGGCTGGGCGTCGGAGGTGAAGTAGCCGATCGGGAAGACCCACTTGGAGGTGCCGATGCTGGCGCCGACGTCGTTGGGGGTGGTGTGCCAGAAGACGCCGTCGTCATAGCGGCAGCGGGCGCAGGCGGCGGCGTTGTCGATGTTCAGCAGGTCGCGGAGCACGCCCCAGACGGCCCACTCGGCGTAGGAGAAGGTCCGCAGCTTTCGCCGCCGGCGGCAGCGGTTGGTCAGCGTCAGGTGCCAGATCTCCAGGGCGTCGTCCGGCGGGACGAAGTACAGCATCTCGGCCTCGACGCCGTCATAGCGGGTGGTGACGCGGTTGTAGCCGAGCCCCACGCGGCACTCGAAGCGGGTGCGATGCAGCGGCGTCTGCACCGGGGCCCAGGTGGCCGACCAGTACCGGCCGCTCTGCCGGTCGCGGATGTAAACGTACCGCCCGGGGCGGTCGTACGGCGCCAGGTGGAACTTGTACCGCAGCAGCCGCAGCCGCACCGGGTCTTTCCAGAACGACGTGCCGCCGCCGGTGTGGGAGACCAGGGCGGTGTACTCGTCGTTGCGGATGTAGTTGTACCAGCTCTGCGGCAGGGCCGGGTGGGTGATGACGTACTCGCGGTTGGCATTGTCGAAGTAGCCGTATCGGGCCATCGCATACCCCAGGACCAGTGCGGGCCGGCCGGCGGCGGCTTGCCGGCTCGCGGAAACACCGTCATGGCAGCCTGACATTCACACTTGCCTGTTTCCCCGTGCAGGGCTCGCGGACGACCACGCGCCAGTCGCCGTGCTCGTTGACGGCCAGGGGCAGATCGAGGGCGAAGTCGTTCCGCCGGCAGTCGATGGTGCGGCGGTAGGCCCGCTGCTCCGAGCCGTCCGGGCGGAGGACGCGCAGGTGCACCGCCAGCTTTTCGTCGGTCACCGGCGCGGAGGTCACGAGGCGGCCGGCGATCTTCAGGTGGCGCTGGGGCGTCAGCTCGGCGTTGGCGGTGAGGTCGCGGATCTCGAAGGGCCAGCAGGCGTAGAACCGCCCGGTGAGCGGCTGGCTGGTGAAGCCGGCGCGGCCCACCTGCCCCAGGGCCTTGCCGCCGTCGGTCATGTCGTACACCCACAGCCCGGCCGGTACCGTCAACTCGGCCGGGTGGGCCTTGAGGAAGACGTTGTCCTTGATCTCCTTGTAGCGGGTCTCGACGCCGCCGACCTCGCTGTGCATGACCGTGGGGTTGGGCATGACGCCCACCAGGTATCCGCGGCCGCTGCGGTAGGCGCAGACGTCGTGGCCGGCGACGTGGAAGGGCAGGTCCCTGCCGGGCAGCCGCACCGTGAACAGGGGCTTGACGCCGGCCTCGGCCAGCGTCTCCAGCAGGAACTTGCGTGCCGCCGTGGTCATGCCGGGCGAGAGGCGGTGCAGGAAATAGCTCTCCAGGCGGAAGTTCAGGTACAGCACCCGGCCGCGACCGACCCGGCGCGAGACGGCCGCGTCGGCGCCATTGAAGGTTGCGCCGGCCTCGGCCGCATCGGCCTTGAGGGTCGTCTCCAGCGGCACGAAGGGCAGGTTCAGCCCGCCCAGCTTGATGCCGGTGCCGCCGGGCGCGAGCCTGGCCGTATTCACCTGGCGCCAGTCGCCGCGGCGGACGCCGAACAGCTCGTCCAGCACGCCGGCTTTGCGGATGCGGCAGTGCTCGTCCACGAGGCCGGGCCAGGTGTCGGCGATGACCGTCCCGCCGGCGGCGGCGAAGTCGCGGATGGCCTCGGCCGTCCGGTCCGAAAGCGCCACCGCCCGCGGCAGCACCAGCACCTTGAAGCCGCTGCGGGTGAGGTAGCCGTCGTCCACCTGGCTGGCGTCCACGAACTTCGGCCAGACGCCCACGTCGTGCATCCACTGCACCCACGAGACCCGCACGCGGAAGGACAGCTCGCGCTGGCGGACGCTCCAGGAGCCGCGGGTGATCCAGCCGTCGCCGCCGTCGTGCACGTCGGGGCGGACGGTCATCTCCAGGATCCAGTTTCCGCGCAGCGAGGGCTGGGAGTACAGGATGGCCACCGGGTCGCGCAGGCGCTCGGCCCGGTTTCGCAGCCGCCCCGGGCCGGCGTGCACCCAGTCGGCGAACGCCTTGACCGTCTTGCCGAGATCGGTCGGCTTCTTCTGGTCGATGTCGATCATCCGGGAGTAGACGTTGCCGCCGAAGGAATCCCACTGCTGGGCGATGGCGTAGCCGCGCAGGAACGAGCGCCACAGCCCCTCGGCGTCCGCCCCGAAGCCGGGCATGTGCACCTTGCCCGTGCGGCCGTCGTCGTAGAAGCTCATCAGCACGTCGGGGCTTTCGCCGATCTCGTAGGGGGTGGCGCAGTTGACGGTGCGGCTGAGCTTCCAGTGGTCGAAGCCCCAGCAGGAAGGCTGCTGGACGCCGGAGACGTTGCAGCGGGCCTGCGGGTCGATGCCGCGGATGATCTGCACCCCCTTGGCCACGAAGCCCCACAGCACGTCGTCCATGAACTCCAGCCGGTCTGCCCAGGGCGAGAAATTGGCGGTCTTGGCCCGCTCCAGGGCCTGCCAGTTGGAGAACATCTCCACCTCGTCCCAATCCTTGTAGGCGGTTGCCCACTGGGCGTTGAGGTTGGCGATGCTGCCGTAGCCCTGCTTCAGCCAGTCGCGGTAGCGCCCCAGGCACCATTGCGAGCCGCACAGGTCGTGCGGGCTGGCCATGTCCCCGATGCCGATCTCGTCGCCGATGCTGTAGTGCAGCGGCCGGAACGGCCGGAAGCGCAGGGCCGCGGCCGTCAGGATGATCCGCATGAACTCCTCTTCCTTCGGGTCGCTCAGGCAGCGGTGGCGGGCGAGCTGGATCGGGCCGCGGGCCTTGGCCTGGCTGGCCTTGATCTCGCGCCAGCGCTGGTAGTCGCGGTGGTACAGCCCCAGCAGCGAGTACAGGATGTTGGAGGAGTGAAATTGCAGGTCGTTCTGGACGGGGAAGGCGGGCGAGCCGGTGGTCTGCACCGCCCGGTGGCCCAGGCCCATCTCCCGCCAGAGCTCGCCCGTGCCGGACCTCGTGCCCATGTTGTACACGCCCAGGATGAAGTCGCCCCAGGGGTCCTCGTCGCCCGGCACCATGCGGACGTCCTGCGAGCCCGACCAGAGGCGCTTCTCGCCGGCCTTCAGTTCGGCCTTCAGGTACAGCCCGGTGTGCAGCGACCGGGAGGCGTCCAGCTTGAAGGCGAAGTCGGGCCGGGCGAGCTCGGCCCGGTCAAGCACGCGGCCGTAGTTGTCCTCGAGCCAGACCGATCCGGATTCCGCGTTTTTGGGGGCGGCGGTGATGCTGCCGCTGATGGCGGCGTCGCGCTTGAGCACGCGGTCGAGCAGCCGGGGCGGCTCGTCCGTGACCGTCAGGGTGGCGCTGCCGTAGTTGGAGCCCGGATTGGGGGCCTTCGGGTCCTTGGGCTTCTCGTAGGGGGGGCCGAAGTGGTACTTGTAGTTGGTCATCCGGCTTTCGACGACGTCCTTGGAATCCCACTGGATGGTCGTCTGCGCCCGCGCGCACAGACCGAACGCCAGGATCGCGAAAATGCCCGTTCTCTGTAACATTTGCCGACCTCCAGATTGATCTGTTCCGTTAGCCGCGCCCCGAAGGGAAGCGCTCCACTTCCCCGCTCGGGCACGTTCCCGGATACGGCACTACAAACGACCATTTCTGCGGCGGGAGCCCCTCCCGCGCCGGGTTGGCCTCCACGTACCGGCTCGCTCTGTCTACTTCCGCCTCTGTCTTGAGAAACACCTTCCACTGTCCCCGGGCCCACGGCGTGGGCGGACGCCACCCCGCCGCGGCATACCCCGCCAGCGGGTGCAGGTCGCGGCGAAGAAGATCGGTCGTGGCCGAGCCCTTCAGCAGGTTGGCCACCTGTTCAGCGGGGTAGGTGTGCCGGGCGATGACGAGGTGGGCGTGCTCCGGCAGGATGGTGCAGGCCCACGCGGTCAGTTGAGATTCCCGCACCCTGTTGCCGAAGCCGGCCCCGACGGCCTGGGCCTGCCGGCCGTTGAAACGCACCGCCGGGTACTTCAGCGCCCGCTTGGCGGCCAGGCGCCGCTCGCGGTCGTGCGGCCGCTGGGCCAGCGAGCGGCGGCAGGTGGTGGTCGTGGCCGCCCCGAAGCGGTACAGCTCCCACGATCCCACGAAGGTGGACCAGGAGCCGCGCGGGTCGTTGGGAAGCCAGAACCCGTAGGCGCTCAGGATGAGGTGATAACCCAGGACCATGTTGTCTGCGCCTTGTGCGCGCTTGCCTTCGGCGCGCGGCTAACCGCGCGCCGCGAACCGGGGCGCGGCGAACCGAACGGCGCGCGGCGAACCGAGTCGCGGCGAACCGTCAATCGGGTCGTCCGTGCTGAAACGGCACGTCCAGGGCGCTGCCGGTGGCGACCTGGCGGAGCTTGAGGGTCCACTTGCCGGCGGCGTCGTTCAGCGCCAGCGGCAGCGGCCACTGGCCGCCCTTGGGCCCGCAGGCCACGTTGCTGCGATACACCAGCCGCTCCTTGCCGTCCGGGCCGATAAAGTCGAAATGGAACACGCACTGCTCGAGCCCCTGGCCGTAGCCGTCGGGGACGACGGTGATCTTTCCCTCGGCCACGGTCGCCTTGAGCGGCGTGACCTTGCCCAGGCCCGGCAGGGCGGCAAGGAAGACGGGCTCGAACGGCGGCAGAGTGACGCCCAGCTCCTTGCCGCCTCCCAGAGAGCTGCCGCTGCGGACGTCAAACCAGGCCGTGGTCGCGTCGCGGCGGCGGACCGACAGCTTCACGGGCACTTCGAACTTCAGGTTCTTCTTGTACTCCTGCGGGCCCAGCTCGTTGACCCGCAGCAGCGGGTTGCGGTGCAGGGCGAGCAGCTCCGCCCGGCCGTTCCGCCACACCGTCACCTCCACCCCAGTCACCGGTTTGCCGTCGGCGCCGACGACCTCCGGCGTGACGCGGTCCTTGCCGAGCGCCTGCGTCAGCAGCCCGCCCAGCGTGTCCCGCAGGGCGAGATCCTTGCTGCCAGGCAGGATCCGCTGCTGGTAGTACGGCAGCATCTCCTGATCCAACAGGATGGCCCGCTTCTGGTCCTCAAACAGCTTCGCCAGCGGCGAGGCGTCCCGCTTCTTGCCGTGCTCGTCGAAGCTTCCGGGCAGCTTGTCGGCGATGACCGTCCCGCCGGCCTTGACGAACGCCTGAATGGCCTTGGCCTCGCCGTCGGACAGCGCCAGCACCTCCGGCAGGATGAGCACCTTGAAGCCCTGGCCGGTCTTGGCGTCGTAGGCCTTCAGCTCGCCCTTGCCCACCTGCGGCGGGCACAGGAAGCGGTACTGCAGGCCGTTGTCCTCGATCAGCTTCACCCACGACTCCCGCAGCCGGAAGTACCGGCTGTTGATCCGCTCCGACCCGCTGTCGCGCCGGATCCAGTCCTTGCCCGACGGGCGGACCTCCAGCACCCAGTGCACGCGCAGGTTGGCCTGGCTGTGGTACAGGGCGATGGGGTCGTCGGTGCGTTTGGAGGCGATCCGCAGCCTGCCGATCCCGCCGGTCAGCTCCTGGTACCAGGGCCTGGCCTGCCTGGCCCGGGGGCTGTACTTGCCCTCGTCGGTGACGTACTCGGACTTGTCGTCCCAGACCAGCAGCCCGCGGTCGCCGTGGATGAACAGGTACCAGATCAGGTGCTTCTCGGGATCGCCTGGCCCGAAGGAGGCGTGGAAGCCGATGAGGTCCGGATTGAAGCTGCGCATGAGCTCGTAGTTGTTGCCGATGTAATAGGCCTCCAGCACGTCGAAGACCTGGCAGAGCTTCCAGAAGTCCCAGCCGCCCACCGCCGCCGGGCCCTGGGCGCCGCCCATGCCGATGCGCCCGGCCGGATCGTGCCGCAGCATGTACTGCTTGGCCAGGGCGTAGCCGCCGACGAGCACGTCGTCCATGAACTCCTTGTGGTCGCACCAGGGGCTGAAGTTATCCTCTTTCCGGGCGAAGATCTCGTCGGTGGTGGCCCCGCGGACGTCCTCCCACCGCCGGTGCTGCGAGCCCCACTGCTCGTTCAGGGCCGCCAGCGTGCCGTAGCGCTTCCTGCACCACTCGCGGAAGGCCTGCATGCAGTGTGGCGAGAAGCAGTAGTCGAACGGCGCGGCCTGGTTGGCGATGCCCGGCTCGTCGGCCACCGTGTAGTACAGCGGGCGGGTGTCCCGGTGCAGCCGGGCCTGGTGCGTGAAGGTCCACTCGATCCGGCTCCTGACGTGGTCGTTGCTGAGGCAGGGGTTCCGCTCCAGGATGCGGAAGTCGGTGCGGTCCTTGGTGAAGGCCGCCTTGGCCTGCTTGTGGTAGTAGGTCTTTTCCTTGTCGGGCATCCACATGTGGTACGGGGCGAAGATCCACGTGGCCCCGGTTTCCAGGTAGTAACGATAGTTGGCCTCGATGAAGTGCTGCGGCAGGTGCGAGCTGGAGCCGCTCCACTGGCTGCCCGACAGGCACATCTCCTGGAGGTACGGGATCCGCTTTTCGTTGTGCCGCTGCCAGATGGTGCAGATGTAGTCGTCCCACTCCTTCGGCGGGCAATAGATGAAGTCCATGCCGGCGCCGCGGGGCTCGTCCGTGGCGGCGCTGATCGTGTGCCTCATGGCCACGACCCCCGGTACCTCAACCTCGAACGGCACCTCGTTGGCTTGTGGCCCCAGCGGCATGGCCTCCTCGACCAGCAACCTTCCCAGGGAGTCGGAGACCCGTATGATGAGGTTCGGCCGCCGGGCACCGGGCGCGCCCTCGGCGGCGGGGAGGACGACCTTTCCCTTGACCGGCTGCCCGCGCTCCAGGGCCGTCTGCTCCAGGACGATACGGGCCTCGCCGGCCCGGGTGGGGCGAAACGACCCGACCCCCGCCGCGCCGCCGGCCTGGGCCATTGCCGCCGTTGAAGCCAGCAGGATCCCCGCCAAGACGATGAGGTAATTTCCCTGCCACATGACGCGCTCTCCTGTTCGGGCGTGGCGGACGCCGCCGTCGTGTCCGCCCCGCTGGGTTTTCGGGCCGAAGCAAAGCCGATTCTGGACCCGCTGAGGCGCCGCTGCAAGGGACATCTGTCCGGCTCCGCCGTTTTCCGCGGCGGCCGGCCGTGCTATAGTGCCGCCCGCCAGGCGAGCGGAAGGTGGAGGCCGTCCCCGACATTGGAGATCTGCAGGAGAAACCCGGAGAAGGACATGGAACGAAGAAACCGGCTTGTCTGTTTCGCCCTGGCCGGCCTGCTGGCGGCCGCCCCGGCCGCCCGGGCCGACGTCAAGCTGCCGGCCCTGATCGGCGACAACATGGTCCTCCAGCGCGGCCTGGAGGTGCCCATCTGGGGCTGGGCCGATTCGGGAGAGAAGGTCACCGTCGCCATCGCCGGCCTGAAGGCGGCGGCCACCGCCGACTCGCAGGGCAACTGGAAGCTGAAGCTGGGGCCTGTCCAGGGCGAAGGGCCGCACGTGATGACCGTGGCCGGCAGGAACAGCATCGAGGTCAGGAACGTCCTGGTAGGGGAGGTATGGGTGTGCTCGGGGCAGTCGAACATGGCGCGGGCGACGGCCCAGGCGCAGGACGGCGCGGAGGAGGTCGCCGCGGCCGAGCTTCCCGGGATACGGCTCTTTCAGGTCAAGCATGCCATGGCCACGGAGCCGCAGAAGGACGTATCCGGCCAGTGGGTCCAGTGCAGCCCGAAGACGGTGGGAGGCTTCTCGGCCGTCGGGTATTTCTTCGGCCGGGAGATCCACCGCGGGCTCAAGGTCCCGGTGGGGCTGATCCACTCCTCCTGGGGCGGCACGGCGGCCCGGGTGTGGATGAGCCAAACGGCGCTGGAATCGGACCCGGTGCTCAGGGGGATCGTGGGTGAATGGAGAAGGCAGCGCCAGGAGGTGTATCCGCGGCAGATGGCGGCGTACGAGAAGCAGTTGGCCGGATGGCAGGCGGCCGCGGAAAAGGCCCGGGCCGAGGGCAAGGCCCCGCCGCCCAAGCCCGGGGCTCCGGCTGATCCGGACGGCACCTGGTTCGCCCCCGGCTCGCGCTACAATGCCATGATCGCCCCCCTGATGCCCTGCGGGATTCGCGGGGTGATCTGGTATCAGGGCGAGTCCGACGCCCGCTGGGCCGGCATCTACGAGCGGACCATGGCCCTGCTGATCCGCTCCTGGAGGCGCCAGTGGGGCCAGGGCGATTTCCCCTTCCTGTTCGTGCAACTGGCCAACTACATGTCCCCCCAGGCCGAGCCCGTCCAACGCAGCGGATGGGCCGAGGTCCGCGACGCCCAGCGGCGGAACCTCTCCGTGCCTCACACCGCCATGGCCGTGGCCATTGACATCGGCGAGGCCGGGAACATCCACCCCACGAACAAGAAGGCCGTCGGCCAGCGGCTGGCGCTGGCGGCGCGGGCGAGGGTGTACGGCGAGAAGCTGGGGTATTCCGGCCCGCTGTACGATTCGATGAGCGTTGAGGGCGACCGGGTCCGCGTGCGATTCAAGCACGTCGGCGGGGGGCTGGCGGCCAGGGGCGGCGCGCTCAAAGGCTTTGCCATTTCCGGCAAGGACGGCAGGTGGGTGTGGGCGGAGGCCGGGATTGACGGCGACGCGGTCGTCGTCTGGTCGCAGAGCGTCAAGCAGCCGGCGGCCGTTCGATACGCCTGGGCCAACAATCCGATCTGCAATCTCTATAACAAGGAAGGTCTGCCGGCCTCGCCCTTCCGCACGGACAGGTAGCCGGCTCCTGCCAGCGCTCGGGCCGGGCTCACCGGGCCGCCGGCAGGTCGTCCGCGGGGCTCAAGCCCACCGGCTGAATTGGTCGAAGAGAAACTATGTCGGCCGCGGCCGCGCCGGCCCGCACATCCATTTGGGTCCGTGCCGCGGCTGCTGTAGAATAGTAGCGGAGAGATGGGTCCTCGAAAGCGTCAAGTCATCTCGCCGGAAGTCTGGAGCACGTTCTCCGACGAGGATCTGCTCAACATCCGCGTCCGCGACCTGGGGCTGCGGATCGAGGGCTCCCCCGTGGAGCCGCGCATCCAGAAGCTGCATGCCGAGCTGGAGGGGCGCGGCATCGCTTTCCGCCCCGCCTGCTACCTGGCGGATGAGTGGCTGTGCCCGGACAAGGTGCCCGTCATCGGGATTGCCTTCTACGTCGCCCATCCCCGCCTGACCCGACTCGAAAACAAGATGATGCTCGAGGTGGAAGGCGGAACCGAAGGTTCCTGCATGAAGATCTTGCGGCACGAGGCCGGCCACGCCATCAACTACGCGTATCGCCTGTTCCACAGGACGCGCTGGCGCGAGCTGTTCGGGCCCTTCTCGGCCGCGTATTCCGATTACTACTATGCCCAGCCGTACTCCAAGCGGTACGTCAGCCACCTCCAGCACAACTATGCCCAGGCCCATCCGGACGAGGATTTCGCCGAGACCTTTGCCGTCTGGCTGACGCCCAACAGCCGCTGGCAGGAGAGGTACCGCGACTGGCCGGCCATGACCAAGCTGCGATACGTCGACCACCTCATGCGCGACATCGGCCCCAGGCCGCCGCTGCTGACCGGCGGGGCCACGCACTGGTCGGCGGCACGCATGACCTCCACCCTGGCCGCCTACTACCAGCGCAAGCGCCGCCGGCTGGGAGAGGAGTT
>Ga0111187_1032_pt1 | contig 14791 bp, 9 predicted proteins | sample DeeMarSWOR324_28_FD_80242 | JGI IMG/M metagenome (GOLD analysis project Ga0111187, IMG submission 80242) | Phycisphaerae bacterium SM23_33 | reverse complement strand
TCGTCACGAACGGGAAGGTGCCGTGATCGATGTCCAGCATGCTGCCCTGCCCGCCTTCAAAGCAGATGGGCTCGCCCGCGGCCACGGCCTTGCGCAGCATGGCGGCGGTGTTGGCGACCATGGGGGCGAAGCGCCCGCCCAGCTCGGCATACTCGCGGCAGATGGCCTCGGCGTCCAGCCGCCCCTGCTCCTGGTACAGCGCCGCGAAGATGGTGCTCTTCTCGGCCGCGATCCGAGCGACCTTGTCCTTCAGGGCATCCGCCTGCAGCAGCTCGCCGACGCGAATGGCGGTGGAGCGGTTGGCCTTGTCGGCGTAGCAGGGGCCGATGCCGCGGGCGGTCGTGCCCAGCTTGGCGGCCCCCAGTCGGGCGTCGCCCAGCCGGTCCGCCAGCTTGTGCCAGGGCATGACCACGTTGGCGGCGGAGGAAACGCGCAGGTTCTCGGGCCCCACCCTCACTCCGCGGCGGCGGAGGCCCTCGATTTCCTCCCACGCCACGGCCGGGTCGAACACCACGCCGTTGCCCACGACGTTGACCACCCCCCGGTGCAGTATCCCGGAGGGGATCAGGTGAAAGGCGTATCGCTGCGAGCCCACGCAGACGGTATGCCCGGCGTTGGCGCCGCCGCAGTAGCGGACCACGTACCGGCAGCGGCGGGCAACGGCGTCCACGATCTTGCCCTTGCCCTCGTCGCCCCACTGCAGGCCGACGACCGTGACGTTCTGAGCGCTCATCCTTACCTGTCCTCATTCCCCACGCACAGCCAATCCAGCATACGGCTGTGCGGCGGCATGTCAAGAATCAGGGCCGCTCAGCCGTTCTCCCGGGCAGCCTGATACCGGTCCACGGCCAGCTTGCCGCGGATGGATTCGAGCTTGGCGGCCTTTCTGCCGATCCGGCCCACCAGCAGCACGACGGGCTGCCGCCGCTGATCGCTGAAGGTGATGATGATCCTGCCGAAGCCGAACAGCCTTTCCAGGAAATCCCCGGTGTCGATCCGCGTGCTGTACTCCTCCCGGCTGACCTGCTCGCCGGTTTCGGTGGGCCCGGTCTGGATGTTGAGATAGTTGGGGGTGAGGGCCACGTAGTAGAACAGCCCCCGCAGCCAGGACACGAAGGTCGCCACCAGGAACAAGGCCGCAATGACCAGGTAGCCCGTGGAGTTGACCGACACGGCCAGGTGCCGGAAGGCCCTGACGAACGGCACCACCCAGCCCAGGAACAACAGCCACAGGAACAGCACCAGCAGCAACAGCAGGGCGATCAGCAGCACCTTGACGCTCATCTCGTATTCATCGACGAGGAAGTTGACGAAGAACACCGCCAGCCAGATGCCGCCGACGATGCCGGCGTTGAGGTTCGGGATCGCCCGGGTCTCCCTGGCCAGCATCAGGGCCGCGGCGACGAGGCACATGAGGATGGTCGGCCCGTACAGGACCTTCCGGCTCCAGCCGAAGACCACCAGCCATTCGTTGATGTCCGGATCGTCGCGGAGTTGCCTCTCCATGCGAAAGCGCGAACGGATGGTCCTTTTCAGGACCAGCCAGGCGATGGCCGCCACAATCACCAGAAAGAACGGCAGCAGAAGGACCACGATCTTCTTCCAGTCGTCCCACATGGCAGCTCCCCTTGTGCCCGGGCCGGACGATTACTGCTTTGCGGGCCCGGCCGCCTCCGCGGGCTCGGAACGGTTGCCGTAGAAGTCCACGGCCACCACCGTCAGCTTCTTCCAGCCGCCGGGCACCAGCGCCGAGAGCTGGTGCGTCTCGGCGAGTTTCTTACCGTCGCCGTACAGCTCGTAGTAGGCGGTCAGGGTGTTGTCGCGGGCCTTGCCCCACTGCAGCTTTACCTTGTCCCCTGCCGCCTGATACGAGGCCGACACCGCCTCCGGCGGGCGAAGGTCGACGCCGCGGAAGATGACGAAATCGTCAATCAGGTACGGCTCGCCCGCGGCGAACGTCAGCCCGCGGGGGTAGTTTTGCTCCATGGGCACCAGCCCCTGACTGCGCTGCCGGCGCATCATCCCCAGCCGCGTCCGCACCACCACCCACTCTGTGCCCGGGTACATGACCGAGCCGATGCTGGGCTCGCTGAAATGCCCGGTCATCATCTGCCACGGCCCGGGGACCTGGCGGCGGCGGCCGTGGCTCTTCCACGCCATCATGCTGCCGTGCGTGTCGTAGTCGTGCAGGGCGGGGAACTTCCGCGCCTCGATGGCGGCCTCTGTCATGAAGATTTCGTGGCGGTCGGATTCGCACTGCTCGTTATCGGGCGCCCGGCCGTAGTAGTACAGCCGGCCGTTCTGCGGCATCTTCAAGGCCATGATCAGCGTCACATCGTCGAGGTCCCGCAGCGGCACAGTGAACTGGACGGCGCCCTTGCCCTCCTTGGGGGCGATGCACCGGCCGGGCCCGCGGAAGTTTTCTTCAACGATGTCGACACCGCTCCAGCCGGCCGCGCCGCCTGCCTGCTTGCTCGCGGCAGGCACGCCATCGAAGTCGTTCTTGTAGATGATCTCGAAGAGCCTCTCCGGCGGGGCGACCTTGACGCTGCCCACCTCCAGCACGGCGTGGCCGAATCGCTGCACGACGTGGCTGGAGCGGCAATACGTTGGCGACCAGGCGGTGTCCTCCCCCTCGCGGTACTTGTCGGGCTCTTTCAACGGAACGGCCGTGGAGGTGATGCCGCGGACCGGGGCGATCTCGCCCAGCTCCGGCCGCTGGCGGTTGACGTTCAGCCCCCACACGTTCGGGACGGCGCCTTCCACACCCAGCTCCGCCATGGGCACGGCCATCTCCACCGTCCAGCCGCCCTCGAAGCGGCCCACCTTGACCGACAGGTCCGCGTTCCAATTGGTGTTGTTGTTCTTGCTGTCGTAGATCAGGCCCTTGGGGTTGATGATGACCTGGACGTACTGGTGCCGCAGAGACTTATGTCCCGGGTCGAGAAAGAACTCCAGCGTGTCCCCATTCCACAAGTCGCCGTCGCGCTTCTGGCCGGCGGCAATCACCCGCTGCGGCTCGGACTCGAAGCACTTCACGGCGAAGTAGATGGCCTTGCTGTCAGCCAGCAGGCGGGCCTCGGTCTTCTGCGTCGGCGTTTCCCACCGGCCGGTCAGGAAGCCCAGCGCGACCGGCTGTGCCTCGGCCCACACCTTATCGTCCAGCTTGCCGTCGATGACGGGCGCGGCCGCCGGCCGGGCCACCCACATCACCGGCGGGCCGAACTTCGCCTGCACTTCCGCCAACACGGCATCCCGCGAAGCGCCCGCGGCCACACCGGCCGACAGCGGCAGAACCACCAGCACGGCAGCCAAAGTCTTGCGGACCATGGCGTCTCGGCTCCTTCATTCAGGCGTGCAGGACCCGGCCCGCGCCGTTCATCTGAAACACTTCTAGCCTACGCCCGGGCCTGGTTCAATGCATTTCGGGGCCGCCCGGCCGGCACCGCCCGGGCCCCTGAGCCGGGTGCTTGCCGGCGCCCGACCATGCTTTGCCCCTGGCCGGCGGCGGGGTTAAGATATCACCCCGGCCCAGGACGAGGGGCAAACATGGCGCATTTGGTAGAAGACCTGGTGCGGCTGATCCAGACGCGGCACGCCATCGTGACCCTGCAGACGGTGGAGGAGGACTTCGCCGCGCGGACGGTCCGCGAGGCCGCCCTGGCGATGCACATGCCCGTCATGGAATGGTCGGTCAGCGACGGGCTGCACCGCGTCGCCCCGGACACCTGCGGGCTGATGGCCGGCACGGAAACACTGACCGGGGCGCTGCGCTTTATGCGCGGCAACGACACGCAAATGGTCTACGTCCTGAAGGACGCCATCCGCCACCTCAACGCCCCCGCGGCCGAGCGGCTGCTGCGGGACGTCGCCGCCGACTTCGCCCAGGACCGGCGGACCGTTTTCATGTTCGCCCCCGGCGGGGAGCTGCCGGCCGCCCTGCGGCCGCTGGCCGTGCCGTACGAGCTGGCCCTGCCCGACGCCGACGAGATCTACAAGCTCGTGCGAAAAACCGTCCGCGACCTGAGCCTGGCCGGCGAGGTCGTCGTGGATCTGGACCGGGTGCAGCTTCAGAGATTCCTGGCCAACCTCTGCGGACTGACGCGCATGGAGATCATCCAGGTGGTGGCCGAGGCCGTCCTCAGCGACGGCCGGCTGAACGCCGACGACATCGGCCGGGCCATCGAGCTGAAGCGCCAGCGGCTGCGGCAGACGGGCGTGCTGGACTACGTCCCCGTGCTGGAGGCCTTCCCGTCCGTCGGCGGCATGAAGGCCCTGCGGCGCTGGCTGTCGCTGCGGGCCAAGGCCATGACCCCCGAGGCCCGACGGTACGGCCTGGAATCGCCGCGGGGGGTCCTCCTGCTGGGGGTGCAGGGCTGCGGCAAGAGTCTGATGGCCCGGTTCGTGGCCTTCAAGTGGAAGCTGCCGCTGCTGCGGATGGACGTGGGGGCCCTGTACGACAAGTACGTCGGCGAGTCGGAGCGGCACCTGCGGACGGCCTTCGGGACGGCCTCAGCCATGGCCCCCTGCGTGCTATGGATCGACGAGATCGAAAAGGCCTTCGCCTCGGCCGGCACGGGCCCGGCCGGGGCCGTCAGCGACGGCGGGCTCAGCCAGCGCATGTTCGGGCAACTGCTGACCTGGATGCAGGACCACAAGGACCCGGTCTTCCTGGTGGCCACCGCCAACGACGTCACGGCCCTGCCGCCGGAACTCATGCGAAAGGGCCGCTTCGACGAGGTCTTCTTCGTGGACCTGCCCTCGGCCGACGCCCGGCGGGAGATCTTCAGGATCCACCTGGCCAAGCGGAAGCGTGACCCGGCGGCGTTCGACCTGGACGCCCTGGCCGAAGCCTCGGGGGGCTTCAGCGGCTCGGAGATCGAACAGGCGGTCGTGGCCGCCATGTACGCCGCCTTCGCCAAAGATCGCGAGCTGACCCAGGAAGACATCTCGGCCGAACTGGCCGCCACCCGGCCGCTGTCGGTGCTCATGGCCGAAAGAATCGACAACCTCCGCGCCTGGGCCGAAGGCCGCTGCGTGAAGGCCAATTGACCGGCAAACGGCGCGATTGGGCTGCTGGTAATTCTGGGGAACTTCCGATAAAATATGACTACGCGGCGAAGAAGTAATTCTATGGGAGTTGGCTGTGCTGGTACCCAGGCCCAAGAAGAAGGCCATGCTGCTGGGGGTCGGGCTGGACAACGACGATGGCCACATCCGTGCCACGCGCGGCGAGAACTTCCAGATTATCGGCGGCAGTCACGGCACCCACCAGCAGATGACGGAAAAGTGCATCAAGTTCAACGAGAAGCTCAAGGACCGAGACAAGCAGCTGGAAGACCTTCATCGGGCGGAGCTGCTCGACCTGGCGGCCGAGTGCGAAATGAACCTGGTCGAGCCGCAGAAGCCAGAAGACTGACACGCTCCCATCGAAGGCAAGGCACGTGAGCCGCGGCGGCCATTGCGGGCCGCCGCAACCTTTTCCACGAACCCGCTCGGCCGCGATCACCCGGCGCCGCGGCCTGCCGAAGCCGACAGCTTCTTCATCAGCTCTGCCTTCAGCGCCTCGAGCACGGCCGGCAGGTCTATGTCCGGCCCCTTGGGGGGCTTGTCCACGGCGATGAAAAGCAGCGGCATGGAGGAGGCGGCGCCGGCCTCGACCTCCACCGGCCGGCTCAAGGCGAACAGTCCGAAGTTGTACCCGGCCTGACGCTCGGCGATCACGCTGATCGGCGGGGCCTTGCCGTCAAACAGGAACAGGGCCGCGTTGTCGTGGCCGGGCGGCCTGGGGTAGGCGCGGAAGCCGTAGTAGTACGGCTCCGGTGCGTCCTGGTCGCGCTTCCGGCCCGGCCAGAGGCAGGGGTTGATCCGGCTCATGGAGGTCCTGCCCAGTGCGGCCAGGCCGACTACGTCCTTCTCGCCGGCATTGGCCAGCCCGATGTTGACCAGGATGGCCCTGCCGACGGCGGCGGCGCCCGGGGCGGCCAGGCGATAGGACTTTCCGTCTTCGCCGGCGACGATGGCGAATTCCTCCCCAGCCATGGCGACGGCCACGGGGAGCTTCTTCGCCAGGCTGGCAAACTGAGAGCCCAAGGGCTTGCCGCAGGCGGCCAGGTCGCCGTCGAGGAATCTCTTGGAATTCTGCCGGGGCGGCGCCAGATCCGGATCGCCGGCCGCCCGCAGGCCCAGGTTGACGGTGTAGCGGCACGTCAGCGGCGGCGCGTTGTCGGGCCTGACCCAACTCACGTTCGCCCCCACGTGCAGCCAGTCGTAGGCGCCGAATTCGTTGGCCTGCGGATTCATCAGGTATTGGGTCAGGTCGAAGCACGCCGCCCGCGGCGAAACCTTCTTGTGCTTCTGAATGTATTGGGCGACGGCGTCGTTTACCTCCAGCGGGATCTGGTGCATGTTCCGGACGGGCAGACTGGTGTGCTCGCTCTTGGCGAATTCCTCGGGGCTCGCGAAGAAGTATATATCCGGCATCTTGGCCGGATTGACCCCGTAGGTGGGCAGGCCGGCGTAGCCCATGGCCACCCGGTAGGTCTTCTTGGGGTCGATGTCTGACAGTGCCAGGGAGGTCTTCGCCTCGTAGGAAGGATCGCGTTTGTCGGCCAGGACGGTGGAGGCCGCCGCCCCGGGCAGCAGGCCGCTGGCCCTGCCCCTGCCGTCAACGCGATAGAGCACGCCGCCCTCGATCTCGCCGACGGTGATGTACTCAGGCAGCATGTCCACGGTGGCCAGGTCGTGGATGGTGACCGCTCCGGCCGGCAGCCAGCTGCGCCACAGCCGCCAGGAGGGCGTGTAGGAGCTGATGATGGCCAGGTCCGCCCCGGCGGCCTCGCGCATGGCGTCGGCCCGAAGCCGCAGGATCTGGGCGTAGTCGAACCGTGCCGCCAGCTCGCCCAGCGGCTGCCTGCCATGCGGCCGCCAGTCCACGTCGAAGAGGTGGTGCTCGGTCTGGAAGGCGGCGGCGGCGACCTCGGCGCCCCATTGCTTCTGCCGGCCCGGTACGCCCATCACCACGCAGTCGCCCTCGCGGAAATGCCAGGCGCTGGCAATCTGCTTCATCGGCCCGAAGAAGCGGTGTCGCATGAAGGCGGCCGCGTCGTTGAAGGCATAGACGATGACGTACTTCCGGGCACTCAGCGGGTTGGGGTGGATGAACGCCACGCAGCAGGTGGGCTGGTCGTAAACCTTCTTGCCGATGGTGAAGCTGCCTTTGCCGAACTTCACGGGCAGGTCGGCGGCGATGCGGGCGGTGAAGCGGTTGATCTCCGGCCCGCCGTACAGAAAGAGGCTACGCTCGGCAATGTCCTGATCGGTCAGGTCGGTGTCGGGCTTGGCATCCTTGGGATACCAGTCTGCAAGGAGCTTGGCGGTTTCCTCGTCGGCGGCGGTGGGCTTCACCCACATCCACCGCCGGCCGGGCATCTTCAGGGAATCCTTCGACCCGTAGGTGTCGGCGTTGATCCGGGCACTGATCCCGCCGTGACTGGCCGGGCCCTTCACGAATCGTCCTTCGGGCGGCTTGACCGGCTCGATGAGCAGCTCGGCCTTGAACGGACCGGCATACGATTCCTTCCCGTTGGTCAGGACCGTGACCGGCTTGGCGGGGTCGAGCAGCTTGCCGCCGAGGGTGAGTCTGTAAGCCCCAACGTTCCAAGTGCTTACATCGATGCGGTTGCCGTCTTTGACCTCCGCGTCGATCTGGGCGGCCAAGCAGGGGTCGGCCATCCGCTCGATGGAAAGCCAAAACGCCCGGTTCCAGTAGAGATTCCAGGTGGCGTAGCGGACGCGCGTCGGCCAAAGGTTGCGGCGCTTTGTCTTGGCCCAGTCGAGGATCTGCGCGAACTCGGTGACGTTCTCGTACGGCGCGTAGGTATGCCCGTGCTTGCCGAAGATGACCTCAACGGGGTAGCCCATGGTGTGCAGGACGTGGAAGCGCGCGAAATTGGTCTGCACGTAGCCGCCGTCGTACCAGCCGTCCACCATGAGGAACGGGACGTCGTACAGGCCGACCTGGTTGACGTTGCTGTACTGCCAGTTCGCGCAGTCGGGAGCGATGCCGGCTACCAGGTGAGGAAATCGCGACGCCAGCCAGATGGCCGTGAAGCCCCCGTCCGAATAGCCCGTGAGAAACACCCGGTCGGGGCTGATGGAGAACTCCCTGGCCATCGCGGGTATCGCCTCCATCAGTTCAATGTTCGCGTTCATCCGGCCTTTCACCTGGATGGAAAGGCTGCTCCAGGCGAAGAAGGTGTCGGTCTGGTTGGCGACCTCGACGCTCGGCCGGTAGCCGCCGTGGGCCCGGCCGACGCCGTCCTCGTCCTTCTTGTAGTGGATCCCCCCGCCGCACTTGTAGCACATGAAGAGCTGGTACTCCTTGGCGGGGTCGTACGAGGGCGGCACGTGCAGCCAGATCGCCTCGATCCGCTGCATGGCCTGCGACCAGTAGGGGAAGGCGATCCCCTTGCCGGCGTAGCGGGTATTCGGCAGCTTGCCGGCGATCAGGTCGGCGAGCATGTTTTCGAGGAACTCCACGGCCGGGATCGTCCGCCAGTCGAAGCCCTCGGCCCAGCGGATCATCCGGACCTTGTCCCCGATATTGGGCAGGCACTTTCGGACGAGGGGATCGTCCAACTTCAGCTTCGGCAGCAGCTCGCGGCACCTGGCGGTGGACTGGAGCCAGTTCGTCCCTTTGCCCTCGGTGGGCAGCCAGTCACCGGGCGGACCCGGCGGCTGGCCTGTCTCGCCGGCCGGGGCGACACCCGCCGACACGAAGACCGCCATCACGATCATCCATGCGACTTGCCGGGCACAGAAGCTTCGCCTCACCATCGCTTGCTCTCCCGCGCGGCGCTTCAGAACCGCCTCGGGGCATAGGATAACGACCTTTCGCTTCCTCGCCAAGGAACCTGATCGGCTCGTGCCGGGAAAAGGGGAGCCATGAAGCCGGCTTTGGGGCCCGGAGGCGCTTTCGGGCGGAGGTCTGTGCGAAGCGGACCCGGACGCGACAGATCAGGAAACGCCCTCGACGGGCCGAGGCCTCGTGGGCCGGCGGGATCCTCGGGCCGGGCCGGACAAATAAGCGGGGGACGGCCCGCCCGAACTGCTGAACGAACCGCCCCCGCCCCTAGTAAGGATCTCCCTCCGCCATTCAGCGGTAGTCCTGACATCGGGACACCCCTGAGGCGTGGGCGCCCCGCTGGTTTCGTCGTATCGTGTTTTGGCTTCTACCCGGCGACGACCTTGGACAGCGAGAAGACCGGCAGCAGCAAGGCCATGGCGATGCCGCCGACCAGCAGCCCCATGGCGATGATCATCACCGGCTCGACGAAGCTGGTGGCGGTCCGGATGGAGGTGTCCAGGTCCTCCTCGCAGAACACCGCCACGCGCTCGAGCACCGCTCCCAGCTTGCCCGTGCGCTCCCCCGCCGAGACCATCTGGGTCACGCACGGGGGGATCAGCTCGTGGTTGTGCATCTCTTCCGAGAGCGAAGCCCCTTCCGTGAGCCTCTCGTCCAGCTCCCGCCAGATGCGTTCGAAGAAGACGTTGCCCGACACCTCGGCGGCGATCTCCAGCGAATCCAGCATGCTGACGCCGGTAGAAACCATGGTGGAAAGCGTCCGCAGGGATCGGGCCAGGCACGCCCGGCGCGTCATTCCGCCCACCACGGGCATGTCCAGGCGGATGCGGTCCAGCAGGACCTTTCCTTCCGGCCTGCGGAAGAGCACGTAGCTCCCGACAGCCACGGCGCCGAAGCCGATCAGGACGAAGGGCCAGTTGTCCGTCAACCCATGGGACAGCCCCAGAAGCGCGCGCGTCGGCATGGGCAGGACGGCGGACCGGCCGGCGTAGATCTTTTCGAACCTCGGCAGCACGAAAATCAACAGGGCAATGAGCACCGCGACGCAGAAGCCCAGCATCGCCAGCGGATACGTCATCGCTCCCTTGACGCGCTTTCTCACCTGCCGCTGCTTCTCCAGATAGTTCGAGACGCGCTGCAGCATCTTGCCCAGCGTGCCGGAAGCCTCCGAGGCCTTGACCATCGCCACGAACAGCCGGCCGAAGACCTTCGGGTACCGCGCCAGCGCCGAGGAGAACTCCGACCCCGCCTTCACCTGGTCGGAAATGTCGGTCAAGATCACCTTGAAGGCCTCGCTGCCGCTCTGGGCGGTGATGGAGTCCAGCGCGTCGGCCAGGGACACGCCGGTATCCACCATCACTGCCAGCTGGTTGGCGAAGAAGATCACCTCGTCGTGTTTGACGTGCTTTCGGCCGGCGCGGGGGGCCCCGGTCGACGCCTCGGGCTGGCTGGAGGCCCGTTCGTGCAGCTCCACGATGACGTGGCCTTCGCGGCGCAGCAGTCGCGAGGCCTCGCCCGCGTCGCTGGCGCTCACCGCGCCGGTGGCGGCGTCTCCTTTTGCGTCTCTGACCTGATATACAAATGTCGGCATGGGGTCGCGCTCCTCATGGTCATCAAGCGGCCAGAAGCCTTTTCATCTTCTCCGGGTCATGGGCGCCGGCGACGGCGTGTTCGCGGCTGACGCGCCCGGCGGCCACCAGCCGTGAGATCGCCATGTCCATCGACTGCATGCCCAGGGACTGGCCGGTCTCGAGCATGCCCTGAATCAGGTGCGTTTCGCTGTCGCGGATGGCCCTGCGAATGGCCTGGGTGGGGACCATGATCTCCACTGCCGGGATCATTCCCCTGCTCGACTGGTCGTGGAAGAGCATCTGGCAGCACACCCCCTGCATGGTGGAGGACAGCTGGATGCGGACCTGCCCCTGCTGGGCGGCGGGAAAGATATCAATGATGCGGTCGATGGTCTGCACCGCCGAGGAGGTGTGCAGGGTGGCCAGCACGAGGTGCCCGGCCTCGATGGCGGTCAGCGCCGCGGAGATGGTCTCCAGGTCGCGCATCTCGCCGATGAGCACCACCTCGGGCCGCTGCCGGACCACGTGCCGCAGGGCGGAGGCGAAGCTGACGGCATCCCGCCCGATCTCGCGCTGCTCGATGACGCTGCGGTGGTGGTGGAACGTGTATTCGATCGGGTCCTCCAGGGTGATGATGTGGTAGGAGTAGTTCTTGTTCATGAAGTCGATCATCGCCGCCAGCGTGGTGCTCTTTCCGGTGGCGGCCCCGCCGGTGACCAGCACCAGCCAGCGCGGCAGCCTGGCGAACTCCAGCACGCGCCGGGGCAGGTTGAGCTGCTCGAAGCTGGGCACCTGCAATGGGATGAACCGCGTGGCCGCGCTGAGCGTTCCGCGCTGCCGGTGAAGGTTGATCCGCAGCCGCCCTATCTCTCGCCGGCCGATGGAGAAGTCCAGGTCCCCCAGCTCCTCCAGCCGCGTTTTCTGCTCCTCACTGAGCAGCGGCAGGAACACGTCGCCGACGCCGTCGCCCCGGAGCGGCTCGCCCGGCAGGAAGGCCATGCTTCCCCTTACCCACGCCACGGGGGGAACGCCCGGCGTCAAGATGACGTCGCTGGCGCCGGTTTCCCTTACTACGTCGAAGATTTCATCCAGGCTGGGTGTCATCGCCCCCTCTTGTCAGGTCGCTCACGCCGCGCAGACGCGGAAGACCTCCTCCACCGCGGTCATGCCGGCCTTCACCTTCGCCAGGCCGTCGGCGCGGAGGCTGACCATTCCGGCGGAGGCCGCCAGCTCGCGCAGCTCGTTGACGCTGGGGGAGGAGGTAATGTGGTCGCGCAGGTTGTCGTCGGGCACCAGCAACTCGAAAATGCCCATCCGCCCGGAGAAGCCGCTGTTGCGGCACTTGGAGCAGCCCGCCCCGCGGTAGAAGGTCTCCACCTCCCCGCACAGCCGCTCCACCGCCCGACGGATGCTGGCCGGCGGCTCGTACGGCTCCTTGCAGTGCGGGCAGATCTTGCGCACCAGCCGCTGGGCCAGCACCGCCACCACCGACGCCGACACCAGGTACGGCTCCACCCCGATATTCAGCAGCCGGGTGATCGCCCCCGGGGCGTCGTTGGTGTGCAGCGTCGAAAGCACCAGGTGCCCCGTCAAGGCCGCCTGCACCGCGATCCGCGCCGTCTCGGCGTCGCGGATCTCCCCCACCATGACGATGTCCGGGTCCTGCCGCAAAAGCGAGCGCAGGGCCGAGGAGAACGTGAAGCCGATCTTCTCGTTCGTCTGGAACTGGTTGACCCAGGCCAGGTTGAACTCGATGGGGTCCTCGATGGTGCAGATGTTCACCTCGTCGCTGCTGAGCTCCTTCAGCACGCTGTACAGGGTGGTGCTCTTGCCGCTGCCGGTGGGCCCGGTCACCAGCACGATGCCGTTGGGGGCCGTGATGGCCTTCTGCCACTGCTTGAGCGTTTCGTAGCTGAAGCCCAGGCTCTCGATGTTGACCAGGACGGTTTCCTTGTCGATCACGCGGACAACGACCTTTTCCCCGGCCCGGCTGTTCATGGTGGAGACGCGCAGGTCGACGGGCCGGCCTTCCATCAGCACGTGGATGCCTCCGTCCTGCGGCAGCCGGCGCTCGGAGATGTCCAGCCCGGACATGATCTTGATTCGGCTGACCAGCGCCGCCCGGATCTTGCTGGGCAGGCGAATCTTTTCGTACAGCCGGCCGTCCACCCGGAACCGCACCCGCACCACGTTTTCTTCCGGCTCGATGTGGATGTCGGAGGCGCCTTCGCGGACGGCGCTGGAGATGAGGTAATTGACCGTCCGCACCACGGGGGAGTTGGCGGCGGCCACCTCCAGGTCGGCGATGTCCTCGCCGCGGTCCTCCACCAGCGCCAACTCCCCGGCGTCCATCTCGTCAACGATGTCGTCGATGACGAACACGTTGGCGCTGGGCACGTGGATCTCCAGCGTATTGCGGATATCCCTGGCCGTGGCGCACACCACCCGCACCTCACAGTCGGTCATCCGGGCCACCTCTTCCAGCAGGAAGACGTTGGCCGGCTCGGCCACCGCCATCGTCAGCGTACCGCGGACCTTGAACAGCGGCAGGATGCAGTGCTTGTTCAGGAACTCCTTCGGCAGCACCTCCACCACGTTAGGGTCGGCAACCTTGGGGCTGACGCGGGCGAAGGGGATCCCGTAGCCCCGCGCCAGGCACTCCATGATCTGCTCCTCCGTGCAGACCCCCTGCTCCAGGAGCACCTCACCCAGCAGCAGGCGGTTGCCCCCCGAACGCTGGACGCGCAGGGCCTCCTCCAGTTGCTCCTCCGTCAGCGCCCCGCTACGGATGAGCAACTGACCCAGCTGCAGCTTTTGATCGCTTCCTATGATCACCATCGCATCGACATCCAATCAGACGGCCTTGACCGCTTGGGAAACGTCCTGGCAGCGCTCGAAGGCGCTTTCCAGCCCCGTGACCTCGAGGATCTTGGCCAGGTTGGCGTCCAGCCCGGCCAGCTTGAGTTGGCCCAGCCGCTCGCCCATCTGCTCTTGCAGGTCCAGCAGGTACGCGAGGGCGGCCGAATCGAGAAAAGGAACCTCCTGGAGGTTCAGCACAACGTCACGGACCTGCCCGTCCTCGAGTTGGTGGGCCATCACCCGCTTGAACGCCTCCAGCGAATCGACCGTCAGTTCTCCCTTGCAGTTGAGCACGACGGCCTGGCCGTAACTTTCGGCTACCACGTTCATCGCCTAGCTCCCGGCGGGCGCCTCGGCACCCACGGCGGAGGCTTCCCGCAGTTCATTGAGGAATTCAGCCAACTCCAGCGACAGCAGCAGTTCCACCAGCCGGCTGTCAAACTGGGTCCCGCTGTAGCGGCGGATCTCGGCCACCACGGCTTCCAGGGGCATGGCGCTGCGGTAGGTGCGGTCGGAGGTCATGGCGTCGAAGCTGTCCGCCAGCCCGACGATCAGCGCCTCGATGGGGATGTCCCGGCCGGACAGGCCCCGGGGATAACCCCGCCCGTCGGGCCGCTCGTGGTGATACAGCACCGCCGGCAGCGTGTCCTCCAGCTGCGGAATGCCCTTCAGGATGCCCGCGCTGACCTCGGGGTGACGCTTGACCTTGTCGTATTCCTCGTCGGTGAGCTTTCCCACCTTCAGCAGCACCGTCTCGGGGATGCCGATCTTGCCGATGTCGTGCAGCAGTCCGGACAGGTACACCCGCTCGACCCGCTGCGGCCCGAAGCCCGCCAGCGCCGCCAGCTTCCTGGATATCAACGCCACCCGCTGCGAGTGGCCGCGGGTGTAGGGGTCCTTGGCGTCGACGCTCGTGGTCAGGGCGTGCAGCAGGCCCATCAGCATGTCCTGAAGATCCTCGTACAGGTGGTGGTTCTCCAGGAACACGGCCACCTGGCTGCTGATGGAGCTGATGAGCTTCAGGTCGACGCTGTCGAACTCCCCGGTGCGCTTGTTGAGCCCCACCAGCACGCCCTTGCAGTTGCCCGCGCTCATCAGCGGGGCGGCGATGAGCGTGCGGATCTGGCTGGCCTCAGGCCCCAGGTGGGCCGCGTGGGCGGCGAACTGATTCTCGACCATGGCCCGCTTGCTGCTGCGCAGCCGGGGGGAGAGGTACTTCTGAACGATCTGCATGAGCTGTTCGACGGACACCGGCAGGTCGCCGGCGAAGACCACCCGGCTGGTTTCGCTGCTGCGCTCGCGGGGGTCGACCAACACGGCGGTGGCCTGGAGCTCCATCACCTCCACCAACTCCCCGCAGAGGTTGTCGAAGAATTCCGAGCCGTTCTGGGTGACCTTCATGGACCCGCTGATGCGGTACAGCAGCGACAACTCCTCATAGGTATTGGCCAGGTTGGTCGAAAGCGTGGTCAGTTCGGTCTCTGCGACCGCCTTG
>Ga0111187_1031_pt1 | contig 14852 bp, 13 predicted proteins | sample DeeMarSWOR324_28_FD_80242 | JGI IMG/M metagenome (GOLD analysis project Ga0111187, IMG submission 80242) | Phycisphaerae bacterium SM23_33 | reverse complement strand
CAGGCACCTCAAGCTGTCCTTCGACGACCCCGTCATGGAGCAGGTCCGCGCGTCCGGCAGGCACCAGCTCGTCATCACGGCCGACAGGCAGCGCTTCAAGATCGCCGTGCCTCCAACCGGGCTGTCGGGCACCTGCATCTTCCAGCAGCAGGGCCTGTACGCCGCGGTTTTCACTCACGGGGGGAAGGCCCTTCCTTGCCACCTCCGCCTGCTGCCTGGCGGAAAACAACTGGTGCTGTATCTTGCCGACAGGCCGTATCACCAGGTCATCTATGAGAAGCGGTAGCTTCCGGAACGAAAAGCCTGATGTTGCACGAGGATCGTGCGACATTGGGGCTAAACTACAGATGGCTATCCGTGGGCTCTATGCGCGATTTGAAGACGGCACAGCGCTCATAGTCTTTTGAGGTGAAATCCGCCGTCGACGTTGATGACCTCACCGGTGGAATAGGGCAGCAGGTCTTCGGCGACGGCGGCGACGGCCAGGCCAATGTCCTGCGGTCTGCCCCAGCGGCGGATGGGTGTGAGGCCCTCTTCGATGAGCCGGTCGTAACGTGCGCGAATCTCGTCGGTGCCGCCGGTGGAGATCAGTCCGACGCGGATTTCGTAGACGTTGATTCCATGCTCGCCCAGACTGTCGGCCAGCAGCCGGGTCAGCATGCTTGTGGCCGCGCCGGCCAGGCAGCGGGCGGCCCGTTCCGTCGCGCTGGTGTAGGCGCCGATCGAGTTCACCAGTACGATCTTGCCCGCCTCCACGGCCCCCGACTCCGTCAGCCGGACCATCTCGTTAGCCACCAGTTGCATCAGGAACAGCGGCCCGATCAGGTAGGCCCTCATGACCTGCCCGCAGGCCTGCTCGTTCATTTCCAGGAGGTTCTCGTTGACCTCTGGCCCGGTGGGGATGCTGACCGCCAGGTCGATTCGCTGAAACTCCTCCAGCACGAACTCGACGAGGGCCTCGCGATCGCCGGAAGCGGCCAGGTCGGCGGGGAAATGGGCAACCTGCTCGGCCGCCTCAGCGAACCGCCTCAACTCCCCGGCGGCCGACTCAAGCTCCTGGCCATTGCTGGCGGTGATGACGACGGTCCAGTCGCGGCGGATGAGCTCCCTGGCCACAGCCTGGGCCGTGGGCTCGCTCCCACCGGTGATCAGGGCGACTTGCTCAGCGGAGGCCATGGCGGCTTCTCCCGGCGCCCGCGCGTGGCAGGGCCGCAAAGCGCGGCTCCGGCCGCACACAACGGCGCGCTGATTATCTCATCGGCTCGCCGGGCCGCTTTGCCTGAAGCGTTTAGGGGGTTTGCCCCTGCCCTCGCCCGCGACGTGTTATAATCCAACCCGTGCCTGCCAGGAGTCAGAAATCGTGAAGATCATGCCGCCCCCGCCGGATCGGGCCGAAGAGCTCTACGACCTTGTGGCCAAGGTCTTTTCCACGAACGGCTATTTCCAGTTCCTGGAGTTCTGCCGCAAGGCGTACTTCGACGGCTCCAGCTACGACTGGGCGGTGTCGCGCGTGGCCGAATCGGACGGCCGCCTGGTCGGGCACGTGGGCATCTGGCGATACCGCATGCGCGTGGGCGGGGCGCGGCTGCTGACCGGCGGGATCGGGGCCGTGGGGACCCACGCCGACTATCGCAGGCGCGGCGTCGCCGCCGCTTGCATGCGGGCGGTGATGCAGGCCATGGCCGGCGCCGGCTACCACTATTCAATGCTTTTCGGCCTGCGGAACTTCTATCACCGTTGGGGCTTCGCCCAGGCCTGGCCCAACACAAGGCTGCTGGCCAAGGTGGAGGACCTGCCCGACGAAAAGCTGCGGTTTACGCTTCGGGAGGTGCCGCTGACGGAGGCCCTCTGCGGGCGGGGCGCGGTGATGCGGATCTACAACCGTGAGCATGCCGCGCGGACGGGCACGGCCAAGCGGCCGATCTATACCCGTAAAGGCGGGCAGTGGCTAAACGCGGAATGCAGGACCCTCAGCGACGCGGCCGGGCGCGTCCGCGGTTACCTGATCACGCATAAGGCAGGCGACGACCTGCAGGTCTGCGAGGTCGGCGGGCTGGGGCCGACCTGCGGGGTCGGCCAGGTGCTGGCCGCGATCCGGCGACTGGCGGCCCGGGCCGGCTGCCGGCGCGTCTGCACCAGTCAGATGGCCTACAATCACCTGCTGTGCCAGGCCCTGCGCGGATGCACCTGTAGCGTCGAAATGCATCACACCCGCAGCGGCGGGGCTATGGGGGCGGTGGTGTCGCTGCGGGGCTGCCTGGAGGCGATGGCCGGCGAGTTGACGGAGCGCCTGCGCCGCTCCGCGCTCAAGAAGTTTAGGGGCACGCTGGCCATGGAAGGGGCGGGCGAAAAGGTCGCCCTGGCGATATCCAACGGCAGCATCCGCGTGGCCGCAGCCAAGGTCAGGACGGCCAATCGCATCCTCGCTGGGCAGGAGATCGCCAGGCTGCTGATCGGCTCGGAGGCCCCGTCGGTCCTGGCGGCGCAGTCGCAGGTCAGCTTGCACGGGGCGGCGACCGAGCTGGCCGAGGTGCTCTTCCCCCAGCAGTGGCCCATGCTGAACCAGTTGGACCACTACTGAGATGCATCTCGCAATTCGCCGCGAACGACGGCCTGCCGCCCCGCACTTACCGCCGCAGCCATGACAGGACCCACAGTAGAAGCGTCAGCAGGACCGACACCAGGATGCAGGTGGCCACCGGGAAGTACACCCGCCAGCTCTTTCCGCCGAAGGATACGTCCCCCGGCAGGCGTCCGAGCCCGGCCCGGCCCAGCAGGTAGAACACCCCGCCGACCCCGGCCAGGACCAGCCCGAAAACCAGCAGCCACTTGCCGACCTGCTGGAGCACCGAACCGTTCACTCCCACCCGGCGACCCGCCCGTTCCCGGCGCGGCCGCGAGCCTTGTTCCGGGTTGCTTGCTCTAGAACCACCGCTTCCTTCTGAAGTACATCACCATGGTCGCGGTGACCAGCGCCATCACGCCAAGGCAGGCCAGGTAGCCGTATCTCCACCTCAGCTCGGGCATGTTGAATGGCGACGCCTCCGGACTGAAGTTCATGCCGTAGATGCCCGCGACGAAGGTCAGGGGGATGAAGATGGTCGCGATGATGGTCAGAACCTTCATCACCTCGTTCATGCGGTTGCTGACGCTGGAGAGATACACGTCCAGCATTCCCGAGAGCATGTCCCGATACGTTTCAATGGCGTCAATCACCTGGATGGTGTGGTCGTAGACATCGCGGAGATACACGCGCGTGCCCTTCTTGATCAGCTTGGACTCGGCCCGCTCCAAGGCGCTGACCGCTTCCCGCAGAGGCCACACCGACTTGCGGAGGAAGATCATATCCTGCTTGAGAGAGCGGATGGCCTGCAGCCTTTCGGGCACCGGGTCGCTGATCAGCCCCTCCTCGGTCGTCTCTATCGTTTCTCCGAATTTCTCCAGGATCACGAAGTACTGGTCTACGATCGCATCCACCATGCTGTACAGGAGATAGTCCGCCCCCGTCTGCCGGATGCGCCCCTTCTGGCTGCGCAGCCGCTCGCGGATGCTCTCAAAGACGTCCCCTTCCCGCTCCTGAAAGGAGATGACGAAGTTCGGCCCCAGGACCACGCTCACCTGCTCGGCCAGGATCCCCGCGCTGGATTCATCGTAGCTGAGCATCTTGAGGACGAGGTAGATGTACTCGTCGAAGTCCTCCGTCTTCGGCCGCTGGGTGGTGTTCACGATGCCTTCCAGCACCAACGGGTGAATGCCGAAATGGCTCCCCAGCCTTTCCACGACCTCCAGGTCGTGGATGCCGTCCACGTTGATCCAGGTGACCGTGGGCTTGTCCCTGTACGGGAAGCATTCCTCAACCTGCCCGACCTGCTTGGCCTCAAAATGGGTGTCGTCGTAATCGATGGTCGTGATCTTGGACTTTTCCGTCTTCCGCTCGCCGACGAAGACCATTGTCCCGGGCGGCTGGCCGAGCGTCTGCGAGCCTTTTCTCAGCAGTCTTGGCATGACTGCCCCTTTCCGATAGCGGCGTTGCCACCGCACAAAATGGCATTTGGAACCCGCGGCTGGCTGCCCGCGGGCCCGTATCACTGCACTCGCCCGATGGGGCGGTCCACGTAATCCCGCGGGTCGGTGATCCGGCCGGTGACGGCCGAAGCGGCGGCCGTCAGCGGGCTGCTGAGGTAAATCCGGGCCTGCTTGTGGCCCATCCGGCCGGGGAAGTTGCGATTCGTCGTTGAGATGACCGTCATGGGCTCGTTGGCCCGGCCAAAGGTGTCGCCGGGGCCGCCCAGGCAGGCGGCGCAACTGGCCGGACCGATCTTGCACCCGGCCTCGGCGAAGATATGCCGCAGCGACTTGCCGGCGACCTGGCAGCGGTCCAGGTCGGCGTCCACGCTGGTGGTGGCCGGGACGACAAACGTCTCGGCCGCGACCGGCCTGCCGGCCCGCTGGAGCACGGTGGCCGCGGCCTGGAAGTCCGTCGTCTTGCCACCGGTGCAGGAGCCGATGTACACCCGATCAACCTTCACCTCGGCCAGGTCCGCCGCGGCTGCCCGGTTCCCGGGCGAGTGCGGCCGGGCGACCGTGGGCGGGACACGCGAGGCGTCCACTTCCGTCACCCCGGCCACGGCCGCGTCCTTGTCCCCTTCCACGACTTCGAACGGCTTGCCGGTGCGCCGGCTGACCCATTCCAGGGTGACCTCATCGGGCGCGATGATGCCGTTTTTGGCCCCGGCCTCCACGGCCATGTTGCACAGGGTCATCCGCTCTTCGACGTTCAGGGCGCGGACGGCCTGGCCGGTGAACTCCATGGCCAGGTAGCTGGCCCCGTCGGTGCCGATCTCGCCGATGAGGTGGAGGATCAGATCCTTGGCCATCAGGTAGGGCGGCAGCGGGCCGTGGAAGACGAAGCGCCGGGTCGCCGGCACCCTCAGCCACAGCCGGCCTGTCCCCAGCACGAAGGCCCCGTCGGTGCTGCCGATGCCTGCGGCGAACTCGCCGAAGGCCCCGTGGGTGCAGGTGTGGCTGTCAGTGCCCAGCAGCAGCTCGCCGGGACGGGTGTGGCCTTTCTCGGGCAGCGTTACGTGGCAGACGCCGGAGTACTCGGTCTCGGCCGGGTCGGCGTAGCCGGTCACCATGCCCTCGAAGCCCGTTGGCATGAAGTCGGCGTCGTAGTAGTGTCTGATGCCCTTCCGGGCGACGAAATCCCGCATGATGTCGATGTTGCGGTGGGCCTTCCCGTCGGCGGTGAAGACGTAATGGTCGGGAATCATCACGACCTTGTCGGCGTCCCACACCCGGGCGTCGCGGCCGAAATGCTCCTCGAAGATCCCGATCATCTGCGGGGCGATGACGTCGTTGGACATCAGCACGTCCACGTCCACCCAGACGTTCTCGCCGGCCGCCACTGCGGACCTGCCGGCGTGCCGCGCCAGTATCTTTTCCGTGATCGTCATGCCCATGGAGCTTTCCCTCAGCGCCGGCCCGGCGACGTTCATCCTCTGCGTCTCGACGGGCGTCGGCGCCTCGGCCGCGGAACCATGCCCACCACGGTGCCCTCGCCGCTGGGCCTGCGGTGGCCGGGGACGTGGGCCTGGGCCCGCCGGCGCTCCTCCAGAGTCCGCGCCTCCTCAATGATGCCCAGGGCCTCGGGCAGGCTGTCGGTCATGTGAAACATCCGCAGGTCTTCCGGGGAGATGTTCTTGTGGCGCCGGAGCATCACGTGGTCCATCCACCCCGCCAGCTTGGCCCAGAAGGACTTGCCGATCAGCACCACCGGGAAGGGCTCGACCTTTCGGGTCTGGATGAGGGTCATGGACTCGAAGAACTCGTCCATCGTGCCGAACCCGCCCGGAAAGCACACGAACGCGCAGGCGTACTTGACGAACATCACCTTGCGGGCGAAGAAGTAGTGGAAATCGACCTGGATGTTCGCGTACGGGTTGGCCAATTGCTCGTGGGGAAGGGCGATGTTCAGCCCCACGGATTTTCCGCCGGCCCCGTCAGCGCCGCGGTTGGCGGCCTCCATGATGCCCGGCCCGCCGCCGGTGATGACGGCAAAGCCTTTCTCGGCCAGCATGGCCCCGAGCTTGCGGGCCATCTTGTAGTAGCGGCTGCCCGGCAGGGTGCGGGACGAGCCGAAAACGCTCACCGCCGGCCCCAGCGTGCTCATTAGCTCGAAGCCTTCGACGAACTCGCTCATGATCCGAAAGATCCGCCAGGGGTCTTCCTGAAACGTTTGGCTGGTCTGATCGGTCTGCATGCGATGACCTCTACCTTCCGCTTTGCCGGGACTGCCGACCCGTGCTTCCAGCAATATGCGATACTACCACGCCGGGGCCGGTAGGGCCAACCCTTGACAAACCGGCCGGCGGCGGCGCTAATCCCGGCGATGAAACCAGCAGTTGAGATGCTCTGGCGCTGGACGCTGCTGCTGTTGGCCGCACCCCTGGCCGGCGGCTGCGGCGGGGAATACCTGCTGATCGGCCCGGACGTGGTAGCCTTGCCCGGCGAGAACGCTCCCCTCGTCGTCCGCCTCCAGCGGCGCGAGTTCTGGCTGTACTGGCCACCGATGCGGGACGCCGCCGTTACCTTCCGTTCCGACGGCGGGGAGCTGCGCTGCGCCCGCACCGACAAGCACGGCTACGCCGTCACTGGCTTTCCGGCGCCGGCCGAACCCAGCGTGGTCCGCGTGGCCCTGCACCACCAGGACGAGCTGGGCTATGCCGCGGCCGGGCACGTCCACGTTTTTGCCCTGTCGCCGGAAGTGCCCATCGTGGCGGTGGACATGGACTGCCTGCCGCTCGGGGGCAATCAGGCCGCCTCCGCCGCCGAGGCCCTGAGGCGGATAGGCAAGCAGGCGCAGATCGTCTACTTCACCCAGCACTGCTCCGCCGCCCCGGAGTATGCGCATCAGGCCCTGGAAAAGGCCGGATGCCCCGCCGGCGCGGTCATCCCCTGGGAGAAGGATGCTCCCTGGTACGCCCGTAATCCCTTCCGGCGAGGCCGGGACTGTCCTGTTGAGGCCTTGCGGCAGCGCTTGCCCAACCTGCGGTCGGGCGTGTCGGCCGACGCAGTCTCGGCCGAGAGGTTCAACAAGGCGGGGCTGAGGGTGCTGGTCGTCGGCCATACCCGGGCCCGGGTCGAGGGCGCCGCGTATTTCAAATCCTGGACTGATTTGTCGCTCGGCTCGTCCGCCGAGCAGAAGTGATGTTTAGACCCCGGCCATTTCCCGGCCAGCCACGAAGGCAGGCTTCGGCGCGGTCCTGCTCCACGAAGCGCACGGGCGGATTTGAGCCGACGGATGGCTGTCCGTGGACTTCGCTGTGCCGGTGATGCCATGGGCCTGCCTCGCCGTCGCCAACAATCCCTACACCCGGCTCTGACGTTGGCTATACAATGCTCGCCGTGGAAGCGGAGCCGCGACGGATCGTCGTGTTTGTGCCCAACTGGGTCGGCGACGCGGTGATGTTCACGCCGACGCTGCGGGCGATCCGCGCCCGCTTCAGGGATTCGCAGATCACCCTTTTTGCCCGCCCGGCCCCCGCGGCCGTGCTCACGCCCAACCCCTGGACGGGAAACATGATTGTCGATCGCGGCGGGTTCATCGCGAACGTTCGCTGGCTGCGGCGCGGGCGGTTCGAACTGGCCGTGCTCGGGCCCAACAGCTTCCGCAGCGGGCTGCTGGCGCGGCTGGGCGGGGCCGCCAGGCGGCTGGGCTACAGCCGCGGCGGGCGGGGAGCCCTCCTGACCGACAAGCTGGACCCGCCGCGCGACACCGGCGGGACGTTTGCGGTGGTGCCGGCGCTGGACTATTACCTCAGGCTGGCCGAGCACTTGGGCTGCGACGTAGCTGACAAGCGGATGGAGTTGGCCGTGGCCGATGCCGACGCCGCCCGGGCCGACAGCTTGCTTTCCCAGGCGCAGGCTGACACTGGCCGGCCGATCGTCATCCTCAATCCCGGCGCCTCCTTCGGCTCGTCCAAGATGTACCCGGCGGAGAGGTTTGCCAGGGTGGCCGACGCCCTCATCGAGCGCCGCGGCGCCCAGATCGTCATCAGTGCGGCGCCTGCTGAAAGGCCCGTCGCCAATGCGGTCCAGGAGGCCATGAGCCGCTCGCCGTTGATTAACCTGGGCCGCGTTGGGAATACGCTTGGACTGTTGAAGGCCATGGTCCGCCGATCGGACTTGATGATCACCAACGATACCGGCCCGCGGCACTTCGCCGCTGCCTTCAACGTGCCGGTGGTCGCCATCTTCGGCGCCACCGACCCGGAGCGGACGACCATTTACTACGACCGCGAGCGGATCGTCCGCGTGGACGTCCCTTGCGGGCCCTGTCAGCGGAAGCAATGCCCGCTGCCGCCCGGGCCGCGGCACCATCAGTGCATGCTGAAGATCCCGCCGGAAATGGTCCTGGCCGCGACCGAGGCACTGCTTGGTCAGGGGAGGGCTTCGTGAACGACTCGTCGGCCGGCAGCCCCGAAGAGGCGAAGCTGCTGAAACGCGAAGGCCTGGACAGCGTGGCCGGCGCGTTCGGCTACAGCGGCGGCGAGCAACTGGACAAGCCCGACCTGGGTACCCGTCGGCGCATCCATCTGCGACTGACGGACGATTCCGGCCGGCCGGTAGAGTGGTATCTCAAGCGCTACGGCCCGCAGCCCTGGCCGGTCCGGCTGCGGAAGTGGCTGGTGGGCGCCGGCGGGGTGAGTCCCGCCCAACGGGAATTCCAGAACATCCGCCGACTACAGGCCGCCGGCGTGCCTACTATGCGGGCGATCGCCTTCGGGCAGGAGGTGAACCTGCTGGGGGTGCGGCGGAGCTATGTGGTGATGTCCGCTGTGCCGGGCGACGCCCTGGAGCGGTGCCTCGCCGACTTCCTGCGCAGCTGCCGACCCGCCGAGCTCGAGCGGTTCAATGCCGCCCTGGTCGGGCTCGTGCGAGGGCTGCACGGCGCCGGCATCGTCCACCGCGATCTCTACGCCTCACACATCTTTCTTGACGAAGCGGCCGACGGGCCGCAACTCTATCTGATCGATCTGGCCCGCGCGTTCGTGCCGCGCTGGCGGCGATTCCGCTGGCGGGTGAAGGACCTTGCACAACTGAAGTATTCCATGCCGGCCGAGTGGGTGGAAAGGCATTGGGAGGCGTTTCTGGACGGTTATCTTGCCGGCGCCGCCCGGAACCGGCGGCGCTGGGCGAGGGCGGTTGACCGCAAGGCTGCGTCCATGCTTCGGCGGGGCCGGGATGACCACCCCGACAAGCAGCAAGGGGCGGCCGTGGGACGAATCTGAAGAAATGGCCGAAGACCGAAAGCTGAAGATCGCCCTGGTCATCGAGCGGATGGACCCTGGGCTCGGCGGGCGTGAGACCTCCACCGGGCAGATCGCCTGCGAACTGGCCCGGCGCGGGCACCAGGTGACGGTCCTTTGCCAGAAGGGATCCTGGCGCGCCCCCGGCGCAGCCGTTCGCTGCCTTCGCAGCGGGGGCCTGCTGCGGGTTGTGCGGCTGAAGCGCTTTGTCGCGGCCGTGCAGCAGGAGATTGACGGCGGCGCCTACGACGTCATCCACAGCATGCTGCCCGTGCCCGGGGCCGACGTCTACCAGCCGCGCGGCGGGACGGTGCCTGCCCAGCAGGCGGCCAGCCTCCGCCGGCGCCGCGGCCTCGGCCGGCTGGGACGGCAGCTTCTTGAATCCCTGAACCTTTGCCGGCAGCACACGGCCGAGCTGGAACGGCAGGTCGTGGCCGACTCGCGGACGCTGTGCCTGGCCGTCAGCGAGATGGTTGCCCTGGAGTTCGACCGCTACTACGGGCGGGCCGAGGGCGTGCGGGTGATCTACAACGCGGTGGACGTACCCGATCCGGATCTCCCCCAGCGGGTCCAGTGGCGCCGCCAGCGGCGCCAGGAGCTGGGGGTCGGCGAGGAGGCCCTGGTGTTCCTCACGGTGGCGGCGAATTTCGAGCTGAAGGGCGTGGCCGAGACGATCACCGCGTTCGCCCGCTGGTGCCATTCACACGGGCGGCGGATGGACGCTCGCCTGGTGATCGTGGGCCGTGAAATGCCCGAGGGCTACATGGCCCGGGCGGGGATGCACAGCGTCGGCTCCGACGTGGTCTTCATCCCCCCGACACCCGAGATCTTCCAGTGGTACGCCGCCGCCGACGCCGTGGTCCTGCTGAGCTGGTATGACCCGTGCAGCCGCGTTGTCCTGGAGGCGACCCGCTGGGGCATTCCTTCGATCACCACGGTTTACAACGGGGCGGCGGAGGTGTTGGGTTACGGGGGCGGTATGGTGGTCGAATCGCCGCGGGCCGTCCGTGCCGTCGCCGCGGCCATGGACGAGCTGGCGGACCGGCGGCGCCGGGCCGTCCGCGCCGAGGCCTGCCGCCAGGCTGCCGGGAAGCTCAGCACCCAGCGCCACGTTGACGAGCTGCTGGCGGCTTATGCCGAGGTGCTCGAGACCTCGTAGAAATGCCCCGGGAGCCCCGCCCGGGAGCGAAGGAAGGACTCATGAACGACAGGGAACGCTTTCTGGCCTGTTTGCTCGGCGAGCCGGTGGATCGCCCGCCATACTGGCTTGTCTGGGGCCCCTGGTCAACCACGTGGCGGCGCTGGCAGCGGGAGGGAATGCCGGCGGAGTTCACTGACTTCAGCCAGGTGCGGGCGCGGTTTGGCTCGGACGCCGCCCCCGCCAGCATCGGCGTCAACTGCGGGCCCTGTCCGAGATTCGAGCGGACGATCCTCCATGAAGACGACAACTACGTCACCTTCATCGACGACTGGGGGATCCAGCGGCGGGACTACAAGGGCGGTGAGTCCATGCCGCAGTTCATCGAGTTCCCCATCAAGAGCCGCGCCGATTGGGAGGCCTATCGCGACGAGCGGTTGGCTCCGGACGACCCGGAGCGGCTGGCCGGGGACTGGCGAAAGCAGTGCGAGGACTGGGCCGCCCGCGGAGTCCCCATCCAACTGGGGTACTACCCGGACGTGGGGATCTTCGGATCGGTCCGCTGGCTGCTGGGCGACGAGGAGTGCCTGCTGGCGTTTTACACCATGCCCGATCTGGTCCATGAAATCATGGACCACATGACGGCCCTGTACCTGACGGTCTTCGAGAAGGTGGTCCGAGACGTCCGGCCGGACGTGATTCACATATGGGAGGACATGTGCGGCCGGCAGGGCCCGCTGATCTCGCCGAAACACTGGGAGGAATTCATGGGGCCGTGCTACCGCCGGATCAAGGCCTTCGCCCGCGCCCACGACGTCCGGCTGCTTTCGGTGGACACCGACGGCAACCCGGACCTGATCATTCCTCCGATGATGGCCGCCGGCGTCAATTACCTGTATCCGATGGAGGTGGCGGCCGGCTGCGACGTGAACGTGCTGCGGAAGAGATACCCCACGCTGGGAATGATGGGCGGCATCGACAAGCGGGCCGTCGCCAAGGGAGGCGAGGCCATAGACAAGGAGCTGGCCCGCATCAAGCCCGCCGTGGCCGAGGGGCGGTATATTCCGGAATTCGATCACTGCATTCCGGACGATGTCTCCTGGCAGGATTACTGCTATTATGCCGTCCGGCTGAAGGAGCTTGTAGGAAAGGAGTAAGCGGCGGCGATGACCGACAACCCGCTGGTGCTGCTGGGGGCGTTTCCGCTGGCCGCGTACGCGATCGGGTCGATTCCCTCCGGCTTCCTCATCGCCCGGGGGCACGGCATTGACCTGCGCACCCGCGGCAGCGGCAACGTCGGGGCGACCAACGTCGGCCGCGTCGTCGGCCGAAAGTGGGGCTACCTGTGCTTCGTGCTGGACGTGCTCAAGGGCTTCCTGCCCGTGCTGCTGGCCGGACTTTACCTCCGGCAACTGCGGCAGGGCGGCCAGGCCCAGCCGTCCGTCTATCATCAGCTAGCTTGGCTGGCCGTGGCGTTCGGCGCCATCGCCGGGCACGTGTTCACCTTCTGGCTGAGGTTCCACGGCGGCAAGGGCGTGGCCACCTCCCTGGGGGTGCTGCTGGGCATCTACCCCTATTTCACCTTCCCCGGGCTGGCGGCGCTGGGCGTGTGGATCGTGGTGACATTAGTCAGCCGGTATGTATCGCTGGGGAGCATCATCGCGGCGATGGCGTTTCTGCCGCTGTTCGCGGTGTTCAACTGGCCGACGAGAAAGCTCTGGCCGCTGGGGGTGTTCGCCGCGGCCGTGGCGGTTCTTGTGATCGTCCGCCACCGCACCAATATCTCGCGCCTGCTGGCGGGAACCGAAAACAAGATCGGACGGCACAATGCCCACGGATAGCGATCCGTGAGCTTTATCTTGAGCAGGTGGGGCTTCGGTATGCTTTGTCCGGCCTTCTGTGCCGTCGTCGCTTGTCGGGGGACGGGCGATCACGTCCTTGGGTAATTGCCCGAGTTGTCCTGGACCATCATGCCGGCCTCGACGCAGGCCTCGAAGGCGTTTTTCAGGCTCGACTCCGGCTTGGTGCCGGTCTCGGCCCGGGCGAGGCGCTCGACCGCGGGCAGCGGCCGCCGGCCGTCGTTCCAGTACAACCCGGCCGTGATCCACGCCGACCAGCGGCTCAGGTCTCGGCGGCGCTCCGCCGGCAGCGTCTCGAAGGTGCAGGTGCCCCACGTGCTGCGGATATACCGCGGCCCGTCGGTCGGCAGGTCGGGCAGAGGAGGCGCGTCGGCGGCGGCGTACTTTGCCGCAGCCGGCTCGTAAACGGAATGGCTCACGCCCCAGCGGGCCAGGTCGCGGAGCATCCGCCCGCCCACCCAGCGCGGCAGAAGGGCGGGGTCGTCGGCGCCCGGGCGGATGATGTTCTCGTCGATCCACTCTGTCGCTGGGCCGATGACTTCGGCCGCGAGCCTTTCGTCCATTGAGGCCATCGCATACGCCCACGCCGCCGTCAGGAGCGTGTTGTAGCGGAGCGAATCGTCGCTGCACACGTCGGGCGTGTCGGAGCTGGAGTGATAGCCCAACGAGGTGCCGCCCTTGCCCAGCCACATGGCCGGTATGCCGCAGCCGGGGTCGGCGATCATGTCGTCGGCCGAGGGGACGAAATGCTTGTGCTGGATGTGCCATCCCTCGCCCGCCTTTGTCCGGAGGACGGCGCAGATCAGGCCGCCTACGGCCCAGCCGATCGTGGGGTTGGACCAGGGGCCGTGATGCAGCACGTACGGGTGGTCGGGGGGGGCGGGGTCGCCGCCGGCGTCCACGTTCAGGCCCACCAGCGCCCGGCGGCGGAGGTCGCCGTGCCGGCTGGCGAAGGCGACCATGCCAATGCACTCTTCGGTCGTGATCATGCGGATGCTGTATCGGGGACGGGCGAGCTTTCCCGCCACGATCAGCTCCTTGAGCGTCCGCAGGGATTCGATCAGGATGCTGACGCCGCTGCAATTGTCGTGGCCGCCCTGCTCGCAGGCGTGGCCGAAGATCCAGACCTCGCGCGAGGGGTCGGTTCCTTCCAGCACGGCCGTGACGTTCTGGCCTGGGCCCTCGTACAGCCGGGCGTTGCAGTAGCCGGTGAGCTTCAGGGTGGGCTCCTCGGCCAGGCGCTTCCTCAGGAGCTTGCCCGCGGCCGGCGACAGGCAGAATCCGGCCATGACCGTGTCGTCGGCGTGGAAGTACCAACCGCCGGGGCCGTCCGACCAGGTGTTGCACCACTTGGTGGTCTGCTCGGTGTATCCCCGGCCCTCGCCGAGGTAGTCGCTGACGACGGCCAGGGGCTTTGCCCCGGCCGCTACGAGGCGGCGCTTCATTTCCACCGGCGGTTTGGCGGTAAGAATGAACTTGCCGTCGGCGGCTTCGGGGGTGATCGTTTCCAGCGCGTCGCCGTCCACGAGTTCTGCGACGGCCGGCTCGTCGGCCGAGGCCAGCGGCCCGGACCAGTAGGCTACGGCCGCCGGGACCTGTTCCCGGTCGGCGAGCACCTGGCCGCTGTCGGCGAAGGCCAGCCGGGCCGACGGGCAATCCCAGGCCATGTGCATGATCCAGTCCTGGTAGCGCGTCCTGCCGTCGCAGGGGTACGCGGCCAGGCGGACGTCGGAGAGTCTTGCCTGCTGGAGCAGGTCGCGGGCCATCTCGGCCGTGGCCCGCTGGTGCGGCGTGTCGAACCAGCGCTCCTGCTCCCAGATGGCCACCAGCAGGTCGCGGTGGCGCTTGGCCTGATAGCCGCCTTCAACGGTTTCGATCAGCGACTCGAACATGAGATTCTCCTGGCCGATGAACTCCCATCGCGGGCAAACCCGCCGCCGTGCCGGCGGCGGAATGCTACGTGTACGTCACGTCGATCCGGCATTCCGCGCCTGCCTTGAAGCGCTCGGCAGGGATGAGCGAGGGGACTTCTTCGCTGTTGAGTTTCACGGAGAATTTATCGCCGCGGCGGAGCCCGACGTCCACCCGGAAGCCGCGGAAGTTCTTCACCACGCGGTAGGCGTCCCACGCCGTAGGGGGCTTCGGGTCGATCCGCAGCCCGGACAAGTCCGCCAAGACGCCCGCGACGGCCTCGATCCCGCGGCGGTACCACGCCAGCGAGCCGGTAAAGTTGCTGAACAGGTTCATTCCGAAGGACGGGTGGGCCGGCCCGACGGCGAAGTTGGACTGCTGGTGCGGAGGGCCGGTGGCGATGTCGGGAACCAGCCGGCTGGGCAGCGTCTTGGGCAGCTCCTGGTACCACTTGTCGGACCTGCCGCTCCGCACCAGGGCGTACAGGTAAAACGACTCGCCGTGGGTGTAGATGGCGCCGTTTTCGAACTGTCCCGGCAGGATGTCGGCGATCCTGCCGACCTGGGCGCGGCTGGGGCGGGTGTAGGGCGGGGCCAGCAGCAGGTGGCCGACGGGCGTAGCGAGGGTTTCGAC
>Ga0111187_1081_pt1 | contig 14902 bp, 10 predicted proteins | sample DeeMarSWOR324_28_FD_80242 | JGI IMG/M metagenome (GOLD analysis project Ga0111187, IMG submission 80242) | Phycisphaerae bacterium SM23_33 | reverse complement strand
CCAGCCGATGAGGTATTCCTGGCGGCGCTGGACAAACGGCTGCCAGCGGCCCTGCTCGATGCCCTTGAGCGTGCCGTAGGCGTCGTTGATGCCCATCCAGAAGGAGTTGGGCTGATCCTCGCTGTGGCTGAGGCGGATTCCCTCGAGCCTCGACGGCCGGCCCGGCTCGGGGTTCAGGCCCCAGGCGTGGCCGCGGGTGACCGTCAGCGGGGCGGAGTCGGACAACAACTGCGGGCAGAACTCGACGGTCAGGTCATACCGCATCGGCCGGGGGGCCAGCGGCTGATCGGCCCACAGCGAGTACCACTGCTGAACGTACTTGGTGTCCTTGAGGTCTTCGACGATCTCGCGCTGGAGCACCGGCTGGGGCGAGCTGAACGTACAGGCCCACGCCCGGGGGCAGGGGCTTTCCCGGCTCCACCGCCAGCCGCAGGACCGGGGGCTTTTTCTTTTCCCATTCCCCCTTGGGCGGCACCAGCCGGGTGTTGTAGCCGGTCCCGCCGGGCACCTCCCCCAGCAGTTCGGCCTGGCCGATGTTGGCAGGTGTGATCCGCCGGTCGTGGCGATACACGCGGTAGCGCAGCTCGCGCCGGCGGTCGTCGCTGATGGGGCCTTGGACGGACCAGCCGGCCACCCGCTCGGCGAACTCCCCCCAGGGCAGGTCCTGCCGCCCGCTGGCCAGGTCCTCGATCTCCCCGAAGGTGATGAACACCTGGCCGCCGCGGCAGAAGGCCTTCACGTCGCCGACCTGCTTGAGCCGGGTCTTCAGTCGGCCCTCGTAGGCGACCTCCAGGAAGGCGGCGCTTTTGTCGAAGGCCGGGGCCTCGCGGATGAGAAAGAGGGCGAGCTTTTCCGGCCCGGTGAGGGCGGCGGCCACGGGGGCGGTGGCGTCCAACCACAGGCAGTGGGGCTCGATAAGCTTCAGCCGGCCGGCCGGCCTGAGCTGGCCGTCGCCGAGGCGATGGGCGGCAGCGACGTCGTAGCCCGGCCCGTAAGCTTCCCGGGGCGGGAAGAACAATCGTGCCCGGTAGATTTTGACCTTGTCGGGCAAGGCGGACAGGTCGAAGCGCATCAGCAGGCCCGCCTCCCCCGGCAGGAGCTCGTAAACCAGCGTATCGGGATGCTGAATGCACGGGGCCGCCGGCCTCGAGGACTCGCCGGCGGCGGGGCGCGAAATCCCCCAGCGCTCGGTGACCACGACCGCCCCGGCCGGACGCACCCCGCCGGCCGCCAGCGCGGCCCCCGCCAAAAGCCAACCTGTCATCCGGCAAAGCCTGTTCACGGCATCGGAGTCCGGGCCGTCGTTACCTGGGGCGGGTCAGGCGTATGACCAGCCCCGTATGGGCGGGGATGCTCAGCCCCCGCAGCGTGAGCAGGCCGTTGGCGTCGGCCCTGGCCCGGCCGCTGCGGGCCGGCAGCGTGCTGGCGCCCCGCTGCCCAACCGGAATATTGCGAATCTCCCACAACAGCTCCTCGCCCGCGGCGACCTTGAACTTCCACAGCCGCCGGGGAGTGAAATCCACCCGCGCGTCCCCGGAGCCGTTGACCAGGGTCATGGCGAACTCCTGCGGCTGGTCGGTCACGTCCTTCCAGGAATAGGCCATGTTCATCTGGCCGTTGGATTCCTCGTCCGAGTCCAGCGAGGAGTTGGTCAGCGCGGCGATGGGCGTTCGCCGGGTCAGGTCCAGCCCGCGCCACAGGCCGGTGTACTTGTCGGGGGCCGCCAGCCTGCCGCCGGCCCAGGTCCAGTCGGCCTGGATGGGCTGGCGGGCCTTCAGCGCCGCCTGGTAGAACCGCCCCTGGCCTTTTCCCCAGGCGCTGGAGGCCCGCCCCCAACTGTATCCCTGGCACACGAACAGCGGCAGCGGGTCCTTGGCGCTTTCCAGGACGAGCTTGTCCAGCTCGGCCCAGCTCCAGGCGGGGCGGTCGCGCTCGTCGCGGACGTGCGGGCTCCTGGGCCCCCAGGCGGAGGCGAACTTCCCCGCCGCCTGGGCCTCCAGCACCTGGGCCTGGAAGCCTTCGATCAGGACGCAGGCGAAGCGCTGCGGCTGATGCAGCGCCGTCAGGGCGGCCCCGTCCCAGCCCACGGCCAGCACGCGCTCGGGGTCGATGGGGAACTTGCTGACGGCCCAGTCCAGGAAGGCCGCGATCCGCTTCTGGGTGTGGTCGCGGACGTAGCCCTCGCGCGGGTTCCGCAGCGTGCCGGCGAACTCGTTGAAGCCGTACCAGCCGCTGAAAGGATAGTCCTGCGCGGCGATCTGTATGCTGTCGGCCAGCAGCTTCCGCGCCGGCTGGGCGTGGGAGTGGTCGGCCGGGTGAAAGTACAGCTCCACCGGGGCGCCGTCCTTGACCTTCGGCGGGACGAGCACGGACCAGTTGAAGTACATGTTCGGCCGGGGGGACAGCGGCGGGGCGCACCACTGCACGTAGACCTTCCGGCTGCCGGGGTAGTCGAAGAACGGCCCGTGCAGCCCCTCGCCCTGGCACACGGGCTCGCCGGGGCCGGCGGTCTCGTCCACCGGCTCGGTCAGGCTATTGGCCGGCGAAAAATCCACGGTGTTCTCGGTGCCTTCCAGGCAGGAGACCACCGCGTAGTACCGCCGGCCGGGGCGCGGCGGGCTGTGCACGTACAGGCCCGTGCCGACCGGCAGCGGGCCGGCCCGCTCGAAGATCACCAGCCGCTGAACGGGGCAGCGGTCCATCCGCGGGTGGTCCATGTCCCAGGCGTTGACGAGCTGATTGTGGTTCTCGGTGAGCTCACCCATGCGGTCGGGCTTGATCATGGCCTGGCCCGTGAGGTACTCCACGTTCCGCCCGCTGGTGTTGTAGCCCGACAGCGGGCCCACGCGGGCCAGCAGCTCCGCCGAGGCGATTGTCTTCTCGTCGATCGGCTGGGTGTGGGTGTAGATGTGGTAGTGGAAGGCCCCGCCGGCCTGGGCGAGCTTCTCCTTGATCTGGCCCCAGGTGACCTTCTCGGCGGCGACGAGCGGGTCGATCTCGGCCCAGGTGATGAACGTCTGGCCGGCGGAGTGGCGTACCTTGAGCCCCGCCGCCTGGCGGGGCACCCGGATCGGCCTGCCAGCATAGGCGATTTCCAGGTGCGTGTCTTCGGCCACCCAGCCGGGCAGGTGCTCGACCAGCAGCCCGTGATTGGTCTTCGGGTCGCGGACCCACCCTTGGACGATTTCGGTGGCGTCGAAGCAGTCCAGCCGGGGCGGCGCCACGGCGAGCGGCCGCTCGGTGAGCTTCAGGGCCTCCCCCGGGGTCAGGATCGGGAAGACCTCGTTGTCCAGCATCGCCTCCGGGTCGGCCGGGTCGAGTTGCCGGCGATTCACAAACAGCAGCGCACGGTGAATCCGCGTGTTTCTCCCCAGCACCTGGAGATCGACGTTGATGACGGGGGCGCCCCCGCCGGGGTCGAGTACCTGGATGGTGCCCGGATGCGCGGCCTGCTGCCCGACGGCCCAGCGCTGGACGACCATTTGGGCCCGGGCCTCGCCCGGCGCGACCGGCAGGGCAGCCAGGGCCAGTGCAGCCGCCAAGCGCAACGTCAAGGGCCCGATTTTTCCTCTCATCTCGCCGGCTCCGCCAGAGGCCGGGCGGCGGCCCGAGGCTACTTGCGGCTGATCCAGATCCGGTGCTTGGCCTTGGTCACCTTGAGCTTGGGGAGGGTCACCAGGCCCAGCTTGTCGGCTGGGGCCTCGCCGCTCTGGACCACCTTGCCGTCGGCGGCGGTGGTGTTGCGCCAGAGGAACTTCTCGCCGGGCTTGGCCGTGAATCGCCGGCACCGGCGCGGGGTCAGATCCACGGTGCACTCCGGCAGCGGCGCCGTGTCCCACAGATACACGGTGATGGCGTACACGCCGGGCTCGTCCACGATCGTGGCGCTTTCCCACACCAGGTGGCCGTTGACCTGGCCGAAGGCCCGGCCGGAGCCCAGCTCGCCGTCGCCGATATTGTCGTCCAGCGAGCAGTTGCCGAAGGCCGGTAGCGACTGGTCGCGCCGGATGCTGATGAGGCCCTTCTGCATGGCCGCCTCCACGGCACGGGAGTGCATGCAGAAGGCCCGTTTGGTTTCGATCATCGCCCGGATGAACCGCGGCCACGGGGGCCAGCCCATCTCCGTGCTGTGCATGCCCCAGCCGGTGTGGATGTTGAAGTACGGCAGCTCCGTCTCGGGGTTGGCCAGCACGAAGCGGCTGTAGTCCTGAAGCACCCAGGGGTTCTCCTGGTCGGGCTTGTCCTTGTACACCTCGGGGGTGCCCCACACCGCCTGGGACCAATGCCACAACTGGAAGCCCTTGGTGACCTCGGGCATGCCCCAACCGTTGATGCACGCGTACAGCTCGCCCCGGCGCAGCTCCCACAGGCCCCAGGCCCCGACGCCCGACGAGATCCGCTGCGGGTCGATCGGCCAGTTGGCCTGTATCCAGCGGATCAGGGCCTCCTGGCGGCGCTGGACGAAGGGCTGCCAGCGGCCCTGCTCGATGCCCTTCAGCGTGAACTCGGCGTCGTTGACGCCGGTCCAGATGCCGTTGTAGGGCCCCTCGGCACTGTGGCTCATGACCACCTCGTGCCGGGGGCCGGGGCCGGGCATCTCCGGGCCGTCGCCCCAGGTGTGTCCGCGGGTGACGTGAAGCGGCGCCGGCCGGGCCATCGTGTCCGGGCAGGACCCCACCGCCAGGTCGTACCGCAGCGGCCGCGGAGCCAGCGGCTCCGCCGCCCAGAACGAATACCACTGCTCGTGATACGTGCCGCCACGTACCTCGGTGGTGTTGTCCATCTGGAGCACCGGCTCGGGCGCCGCCGGCCGCTGCTGGATAGGACCGACCACGTTGGCCGGCGAGATGTCCACCGTGTTCTCCACCCCGTTGACGGCGCTGACGACGGCGTAGTGCCGTTGGCCGTGGCGGCCGACCGTGTGCACGTACAGGCCCGTCCCCGCCGGCAGAGGCTTTTCGGCCTCCACGGCCAGGCGCATGGCCACCGCCTTTGGGCGCTGGTGGCTGAAGTCACCCGCCGGCACCCGGCGGGTGTTGTACCCCGAGCCGGGCACCACCTCGGCCAGCAACTCCGACTGCCCGATCGTCGCCGCCGTGATGGGCTTGTCGTGCGTGTACACGCGGTAGCGGACCTCGCGCGGCTCGTCACGTGGGACGGGGCCTCCGTAGTCCAGCCCCTGGAAGCGTCCGGCCAGCTCGCCCCAGGTCATCTTGTCCTTGGCCGTGTCGTAGTCCTCGATCTCCCGGAAGGTAATGAACACCTGGCCGGCGCGGCAGAAGGCCTTCACCTGGCTGACCTGCTTGGGCGGAGATTCGAGTTGCCCTTCGTAGGCGATCTCCAGGTACGTCTGGCCTTCGGTGAAGGCCGGGGCCTTGCGCAGCAGCAGCAGGCCCTGCCTCTGGCCCGCCCCCGCCCAGCCACGGACCACCTCGGTGGCGTCGAACCAGCGATAGTAAGGAGCCGCCAGGGCCAGCGGCCGGCCGGCTGCCTTCAACGGGGCGTCCTTGCTCCCGCCCTCGCGCCGGACCGGCACGACCTCGAACGCCGAGCCGTAGCGCCCGCCGCGGAAGAAGAACAGCCGCGCCCGGTAGACCTTCGTCCCCTTCGGCAACGCTGACAGGTCAAAGCGCATCACCGTGCCGGCCTCGCCCGCCAGCTCGTACAGCAGCGTGTTGGGATGCTGGAGATGCCCTGAGATGCCCCAGCGCTCGACCACCACCGCCGCCTGCGCCGCGCCCGCAGTGAGGAACATCGCCAGGATCGTTCCCGCGGTCAGCCTTTTCATTTCTAACGCTTCCTTCCGCAGTGCGCCCCGGGCCGGATGCATACCGGCCGCTCCGCCCGGCCGTCATAGCGGTTAAACCCGCCGTCGGCGGTGTCGGACCGGCTGAATTGCCCGAGCCCGGCCCGCCCCGGCGGCGCGGCGGGCGGCGGGTTCATTTCGCCGGGCGGACCTGGAGGTTGTCGAAGACCGCCCGGCTGCCCGCGTACAGGCCGGCCGAGCCGACCTTGAGCTGGGCGTCCTCGACGCCCTCGGGGAAGACCTCCCCGCCGTTGATCCAGGCCCGCAGGGTCGCCCCGACGGCCTGGAGCTTCATGCGGTCCATCCGCCACAGGTGCAGGCCCCTCTCCTCAGCGTGCAGTTGCGACAGGTCGTGCCAGCCGGGGCACATGGGGTTGGCCTGCCAGTCGAATGGCGCCAGCCCCGGCGGACTGTCGGTCCTGGCCAGCACCGTCTCGGCGCCGGCAAGACGCCTGATGAGGCGGGCCTCGCTGCCGTCGTCGCGGCGCTCGACCTCCAGCCGGTAGTGGTTGTCCCTGCCGGCGGCCCGGATGACCAGGCCGTGCACGACCTTCTGGCCTTTGCCGAGCTGGAATGGCTCGCCGCGCCCGCGGGGCGTCAGGAAGACGTCGGCCTGGATGGAGCAGTCGGTCCAGAACGTGCCGTGGTCCCACAGCAGGATGGATTTGACGGAATCGCTGTGCTGCCACAGGGAATTCAGGAGCTGGTGCCCGCGGCCGGGCGGGTGCCACTTGCCCGGCCTGTCGGACAGGTCCAGGCTGGACCAGCCGGGCACGAAGGCCCCGCAGTGATTGAAGTCGGCGGTGAACACCTCGCCCGCCGTGATGGGGGCCGAGCCTTTGATTCCCGCCGCCTCAGCCACAACAAGGTAATCGTCGGGCCTGAAGGCCTTGAATCGCCCCTCGGAGTCGACCTCGGCCGGCGCTCGCCCGGCGTACTTGAGCCCCGGCAAACTCCACTTGACCGGCGCCTGCATGGGCTCACCCAGGCCGTTGAGGACCGTGGCCTGGAAGTGAATCGGCATGCCCACCGGGATCGTCACCTGCCGCGGCGAGATGCGGATTTCCACCGCGGTCTTGGCAGCGGTCGCCTCATCCATCCGCGTGAAGGTCAGGTCGGCCAGGTGCAGCCACTTCTCGGCCAGCGCCGGCAGCACCGGCCGGGCATAATAGTCGGCGTGCGCGTTCAGCCGCACCCGCAGCTTGCCCGCCTCCAGCGGCGCGTACCAGCAGTAGGAGGCGTACTCGGTGGTGTCGACCAGCTTGGTTTCCATCCGCCGGCCGTACTTGCCGCCCAGCCCCAGGCTCATCAGCGGCCAGGCGGCGCCAAACTGGGCCTTGGCCCGCACGGCGATGACGTAGGGGCCTGCCTTTTCGATCTGCACGATGGTGTCGTAGGCCTGCCCGAACGAGCCGCCCCTGAAGCTGACGCTGCCGTCGGGGTTGCCGCGGCCCACGTAGGTGAACTCGGCGATGGTGAACTTCGTCGAAGGCGGCCTGACCCGCGGGAACAGCACCGGGTTGCGGCAGGCCTGGACGTATTCGGCGTAGGAAAGCTCGCCGACCTTGGCGGTTTCGTCCACCTCGGGCAGCTTCTCGCCCCCGGCCGGCTCGACCGACAGCTTGTTGCCCGTGGGGTCGCGGTCCACGAAGAAGCCCGGGATGGTGAGGAGCCCGCGCTGGTCGGCCTCGACCACGCCGGCCTGGAGAAGCTGCCCGGTGGCGACCTTGCGGTTGCTCCAGAGATACTTTCGGCCCTTCTCGACCTTGAACTGCTGGAGCCGCCAGGGCGTGATGTCGCAGGCGCCGAACCGGGCCGTCGTGGGCGGGACGCACTGGCCGTTCTGGATCAGCCCGTGGTCGCCGATGCGGACCGCCACCTCGAAGCGTCCGGGCGCGTCCACCATGTCCAGCGGCAGGGCGAGCTTCTCGGGTGTCTTACCGGCCGGCGTCTTGGCCGCCTTGAATGGCATCTCCGGGGCATGCCAGGTGAGGTAGCCGTTGAGCGAGCCGCGCGGCTCCTTGCGCCATTCCTGCTGGGGCTTCTCGCAGAAGTTGACGCTGGTGAAGGCCAGGTACGCCTGGTTGCGGGGGATGGGCATCCACTGGCCGTTGGGGGCGTCGCCGATGTCCACCCACCACCACTGCCCGCCGCGCCTCTCGGCGGCCATGGCCAGGTAAAAGGCCGGGTAGCCGCTGTCGCCCCAGTGGGTCTGGTCGCCCCGGGCGTAGTTGGGGCTCATGCACTGGGAGATGAACGGCCAGGCCTGCTCCGGAAAGCGCTTCGAGTACCACACCGGGTCGTTGTAGTCCCAGGCGTTCTCGTTCACGTCGTTCTTGAGCCGCCACTGGCGCTTGCCCACCATCCCCCACTGATGGGCCTGTCGCTTGGAGGTCCAGATCTCCTCCTGGGCGGCGCTGCAATGGGCGAAGACATCCGGATGGTGGATGGCCAGCAGCAGGGCTTTGCTTTCGCCCGTGGCCCGGACGCGGTCGCGGCTGGCCTGGGGAAATTCCTGGAAGAAGAACTCCAGCTCGCGCAGGGCGCGGTTTTCCAGGAAGGGGCGGACGGTGGCCTGGCGTGGGTCCTGGCCGGTATTCATGCGGTCGTGGTAGCCGTAGAAGTTGGTCAGGCGGCTGCGATGACCCCAGGCCAGGCCGGCGGCGGGGCCCTTCCGCCCGCCGTAATAATACTCGTCGGCGGCCTTCCACCCGCCGCTGCTGAAGGGCACGCGGGTGGGCGGGAACGGCGCCAGCCGCGTCGGCGGCAGGTACACCCCGTCCACCACCACGGTCGCCCCGCCGTGAGACCACCACGGCTCCACTGTGAGCCAGGCCTCGCCCCGCCGCCCACCGTAGCCGACGAACTCGCCCGGCGGGTTGATCCGAAAGTAGAATGGCGTGGACGGGTCGATCGCCAGCCCCGCGCCGGGGCCGCCCCAGTAGGCGTACTCGCGCATCTCATGCTTCTGGTGGGGGTAGCCCTCGTCCATGCGGTGGAAGGCCACCTGGAGGATGGGCCTGGGCGTGGCCAGCTCCATCTGGACCGGCTCGGTGAGGGCGTTGGCCGGGGAAAAGTCCTGGCGGTTCTCGTTGCCCTCGATCACCGAGGTCACCGCGAAGTGGGCCTTGCCGGCCTTGGCGACGGTGTAAACGAACAGACCCGTGTCGTCGGAAAGTTCCGGCCCCTTCAGCTCCCGCAGGCCGTAGCCCAGCACCTTGGCGTCTTCCAGCCACTTGCCGCCTTCGATCTTCTGCGGCCAGGCGTCCTCGATGACGAAGTTGTAGCGGGTGGGGATCTTGGCCATCACCGCGTCCCAGTACATCTTGCCGGTCATGTCCTTGGTCTTGGTGACGCCCTGAATGGCCGCCAGGTGCTGGTAGCCGGCGTAGCTGCCCAGGCCGTCGCGCGAGTAGGCGCTGCGGCGGTAGTTGAGCTGCGAGTTCTTGTGCACCTCGCCCAGCAGCTCGGCGCGGTGGAGATTCCCCGCCGTGATGGGCTCGGCGTGCATGTACACCCGGTAGGTGGAGTCAAAAAAGGCCCCGTCGTAAGGAGTCTGCTTCCAGGTCAGGAACACCTGGCCGCAGCGATAGAACGCCTTCAGGTCCTTCGGCTGGACCGGATGATTCGGATTCGGCCCGACGTAAGTGACCTGCAAGTACGGCCGCTGCCAGGCCGGCTGGAGATCCACCGGCGGCAGGGGGAAGTCGGTCTTGAGGCCCTTGTTGGACGCCGGCTTGGCGGCCCAGGCCTGCACCGCCGGGGTCACGTCCCACTCGTGACAGGCCAGCGAGGTGAAGGCAGAGGGAAAGGACACCGCCAGCGGCTCCGCCGCGCCGCCCACCTGCCACACCTTGAAGCCGTCGAAGGCCGGATCGTCCCACCGGCTTACTCCGAAGTCCCGGCCTGACCTGCCCTCCAAGTGCACCCACATCCGCAGCAGGGCCTTCCTGACCTGGGCGGCCTCGGGCAGCTTATCCAGGTTGAACCGGATCACCCCGCCGGGGCCGTCCTTGCCCGGTTCGATGCTGGTCACGCCGGCGACCTGGCAGGTGTCCTGCTCGCCAAACCGCACCGTCACCAGGGATTCAGCCGCTGCGCTGCCCCAGCCGATCCAGCTCAAAAGCACCGATACCGCAAGGATCTTTGCGCCTTTCATCGCGAGGGCTCCTTCGATTCGCTCGCCTCTGCCTTCCACAGCCCCACCCACCAGACGGGCCGGAAATTGTACTTGACCGAAAACGGGCCCGGCAAGGCCCGCACCGGCACCCATTCCCGCCCGCCGCAGTCACGCGCAGGGCCTCAGGAGCACCGTGCCATTTCGAGGCATCGGTGATATGATTGCCGTGGTAGCCGGGGGACCGGCCGTTCCGGACTCCGCCGAGCCGGTATGGCAGCGCCCCGCCAAACGCAGGGAGAAACGCCCATGAGATCAAAGTCAGGAAAAGTCTTCCACGGCGGCCCAAGGTGGGTGGGCAAGGGCATCGCCGGCTTGCTTGTCGCGGCGGTGGTTTGTCTGGCCCCGGCGGCCGCCCTGGCCGGCGAGGAAGCCGGGCACAAAGAGGCCGCCCCGGCCCGGCTCATCGCGCCCATGGGGATCGTCACCTTTACTTTCGTGGCGGCGACGTTCCTGACCGGATGGTTCATGCCGAAAAAACGCAAGCTCCTTTTCAAGTGGCACCGGGTGCTGGCCATCATTGCGCTCGCCTGCGCCCTGCTTCACGGCGGGCTGGTCATCTTCCTGGACTGATTCGCCTGCCCGGCCATTCCCGGCCGCCGCGGCGGCCAGAGCCTATTTCTGCTTCAGCCGGTGGCGCAGGCCCGCGGTGATGAAGGCACCCACGTCGCCGTCCAGTACCGCGGTGGCGTTGGGGACCTTCAGGTCGGTCCGCTCGTCGCGGACGAGCTGGTAGGGGTACAGCACGTACGAGCGAATCTGGTAGCCGAAGGCGATCTCCCCTTTTTCCCCGTACATCCTGGCCAGTTCGGCGTCGCGCTTGGCCATCTCGCGCTGGTAGAGCTTCGCCTGAAGCATCTTCCGGGCGTTGGCCCGGTTCTGGTGCTGCGAGCGCTCGTTCTGGCACTGCACCACGATGCCGCTGGGCAGGTGCGTCAGCCGCACCGCCGAGGAGACCTTGTTCACGTGCTGCCCGCCGGCGCCGTGGGAGCGATAAGTCTCCTCGCGGACGTCCTTGCCCCAGTCGACCTGGATCTCGATCTCGTCCAGCTCCGGCAGCACGTCCACCGAGGCGAAGCTGGTGTGCCGCCTCTTGGCGGCGTCGAACGGGCTGATCCGCACCAGCCGGTGCACCCCCCGCTCGCAGGAAAGGTAGCCGTAGGCGTACGGGCCCTTCACCTGGAGGGTCACCGAGCGGATGCCCGCCTCCTCGCCGGGGACGCGGTCGATCTCCTCGGCCGACAGCTCGGTCCGCTCGAAGTACCGCAGGTACATCCGCAGCAGCATCTCGGCCCAGTCGCAGCTTTCGGCGTCGTGCGGGCCCGACAGCATCGTCCGCAACTCCAGCCGCTCCAGGTCGGCGGCGACCTTGCGGGCCTCCTCCGCCGCCTCCGCCAGCGTGCCGGCATCCTCCGCCTCGGCCCCCAGCTCGTACATCGCCTGGAGATCCTCGACGCGCCGCCACAGCTCGGCCGCCGGCGCGACCACCGCCTTGAGCTCCTTCAGCTGGGCCACGGTCTTCCGGGCCGATTCCTGGTCGTCCCAGAAGTTCGGCGCGGACATCCGCTGCTCGATCTGGGACATTTCCTGCTGCCGCGCAGGCAGGTCAAAGGGAGTCCCGGATGGCGACGATCCGGGCATTGAGGCCTTCGATGAATTCCGGCAAGTTGTCCCGCTCAATCATGGCGGTCTCCTGTATTCCACACTAGCAAAACCCCGCCGGCGGGACAAGCTTCCAAGGGCGACTTCGGCGCGATATAAAGCCTGCGGAAAGGAGCGCCTCAGTGGCCGAAAACTTCGCCGACAGACTGCTGGCCGCCATCGAGGCAAAAGGCTCACCCGTCTGCGTGGGGCTGGACCCGGTGCTCGATCGCCTCCCGCCAGGGTTTCCCGAGCAGGTGAAGCGGACCTGGCCCCGGCTGCAGGAGGACCTCGAGGAATTGGCGTCCGTGGCGGCCGTTCAAGCCTTCTGCGACGAGGTGATTAAGGCCGTGGCGGATGTGGTCCCGGCCGTCAAGCCGCAGATCGCCTGCTTCGAGCGGTACGGCTACGCGGGCGTGGCCGCCTTCACCGAAGTCGTCCGGGCCGCCCAACGCAGGGGCTTGATCGTGATCGCCGACGTCAAGCGCGGCGACATCGGCTCCACCGCCGCCCAGTACGCCGCCGCCCACCTGGCCGGCGAGAACGCCCCCGACGCCATCACCGTCAGCGGCTACTTCGGCGCCGACGGCCTCATGCCCTTCGTAGACGCTGCCCGCGAGGCCGGCAAAGGAATCTTTGTTCTGGTAAGGACCTCCAACCCCTCGGCCGCGGAGATCCAGGACTTCGCCGACGCCTCCGGCAGGAAGTTCTACGAGCACATCGCCGAGTGGGTGGCCAGGGTCGGCGCCGGCGAAGGCCTGGTGGGCGACAGCGGCTATTCCTGTGTCGGCGCCGTGGTCGGGGCGACCTTCCCGGCCGAGGCCCGCCGGCTGCGCCAGATCATGCCCCGGCAGATCTTCCTGCTGCCGGGCTACGGCGCCCAGGGAGCCACGGCGGCCGATTGCGCCGCGGCCTTCAAGGCCGACGGCACCGGCGCCATCGTCAACGCCAGCCGGTCCGTCATCTACGCCTTCGGCAAGCCCGAGTACGCCGACATGAGCTGGCCGGAGGCTATCGCCGCCGCCGCCAAGGCCTTCGCCAAGGATGTCCGCCAGGCCATCGCGGCAGGCCGCTGAGCCAGGCAACCGGCCGCTCCATCGAATGTGCGCGAATGTCCAGGCGACGCCAAAACACGCAGTTGTTCGCCCTGCCGGCCCCGCCGCCGCAGGAGATCACCATCGCCGGGGCGACCTACCGCCTGGCCCGCGTCTTCAAGCACGACTTCTACGCCGCCACTACACTGTACGAGGCCGTTGGCGCCACCGGCGCCGCGCCCGCGGACAAGATCGTGGTGAAGTTCTACCGCGCCCAGCCGTTCTGCGGGCTGCCGCTGGCGTGGCTCGGCCGGCTCAGCCGGGACCACGAACGGGCCATCTACGCCGCCCTGGAAGGCGTCCAAGGCGTGCCGCGCTGGCTCGGCTGCGTCGGGCAGACCGGCTTCGCCGTCGAGTACATCGACGCCCGCACCCTGCACCATGGCGACCCCGTCCCGTCCGGCTACTTCGACCGCATGCAAGCGATCCTCCAGGCCGTCCACGCCCGCGGCGTCGCCTACGTGGACGCCGACAAGCGCTCCAACATGCTGGTCGGCGCCGGCGGGCAGGCCTTCCTGATTGACTTCCAGATCGCCATCCGCCGCCGCGACGACTGGCCCTGGCCGCTGCGGCCCGTCGCCGCCCGCCTCGTGCGCTACGTCCAGGACAAGGACCTCTACCATCTGTACAAGCACAAGCGGCGGCTGGCCCCGGACGAACTCACCCCAGAGGAGCAACGGCTCTCGCGGCGCCGGGCCGGCTGGCACTGGCTGCACCGCAAGCTCACCAAGCCCTACCGGGCGATCCGGCGCTGGTTCCTCCAGCGGCAGTACCGCACCGGCCGGCTGGTCAGCCCCACCCAGGCCCTCGAAGACCCCCACCAGGGCGAGTCGGACGCCTGGCGGAATCCCTGAGGAGGCCCAGCCTTGAAGGCCATGCTGCTGGAACAATACGGGCCGGTCGAAAACGCCCCGCTTCGGCTTCGCGACCTGCCCGACCCGCAGCCCGAGCCCGGCGAGGTCCGCGTGAGGGTCAAGGCCTGCGGCATCTGCCGCACCGACCTGCACGTCATCGAGAAGGAGCTGCCCCCGGCCAGGCTGCCGGTGATCCCCGGCCACCAGGCGGTCGGCGTCGTGGACGCGGCGGGCCCCGGCTGCAAGCGCCTGAAGCCGGGCCAGCGCGTAGGCATCGCCTGGCTGCGGCACACCTGCGGCCGCTGCCCGTTCTGCCGGGCCGATAGGGAAAACCTCTGCCAAGAGTCCCGCTTCACCGGCTACCACGCCGACGGCGGCTACGCCGAGCTCGCCCTGGTCCCCGAAGACTTCGCCTACGAGATCCCCGACGCCTTCGGCGACGCCGACGCCGCCCCCCTGCTGTGCGCCGGCATCATCGGCTACCGCGCCCTGCGGCGGAGCCAGCTTCCCGACGGCGGCCGCCTGGCCATCTACGGCTTCGGCTCCAGCGCCCATGTGGTCATCCAGATTGCGCTGCATCGCGGCTGCCAGGTGTACGTCGTTACGCGCGGGGAATCCCACCGCCGGCTGGCCCGCCAGATGGGCGCCGCCTGGGTCGGCGAAAGGGCCCAGGACATGCCCGTCAAGGCCGACAGCGCCATCATCTTCGCCCCCGCCGGCGAGCTGGTGCCCCCGGCACTGGAAAAGCTCGAAAAAGGCGGCACCCTCTCACTGGCCGGCATCTACATGACCCCCCTGCCGCCCCTGGACTACGACAAGCACATCTTCTACGAGCGCAACATCCATTCCGTCACCGCCAACACCCGCGCCGACGGCCGCGAGCTGCTCGCCGAGGCCGCCCAAATCCCCATCCGCCCCCACACCACCACCTATCCCCTCGCCGAAGCCAACCGCGCCCTCCAGGACCTCAAGGCCGACCGCATCAGCGGCACCGGCGTCCTCGTGATCGCCGACTGACGGCCTTCGATTCCCGGGTTTGGGCGCCCGCCCCCGGACCCCGGCCCCGGACTGCGAGCTACGGATTACCGGTCACTGATTACGGGTCACGGATTACGGGCTGCGGGTCACGGATTACCGGTTACGGATCACCAGTCTCCGATTACGACTGTCGGATTGCGGACCACGCCCCGCTGTCCCGCCGGCCGCTACCGCCCACTCTTCCCCCCATCGAGTGAACCCCTTTTGACGGGATTTGAACGCCCTCTGGAACAGCCCCCCTCACGCCCCCGGCCCCAGGCCGTCCGCGCAAACTATTGCCAGCAAAAGGCTT
>Ga0111187_1030_pt1 | contig 14965 bp, 9 predicted proteins | sample DeeMarSWOR324_28_FD_80242 | JGI IMG/M metagenome (GOLD analysis project Ga0111187, IMG submission 80242) | Phycisphaerae bacterium SM23_33 | reverse complement strand
ACCACCTGACCGACGCTGTTCATGGCTTCGTACTGAAAGCTTGGCATGTTCCTGCTCCTGTGCTGGGGCCCCGGGCCCGCCGGCCCGGCGCCACCCGCCTGCCGCTACTACATCTCCTCGTAGATGGTCTGGGCGACCACTTCCTCGATGGTGGTCACGCCGTCGTAAATCGCCAGCAGCCCGGTGTCGCGCAGCGTCCGCATGCCGCGCCGCCGGGCGGCCTCGCGAATCACGTTCGTGCTGGAACGCTGCATGATCAGCTCGCGAATCTCGTCGTCAATCACCATGATCTCAAAGATGGCCGTCCTGCCGCTGTAGCCGATGCCGCGGCAGTACTCACAGCCGCCGCCGCGGTAGAAGACCCTGCCCTGCACGTCCTCCGGCCGCAACTGCAGCTCCCACAGCATGTCCGCGGTGGGGATGAACTCCTCCTTGCAGCGGGGGCAGATGCAGCGCACCAGCCGCTGGGCCACGATGGCCTCCAGCGTGGCCGTGATCTTGAACGGCTCCAGCCCCAGGTCCAGCAGCCGGGCAACCGCCGAGGGGGCGTCGTTGGTGTGAAGCGTGGAGAACACCAGGTGCCCGGTCAGCGAGGCCTGAATCGAAATCTCCCCGGTCTCCAGGTCGCGGATCTCTCCCACCAGGATGATGTCGGGGTCCTGCCGCAGGAAGTGCCTCAGGCAGCGGGCGAACGTCAGCCCGATCTCCGGGTTGACCTGAACCTGGATCAAGCCGTCAATGTCGTACTCCACCGGGTCCTCGGTGGTGAGGATCTTGACCGCCACGTCGTTGAGCTCGCTCAAGCCCGAGTACAGCGTGGTGGTCTTGCCCGAGCCGGTGGGGCCGGTGACGATGATGATGCCGTTGGGGCGGCGGATCAGCTGCCGGACGACCCGCAGGTCGTCGTCGCGAAATCCCAGCCGCTCCAGGTCCAGACTGACCTGGCTGCGGTCCAGGACGCGCAGCACCACGCTCTCCCCGAACATGGTCGGCAGGACGCTGACGCGCAGGTCCACCGGCTGGCCGTTGACGACCAGCTCGATGCGCCCGTCCTGCGGCACCCGGCGCTCGGCGATGTCCAGGTTGGCCATCACCTTGATCCGGCTGGCGATGGCCACCGCGATCGACTTGGGCGGGGGGATCATTTCGTACAGGTGCCCGTCGATGCGGTAGCGCATCTTGAACTCGTCCTCGAACGGCTCGAAGTGGACGTCGCTGGAGCGGTCGCGAATGGACTGCAGCAGCACCATGTTCACCAGCCGGCGGATGGGGCTGGATTCGGCCATCTCCTTGATCGTGTCCAGGTCGATGCTCTCGCCGCGGTTCTCCATGCCCGCGAACTGCTGATCCTCCGCCAGCTGGTTGAGCAACTCGCCGATGGATTCCGGCTCCACCTCGTAGTATTTCTGCAGCGCCCGCTCCAGCTCCTCCGGGCCGGCGATCTTGGCCGTCACCCGAAAGCCCATCAGCATCTGCAGGTCGTCGGTGGCCCGGAAGTTGTCCGCCGAGGCCAGCGCCACCGTCAGGTGGTTGCCCGCCTGGTCATACTCCACCGGGACGATCTTGTAGGCCTTGGCCATCTGCGCCGGGACCTGCTTGATCACCTCCTCGGGGATGTCCGTCTTCGACAGGTCCACGTACTCCATCCCGGCCTGGAAGGCCAGGGCCAGGGTCAGCGCGTCCGCTTGAACGTAGCCCAGGTCCAGCAGGATCTGCCCCAGCGGCCCGCCCTTGGCCTCTTGAATCTCCAGGGCCTCGTGGACCTGGTCGCGGCGGACCTTGCCCATCTTCACCAGGATCCGCCCCAGCGGCCGGCCGCGAAGCTCGTCAATCGGCACTTCCATCACCGTCGGCATGGCAAACTCCCAGCTTCGGCCCTCAGGCCGCTTCCTCGCCCGGCGCGATGGGCTCTTCCGGCATGGCAATCTGGCCCTTCTTGAAGGCCTCCATCTTGTCCCGCACCGACGCCGGGGACTGGGCAAAGTCCAGCACGTTCTCCGAGTCGATCTTGCCCTCGGCGAACAGCCGGAACAGGTGCTCGTCCAGCAACTGCATGCCGAACTTCTTGCCCGTCTGGATGGAGGAGGGAATCCGGTACACCTTGTTCTCGCGAATCAGGTTCGCAATCGCGCTGGTAACCACCAGGAACTCGAACGCCGCGACCCGCCCCCGAACGTCGATCCGCGGCAGCAGCGCCTGGCACAGCACCGCGATAAGCGTCGCGGCCAGTTGGATCCGGATCTGCTCCTGCTGGTTCACCGGGAACTGGTCCACGATCCGCGTGACCGTGCCCTGGGCACTGGTGGTGTGCAGGGTGCCGAAGACCAGGTGGCCCGTCTCGGCCGCCCGCAGGGCCGACTCGATCGTCTCCAGGTCGCGCAGCTCGCCCACCAGGATCACGTCCGGGTCCATCCGCAGCACCCGCCGCAGGGCCTCGGAGAAGCTGGGTACGTCCACCCCCACCTCACGCTGGTTGACCATCGACTTCTTGTGCGGGTGGTAGTACTCGATGGGGTCCTCGACGGTGATGATGTGCTTGTCGAAGTTCTCGTTGATGTAGTTGACCATCGTCGCCAGCGTGGTGGTCTTTCCCGAGCCGGTCGGCCCGGTCACCAGGAAGATTCCTCTGGGCCTGCGGCACAAGGCCTTGACGGAGGCCTCCGGAAGGCCGATTTCCTCGAAGCTGAACAGTCGGGAGGGGATCAACCGCAGCGACAGCGAGATGTTGCCCCGCTGATGAAACACGCTGACGCGGAACCGGCCAGCATCACCAAAGGCGAAGCCGAAGTCGGTGCCGCCCTCCTCCTGCAGCTCCTGCTGGGACCGCTCCGGCGTGATGGCCTTCATCAGCCCGACGGTGTCCTCCGGCTCCAGGACCTTGGTCTCCAGCGGCCGCAGGCGGCCGTGCAGCCGAAGCGTCGGCGGACGCCCCACGTGCAGATGCAAGTCACTGGCGTCTCGCTTGATACACGTTTCCAGCAATCTGTCAATGTGTAACGTGGCCATGATGTTCCCTTCGCTTCCTGCATTGAATTATTCGCTCTTTCCCGCCCGCCGGGCAGGCCAAAACACTCCCACGGCACGGGCGCTGCCATCTTAACCTATTCCCAAAAAACCGCTTGCGTACCAGGTAACTCATTCCGTCAATTCCGACACCTGGGCAATCCGCACCAGGTCCTCCGGAGTGGTGATGCCATTGAGGATCTTCCTTCGGCCATCCGCCAAGAGCGGCCGCATGCCGGCCGCCCGGGCCTCGCGCCGAAGTTCGCTCAGCGCCGCCCCCTCCATAGCCAGCTCGGCCAGGGCATGGCTCATTTCCATCAACTCAAAGATGCCCGTCCTGCCGCGGTAGCCCGACCCATCGCAAGCAGCGCAACCCTTTCCACGATATATCTTTCCCTTCGCCAGCTCGTCCGCGCTGAACCCCAGCACCTTCAGCAGCCTCGCGTCCGGGGCTGGGTCAACCTCCTTGCACTCGGTGCAGATCACCCGCACAAGCCTCTGGGCCATCACCGCTTGGACGGAGCTGGCCACCAGGAACGGCTTGATGCCCATATCGATAAGACGCGTGACTGCACTGGGTGCATCGTTGGTGTGAAGTGTGCTGAAAACCAGGTGTCCAGTCAGCGCGGCCTGAATCGCGACCTCTCCGACCGCCAAATCGCGGATTTCGCCAACGAGAATAATGTTCGGAGCCTGCCGCAGCATCGCCCTCAGGATCCGCTGGAAGGTCAGGCCGATCTCCTCCTTCACCTGGACCTGATTGATCCCGCTGAAATTGTACTCCACCGGGTCCTCGGCCGTGAGGATCTTCCGGTCGGGACGATTCAGCTCGTTCAGGGCCGCGTACAGGGTAGTGGTCTTGCCCGAACCCGTGGGCCCGGTTACCAGGAAAACGCCGTTGGGCCGCTTGATGATCCGCTGAAACCGCTCGTGGTCGTCCTGCTCGAAGCCCAGGGAGCCAATCCCCATCTTGGCACTTTCGGTCCGCAGGATACGCAAAACAACGCTCTCGCCGTGGTATCCGGGCAGGCAACTGACGCGGAAGTCAATGTCCTCCCCCCCGATGACCAGCCGGATGCGCCCATCCGTGGGCAGCCGTTTTTCAGCCAAGTCTATGCCCGACATAATCTTGACGCGGTTGATAACGGGCCCCTGCATGCGCTTGGGCAGGTTGCTGCGTTCGCGGCACATGCCGTCTATGCGGTATCGGACGCGAATCCGATTGGCCATCGGCTCGATGTGGATGTCGCTGGCCCGGGCCTTGACCGCCTCCGTGATGAGCATCTGGACCAGGCGGATGACGGGCGCGGCCTGGGCGTCCTTCTCGTCGGGAGTACCGGCTCGAATCTCTTCGGGCGCATCACGTTCCAGCTGGTGGACTGCCTGGTCGATGCTGACGTCCGAGCGCACGAACCGCTCAATGAAGCTCCGCAGTCTGGTCTTGGACGCCAGCGCGCAGTCGATCTCGCAATTCAGTCGGAAACGCAGCAGGTCCAGCGTCTCCAGGTCCAGGGGGTCGGGAATGATGACCTTGAGGCGGTTGCCCTCCTTGCTGATGGGCAGGACCAGGTGCCTGCGGATGATCTCCTCGGGGACCTCCTCCAGCAGCCCGGGGACGAGCATCTGGCGCTCCAGGTCAACGTATTCCATGTCGTACTGAGTGGCCAGGGCCTTGGTGACGTCTTCCTCATCGGCCAGCCCCAAGGCCACCAGGGCCTCTCCGATGCGGATGCCCTCCTTCCGGGCATGGGCCAGGGCCTCTTCGACCATCTTTTCCGTAACGATGCTCCATTCCACCAGGATCTCGCCGAGCAGCCTTCTTTTCTTGCCCATGGGTCCTCCCCGTCCGCGAATCTCACGGACCTCGGTTCGCTGGACTACCGAGTTGGGACCTTGTGATTGCCTGTCATTCTCCCAGCATGGCCCGGGCTCGGCACACATCCGCTCCGGCCGGGCCGCTGCGTGTGCGGGGGTAGGCTGCACCCAGCCCAAACGCACTTTCCTGAGGCGGGATAACGTACGGATGAAGGCAAGCGTTTCGCCCCGCACCATTTCAGGGCGCGGCTGCCGGCCGGGACACCGGCGCCCGGCGGGTGCCTACTCTGGCGGCCAAACAGGCGTGCGGCAACTGCAAAGCCAGCCTCAAATCCAGCGCTAACATATTATAAACCTTGTGGTCTGAATAGGTCAACATTCTTAGTCGGGCAGCGAAAGGCGTTGACGGCTGGCCGGCTGCCGCCCAAAATGGCCGCACCGTTCGCCGCCCGGCGGCTGCGGGCCCCCCGCCGGCAAAGGGCAAAGCCGATGCTCCACGACGCCATCCAACCGGAGATCCGCGAGCTCATCGAGCAGAAGCAATTCGCCACGCTCAAGCAGACGCTGGCCGCCCTGGACCCGGCGGACGTGGCCGAGCTGACCCGCGAACTGCAGGGCCAGGAGCTGGGGGTGGTCTTTCGGCTGCTGTCGCGGGACAAGGCTGCGGACGTCTTCGCCGGCCTGGAGCTCGAGCAGCAGGAGAGGCTGCTTGAGATCCTCTCCGGGGAGGCGCTGGCGGCCATCCTCAACGATATGCCCCCCGACGACCGCACGGAGCTGCTGGAGGACCTTCCCGAGGACGTCGCCTCCCGCCTGCTGCAAACCCTCAGCCGCGACCAGCGCGCCGTCGCCATCGACCTGCTGCGTTACCCGGAGGACTCCATCGGCCGGCTGATGACCCCGCGGTTCGTGGCCGTCAAGGCCAACTGGACCGTGCAGCAAGTGCTCGACCACATCCGTCGGGTGGCCCCGACGAAGGAAACCCTGAACATGCTGTTCGTGGTGGACGAGCTAGGCAAGCTGGTGGATGGGGTCCGGCTGGAGGACCTGGTCCTGGCCGATCCCGGCACCAGCGTCGGGAACATCATCGACCGCCATCCCGTATACCTGTCGGCCAACGAGGACCGCGAGGAGGCCGTGGAGATCTTCAAGAAGTACGACGAGGTGGCGCTGCCGGTGGTGGACGAGGCCGCGGTGCTGGTGGGCATCGTCACCCACGACGACGTCATGGACGTGCAGGAGGAGGAGGACACCGAGGACTTCCACAAGATGGTGGCGGTGACGGCCCTGGAGGAGCCCTACTTCGCCACCGATTTCCACGAGATGCTCCGCAAGCGGCTGCCGTGGCTGGTGCTGCTGTTCGCGGCGGAGCTGCTGACCGTCACCGCGCTGACGGGTTTCGAGCAGCGGCTGGACCTGCGGGTGTTCGCCCTGATCGTGCTGTTCATGCCGCTGATCAACGCCACCGCCGGCAACGCCGGGTCGCAGATGGCGGGGCTGGCCATCCGCGGACTGGCCGTCCACGAGATGGCCCCGAGCGACTGGCTACTGGTGCTGGGGCGCGAACTCGTGCTGGGCAGCACCCTGGGGGCGAGCCTGGGCGTGCTGGGGGTGGGGGCGGCCCTGCTGATGCTGACCCTCGGCCGGGCCGCGCCCATCGTCGGTCGCGAACTGGCCGCCAAGGCCGCCGCCGTGGGCATCAGCATCGCCGTGGCCGTCCTGTTCGCCAACGTCATCGGGGGGATGATCCCGCTGCTGTTCAAGCGGATGCGGCTGGACCCGGCCGTGACCAGCGGGCCGTTCCTGGCCTCCATCATGGACGTGACCGGCGTGCTCATCTACTTCTCCATCGCCAACGCCATGCTGCTGGTCTTCCGGGCGCTGTGAGCGGCACCGCCGGCCGCCGGGGCAAAAGGAGCGGATGCGGGGAAAGGAGCAAGACCCACATCCGCTCGAGCGGCCGATCAGAGGTTCCAAACCCCTGAATCGCCTTTCACTCATATCATTCTAGCGCCTCCGAAACACCCGGGGTCGGCGCGGCCGGCGGCTGAGCGGCCAAGCCGGCCAAGGCACCACTTCCCCGCGCGGCGGCGAACAGGTAAAACATCCTGCATGCCTTTGCCCATTGTGGCCATCGTGGGCCGGCCCAACGTCGGCAAGAGCAGCCTGCTGAACTGCCTGGTCGGGCGGCGGATCGCCATCGTCGACTCCGTCCCCGGCGTGACCCGCGACCGCATCATCGCGCCCGTGCCGCTGGCGGACGGATACGTCGAGCTGCTCGACACGGGCGGGTTCGTGGCGGCCGCCAAACGCGATCGCTCGCCCGCGCAGCCCGCCACCGGCAAGGGAAACGACCTCACCGAGCAGGTCGCCCGGCAGATCGAGTATGCCGTGGCCTCGGCCGAGCTGATCCTGTTCGTGGTGGACGCCCAGGCGGGCGTGCAGCCGCTGGACCGGGCCGCCGCCCGCATGCTGCGGCGCCAGAACAAGCCGGTCATCCTGGTGGCCAACAAGGTGGACGCCCCCGACACCCGGGTCGAACTGGGCGAGCTGAGCGCCCTGGGGGCCGGCGAGCCCATGCCCGTCTCGGCCCTGCACCACCGCGGCACCGAGGACCTGCTGCAGGCCGTCGCCGGGAAGCTCGGCCCCCTCGGCCGGCAGCGCCCCCCCGAGCCGGTCATGAAGCTGGCCATCGTCGGCAAGCGCAACGTCGGCAAGAGCACCTTCATCAACACCCTGGCCGGGGCCCAGCGCGTCATCGTCTCGGAGGTCCCGGGCACCACCCGCGACAGCGTGGACGTGCAGGTCGAGATGGAGGGGCGGACGCTGCTGGCCATCGACACCGCCGGCATCCGCAAGCGCCGCCAGCTCGCCGACGACGTCGAATACTACGGCCTCCACCGCGCCCTGCGCAGCATCCGCCGCGCCGACGTGGTCCTGTTCATGATCGACGCCACCGAGCCGGTCGGGCGCGTGGACAAGCAGTTGGGCGGATACATCAGCGGACTGTTCAAGCCCACCGTGCTGGTGCTGAACAAGTGGGACCTGGCCGAGGACCGGGCCGACCGGGAAGAGTACGCCCCCTACCTGACCGGGGCGATGCCGGAGCTGTCCTACGCCCCGATCGTGATTGCCTGCGCCACCACGGGGATGGGCGTCCGAGAGGCCGTCAAGCTGGCGGGGGACCTGGTCGAGCAGGCGCGGCAGCGGGTGAGCACCAGCCGGCTCAACGAGGTCATCCAGGCCATCACCGCCCGCCACGCCCCCCGGCGAGGCCAGTCCGCCCGCCCCGGGCGGATCCTGTACGCCACCCAGATCGCCGCCGCCCCGCCCACGCTGGTGCTGTTCGTGAACGACCTGGCCGCCTTCGACGACAGCTATCGCCGCTACCTGCTGAACGAAATCCGCGCCCGCCTGCCCTTCGCGGAGGTGCCCATCCGGCTGCTGTTCCGCCTCCGCCGCCGGGCCCCGAAAACCTAGCCGCCAGTCGGTGTCGGGCTGGCGAGGCAAAATTGTTGGCCCGACGATGCCGCCGGCCGAATAATAAGAGCGAATGGGGGAGACCGGCGGGGACTTCCGTCCCGAAAGGGCAGCGATGGCAGCCAAGAGGACAGCTTCCTCCGACGACCCCGGCCGGGCGCCGCCATTGGCGGGCGCCGGCGCCAGCCCACGGTCGGCGGCCGTTCTCTCAATGTGCCCCCCTTGCAGCAGGTCGCGTTGACACGGCCGAGGCCGGATTCGTATAGTGGCCGGGAAGCTCCGCGCGCCACCTGGGTCGTTAGCAAGGAGTGCGAGATGCTCAAGAGAGTAGTTCTGGCTGCCGCCTTCGCCATTCTGCCGTCGCTGGGGGCTTCGCCCGTGCTCGGCCAGGCGGCCGCGCCGGCGAAGCTGGACGTGCTCCAGCGCGTGCCGGCGGGGTGCACCGGCTTTGCCGTCGTGACGGGCGCCGGGGCCACCGCCGCCAAGTTCGACGCCTTCGTGAAGCTGCTGGGCTCGCCCGAGGAGCCGGTCCTGCCCGCCCCCGTGCTGGAGCTGATGCAGTCCCAGACGAAGATGGGCAAGGGCTTCAACCCCGAAGGCGGCTTCGCCGCCGTCATGCTCGACCTCAAGCAATACGGGCTGGAGCCGGCTGAGCTGGCCGCCGCCATCCGCCAGGGCAAGCCGCTGCCCAGCCGCCGGCTGCCGCTGGTGATGCTGATCCCCGGCCGCAACCCCGCCGAGATGTTCGCCCTCCGCAAGCCGACCACCCAGGGCGACCTGGTCCAGTTCGAGGGCCAGGACAAGAATCCTCGCTACTGCCTTCAGGCCGGCGCTCACGTCGCGCTCGGGGCCAACCTCCAGGCCGTGCGGGCGGTGGCGGCCGGCCTACCCCCGCCGGGGCAGGCCGGCGGCGAATCCGTCCTGAAGCGCCTCTCGGCCGCCGACAAGGCCTTCATCGCGGACAACGACGTGACCGTGTGGATGGACCCGGCAAAGGGCGGGCCGACCCTCGCCGCGGCGATCGCCGCCCTGCAAAAGAGGTTCGAGCCGGCCGAGGGCGCCCAGATGCCCGCCCGGGTGAGGCTCATGCGGGCGTTCGCGACCGTCACGGGCGCGGCCGGGCCTTTCGGGGACGCCCTCAACCAGATGGACGCCTTCGCCCTCGGGCTGCGCTTCGAAAGCCAGGGCCTGCTGGCGGAGCTGCGGTGCAGCTTCCGGCCGGACAGCATGCTGGGCAAGGCGCTGGCCGCCTGCAAGGCCGCCGAGGGCAACCCGTTCGACCGCCTGCCGAACATGCCTTACGTGCTGGCCCTGAGCCGGGTGAACCAGCCGCGGCCACCTAAGGAATGGGCCGCCGGCCGGGTCGAAACGGCCCTCTCCCAGGAGCCGCTGAAGTCGCTGCCGGAAGAGGCCAAGGCCAGATATCGGCGCGCGGCGCTGGGGCTGGGCGAGCAGATCAGGTCGGTGCAGCTTTACTTCGGCACGGTTTCGGGCGAGGGGGGCATGGCCCGAATGGCCTGCGTGCTGGAATGCGCCTCGGCCGGCGAGACGCGGAAGCTGCTGGCGGAGTTCACGGCCGTCGCCGGCGAGGCTCTGGGGACCAGCAAGGACCAGACGATAGGCGAGGTCTTGGTGAAGTACGAAGGCGAGGCCGTCCGGCGGGGCGGCAAGGACGCCGACGCCATCACGCTGAAAGCCCCCGCCGGCTCGGAGCGGAACCAAAAGGAGATGCATCTCCTGCTGGCCAGCGAAAGCCTTCGCCTGCTGGTGGCCGAGGCCGACGAAAAGACGCTGGTGATCACCCTCGGCGGGGGCAGCGATTTCCTTACAAAGGCGATGCAGTCGGCCGCGAAGCGCTCCGGCCGGCTGGCACGGGACCCCGCCGTCGCCAAGGCCCTGGCCATGCTGCCGCCCAAGCGGGTCGGCACCGCCGTGGTCAATGCCAAGAACCTCCAGGTGTTGCTCAAGGCGATCAAGGCCGCCACCGGCGGAAAGATCATCCCGGTGGACATCGCCTCGGAGGTGCCTTTTGCCGCCGGCATCTGGGCCGACGGGGCCGAGCTTCGCATCTCCCTCCGCCTGCCGACCGAGACGGCCCGCGACCTGGTCAAGCTCTACTCGGCCGCCCTGGAGTAGCAGCGGGAACACCACCCCCACGCCTCGCGGCCCGGCGCCGCTCATGCCGGAAGCGTTGGCGCCGAGAAGAACCGCACATGGGTAACAGCCCGAAAATCACGACCCGGACCGGGGCCAAGGCCTGGGATACGATCTGGAGGTGGACCTGGTTCACGAAGGAGCAGTGGCAGGGTGAATTCAGGAGGCAAAAGGAGGGCACCCGCCGAGCCCTGGCATCGCTGCTGCCGAAGTTGGGCGTCCGCTCGATCCTCGACTGCTCCTGCGGCCTGGGATGGAAGACGATACTGCTGGCGGAGATGGGATACGATGTCGAGGGCTGCGACGGCTGCGGCTTCGCCGTCAGGCGGGCCTCGCAACTGGCCCGGGAAGAGGGGCTCGACATCAGGTTCTTCCGCTCGCGCTGGGAGACCCTCGGCCGGACCTGCCGGCGGAAGTACGACTGCGTCTACAACGACGCCTTCGCCTGGATCACCACGCGCAGGGCCCTGTCCGCATCGGCTGGGGGAATCTGCGCCGCCCTCAAGCGGGGCGGGAAGTTCATCTTCCAGGGCGCCCACCAGTGGTCCCGGGACGACGACAGGGAACGCATGATTCAGCAGTCGCTCGAACTGGAGGGGCGTTTCGAGGCGCTGCCGCTGCACCAGAAGGACGGCATCCGGCTGACGACGATTGTCACAAGGGAGAAGACGGCGGACGGGATACTGGGGAACCGAATCCACGTGGTAGACGATCACGGGGCCGTCCGCATCGAGATCGCATCGGTCCTGGACGCCTGCATCTGGACGTGGGAGGACTACACCGAGACGCTGGGACGGGCCGGCTTCCGGCGGCTGTACAGCGTCAAGGAGAAAGGCGTCGGCCCGCGGCCGTACATCCTGAACGTGGCGGAAAAATAGGATTCCCTGGCCCGCCAATGTAGCGGACCCCCCAACCGCGGGGCTGCTGGCGAGCCCGCCGTCGCCAAGGCCCTGGCCATGCTGCCGCCCAGGCGGGTCGGCACCGCCGTGGTCAATGCAAAGAACCTCCAGGTGCTGCTCAAGGCGGTCAAGGCCGCCACCGGCGGGAGGATCATCCCGGTGGACATCGCCTCCGAGCTGCCCTTTGCCGCCGGCGCGGGGGCCGACGGGGCCGAGCTCCGCATCTCCCTCCGCCTGCCCACCGAGACGGCCCGGGACCTGGTCAAGCTCTACTCGGCTGGACTGGAGTAGGCAGCGGAAGAAAATGGGACAGGCGGGACCGTTCACGTTCAGAAAGTATCGAGCCGCGAACAGCGCGAACGAGAACAAAGAGCTTGCAGATGCTCCGATCGGCCTCAGACCCGGTTTCCCGCAGCCGCGAGGTGCTTCGGCCGCGTTTTTTCAAGAGGCCCCAGCCTGCTTTTCTTTTTTCTCGCGGAAAGTAGCGTGTCCACTTTCCTTCGTGGCAACCATGATATGATGAGATTGTGCCTGGATCTCGACATCGGGGCAGTCTTGATCAATGGGTACTTTGGATCGGGCTGGCAGTGCTGCTGCTGGTGGCGATCCTCGGCGCCGGGGCGATCTGGTACTTCTTCTTCCACGAGAGGGCGCGGCCGTACGACATTGCAGCCTACGTGCCGGACACGAAGATCGTCCGGCGAGAAAGTAGGCTTAGCAAGTTTTGGTACCTGGGCCTCGGCGCCGGCTCCGACAGGGACGTGCTGGAAGTCAGGCGCGGCTGTCCGCACTCCACGGTCACAACGGCACACGGCTGGGATCAGTCGTTGACGTTGGAGATGGCTAAGCTGCAGGTGGGAACAGTGCTGGATGTCGGGCAGGACGATGTCCGCGTCACTTACCACAGCTACTGGGGCAGACGGTTCTGGGACTTGAGGCCGGGGACAGCCCTCGGCACCGTGAGGATACATGCTGTCTCAGAGGACAACGTGACGGCAAGCTATGAAATCACGCTCACCGCGATCAGCAGGGCATACGGCGGCGGCAACGTGCTGCAGCAGGTCACGTTCCAGGGCCATCGGGTGTTTAACAGAGCACCTCGCCCTGAACCCGCCGCCCTCGTGGGCGACGCCGTGCAGGAGGCCCACAACCCGGACAACATACACAGGGCCGCTAACCGCGGGGACCTGGAAGGCCTCCGGAAGTTCCTGGCCGAAGGGATAGCCGTGAACGTCAAGGCAGACACGTTTCTGGAGGAAGGCTGGACGCCCTTGCATTACGCGGCCTTCGGGGGGCGGGACGAGGTCGTGAAGCTGCTTCTGGAAAGGGGCGCCTCCGTGGACGCCAGGAGCCAGGCTGGTACGACGGCATTGCACGAGGCGGCCTGGGGCGGGCACGCACAGATCGCGGAGTTGCTGATCGCGAACGGGGCGGACGTCAACGCCCGGGACAGCCGCGGGCAGACGCCCCTCGACATGGCAAGACAGTTCACGTTTCACCAGCCACACGAGGCCGTCGCGAAGCTTCTTCGCAGCCGCGGCGCGAAGACCTCCATAGAGCTGGGTCCGAGAGAGCCGTCGCCCGCGGAGGCGCGCTAGTAGTAATGGTCTCCTGACTCGCTAGGATGTCGCCCGGCCCTCGGCGGTGCTGTGTCGCCCCGGGCCCGTATTGCTGCGTGTTCAGTCCCGTTCAGCGCCCGCCCAGTCGCCTGGGGCGGCGCGTTGTGCCTGGACGAACCTTTCGCGCTGCCAGCCGGTCGGGCGAAGGCAAGTCGAGCGACGCGGCCCGGGCCTAGACCGGCCGGCCCCCGACGGCGACCCGAAACCAGGACGGCTTCGAGGATCCCGTCGCCGGTCTTGCCAACGGCTTCAGGTTCGACCACGGGGCGGCTTGAAGCCGGGGCATGGGAGGACTCGTCATGCAGACTCGCACACTCGGCCGGACGGGACTGACCGTCGGCGTCATCGGGCTGGGGACCGAATACCTCCTCGACGTGCCTCGCGGCACCGTGGTTTCCGTGGTCCGCCAGGCCGTCGCGGCCGGGGTCAACTACTTCGACGTGCTCTTCGCCCAGCCGCACTATCTCGACAACCTTGGCGCGGCCTTCCAGGGGCTGCGTGAAAAGATTCTGATCACGGGGCATCTGGGCTCGGCCGTCCAGGACGGGCAGTACCGCAGGAGTCGCGACGTCCGCGAGTGCGAGGAGCTGTTCCACGACCTGCTCCGCCGCCTGGGCACCGAATACGTGGACGTGGCCTTCCTGAGCAACTGTGACGAGCAGGCCGACTACGAGCGGGTCATGGGCCCCGGCGGGCTGGGCGAGCTGGCGGTGCGGCTGCAAAGGGAGGGCCAGGCCCGCTTCATCGGCCTGAGCGGCCATCAGGTTCCGGTCGCCTCGAAGGCCGTCGCCAGCGGGGTAGTGGATGTCCTGATGCACAGCCTGAACCTTTCCGGCGACGCCACGCCTGGGCGGAAGCAGCTTTACCACGCCTGCGCGGCCCAGGGTGTGGGCCTGATCGCGATGAAGCCCTTCGCGGGGGGCTCGCTGCTTCAGAACGGCACGGCAGTCCCACCCACGCCCGTCCAGTGCCTCAGCTACGCCCTTTCCCAGCCCGCCGTGGCCACCGTCGTGCCCGGCGTGAAAGACCCCAGCGAGCTGGAGGCCGCCCTGGCGTATCTGGATGCCTCGGAGCAGGAAAGGGATTTCTCCGCCGTCGTCGGCCGGTTCCAGCGGGACACGCAGGGCCGGTGCGTGTACTGCAATCATTGCCTTCCGTGTCCGGCCGGCATAGACGTCGGCAAGACGATACGGCTGAGCGACAGCGCTCGTCACGGGGTCTCCGCAGCATTGGCCGAAGAGTACGCCGCCCTGCCCGCCGGCGCCTCGGCCTGCCTGGAGTGCGGCGATTGCATGGAGCGATGCCCCTTCCAGGTGGACGTCATCTCGAAGATGCGGCAGGCCGCTCGGGTGTTCGAGCGGAACGCATCACGTCCTTTGTAAGCCTTTCCCCACGCATGACACAACAAGGGCCGCCTGCCTTCGGCAGGTGGGCCGGCCCCGCCGCCAGCACGTTCGCTCATTCGCCCAGCGGCGTGGCGGCGGAGAGGATCTCGGCGGTGTAGGCGGCGGGGTCGTAGTGGTTGCGGTGATAGACCAGGCGGTAGGCCAGCCCCGAGGCATCGGCGGGCAGGGACACGTCGAAGCTCCTCTGCTCGCCCGGTGCCAGGGCCGGCAGGCAATCGGCCCACAGCAGGCCGGGGCGCACGGGCGAAAGCGTGGCAATCAGCGGGATGCCGGCCGCGGCGGCGTGGCCTACATACAGGCGGAGGGCGCGGCGGCGGCTGCCGGTGCAGTAGGCGTGGCCGGCGAGGTTCGTCAGCATCAGGCGGGCCCGCTGGCCGTCGGCGGCGCCGCCGACCCGGACGGCCCGGAGGTCCACCCCCGCCTGGAGGAGCTGTAGGTCCCGCCGGGCGGCCCAGCGGTGGTCGCGGGGCGGCCTTCGCCCGCTCACGGGCAACACCGGCATGTGGCAGTCGGCGCAGGTGCGTTTGTCGTCGCGGAACTCCAGGTCCACCTGCCCCGGCGGCCAGGTCGCCCGCCGCGGCTGGCGGCC
>Ga0111187_1042_pt1 | contig 14974 bp, 15 predicted proteins | sample DeeMarSWOR324_28_FD_80242 | JGI IMG/M metagenome (GOLD analysis project Ga0111187, IMG submission 80242) | Phycisphaerae bacterium SM23_33 | reverse complement strand
AGTCGCTCTCACCGAACCGGATCTTGCGGCACTCGTAGCCCCGCACGGCGCGCTCCAGCGGCTGGCTGTCGGCCCAGACCACGGCGGTGCCGGTCGGCGACAGCTCGCCCAGCAGCGCCGCCTTCTCCGCGGCCACGTGCTTGATGTCGATCAGCCCTTCCAGGTGGGCCTCGGCCACGGAGGTGATCACGGCCACGTCCGGCCCGGCCACCCGCGCCAGCCAGGCGATCTCCCCCGGGGCGCTGGCGCCCATCTCGCAGACGACGTAATCGTCCTCCGGGGCCACGGAGAAAAGGGTCAGCGGCACGCCCACGGCGTTGTTGAAGCTGCCGGGGGCCGGGCGGCCGCGAAGCCGCCGAGACAGCACGTGGTGGATCATGCGCTTGACCGTGGTCTTGCCGTTGGAGCCGGTCACGGCGATGACCGAGGCGGCGAAGTGATTGCGGCAGTGCTGACCCAGGCGGCCCAGCGCCGCCGTCGTGTCCGGCACGCCGACCACCCCCCCGGCGAACGCCTTCAGCACGTCCTGCTCCAGCGGCACGCTGCCGTCCACGACGGCGGCGACGCAGCCGGCGGCGGCGGCCTGGCGGAGGAAGTCATGGCCGTCGAAGCGATCCCCCCGCAGGGCGACGAACACCTCGCCGGGCCTGGCCGTGCGGGAATCGGTCGAGACCCCCTCCACCGTTACCGCCTTGGCCGGCCAGCGCCATCGGCCGCGCACGGCGCGCCGAATCTCTTCCGGGGTGAGGTTCTTCATGGGCTGCTGTTATACCAAATCTTGCCGGCCCGCAGGAGTTCTTCCGCAGTTTCGACATCATCAAAATGGATGCGCCTGCCGCCGATGCTCTGGTAGTTTTCATGCCCCTTTCCGGCGATGAGGACGATGTCGCCATCGGAAGCGGCCTGCAGGGCGGCGGCAATCGCCTGGCGGCGGTCCGGCTGGATGAGCACGCGCTGCCGCCCGCGCTCCGAGAAGCCCGTCATGATCTCCTGGATGATCGCCATGGGGTCTTCGCTGCGAGGATTGTCGGAGGTGACGATGATGTGGTCGGCGGCCGACTCGGCCACCCGGGCCATCCGCGGGCGCTTGCTCCGGTCGCGATCCCCCCCGCAGCCGAACACCAGGATCAGCCGTCCCTTCTTGATCGGCAACAACGCCGAAAGCACGTTCTGCAAGGCGTCGTCCGTGTGGGCGTAGTCCACCAGCACGTCGAACGGCGCCGCCACCGCGACCCGCTCCAGCCGGCCGGGAACGCACCCCACCTCTCCCAGCGCGCCGGCAATGGCCTCCAGCTCCAGCCCCAGCGCCGTGGCCGCCGCGGCCGCCGCCACGCAGTTGACCACGTTGTGCCGGCCGATCAGGCTGGTGCGGACCGGCACCTCCCTGCCGCCGTGCCGCAGCCCAAAGCGGCTGCCGGTCGCGTCGATGCTCTCGATCCGGGCACACACCTCCGCCGCCGGCGACAGCCCGTACCACAGCTTCCGCGCCGCCGTGGCCGCGGCCACGGCGTCCGCGTGCGGGTCGTCCCGGTTGAGGACGGCCGCCGCCGCCGCCGGCAGCGACTCGAACAGGCGGCGTTTCGCCGCCAGGTAGCTCTCCATCGTGCCGTGGTAGTCCAGGTGGTCGCCGGTGAGGTTGGTGAACACGGCCACGTCCAGTTCGATGCCGTCGGTGCGGTGCTGGTCCAGGGCGTGGGAGGAGACCTCCATCACCAGACAGGCGGCGCCGGCCTGGACGGCCTCGGCCATCATCTCCGCCAGGTCCACCGGGCTGGGCGTGGTCGTTCCCGCCGGGAGCTTCCGGGCGATGGTGTCGTAGATGATCGTGCCCAGCAGGGCGCACTTCCTGCCGGCGGCGTTCAGGACGTGCCGGAGCAGGTAGGTGAAGGTGGTCTTGCCGTTGGTGCCGGTGACGCCGACGGTGCGGACTTTCCGGCAGGGCCAGCCGAGCACGGCCTGGGCCAGCGGCCCGGCGGCCCGGCGGGTGTCGGCGACCACGGCCCGGGCTATCCCCGGGGGCACGGCCGTGGGATCTTCGCAGACCACGGCCGTGCACCCCGCTGCCACGGCTGAAGCGATGTACCGGTGGCCGTCGGTCGCCGTCCCTCGAACGGCCACGAAACAGTCACCGTCCTGCACCCGGCGAGAGTCCATCGCGACCCGACGAACTTCGGCGTCGCCCGACAGCTCTACCCGGCCCAGTCGGGCGTCCGCACACAGTTGCGAGAATCGCATGGTTTCGCGCCGGCACGTGCAGGAGGGTTCTTTTCGCCGCCCGGGATGGCGGCACTCCTAGTGCCACGAAGCTCCAGGGCAGCCTTCGCTGCCGGGGCCTCACCAGAGCCCGGGCCGACGCTGGGATTCTACCCTATGTCCCCGGCCGATCCACCGGCCGGGACACGACGCTCTGAAACTTCTCCGGCGGCACGTCCAGGTACGCCAGGGTCTTGGCCAGCACCTCGCGCACGGCAGGGGCGGCCACCCGCCCGCCGGTGTAGCCCCTGGAGTAAACCGGGCGGTACACCGAAATGACACACACCACCGCCGGCCGGCCGACCGGGGCGCCAGCCATGAAGGTCGCCGTGTAGGCCTGGTCCTCGTATCCGTCCGGCCCGCCGATCTGGCCGGTTCCGGTCTTGCCGAACACCTGCCAGGACTTGAGCCGGCAGCGCTTGCCCGTGCCGCGCTCGACCACGTTGACCAGGACCTGGTCCATGAACTCGCGGCAGACCCGCTGACTGAGCACGCGGTGGACTCGCTGGCGGCGGGCGCGATAGATGACGTTGCCGTCGGCGTCGATGACCCGGTCCACAATCCTCGGCCGCAGCAGCTCCCCGCCGTTGGCGATGGCGCAAAAGGCGTTGGCCAGTTGCAGCGCCGTCACCATGATGGGCCCCTGGCCGAAGGGCAGCCGCCGCGTGGCGTACGGCGACCACTGGCGGGTGGGCACCAGTCTGCCCGGGGATTCCCCCGGCAGGTCCACGCCGGTCCGGCGGCCGAAGCCGAACGCCCAGGCAATCGTGTAAAGCGACCGGTCGCCCAGGTGCTCGCCCAGCTTGGCCATGCCGATGTTGCTGGAATGGATCACGATCTCCGACAGCGGGATCGTGCCGAACCGCTCCCCGGGGAAATCGCGGATCGTGCCGCCCCCGTCGGAGTTGTACAGGCCGTGGTGGCAGAAGAAGGTCGTGTGCAGCTCCGCCTTTTCCATCTGCACGGCCCCGGCGGCGATGAAGGGCTTGAACGCGCTGCCCGGCTCGTAGGGGTCGGTGACGGCGCGGTTGCGGTGCTGGGCGGGCGTGGCGGCCTCGTACTGGTTGGGGTCGTACGTGGGTACGGACCCGATGGCCAGCAGCTCGCCGGTGTTGGGGTCCATCACCACGCCCATGGCCGCGGCGGCGCCGAATTCCTCAGCGGCGGAGGCCAGGGCCTCCTCCAGGAAACGCTGCACGACCACGTCCAGCGTGAGCAGCACGTGTTGGCCGTCGCGCGGCGGCCGGTATTCCTCAACGGCGGCGTAGGTGCCGCGGCGGGCGGCGTCGCACCGGGCCACCTTCAGCCCCTGCCGGGCCTTGAGCCAGCGGTCGGCGGCCAGCTCGATCCCGGCCCCGGCCAAGCCGTCGCCGCGGCGGAATCCCAGGGCATGGACGCCCAGCGGGCCCATCGGATACTCCCGCCGCCATTCATACGTCACCTGCACGCCGGGGATCTTCAGTCTTCGGACCGCCTCCGCCTGCTGGTCGGTGACCGCTCGCACCAGATACGCAAACTGCTGAAAGCGCCGCCCGTACATCGTGCCGAACAGCTCCGCCGGGTCGGCCCCGACGGCGGCGGCCACCTTCCTGGCCGTGGGAGCCAATTGGTCCTCCCCCAGCAGCAGCGGGTCGGCGTAGATGCTGGGCACCTGCCGAGAGCTGGCCAGCAGCGTGTATCCGCCGCGCGTGCGTGCAAAGACGTTGCCCGGCCGGGCCGGCAGGTGAATTACTGTGCGCTGCTGCCGCTGGGCGATCCGGGCCAGCCCGGCGCCCCATCCCGCCTGGAGGTCCACGACCCGCCAGGCCAGCGCCAACAAGGCCGCGCCCAGCAGGGCGAAGAAGATCTCAAATCGCCATCGTGATGGTTTGTGGTTGTCCATGGCGGCGTATCGGCGGCCCGCTTCTGCGGAGGCGCCGGAATGTTTCGGCGGTCAGTCCCGCCGGGCGACATGGCCGGCGGTCGTCGATTCGCCCGGGCCGACCAGCTCCAGTGCCCAGGCCCTCTCCCCTCCCTCTGCGGGCCGGGGGATGCTGCGGACGCTGAGCTGGATCTGCTGGTCCCACAGCCTGCGGCGGACATTCACGCGCTCGGCTTCCAGGCGGTACGTCTCGGCCCGGGCGGCGTTCTGCCTGACGCGGAGCTGCACCACACCGGCAGCAAGCACAGCCATCAGAAGGATCACCCAGGCCATTCGCATCATCTGGTCCGGCACCGGTCCTTTCCGTTCAGCCGGGGATTCGCAGCTTCAGCCCGGCAGGAAGCTCGTTGGGGTCGCGGATGCGCTCGCGATTTGCCTCATACAATTTCCACACGGTCTCTCGGCTGTCGTCGCCCATCTCCCGGCGGGCGATGTCCGGGAGGGAATCTCCGGCGCGAACGGTGTAAAGCTGGCCGGCGCCGAAGCGCTGGGCCAAGGCGCCAAGCGTCACCTCTGTGTACCGGGCCGGCGTGGGACGGGCCGGGGGCGGAGGCGGTGCCGGCCGCGGCGTTTCCTGAAGGGCCGGGATGGCCAGCTCCTGGCCTGGCGACAGCGTGGAAGCGTCCTTGAGCTTGTCGCGGTTGGCCTGGAAGATCAGCGTGTATTTCCCCTCGTGCTCCCGGCCCCACAGTTTCCGGGCGATGCGGATGAGGGTATCGCCCGGCTGGACCTTGTACGTCGCCGGCCGGGGGCGCGGAGCGGGCCCGGGCTCGGAATGCTGGGACGACACACCGGTCCCAGGCGCCCCTTCGGCTTGGCCGGAGGGCCCGGGAGAGCGATCGGCCAGTCGGCTAGCCGCCCGCCTCGGCGAAAGCAGAGCGTCGTCCTCGGTCCGTTCGAAGGAGACGGCCATTACCTCCGGGGCGGGGTGCGGCCGCACCTGCCGCGGGGGCGGGGACTGCGGGCGAGGCTCGCGGGAGAGCCTCAGGCTGCGCTCGCCCAGGACCAGTCCGAAAAGGATGATGAAGGCCATGCCGACCAGAAGGGCGATCCGTGTCTCGCGTGTCATGGCGTCAGGCTCCGTCCTGAACGGTCGTGACGTGCGCTGAGACGGCAAAGCAAACATCCCTATCGCAGATCGAACAGCCCGCCACGACCTCTAACTAATCCGTTCCATCGCGCGAAGCTTTGCCGACCGGCTTCGCGGGTTCCTGGCAATCTCTTCTGAGCTCGGCGTGCGGGGCTTTGGCGTCAGATTTCGGTGCGTGCCGCAGCGGGCGGCGGCCTGAAAGGCCCGCTTGACCAGGCGGTCTTCCAGCGAGTGAAAGCTGATCACCGCCGCCCTGCCCCCCGGGCTGAGCAGGCCCGGCAGCTTCTCCAGCAGGCCCTGGAGGTTTTCCAGCTCGCGGTTAACGGCAATCCGCAAGGCCTGGAAGGTCCGGGTGGCCGGGTGAATCCGTCGCCTGCCGCCCCGCGCGGGCGGATAGGCCCCGGCCACGATCCGGGCGAGCTGGTCAGTCCGCTCAATCCCGCCTCGGCCGCGGGCCCGGACGATGGCCCGGGCGATCCGCCGGCTGTAGCGGTCCTGGCCGCTGCGCCAGATGAGCTCGACCAGCTCCGCCTCGCCGAGCGTGTTCACCAGGTCACCGGCCGTGGGGCCCTGCCGCCGCATCCGCATGTCCAGCGGCCCGGACACCTGGAAGCTGAAACCCCGCGACGGGTCCTCCAGCTGGCTCGACGCCACACCCAGGTCCGCCAGCACCGCGTCAGCCGAGGCGACGCCCACCTCGGCCAGCACCGCCTCCAGGTCCGCGAAGTTCGCCTCAAACAGCCGCACCCGCGCGCCGAAACGCGCCAAACGCCTTCTGGTTTTCAACAGATTGGACTCGTCCAGGTCGATGCCCACCAGCATCGTCCCCTCGCCGGTCGCCTCCAGAAGCGCCGCGGCGTGCCCTCCAAGCCCAACCGTGCAGTCCACGACCGTTCGTCGCAACGCCGGAGCCAGCAGCTCCAGCACCTCTTCCAGCAACACAGGAAAGTGGCCGGCATCCTCCATGATGCCGGCCCTTCATGCCCTTGGGGCGACCTTGTCCAGAACCGCCTGGACGTGCTCCGAAAAGCACACCCGGGCATACTCGTTTCCCAGCGCCTGAACCCGCGCCAGGCACTCCGCGAGCACTAACAGGCGCTGCCGAAGCCCTTCCTCGCAATCCGATGCTGCGCCACGACGCTGCAGTTCGGCGAGAACCGAGCGATGACATCCGTGTCTTTCGCTCGACCCGCCCACCGGCCGCTGAGAAACGAGCATGCTGGAATCCTTTCCTTCCGGGTAAGCCCAACGGCATTCTTCGCCGGCGCCTGCGACCCGTCCGTGCCGCGCCGGCGCTTCCTGTCTTCACTTGTCTACTCCGAGGCCGGAGAAACGCCGTCCCCGGCGTCCAGCAGATCCTCACCATACCTGGGCAACGCGCCGGCCACGTACGAGTCCCATTCCTCGCGCGGCCAGATCTCGATGTGATCGCCCTTGCCCACCAGCGTGACCTCCTGGGACGTCACCGCCCGCTGCATGCTCTTCTCCGGCAGGACCACTCGCCCCTGAGCGTCCGGCTTCAACACGCGAGCCAGCGCGAAAAGCAGGTCCAGCTTCTGGGCCTTGCGACTGGGGAAGGGATTCCGCTGAAGTGGCTGCAGCAGACGGCGGTAATACAGGTCGGGGTAAAGCCACAAGTGACGGTCGGGCCCCAGCACCAGATAGAAACTTCTTCCGTCTTCACTCGGAACAATCTGGTCTCGCAACGGGGCGGGGATGGCCAGACGGTGCTTGGCGTCGATCAGTTGGTCAAACTCTCCCACGAAAACCGCCACTGTCTGGTCCCTTTCACCGCAAGCTGGGATTGACAGGGAAAACTACCCGCCAGCAGGGAAAATGGCAAGCGGAAAATCTGCAACATGCTTTTCCAGCAATGCCTAACGAAATGCGACCAGACCCATTTGTACGGCCCCGGCGGCCCTTCCGCCCCAACATATCGTGCCCCGACCGGAGCGAAAAAAACTTTCACGGGCAAGATTTCACGGCCCCGCAGAGGGAATCCCGCGGAGCTGGCGGGCCTTTCCGGGCCCGCCCCGGCCCCCTGGCCGGTGCGTCCCGCCCAAGGCCGACCCCACAATTCCGCACTGGAAAAGGGCGGGCCCCGTGGCTACATTCTGCGGACCATGGGCACGCAGCTTACGACCGACAGAGCGATGGTTCTCGCGCGCGGGCTGGGCACCCGCATGCAAAAGAAAGTGGAAGGGCTGATCCTTGACGAGCAGACAGCCAGGCTGGCCGACGAAGGCGCCAAGGGGTTGATCCCCGTCGGCCGGCCGTTCCTCGACCACACGCTCCAGGCGCTCATGGACGGAGGCGTCCGCGATTTCTGCCTGATCGTCCCCCCGGGCGCCTCGGCGTTCCGCAAATACTACCAGGCCGTCGCCAAGGGTCTGGAAGAAGGCAGCGTCTCCTTCGCCGTCCAGGCCAAGCCGCTGGGGACGGCCGACGCGGTGGCGGCTGGCGAGCACTGGGCCGCCGACAAGCCCTTCATGGTCTTCAACTCCGACAACTTCTACCCGCCCGCCACCGTCGCCGCCCTGGCTTCGGCGGCGGCACCGGCCACCATCGCGTTCGAACGCGACGCCCTGCTGGCCAAGAGCAACATCCCCGCCGAGCGCGTCCGCCGCTTCGCCGTTCTGGACATCGACGCGGCCGGGCATCTCCGGCGCATCGTCGAGAAGCCCGACGACCCCGAGGCGTACACCCGCGACGGCCGCCTGTACGTCTCCATGAATTGCTTCCTGTTCACGCCGGAGATCTTCACCGCCTGCAAGTCCATCGACATGCATCCGGCCCGCAAGGAATACGAGCTGCCCACGGCCGTTCAGTACACCATCGATCGGATGAGCCTGACGTATCAGGCGGTGAGCTCCGACGAAGGCGTGCTGGACCTGACGGGGCGGAGCGACATCGCCCCCGTGCGGAAGATGCTGGCCCGCCATCGGGTTCGCTTCCGGGGCCCGCAGCGACTGGAGCTTGACTGATGCTGCCGCTGGCCGACTTCCTGGCCGATCCGGACGCACTCACGCGGCAGGCCGCGGGCGCCCTGGCGGAGACGTTCGGCCTGGACGCGGCGGCCCCGGCGGTGGGCGTGTACGTGCCCGGGCGGGTGGAGTTCCTGGGCAAGCACACCGACTACGCCGGCGGGCGCAGCCTGCTGATGGCCGTCGAGCGCGGCTTTCGACTGCTGGCGGCCGGGCGCGACGATAATGTCCTGCGCGTCTCCGCCGCCGCGGCCGACGACGTGCGGGAGTTCGCCTTCGGCCAGACGCCCGCGCACGACCCCGGCCACTGGGTCAACTACGTCGCCACGGTGGCCCGCCGGGTGGCCATGAACTTCTCCGCCAGCCTCGCCCTCCGCGGGGCGGACATCGCCTTTGTCTCCGACCTGCCCATCGCCGCCGGCATGAGCTCCTCCAGCGCCCTGATGGTGGCGACCTTCCTGGCCGTCAGCGCCGTCAATCAACTGGACCAGACGCCGGCGTACCTGGCGGAGATTGACTCGCCCGTCCGGCTGGCGGAGTACCTGGGCTGCGTGGAGAACGGACAGTCCTTCGGCTCGCTGAGCGGCGAGGCCGGCGTGGGCACCTTCGGCGGCAGCGAAGACCACACGTCCATGCTGTGCTGCAAGGCGGACATGCTGTCGCAGTTCTCCTTCGCCCCGTCGCTGTTCGAGCGCGACATCCCCTTCCCCCCGGCCATGGAGCTGGTCATCGCCTGCTCCGGCGCCGAGGCCGCCAAGACGGGCGCGGCCAGGGAAAAATACAACCGCGCCTCCATCCGCGCCCGCAAGGCCACCCAGGCGTACAACCGCGCCACCGGCGCCGACTGCCGCCACCTGCGCGACATCGTCGCCCGCGTCGGGCCGGACGGCCTCATGCAGGCCCTCCAGGCCATCCGCAAAGGCACGCTCGGCGAGGACGCCGACGAAGACCTGCCCGGCCGGTTCGAGCAGTTCTTCCGCGAGGACCAGGAGATCATCCCGGCCGTGGCCAACGCCCTGGCCGCCGGCCGGGGCGACGCCATCGGCACGCTGGTGGACGCCTCGCACGCGGCGGCCGCCCGCGGCCTGCAAAACCAGGTCGAGGAGACCAACTTCCTCCAGCACTCCGCCCGGCAGGGCGGGGCGCTGGCCGCCAGCTACTTCGGCGCCGGCTTCGGCGGCTCGGTCTGGGCCATGGTCGAAAAGGGCCGCGCCAAATCCTTTACCGACGCCTGGCGGGCCGCCTACCTGAAAGAATTCCCCGCCCGCGCCGACCGGGCGCAGCTGTTCACGACCCGCCCCGGCCGGCCCGCCGAAGTCCGCGCCGACTGACCGGCACTCGCACCGGGCTCGGCGGGCGCCACGGCCAAATCCGACCGGAACCTTTCCTGCCGGCCTAAAGCGTTGACCTTTCGCCGCGGGAAACTTAGCCTTCCTGGCCGTGGAACTGGCGGCAAAGCCGGATTACGAAGAATGCATGGACCGCGTGGAGGCCTGGTGGGACTGCGGCATCATTGACCGCCCGCCGGTGACGATCCACGTGCGGCCGGAGCGCCCAGCCCACCAGATACCCGCCGCCCACGAATCCCTCCGCGACCGCTGGCTGGACGCGGAACGCGCCGTCGCCCGGGCCGAGGCCGACGCCGAGGCCGGCGTGTTCCTGGCCGAGACCTTCCCGCGATACATGCCCAACCTCGGCCCCGAGATATGCGCCACCTGCTATGGCGCCGAGCTGGAATTCTCCGAGAACACCAGCTGGTCCGTGCCCTGCGCCGGCCGCATCCGCGACGTGCTCGACATGCACCCGGACCTCGACACGCCCTACTGGAACGTCATCCGCCGAATGACCGAGCTGTCGGCCCAGCGCGGCGCCGGCCGATGGATCACCGGCGTCACCGACCTGCACACCAACGGCGACCTGCTGGCGGCCCTGCGCGACCCGCAGGCACTGGCCCTCGACTACGCCGACGACTTCGCCGGCGTCCAGGCCGCCTGCCGACACGTCACCCCGCACGCGAAGCTTTTCTTCGACGATCTGTACGGCCGCATCGCGGCGGCTCGGCCAGGCGAGTCGCCCGCCGCGACCGGGCGGCCCTGCTGCACCTGGGGCCTGGCCGTCAGCCGCAAGACCATGTACTACGTCAGTTGCGACTTCATCTGCATGATCTCCCCGGCCATGTTCGCCGACACCATCCTGCCCGCCATCGAATGGGAGATCGCCCAACTGGACCGCTCCATCTTCCACCTGGACGGGCCCGGGACCCTCCAGCACCTCGACGCCCTGCTGGCCATCCCACGCCTGAACGCCGTCCAGTGGGTCTACGGCGCCGGCGCGGGCCGGGCCGCCGACTGGATCAACGTCTACCGCCGCGTCCAGGCCGCCGGAAAGGGCATCGAAGTCATTGCCGCCGACATGGACGACGCCCGCGCCGTCATGGAAAATGTCCGCCCCGAGGGCGCCTGGCTTTCCGTCGGCGGCAGCTACAGCCGCGATCAGGCCGCCGCCGTCCTCCACGAGGTCCGCCGCTGGGCCGAAGGCAAGAGGTAAACCGCCATGCCCGTCATCGACGCCCACACCCACGCCTTCCCCGACGAACTGGCCGCCCGGGCCATGCCCGCGCTGGAAGCCGAGGCCGACTGGAAGGCCTTCCTCGACGGCCGCCTCTCCAGCCTGCTGCAAAGCATGGACGCCGCCGGCGTGGACGTCTCCGTCGTCTGCACCATCGCCACCAAGCCCGACCAGGCCGACGGCATCCTCCGCTGGTGCGACGACATCCGCTCCGACCGGATCGCCCCCTTTCCCTCCATCCACCCGGACACGCCCGACCCGGCCGGCTGGCTGCGGCGAGCGGCCGAGGCCGGCTTTGCCGGCATCAAGCTCCACCCCATGTACCAGGCCTTCGCCATCGACGAGCCGCGCATGACGCCCATCTACGCCGCCTGCGCCCAACTGGGCCTGGCCGTGCAGATGCACTGCGGCCGAGACGTCGCTTTCCCGCCCGACGACGACCGCGCCGAGCCCGCCCGCACCCGCCGCGTCCTCGACGCCACCCCCGACCTGGAATTCATCGCCACGCACATGGGCGGCTGGCGAATGTGGGAGGAGTCCGACCGGCTGCTGGTCGGCAACGCCTGCTACATGGAGACCTCCTTCTCCCTGGACGAGCTGTCCGCCGACCGGTTCGTCCAGATGGCCCGCGCCCACGGCGTGGACCGCGTCCTGTTCGGCACCGACTCCCCCTGGGCCGGCCAGGCCGAAGACCTCCAGAAAATCCGCGCCCTGCCCTTCACCCCCGAAGAGCTCGACAAGATCCTCTACCGGAACGCCGCCCGCCTGCTGGGCCTCTGATTCACCGCCAAGACCGCCGAGACCCTTATCCTGAAGACAAAGCCCCGCCCTCGCGCCCGGCAACAATCAGGAACCGGGAACCAGTCGTTCAATCGGCAATCGACAATCGTAAATCGTCAGTCCCCCGTGCCTCGTGCCTGCCCTGGTGGCTGGTGGCTACTGGCTGTCTTCTCCCCCTCGTGCCCAGTGCCTCTTGCCTGCACCTTCCACGTCTCAATGAACACCCCCACCTTCCGCCACACCTCCGCCGACGGGTCGCGGATGTTGTCCACCGGCGAAAGGATGAAGCCGTCCGGCCCCAGCGTCGCCATCGCCCGAACCGTGGCCGAGCGAATCGCCTCGTCATCCCCGCGCTCAATCGTGACGAAACCGTTGACCCCGCCCCACAGCGCCATCTTCCCCTTCACCCGCGCCTTCAGCGCCGCCAGGTCCATGCCGCGGTCCTGCACGTCCTCCACGCCGATCACCACGTCCACCCCCGCCTCCATCAGCAGCTCGGCGAACTGGAGGGCCCCCACCGACATGACGTATCCGAATCTGGCCCCGGCCTGGTGGGCCAGCTCCACCTCGGCCTTCAGCCCCGGCAGCAGGAAGCGCCGGTACAGCGCCGGCGACCAGAAGCTCGTCCCCTCGTACCAGCCCCGCCGGATGAACAGGTCCACGCCGGCCTCCAGCAGCACCTCCATCCGCCGGCGGTTCCACCGCCCCACCACCTCCAGGAAGGCCTCGAAGAACGCCGGCCGGTCCACCGCCGCCAGCACCGCGTTGGTCAGACCCATCAGCCAGGCCGCCGCCTCCGCCGCCACCCCCCACCCGCCGGTCACCAGCAGCCCGCGCTCCGCCGCAAACCGCCTGGCCGCCGCCCAGGCCTCGCGGCAGCGGGCAATCTCCTCGGCCGACGGCTCGGCCAGCAGGCAGCTCAGCGCCGGGAGGTCGGCCTCGGCGGCCACGAGGAACTTCTCCGCCCGCGGTTCGATGTAGTCGTCCAGGAAGGGCACGTGGTCGCCGTACGGCCAGTCGTCGGTCTCCCTGACCGAACACGACAGCGTCCCCGCCGGGGTGACGTACTCCTTGTGCAGCAAGGGGTACCGCCGGCCCGCCGGCGGCTCGCGCCATTCGCGGACGCTCACCTCCGGCCCGAAGTGCAGCGGCACGCCGGGTGCGTCGGAATGCTCCGGCGACCGACCCGGGTAGGCCTGCCCCAGGTCCACCACCGCGTCGAGTCCCATTGCCAGTGACGTCTCAACGAAGTCGCGCCAGCCGCTGGTCCTGGCCCGCAGGGCGGCGAATATCATGAAGCACAGCGGCACGTGGTCCGCCCGCCCCCCGCCGATCGCCGTCAGCATCCGTTCCCGCGAGTCCATCCGTCACTCCATCCGCCCATCCGCCCGGACCGTCGCCTCGGTTTCCGTCGCAATTGTCAATTGTCCCCGCCTACCTGCGCTGGCGGGGAGGAATTGTCAATCGGCAATTGAGAGCCGGTTTCCGGCCGGGGCGTGGTAAAATGCCGGCATGTCTGAAACGGAGGATGCGTTTGAGGTCCTGGGAGTGTCCGCGGAGGCCGAACTGGAGGAGGTCCGGGCGGCCTACCGAAGGGCGGTGCTGGAATGCCACCCGGACACCAACCCGGACGACCCGGACGAGGCGGCGCGGAGGTTCTACGAGGTTACCCGGGCGTACCGCGTGTGCCTGCAAGCCTGCGCCGCCCGCAACGGCCGGCGCGGCGTTCGCGAGGACCCGGTCTCGCCGGAGGAATACGCCCTGCGCGACGCCGAGTGGCTGGTGGCGGCGGTCTCCTACAGCCGCTGGGCCCAGGCCGCCCGCGACAGCGGCACCCGCGGCTGGCCGAAGATCTCCATCCCCCAGGTGGACGAGACGCGGGCGTTCGCCGCCCTTTGGCTGCTGGCGGTAACGCTGGCAGTGGGGGTCTCGGCGTGGGGACCTACGTCATGGTGTACGGGGCGTCGCTGGGGCTGATCGTCGGCGGGCTCGTACTGACCCGCAAGGTCATCATCGTGGCCCTTCAGATCGTCGGCTACTGCGCCCGCCGGGCCCTGCCCGGGCCGGACCACCGCGGCGACCTGCCGCGGATGAGCCGCTGGCGCCTGGGAAGCCGGGCCAGGCACTAGGCACGCGGCACCGCGGATTGTCGATTTTCGATTCCCGATTTTCGATTGAACGACTGGTTCCCGGTTCCCGGTTCCGGGCTGGAGACTGCCGGTCACGAGCCTGCTTCGGGGCGGAAGATGCCCATCTTCTTCTCCAGGTCGACGATGTAGTTGAGGGCATCGCGCCCGGGCGGGCGGTCCGCGCACTTGTCCGCAACCAGCTTGTAGGTGGCCATCGCCTGCTCCCAGGAGCCTTTCTTCTCCAGCCTGGCTGCGTCGCTGATGCAGCCGTAGGCCTCATCGTCCGTGGCCACGCCCTGGGCAACCTTCAGCGCCCGCACTTGGCGCCGTACCGGCCACTCAAGACAGACGATGAGCAACGGCAGCAGGAAGGCCGCGACGCCGACGAACACGAGCAGGTCCCAGAGGGCTACCACAAAGCCGGCCACCACGGGAGCCACGGCAAGCAGGCCCTGCCACGTGGCAAACCCGGCCTTGCGGAAAATACCCAACCAGCACAGCACCCACGCTGCGACGACGGTCAAGGCCACGGCAATCGTGTACCAAGGCATGAGGGCGCCTCCCCGTAATCAGAGTCATGTACAGACGCTGCGACACTTCCCCGCCGTAGCGGCGGCCCAAGCCACGATCTGCAACGCGGCCCACGGAAGTCAGCCTACCGCGCTGCTTCTGTGCATTCTCTCTCGGCTTTGCCGCATGTCAACCGGTTTGGGCTTGGCCGCTGGCCGCCAAGCATCAGGGACTGTCGGTTTTCGATTGTCGATTGCCGATTTTCGATTTAACGACTGGTTCCTGGTTCCCGGTTCCTGGCTCCTGGCTCCTGGCTCGTCAGGCTTGCGAGGATGATCGGCGATAATATAATGCCCATGGCGGATCCAGCCGCGTACCGGAGGTCGGCCATGCCCACGTACGAGTATCGCTGCGGCAAGTGCGGGCGGAGATTCGAAAAGATCATGACGTTCAGCGAGCACGAGCGGAAGCCCAGGCCGCCGTGTCCGAAGTGCAGCAGCAGGAAGGTGGAGCAGTTGGCCAGCGCCTTCCAGGCCGTCACCGGCAAGAAGACCTAGCCGCCGGGTGAGCGAGAAAACGGAGTCATCAGTGAAGTTTCGGCACACGCTCGTCGCGGTGGCCCTGGTTGGGCTGGTTGGTTCGGTGTTGGGCGGGCCGGCGGCCGAGCCGGCCGGGAAGGTCGTCCTCAGCGAGCGGCATTTCTGGCGCAAGCATTACAGCTTCTCCCCGCCGCGGTTCG
>Ga0111187_1028_pt2 | contig 15313 bp, 13 predicted proteins | sample DeeMarSWOR324_28_FD_80242 | JGI IMG/M metagenome (GOLD analysis project Ga0111187, IMG submission 80242) | Phycisphaerae bacterium SM23_33 | reverse complement strand
ATCTGCCGCTGGTCGCGGACGATGAGCTTGCCGTCGGAAAAGGCCATCGGCGCCCAGATGGGCCGGCGGCTGAGGACCTGGGCCTGGGCCAGCTCCTTGTAGCCGGCCGGGTCGGGCTCCACCAGCCGCAGCACACCCGTCCTCCCGTCCATGATCACCAGCACCCCGTCGGCCAGGATGTAGTTGCCGCGCTCGAAGTGCGGCGAGCGGCCGGTCTTCCACTTCACGTTGCCTTCCAGGTCCATGCACACCAGCCCGTCCTGCTTGCTGTTGGTATTGCAGCCCAGGTACAGGTGACCCTGGTGCAGCAGCGCGTTGTGAATCTGCGAGCCTAGCTCCTTCACCCGGAACAGCTCCTGGACGGTGAACTTGCCCTGCTGCCGCTGGACCTTGAACATGGCGCTGCCGGCGTCGTAGCCGCCGGTGATGAAGAATCGCCCGTCACCGATGGGGGTGGGGGAGGGGATGGGGATCCCGCAGCGCCAGGCGCTGTACGTCCACAGCAGCTCGCCGCTGGTGACGTCCACGCCGCCGGTGCGGTTGTTGCCGCCCATGACGACCTGCTCCACCCCGTCCACGGTGGCCATCAGCGGGCTTGAGTAGGCCATGACCGCAATCGGACCGGAGCGCCACAGCTCCCTGCCCGTGGCCTTTTCGAAGGCCATCACGCCGATCTTCTTGCCCAGCGGGGCCACGATGACCGCGTCCTTGTAAAGCAGCGGCGATTGGGCCACGCCCCAGTTCGGCAGCTTGCTCTCGTAGTCCTCCAGCAGGTGCTTTTGCCAGATCGGCTTGCGGGTGGCCTTGTCCACGCAGTGGAAATGACCGAACGGGCCGATGATGAAGACGTACTTGTCGTCCACGGTGGGCGTGGTGCGCGAGCCGTTCTCGCTGAGCTTGCCGGGGGCGTCGTAGGCGAAGCGCCACAGCTCCTGGCCGTCGGCCAGGTCCAGGCAGCGGAGCACGTCCTGGGTGTCGGGGATGCGGTCGAGGACGTAGACGTTTCCGTCGCGGATGGCTGGCCCGGCGAAGCCCGGCCCCAGGTTGGCGCTCCACAGGAGCGGCGGTCCGCCCTCGGGCCAGGCCCGGGTGACCTTCCCCTCCGGGGCGATGCCGTTGCGGTTGGGGCCTTGGAATTGGGGCCAGTCGGCCGCGGCGGCAGACATAGTCAAGACAAGGATCACGGTAACGGTGAACCGGGGTCTAGCCATAGTGAGCTCTCTCCGTACTGACTCTCTCCTGAACAAGACATTCTAGCAGAATCCCTCCCCCTCGCGGGCAACACTTTTTTCGGGTTCTGTCGGCTCTTCCGAACGTCTCGCCACCGGCGCCGCGGATTTGGCAAGATGCCGCGTTCGCGGCCGGCCCCGCCCCGGACGGGGGCGCGAGCTCGAAGCAGCGGTGCTCGAAATGCATATTCTCCTGATCCGACACGCCGACCCCGATTACGAGAACGACGCCCTGACCCCCGCGGGGGTCCAGCAGGCCGAAGGGCTGGCGGCCTACCTCCGCGACGTGCCCCTCACTCACGTCTATTGCGGCCCCCTGGGCCGGGCCATGGAAACGATGAAACACGTGCTGCGCGGCCGGGCCCTCACGCCCGTCCTGTTGCCGTGGCTCCAGGAGTTGAACGGCGAGATGGGTATCGGGCACGCCGCCTGGACGGTGAGGGCGGCCGAGCTGGAGGCCGACGCCGGCCTGGCCGGAAGGGTTCGCGAGTTCATGGCCGCCCAGGTCGCCGGCGCCCTCCATGGCTGGGACGCGCTGATGGCCGAGCACGGCTATGATCGGGCGGGCCGCACCTACCGGTGCCGCGGCCGGCACCCAGACCGGCCGATCATCGCTGCCTTCTCCCACGCCGGGCTGCTGCTGACGCTCCTGGGCGGGCTGTTCAACTGGCCGCTGGCTGACTTCTAGGCCAACCTGTGGTATCTGCCCATCGCCATCACGCATCTGACCATGGCGCACCAGGAGCACCGGGTGCAGCTGAGGATTCTCTCCCTGGCCGCCCGCCCGCACCTCACCGCGGCCGAGCAGCTCGGCCCGTAGTCAGCGAGAACTCAGGACCAAGGCCGTCCTGGACGAGCAGCGCCGTCCCCCTGTTCTGTCTGGGCAGGACCGGTAGGCGGGCACCAAGCGCGAGCAGTGATAGCGTCGCAGGCTTGGCCACCCGAGCCGTGGCACGTCCGCCGGCGGCCGCCAGCGAGGGCACAAACATCGCCCGTCACTGCCGGCCGGCCAGGCGTCCGGATCGACGTGTGGAGCAAACGGGAAGAGGGCCTACACCAGCCCCTGCGCCATCATGGCCTTGGCCACCTTGAGGAAGCCGGCGATGTTGGCCCCGACCATGAGGTTGCCCTTGGCGTTGTAGGCCTCGGCGGCGGCCAGGCACTGGTCGTAGATGCTGTTCATGATGAGCTGGAGCCGCTTGTCCACCTCTTCGAAGGTCCAGTTCAGCCGCATGGAGTTCTGGCTCATCTCCAGGGCGCTGGTGGCGACTCCGCCGGCGTTGGCGGCCTTGGCCGGGCCGAAGGCCACGCCGCTGTCCAGAAACACTTGGATGGCCTCGGGCGTGGAGGGCATGTTCGCCCCCTCACCGACGGCGATGCAGCCGTTCCTGACCAGGGCCTGAGCCGCCGGCTCGTCGATCTCGTTCTGGGTGGCGCAAGGCAGGGCGACGTCGCAGGGGATGCTCCAGATGCCCTGCCACCCCTGCTCGTACTTGGCCGATGGGTGGGCGTCGGCGTACTCGCGAATCCGGCCGCGCTCGATCTCCTTGATCCGCTTGACGGTGTCCAGCTGGATGCCCCGTTCATCCACCACGTAGCCGCTGCTGTCGGACAGGGCAATGACTTTGGCGCCAAACTGCTGGGCCTTTTCGGTGGCGTAGATGGCCACGTTGCCCGAGCCGGAGATGACGACCTTCAGGCCCTTCCAGGACTTGTCCCTGGCTTCCAGCAATCGGCTGACGAAGTACACCAGCCCGTAGCCGGTGGCCTCGTTTCGGACCAGCGAGCCGCCGTACTCCAGGCCCTTGCCGGTGAGCACGCCAGTGAAGGTATTGGTGAGCCTCTTGTACTGCCCGAACAGATACCCGATCTCGCGGGCGCCGACGCCGATGTCGCCGGCGGGCACATCGGTGTCGGGGCCGACGTGGCGAAACAGCTCGTTCATGAAGCTCTGGCAGAAACGCATCACCTCGTTGTCGGACTTGCCCTTGGGGTCGAAGTCGCTGCCGCCCTTGCCGCCGCCGATCGGGGTGGTCGTCAGGGCGTTCTTGAAAACCTGCTCGAAACCCAGGAACTTGATGATTCCCAGGTACACCGAGGGGTGGAACCGCAGGCCGCCTTTGTACGGGCCGATGGCGCTGTTGAACTCGACGCGGAAGCCGCGGTGGACGTGGACCTCGCCGCGGTCGTCCGACCAGGGCACGCGGAACAGGATCTGGCGCTCCGGCTCGACCATCCGCTCCATGATCTTCGCCCGGGCCAGCTCCGGGTGGCGGTCGATGACGACGGCCACGGACTCGGCCACCTCCTTCACCGCCTGGTGGAACTCCGGCTCGCCGGGGTTGCGGGCGAGGACCGTCTCCATGATGCTGTCGACGAATCGGCTGGACATGCTCTGCTCTCCTCTCAGGGCGGACCGGCACGGCCGCCAGGCCGGTGCCGCGGCCCTCAAGTCCATCCACGAGTATCCGCCGAGACCCGCTTATTTCAGATTAGAGTCTGTCGGCTATAAGATGCGCAACAAGAAATCCTAATACTGGCAGGTGTGCGATCTTATGTCGGCCCTTCCGGTGCTGGCGGAGCCCTGAACGCGCTGCCGGCCAGGGCCGGGCCTGGCACTCAGCGCCAGTGCGCCGTCCGGGCACTCTGGCTGGCCCGCCGGCCCCGCAGGGCGCCGCGAATCTTGCGGGCCGCCGCCGCCAGCAGCACGCCGGCCAGTATGATCGCCGAGGCGTGCATCAACCAGGCCGGGAGCATCTCGCCGCTGTCCGGGGACAGGGCGATGCTCCAGCGGCCGGCGAAAAAGCCGTGGTAGACCGCGTTCAAGGCCATGCCCAGCCCCATGGCCAGGGCCGCCACGGAGCCCAGGTAGGCCCACAGCGAGCGCCAGCCGAGCTGCTGCTTGACGACCAACATGGTGGTGATGTTGGTGGCGGGTCCGGCCAGCAGGAAGACCATGGCCGCGCCGGGAGACAGGCCCTTGAGGATCATAACTGCTGCGATGGGGGTGCTGGCGGCGGCACAGACGTAGAAAGGCAGCCCCACCACCAGCATCAGGGCCACGGACAGCCCCTCGTTGCTCAGGTAGCGGCTGAAGAAATCAGGCGGCAGCAGGGCGGCGATCAGGCCTGAAAACACAAGGCCGATCAGCAGCGGCCAGAGGACGTCCGCGGCCACTTCCACGAAGCCGAAGCGGAGCAGCCGCGGGTACCACCGGCCGGCGTGGGCTGGGCGCTGCCATGCCTGCGGGTCATCCTCGCAGTGGGGGCAAGACTGGTCCAGGTGAACGGTGCCGTCCTGGTGGGTGGTGTGGTTGGGGTCAAAGGTGTCGACCATGAGCCCGCCGACCACCGCCGAGATCAGCGAGGCGATGGGTCGGAAGACGGTCATGATCGGGTCCAGCAGGGCGTAGGTGATGGCGATGCTGTCCACGCCGGTCTGTGGGGTGGAAATAAGGAAGCTGGCGGTGGCGCCCTTGCCGGCGCCTTGCTTCCGCAGGGCGGTGGCCACCGGAATCACGCTGCAACTGCACAGCGGCAGGGGCAGGCCCAGCAGCGACGCCTTCAGCACGCCGCCCCAGCCGGGCCGCCCCAGCCACCGCCGCGCCCGCTCGGCGGGCAGCAGCAGGTGGGCCACGCCGGCCAGGGCAAAGCCCAGCAGCAGGAAGGGCGCCGCCATCGAGAAGACGCGGCAGGTCTGCAAGGCTACGTCCATGGTTAGCTGCACGTTACATTCTAGGTGTGGCAGCGGGGACGGGGCTGCGGCGGGCTCAACATCGGCGCCCGGGCAGGAGAATATTCCCCTGCCCGGGCGCCCCTCCCTGGCAGGCACGAACACGCCGGCGCCGTCCGGCGCGTCAGGCAACCTGCTCGGTCAGCAGGTCCAGCAAGGCCTTGGCCGGCATGGACCTGAGACCGGCGGGCGTCATCCATCGGCACTGGGCGTTCTGGGCGAGCATCTTCTCCACCCGCTGCACGGCCAGCACGGCCGAGGAGTGGTTCTTGCCCATGAAGCGCCCGATCTCGGGGAAGCTCATGCGGGTGTGGCGGCGTGCCAGGTACATGGCGATGGCGCGGGCGAAGCTGACGGTGTGGGTCCGCCGGGTGGAGTGCAGGTCGGCCGGGGTGATGCCGAAAAAGGCCGCCACCACGGTTTCGATGTCGCCCAGCGTCACGGCGCCGTGGGTCTGCACCAAGTGGTCGGCCAGGGCGTCCCGGGCCAGTTGCAGCGAGACGGGCTCCTTGGACAGTCCCGCCAGCGCCGTCAGCTTGACCAGTGCTCCTTCCAGCTCCCGGACCGAGCCCTGGATGTGCAGGGCCAGGTAGTCCAGCACGTCCTTGGGGGCCGACAATTTCAGGCGGTGTGCGACCTTTTCCAGGATCTGCAGCCGCGTGGCGCGGTCGGGCGGGTCGATCCGCACGACCATTCCGGACAGGAAGCGGCTGACCAGCTGCTCGGTGAGCTGGCCCAGCAGGCGGGGGTGGGCGTCGGAGGCCATCACCACCTGTTTGCCCGCCCCCTCGATGGTGTTGAAGGTATGTAGAAATTCCTCCTGGGTGGCCTTCTTGGCGGCCAGGAAGTGCACGTCGTCGATTGCCAGGACGTCCAGGCGGCGGTACGTGCTGCGGAATTCCTCGACCCGTTTGCGGCGGATGGCCTGGACGAAATCGTTGGTGAACTGCTCGGCGGTGGTGTATTTCCAGGCAAAGGCCCCGCGCGGACAGCGCAGCTCGGCGACGGCGTTGCAGATGCCCTGCAGCAGGTGGGTCTTGCCGACGCCGCAGCTGCCGTGGATGAACAGCGGGTTGAAGTGGGCCTTGCCGCCGCTGGCCATCTCCATCGCAGCCGAATACGCCAGCCGGTTGGACCTGCCGACGACAAAGTCCTCCAGCCTGTGCCGCAGGGCGGTGGCGGGCCGCGGCCGGGCGCGCGTGCTTCCGGCCGTGCCGCGGGCCACGAGCATCGCCTGTGCGTCCAGCTGGTCCTTTCGCAGGCGGCCGCTCAGTTCCGGGTCCACGTTGACGATCAGCTGCGGCTTCTGGCCGGTGACGTCGGCGGCGGCGGCAGTCAGCTCGTCGGCGAAATGTCTTTCGATCCAGCCGGCGATGAAAGGATTCGCCGCGCCCACCTTGAGGTGCCCATCGGCCAGCGACACCAGGGTTCCGTGCTTGAACCAGGCATTGAACTTCTGGCTGCCGATGCGCCGGCGAATGGCGGCGAGGATCGCCTTTGCGGGGCTTGGCTGCGCGCATACACTCCCTGCGTGGCTCATCTTCGGTCCTTCTCTTTCGAGGGGGTGTCGGCCTTACCCGCCCTTCATGCCCACCCAAAAGCTGGAGGCCCACTTACCGGGCTCGGTCGAACAGCAATTTCAGCCGACCTGCGGACTTTAAGCATGAATTAAGGTTTGGTCAACGCGATATTTGGCGGATTTGTTATGCACACGCAGGCAAGGCTAGGCGGACGGGAAACTTGGCGAGCGAAAGTTTTTTTCTTCCACGAGTTATTCACAATCCCTCCACGAAGCGGCCTGTCGGGTCGGGTTGGCCTCAGTTTCCGCCTGCCATTCCGCCGCCGGACAGCCTCACGTACACGTCCTTCCTGTCCACTTCGCGGAAGCCTTCGCTTCGGTAAAGCCGCACCGCCGGCGTGTTCGCGGCGTCCACTGCCAGGCACATTTGGCCGCGCCTTCGCCCGGCCGCGTGGGCCAGCGCGTGTCGAACCATCGCCCGCCCGAAGCCGCGCCCACGCCAGGCAGGACGCACGCCGAGATACACGATCTCCGATTCATCGTTCCGCCCCGCCGAGTCGTTGACCAGCACACAGCCGACGGTCTGGCCCTTTACCGAGGGCAGGAACCAGGCGTCCGGCCGGAGAATGCCGTTGGACTTGTGGCCGGCAATGACGTCTTCCATCCGGCGGACCCCCAACAGCCCGGGGCAGTCCAGAGAATCCACGTACGTGTCGGCGATGACGCGGGCCAATTCCTCTTCGCTGCTTTCGCGGAGCACCGTCCACGTCAGCTCGCCGGATTCCTCTTCGGCCGCCCCTGCCACGCCCCTGCGGAGATAGATCAGGTTGGCGATGAATTCGTAGCCGGCTTGCAGGTAGGCCTGGGCGTCGGCCTGTGCGTCCGGCCGGAGCAGCGCCTGGACGAAGGCAGCCCCGCCCTGCAGGGTGGCCTGGGTGAGCTCCCTCAGCAGGCGGGTGAGTATCTTGACGGTCGCGGCCCCGCGGGGCGGGGAGTGGAAGACGCTCGCGCTTTGCCCGGGATTGCGGACGGTCATGGCAGCGGCCGCGGCCCGGCGGAGACTGCGGACCCACCAGAGATTGCAGCGCGAGGCCTCAGGGCCCGACAGCAGCGTGAGAAAGCCCGCGGTCCGCCCGGCCGGGTCTCGGTCGCCGACCAGCACAGCCACCGCACGCTCGAGGTCGCGCGGGCGGACCGGTTCAATTCGCAGCATGGCTGATATGGTACGTTTCCGCCAGCCGGGTGCAATCGGCATGTCCGCCCGCCCCCCTGCCCGTGAGGCAGGGCAGGCAGGCGCGAAGTTCGCGGCAGTCAGGGGCGTTCGTCTGCTCCGGCGTCTCGCGCGCCTTGGACCGCAGGGCTTCTCCCTGCCCAAACCTTCCTGAAGGTCGCTTGGACAGGCGTTGACACCGCCCGGCCGTTGTCGTAGCTTACCGGCGTGAGGCGAACCGCAGCGCCGCGCCCGGCGGGCCTGCGGCCGCTGAGGAGTCTTGCCATGAGGTATCAGGTCGCGATCCTGGCAGCGTGTGCGGCTCTGGCGATGGCCGTCGGCGCCCACAGTGACCCGCCGCCCAAGCCCAGCGCGGTCCCCGTGAGCTGGGAGTTGGAATTTGAGTACCAGGACATCTGCTCCATCACTCTGGTCCTGCCCGGCCAGAAGCAGCCCAAGACCTTCTGGTACGTCCTCTACACCATCACCAACCGGACGGGGGCGGACCAGGTCTTTGTGCCTGACTTCGTCCTGTACACCGACACCGGCCAGGTGCTGCGTTCCGGGCAGGGGGTGCCCACGGGGGTCTTCGAGGCCGTCGAGAAGCGGCACAACAACCCGCTGCTGATGGACCTCGGCCGGATTACAGGCCGGATACTCCAGGGCGAGGACAACGCCAAGGACGGCGTGGCCATGTGGCCGAATTTCGACCCGGCGGCCCGCAAGTTCGACGTCTTCATCGGCGGGCTCAGCGGCGAGCGGGCCAAGGTGAAGCTTCCTTCGCCCATTGAGGTGACGGAAGAGGACGAGAACGGCAAGCCCAAGAAGGTCACCAAGACCGAGATCACGCTCCTCAAGACGCTGCGCCTGAGCTACGCCATTCCCGGCGAGGCGGCGGCCCGGCCTCGAACCGTTCCCGCCCCGCTGAAAAAGGAGTGGGTGATGCGGTAATGCCGCCGGGCCGCGCCCGGAGCGGGCGCCGGGCTTGACAGCCCGAGCCGACGGGCGTATGCTTGTGAAGTAGCCAAGGATCCGGCCGGAATCTGACGATGAATTGAGGTAGGCAATGGCACATAAAAAGGGACAAGGCTCGACGCGGAACGGGCGCGACTCCAACGCCCAGCACCGCGGAATGAAGTGCTTTGGCGGCCAGGTCATCTCGGCCGGCACGATTATCGTTCGCCAATGCGGCACGCCGTTCCGGCCCGGCTCCAACGTGGGAATCGGCCGGGATCACACCCTCTTCGCACTGAAGGACGGGCAGGTCCGTTTTCGCGGCCGATACGTGGACATCATCTGACGGGCTGTCAACTCGCAGAGCGTATAGGGATAGTGCGGCCGGCTACAGGTGCGCCTCCAGACGCGGCTCGACGCCGTTTGGAGGCGTTTTGCGATGCCTGGGGATGACAGCCCTGCCATCCTCTTTTCGTGAGCGCAAGCCGTGTTCATTGACGAAGCGGAGATCCTTGTCTTCGGCGGCGACGGCGGCAACGGCTGCGTTTCCTTCCGCCGCGAAAGGTTCGTCCCCTACGGCGGGCCGGACGGCGGTGACGGCGGCCGCGGCGGCAGCGTCTACTGCCTGGCCGACCCGTCCGTGAACACGCTCATGCACCTGGCCGGCACGCACCACTGGCGGGGCGAGCGCGGCGGCAACGGCCGGGGAAAGAACCAGCACGGACGCAACGGCAGGGATGCCTCCATCCCCCTGCCGCCCGGCACGGTCATCCGCGACGCCGACCACGACGTCCTCTTGAAGGACCTGGTACATCCCGGCGAGCGGGTGTGCGTGGCCGGCGGCGGCCGCGGCGGCTGGGGCAACGCCCACTTCGCCTCGCCCACCCAGCAGGCGCCCAGGCAGGCCACCCCCGGCGAGCCGGGGCAGAAACGCCGGCTGCACCTGGAGCTGAAGCTCATCGCCGACGTGGGGCTTGTCGGCCGGCCCAACGCCGGCAAGAGCACGCTGCTTCGGCGGCTGTCGGCGGCCCGGCCGAAGGTAGCGGCCTATCCCTTCACCACGCTGGAGCCGGTGCTGGGCATCGTCCAGTTGCCCGGCGAGCGCCGGTTCGTGCTGGCCGACCTCCCCGGGCTGATCGAGGGCGCCCACCGCGGGGTCGGGCTGGGCGACGCCTTCCTGCGACACATCGAGCGCACGCGGCTGGTGGTGCACATGGTGGACATCCGTCCTCTGGACGGCGACCCCATCCGGCATTATCACGTTGTCAACGAGGAGCTGCGGAAGTACTCGCCCGCCCTGGCCGAGAAGCCGCAGATTGTCGTGGCCAACAAGATGGACCTGACCGGCAGCCAGGACAGCCTGCGGGAATTCGCCCAGGCCCTCGGCCGGGAGGTCATCGCCACCTCGGCCGTTACCGGAGCCGGCCTCGAGGCCTTGACCGAACGCATTTGGCAGGTGCTGAACCCGTAGCCGGCGGGTATCCTCAGAGAGCCGGCTTGAATCGCCGGCCGGTCGCGGCGAACTGTGAAAAGATGAAGGAGCCAAGCCATACCCCGGGCCAAGGCCATCCTGGCGGTGGACGTCGGCAACTCGCGGATCGCGATGGGCTGCGTGATTGATGAGAGGGCCTCGTCCGTCCGCCGCATGTCCGAGGCCGGCCCGGACGCCCTGGGCGACGCCCTGGCGAACATCTGGCGGGAGATGGACTCGCCCAAGGCCGTGGTGGCCTCCTCGGTGAACCCGGCCGTCCTCCAGGTGGTGACGGCGGCCGCCGGCGAAAGACTGCACCAGAACGTCCTGGTGGTGGGTTCCGACCTGCCGCTGCCAATCGAGACCCTTCTGCCGGAGCCGGAGCGGATCGGCACCGACCGGCTGTGCTCGGCGGCCATGGCCTATCACCGTCTCCAATCGGCCTGCGTGGTGGCTGATTTCGGCACCGCCATCACCATTGACTGCGTCAGCGACGACGGCGTTTTCCTGGGCGGGGCCATTCTGCCGGGACTGGCCATCGGCGCGGAGGGGCTGGCCCGCCACACCGCCTACTTGCCCCGGGTGGCCCTGGAGCGGCCGGACTGGGTCTTCGGCACCGACACCCGCCGGGCCATCATCGGCGGGCTGGTGTACGGCGCCCGCGGGGCACTGCGGGAGCTGACCGAGGCCTACGCCACCGAGCTGGGCCGCTGGCCGCCACTGATCCTCACCGGCGGAGACGCCGAGTTGGTGGGCGGCGGCTACGACATCGTCCACGCCATCGTGCCCGAGCTGTGCCTGATGGGCATTGCCCTGGCCTACCACCAGTGCCGCTCCGTCGAACCGTGAGCGCCGAAACCACAACCGGCAAGCCCGCCGGCGAGCTACCGGCTGGGGCCGCCACCGCCACCCTGGTGACCGCGCCGGCCCGCGGCGGCATCGCCGTCATCATCCTGGCCGGCCCGCAGGCGCAGGCAATCCTGGCAAGGGTCTTTCGCCCACGCGGCCAGGCACCGGCGCCGGGCCGGCTGTCCCTGGGCCGCATCGTCCGCGGCGAGGAGGTGCTGGACGAGGCCGTCGTCGCCCTGCTCGGCGACGGCCAGGCGACCGAAATCAACATTCACGCCGGGCCGCACGTGGCCAGGAAGGTTCTCACGCTGCTGCGCGAATGCGGGGCCCGGATCGTCCCGGCCGCCGGCCAGGACTCGACCTTCGCCGTCCCCAGCCGGCGGTGGGAGAATCCCGCCGTCGCCCGCGAGATGCTCAGCGCCCTGCGCTCGGCCGCCACGCCGCTGGCCGCCGCCGCCGTCACCGCACAGTGGTCGGCGGGGCTTTCGCAGTTGGCGTCCTCGCCCCGGCCCGGGGCAAAAGCCCTGCGCGCCGCGGCGGGGGCGCTTCCGCTGATGCGCCGGCTGCTGACGCCGGCGGAGGTCGTCATCACCGGCCCGCCCAACGTGGGCAAGAGCGCCCTGGCCAACGCCCTGGTGGGGCGCAACATCTCCATCGTTTCCGATACCCCCGGCACCACCCGCGACTGGGTTCGCTGCCTGGCCGACGCCGAGGGGGTGGGCATCTGGCTGACCGACACGGCCGGGCTGTGGGCCGCCGCCGACGGCATCGACGCCGAGGCCGTCCGGCGGGCGTGGGCACGCGTCGAGTCGGCCGACCTGGTCGTCTGCCTGTCGGTGGGGGAGGCGCCCGAACACGCCGAGCTGCTGCGGCGCATCCGCCAGGCCGCCAACGTCCTCAACGTCGCCGGCAAGTGCGACCTCGTCGAGCCGGCCGGGGGCTGCGATCTGGCCGTCTCCGGCCGCACGCTGGCCGGCCTGGACGCCCTTCGCCGGGCCATCCGCCACCGACTGGGCTTCGCCGACTTCGATCCTTCGGCGGCCATGGCCTTCACCGACCGCCAGGGGCGGCTCCTTTCACTTGCCGCCGAGGCCCTCGATGCCGGCCACCGCGACGTTGCCCGGGCGCGGCTGTCGGGACTTCTGGAGGGTCTGGCCGCGGCGTCAAAACGGTAATTGACGGCCTGACGATTCCGGTTAGAATGTCCGCCTTCTCCGGGCGTGCCGGTTGCCGGACGGCCGTATGCCGGATTCGAGAGTAAGAATCGATGGCCCACAAAAAGAAGAACGCAAAGCTGGCGTGGCGCAGCAAGCGCGCCAACCACGGCGCCAAGCCCGGCAGGGGCAGGGAGAAAAGCGCATTCTGCCGGGCCTTCCGGCGCAGCCAGAAACACGCTTTCTAGCCGGATGCGCGGTTCCCCGGCCGGCGGCGCTTTGCGGTCACGGTCGGCTGATGACGAAGATGGCCAGGTCGGCGTTGCGGTTGGCGTCTTTGGTGACCTCCCGGTGGGTCTCGGTGTTCAAGGCCACCATCTCATGCACCACGGCGCCTTTCTCGCGGCAGAAGTCCTGGAAATCGGCGATGGTGAAGAAGCGGATGTTGGGGGTGTTGTACCACTTGTGCTTGAGCACGCCGGCCTCGGGCGCCCGGCCCTGATGGCTGAGCATTCGCCGCAGGGGCTCAAACCCGAAGTTGGGGAAGGACACGACGCACCGCCGGCCCACGCGGAGCATGTCTTCCACGACGCCCTGGACGTCCACGACGGCCTGGAGGGTCCGCGACAGCAGCACGAAGTCGAACTGCTTGTCCGCGAACTGCGGCAGGCCGTCGTTCAGGTCGGTGTGGATGGCGTCGATGCCACGCCGAACGCAGCTCAGCACCGCCGCCTGGTCGATCTCCAGCCCTTGCAGCCGCCGCCAGCCCTGCCGCTTCAGCCGCAGCAGCATCTGCCCGCCGCCGCAGCCCAGGTCCAGCACGCTGGATTCCGTCCCCGCGCCCTGCTCCCTCAGTACCCGCTCCAGCAGGTCGTAGTCCAGCCGCCGGCCGTGGAAGATGCTCGTGTCGGGGTGCTCGATCCGCCCCCCGGCGTCCTCCTCGGGCTCTTCCTCCGTCAGGCCGCCGGCGTGGGTCTGGTTGAGGAAGTCACCGATCAGCCTGCCGTACGCCTCCAGGTCCTCTTCCAACAGGAAGGCGTCGTGCCCGCAGCCGCTGCGGACGTTGCAGTAGGACACGCCCTTGCCGCCGGCCAGCAGGGCGTCCACGATCTGGCGCGACTGGTCCGGCGGGAAAAGCCAGTCGTTGGTGAAGCTGATGACCAGCCAGCGGCAGCGGGCGGGGGCGAGGTTGGCCGCCAGCTGCCGGCCCTCGCCCAGGTCGAACCCGTCCATGGCCCGGCTGATGAGGATGTAGCTGTTGGCGTCGAAGCGTTCGACGAACTTGTCGCCCTGGTAGGCCAAGTAGCTGGCTACGGAGGTGTCCTTCTCGAATTGGCTGCGGACCTGGCGCGGGCGGTTGCGGTCGTGGCTGAACTTGTTCCTCATGGCCTGGCGGGAGAGGTAGCTGATGTGGCCGATCATGCGGGCGATGGCCAGCCCGCCGACGGGGAAGGCCGGGGTGAAGACGCCGTGGGTGAGCCCGGCTTGCACGTCGTAGTAATGCCCGCCGCGGAAGTTGGGGTCGTGGGTGATGGCGTTCCGCCCGATGACGTCGAAGGCCAGTCCCTGGCTGGTCAGGCGCGGGGCGGCGGCGATGGGGATGGCGGCCCGGACGCGATCGGGGTGGGCCGTCGCCCAGTGCAGCACCTGCATGCCGCCCATGGAGCCGCCGATGACGCCCAGCAGCCTCTGGATGCCCAGATGGTCCAGCAGCCGGCGCTGCGCCTCGACGATGTCGGCGATGGTGATCTCGGGGAAGTCCGGCCCGTACGGCCGACCGGTAGCCGGATCGGGGCTGTTGGGCCCGGTCGTGCCGCGGCAGCCGCCCAGCAGGTTCGGGCAGATGACGAAGTAGCGGTTGGTGTCGAGGTACTTGTCCGGCCCGACGAGTATCTCCCACCAGCCGGGGTCGTCGGTCTCATCGTGGCCGGCTACGTGCGAGTCGCCGCTGAGGGCGTGGCAGATGAGGACGGCGTTGTCGGCCGCCTGGTTCAGTTGCCCGTGAGTCTCGTACGCCACCTGCACCCGGTCCAGCCGACCGCCGCGCTCCAGCGCCAGCGGCTCCTGGAACGTCGCGTGCTGCACGTGCTTCAGCGGCGACGCGCTGCGGAGACTGTCGCTGCTCTGGAGCAAATCTTCTTTCATCGCCTCACCATGTCGCCGCCGCAGGCTACCTTTGCGAAGCTTTCAATGCCTGGTCCAGATCCTCGGTGATGTCCTTGACGTCCTCGATGCCCACGCACAGCCGGACGTACTCGGGCGTGACGCCGGTGGCCCGCTGCTCCTGCTCGGTCAATTGCTGGTGCGTCGTGGAGGCCGGGTGGATCACCAGCGTCTTGGCGTCGCCGATGTTGGCCAGGTGGCTGGCCAGCCGGACGGAGTTGATGAACTTCACGCCGGCTTCCCGGCCGCCCTTGATGCCGAAGCCGATGATGGCGCCGCACCCGTCGGGCAGGTACTTCCTGGCGTTGGCGTGGTGGGGGTGGCCCGGCAGGCCGGGATAGTTCACCCACTCCACGCAGGCATGCCCGCTGAGCCACTCGGCCACCTGCTGGGCGTTGCGGCAGTGGGCGGGCATCCGCAAGTGCAGCGTCTCCAACCCCAGAAGGAACAGGAAGGCCGCGAACGGGCTCATGCACCCGCCCATGTCCCGCAGCAGGTGCGTGCGGATGTGCACGATGTAGGCGATGTTCCCGACCGGCTTGAGGGCCTCGGTGAAGACCACGCCGTGATAGGCGTCGTCGGGCGCGCAGAGCTCCGGCCACTTTTGGGGCTGCTCGGCCCAGGGGAAGTTGCCGCTGTCCACGATGGCCCCGCCGATGTGCACGCCGTGGCCGCCGATGTACTTCGTCGTCGAGTAGATCACGACATCAACGCCGTGCTCGACGGGGCGCAGCAGCACCGGGGTGGTCACGGTATTGTCGCACAGAACCGGCAGGCCGCGGGCGTGGGATACGTCGGCGATCTTGCGGAAGTCCGGCACGTCGTTTTTGGGGTTGCCGACGCTCTCCAGGTAAACGCAGCGGGTGTTCTGGTCGGCAAGCTCCGCGATCCGCTCGGGGTGGTCCGGGTCGAAGAACCTCACCTGGACGTTGAGCTTCTTGAAGGTCTGCGTGAACAGCGTCCAGGTGCCGCCGTAGAGGCTGGTGGAAGAGATGAAGTTCTGCCCGGCGTGTGTGATGGTCAGTACGGCGG
>Ga0111187_1106_pt2 | contig 15327 bp, 15 predicted proteins | sample DeeMarSWOR324_28_FD_80242 | JGI IMG/M metagenome (GOLD analysis project Ga0111187, IMG submission 80242) | Phycisphaerae bacterium SM23_33 | reverse complement strand
GGCGAATTTCTCAGATGACTTCGCAGAGATCACATGCCCCGGCCTGGCCCCGCAGGAAGCTGGCCAGGTAGGGATGGGCCACCAGCTTGTGGGTGGCCTTGAACCCCCGCATCGTCTTGGCCCGAATCTTGAACGTCAGCCCAATGATCCGCTCCGTAACGTTGTTGGTGGGGTCCGCCGGATCGTCGCTGACCTTCTCCCACGTCCGCTCCACGTGCTGCAGCAACTGGTTGATCTTCCACAACAAGCCCTTCCGGCAGCGACTGTAGCGCCGCACCAGAGACTCCAACTCCGGCGGCGGGGTGGGCGGCCGAGGCTTCAGACGCAGCAGCTCCAGCAGCCGACTCATGCTCTCGGCCTCCAGCGGGCGGTGTTCCGCCACTGCCTGCCGCATCAGCTCACACGCCCGTTTGCCCTTGCTCTTGCGCCAGTGGGCCAGGCAGAGGCGGTGCTGACCTTCCGGGACGATCCGCTCGTACACGCCGTGCTCATCGGTGCGAAGCTCCCGGGCCCCCACCTGCCGCATCAGACGGCCAACGTGTCGGCGCACGGCCGCCGCGTCGCTCTCTTGCACCCGGGCCGCGAACAGCAACCGTCGGCCGTCGATGTCCACGAAAAACAGCATCCCCGCGTCCCGGCCGGCCAGGGCCGCCCCCGTGCCATCCACCCCCAACACCCGCACGCCCAAGCGCCGGCTGGCTTGGTGAAGCCGCTGGGCCTTTTGCCCGGCTTGGGCCACGTCCCGTTCGGCCGTGGATTTGCTGCCGCCGCTGCCCAAGGCCTGCAGCAGCATGGCCACGCCTCGGTAGCTCAGCCCCAGCATGTAGGCCAATACCGCCAGGGCTCGGACCCGGTCGCTGCGCTGCCGGCCGGGATGGACCCCCTGGGCTCGAAGCGTCCAGGTCAGCCCGCAGTCCGGGCAGATCATGCGCCGCTGGGGAACCCAGGTGACCTTCCAGTCGCGGATGTGGCGGCGGCGAACACCGGAGTGAATCCTGCCGTGGGGGCGTTGGCAATCCGGGCAATGACGATCAAGCTGGAGCGTGGTTCCGACCGATGGTAGTCTGTAGCCGCCAACCATTTTGGCCTCCTTGCCGTCGATGGCGCTTGTTACCAATCGAATCGGCAAAGAGGCCTTGTTTTTGCCACCTCAACCACAGAATTTGGGACGGTTACAGGCCGGAAGCCTTCGACAGCGGAGTGGCTGGGCAGCCCTTTGCCGTGGCCCTCAGCGGGTGGAGGCTCTCACGGCCCGGGCGGCTTCAGCGCCCCCTCGGCCGCAGCACCGACGTCGGCGCGAAACACAAGACCGCCGCCATCAGGAAAGAGATGGATGCTGAATGTCGAACGCCGAATGTCGAATAGCGAATCGAAAGAACGGGCAAGACGAGCGAAGGTGAACCGGCGTGCTGTTCCTGGCGGCGGGTCTGGAGGTTCGGCGTCCGCCGCTGCCGCTCCAGCAGGAGTTGGTGGCGACGGCCAGAAAGTCGCGCGGCGGCCTGTCGGAGGCGCACGCTCCCGGGCCGCCGCCTGTCGCTGTGACCTTTCCCCCGGGGATGCTCTCCCCGAGGCCGCCAGTTAGGCCTTTTGCGGCCCTGCCGCCGACTGCTGACCCTGGCGGGCCAGCGCCTGCAGCGGCTCGGCCAGCTCCTTCACGTGCTTCACGATCCGGGCCACGTACACCACCAGCAGGGCCATCACCCCCAGCAGACCTACCACCAGGAGCGTTACAATCGCGAATAGTTCCGTGGTCGCGAGCATGATATCTCTCCCTTTCCACTTCGGACGGCCGCTCGCCCGGGCGGGCCCGTATGCGGGGCGCCGGGCCTGTACGAATCCTCCACCTGCTATCGGCGGCCTGGGCCGCCACTTGAATAGATTCTCCCCGCCGAGGGACAGCGAGCCGCCGGGCCGGGGCGCAAAGAGCGGGCGGGCCGGAAGCCCGACAAGTCGGGCAGCGGCCCGCCCGTCACTGCCTTGATGGGTTGGATGCGGCTAGGCCGGGCGCCTGCGGTGGATCAGCGCCAGGCAGCCCAGGGCCAGCACCGAAAGCCCGGCCGGCCCGGGGACCGGCGAGCCCTCGCCGCCGGTGTAGTTCATCGACCAGACGTTGTAGTCCAGGCCATCCACGACGGCATCGCCGTTGAAGTTGCCGTCCGCGTAGCCGCCGGGCATCAGGTAATGCAGAGACCAGACGTTATAGTCGAGCCCATCCACCTCGCCGTCCTTGTTGGCGTCGCCGGGGGGGATGGGGATGATCTTGAAGCCCACCTGCACCGGCCAGCCGGGATTGCCGTTGGCGTCGAACAGGTACGCCCCCACGTCCAGGGCGCCCAGGCGGAGCGTGCCGTTGAAGTCGTCCTCGGCCACGTAGGCGGCGTTGCCGGCCCCGATGACGGCCGAGCCCGGCAGCGGGAAGTAGTCGTGGTTGGCCCAGTCGGTGAAGTCGGCGCCGGGGTTGGCGCTGACCACGTTGCCGGTCAGGATGGTGCCGCCGGGCACAGTGACGCCGCCGGAGCCGGCGTTGTACAAGGCGTTGTTGGCCACCACGATGGGCCCGCTGGCCGGCTCGTCCAGGTAGATGTAGATGGTGTCCTTGCCCGGATCGGCGAAAACGGTGTTGTCGTAGATGTCCAGGTTGCCGGGGATGGCGCTCTGGTGATGGTGGCTGTGGATGCCGTCGGCGGCCGAGCCCCAGATGATGTTGTTGCGGACGATGGCGTCGGCGGCGGCCTGGATGCCGTGGTCGCCGCTGTTCCAGATGACGTTGCGCTCGATGATGTTGCGGTCGCCCTGGCCGCAGGTGCCGTACACGATGATGCCGGGATAGTTCACGTTGCAGATGACGTTGTCGCGGATGATGTTGTTGTAGCTGCCGTCCTTGATCTCGATGCCGTCGCCCTGGAAGGACGAATTGTTCCAGATCAGGTCATGGATGTAGTTGCCCTCGATCAGGCCATTGAAGAACTGGGAGCCGTTGTTGTTGGAGCCCAGGTAGAAGCCCTCCCCGTTGCCGCCGGTGTGGTCGATCTCGTTGTGCCGGAAAACCATGCCCTCGTACGTCTGGCCGGTGTGGTTGCAGGTGATGGCGTTCGAGTCGGTGTGATGGACGTGGCAATCCTCGATGGTGATGAACTTGGCATAATCGCCGACGTCGTTCTTCATGATCCGAATGCCGGCGCTGCCCCCGGTGATCTCCAACCCGCGGAGAGTCAGATACTGGGCTCCCTGGATGTCCATGTTATTCACCGTGGTCCGCGACTTGGTGATGACGACCTGCTCGCCCTCGGCCGCCCGGATGACGATGGGCAGCTCGGCCGTGCCCTGGTGGCCCATGGGCAGCCAGGAGGAGCTGCTGTAGGTGCCCTCGTGCAGGATGACCTCGTCGCCGGGGGACAGCCCCGAGCCGCTGATAATGCTGTACCAACTGTCGCTGGGGGTCAGGTTATACACGGTGGCCGGCGCCGCCGCCGGCCAGGTGAGGATGGCAAACGTCACGACACTCAAGAGATACGTTCTGGACATGATGGACTCCTCGATGCGGGCGAACGGCCTGCGCCGCCTAGATCCTCCAACGTGTGACTGTGCGGCTGCCTCAAGTCCGGTGCACCAGGCATATTCTACCACAAACCGCGTTTCTGTAAACCGGACGGCGCTGCGGCCGCGGCAGCTTTTTCGCCGGCCCCGGCACCGGGCCGCGGCGCCGCAGCCCCGAAGCCCCGGGCGGATCAGAACTTGTCGCGGAGTCTCACGAACTCGTCCAGCATGGCCATGAAGTTCTCGTAGCGGGTGTTCATGGCGATGGAGTGGCTGGGGCCGAGGATGAATCCCCCGCCGGGGGCGCCGCGCTGCATGGCCGTGCGGACCTGGCGGCGGACGTCGTCGGGCGTGCCGCCCAGCAGCGCCTCCACCGCCACCCCGCCCCAGACGCACAGCCGCTCGCCGAACATCTCCTTCAGCCGGCCCACCTCCATGCCGGCGTTGGTCTGCAGCGACTGGTAGCAGTCCACGCCGGCCTCGATCAGCATCTCCATCAGCGGGATGTTGTTGCCGCAGTTGTGCAGGATGAGCTGGTCGCGGAAACCCTTGACGCGGCGGGCCCGCCGGCGGAAGTACGGCAGCACCATCTCGCGGAACATCTCCGGCGAGATGAGCGGCCCGTTGGTCCCGCCCATGTCGTGGTCGAACATCACCCCCGCCGAGCCCGGCCGGACGTACCATTCGTCGAGCTTGTCCTGGTGGTCCATCTGCTGGCGGGCGGCGGCGTGGACGACCTCCGGCTGGAGGGCGTACAGCATCAGCCCGTTCTGCATGCCGCCCAGCAGCACCAGGCCGGTCGTGGGGACGATGCTGGGTACGTACCGCTCCCCGCCCAGACGGGCCAGCAGGTAGTCCACCGCCTCGAAGCAGGACGCATCCGGCGGCGTGGCCGGCAGCGGGTCGGCGAATTCTTCCACGGTGAACTCGGTTCGGCCGGCGTTGGGGTCGTGGATGCAGCGGATCTCGTTGACCTCGCGGACGGCCTGATACACGGCCCCGTCGCCGGTCTGCCACTTGTCGCCGTCGATCTGCCTTGCCCCGATGGGCTCGTAGTCGGCCGGCGGCAGGACGTGGGCCTCCTTGGGCAGGATGACGTCGGCGCAGTCAATCTTGCGGTAGAACCCGACCGTGTCGTTCTTGAGGCTCTCGGCGACCTCGCTGCGGCGACCCTGCCAGAGGGCGATCTGGGTGTCGATCTTATTTCGCACGTACGTCTTGCGGCCCAGGACGGCCTCGATGGTGTCATAATCGACGGCGTAGAATCCCAGGGGGACCTGATCCACCGGCTGGCGGGCGATGGCCGCCCTGACTCGCTCCTTGCTGTTCATCCCAAACTCCCCGAAGGCCGGACAAGGCCCACCCGGTGCTCCGCCCGCCGGCCAAGGCTTTGTCTTTGTCCGGCCAGACGATCTTACTAGAATGTCCTGTCGATTTTGTGCCCATTCGGACCTCCTGGGAAAGGTTTTTTGCCGTGACAGAGGAGCTCTTCGTTCAGGAGTTCGACAACGGCCTGACGCTGCTGGCCCAGCGCATGCCGCAGGTCGCCTCGGCGGCCATGACCCTGGCCCTGCCGGCAGGGGCCTGCCGCGACCCGGACGAGCTGGCCGGGGCCGGCAGCGTCGCCGCCGACTGGCTGCTCCGGGGGGCCGGCCGGCGCGACACCCGCCAGCTCCACGAGGCCCTGGACGGCCTGGGCTGCCACCACCAGGAGGAGGCCCGCAGCGAGCACCTGATACTGTCGGCCGCCCAACTGGGCCTGAGGCTGGGCGAGGCCCTGACCATCTACAGCGACATCCTCCGCCGCCCCCACCTCACCGACGAGACCTTCCCCCCCTGCCGGGACCTCATCTGCCAGGCCCTGGACGGGCTGGAGGACGAACCCATGCATAAGTGCCACCTGATGATCCAGGAAAAGTTCTACCCGGCGCCGCTCGGCCGGAACCCGCTGGGCACGAAAGAAAGCCTCGCCGCCATGACCGCCCAGGCCCTCGGGGCCCGGAGGCGTCGCCGGTGGCCACCGCCCCGCCGGCCCGCGGCATCACCCACCTCACCAAGCCGACCGCCCAGGTGCAGATCACGCTGGCCTACCCGGCCGCCACCATCAGCCACCGGCAATACTACCCCTGCCGGGCCGCCCAGATGGTGCTCAGCGGCGGCATGAGCTCGCGGCTGTTCACGGAGGTCCGCGAGAAGCACGGGCTGGCGTACGCGGTGGCCGCCATGTACCACAGCCTCAAGGACCACGCCGGCATGTTCGTCTACGCCGGTACCACCCCCCAGCGGGCCCAGCAGACCCTGGAGGTCACCCTCGCCGAGCTCCGCCGCCTGGGCGAGGGCGTCAGCCAGCAGGAGCTGGACCGGGCCAAGACCCAGCTCAAGAGCGCCCTGGTGATGCAGGGCGAATCCACCTCGGCCCGGGCCGAGGCCCTAGCCAGCGACTGGCACCACCTCCGGCGGCTGCGGAGCCTGGCCGAAATCTCCACCGCCGTGGACGCCGTCTCAGCCGGCGACGTCATGGACTACGTCCGGGGCTTCCCGCCCGAGGGGTTCACCCTGCTGACCATCGGCCCGGAGGAGCTGGACAGCTCAAGCCTGAACTAGAACGCCCCTTGCGGAGGCGCACATGGAGTTCAAGGAAGCCCGACTTTCCAACGGCCTGAAGATCCTCGCCGAGGTCAACCCGGCGGCCGCCTCCATGGCCCTGGGGTTCTTCGTCCGCACCGGCAGCCGGGACGAAACCGCTGCGCTGGCCGGCGTCAGCCACTTCCTCGAGCACATGATGTTCAAGGGGACCGACCGCCGCAGCCCCTTCGACATCAGCCGCGACTTCGACGACATGGGCGCCATGTACAACGCCTTCACCTCCGAGGAGAACACCGTCTACTACGCCGCCGTGCTGCCGGAGTTCCAGGGCCGCGCCCTGGACCTGCTGGCCGACATGATGCGCCCCGCCCTGCGGGCCGACGACTTCCACACCGAAAAGCAGGTGATCCTCGAGGAGATTGCCCTGAAAGAGGACGTTCCGCAGCACCGGCTGCAGGAGAAGCTGATGGCCCAGCACTTCGGCGAGCACCCGCTGGGCAGGAACGTGCTGGGCACGACCGAGTCCATCTCGGCCCTGACCCGCGACGACATGCTGGCCTACTTCCAGCACCGCTACAGCCCCAGCAACGTCACCCTGACCGGCGTGGGCAACCTGAACTGGGACGCCTTCGCCGAAACGGCCCGCCAGAGCTGCTCGCACTGGCAGGACTTCCAGGCCGCGCGCGACACCGCCGAGGCCCGGCCCGCCGCCACCACCGCCAGCGTGGCCGACGCCAAGCTGACCCGCCAGCACCTGGGCATGATGTCCCGCGCCCCCAGCGCATGCGACGAGCAGCGCTACGCCGGCCATCTGCTGGCGGCCATCCTGGGCGACGCCACCGGCAGCCGGCTGTTTTACGCCCTCGTCGAGCCGGCCATCGCCGACGAGGCCGCCTGCCACTTCGAGCCCTTCGACGGCAGCGGGGCCTTCTGCACCTTCATCTGCGCCGACCCCTCGCGGGCGGCCGAGGCCCTGCGGATCGCCCGCCGGGAATATGCCAGGTTCCAGGCCGAAGGCCCCACCGAAGACGAGCTGGCCGCCGCCAAGAACAAGACCGCCGCCGCCGCCACCCTCCGCAGCGAGCTGCCCATGGGAAGGCTCCTGGCCGTGGGGTTCGACTGGGTGTACCGCCGCAGCTACCGCCCGCTGGCCGAGCAGCTCCAGCGGATCATGGCCGTCACCGCCGAGCAGGTGCACCGGCTGGCCCAAAACTACGACCTGACGGCCGCCACCGTCCTGGGGCTGGGCCCGAACGAATCGCTCTGACGGCGGAGCCCGCACCGCCGACGGCCCGCCGCGATCAACGGAAGTGACCTCGTGGCACGACGCACGCGGACATCACGACCCCCAAGCCCACCCAACCCCCTGCTCGACAAGCGCGCCACCGTCATGGGCCTGGGCCGCTTCGGCGGCGGGGTCGGCGTCACCCGCTGGCTGGCCCGGCAGGGGGCGCGGGTGACCGTCTCCGACCTGGCCCCCGCCGAGCAGCTCGCCGAGTCCGTCGCCGCCCTGAACGGGCTGGACGTGGCCCTGCACCTCGGCGGCCACCGGGAACAGGACTTCACCGGCTGCGAACTGCTGGTCATCAACCCGGCCGTGCCCTTCGACTCCCCGCACATCGCCGCCGCCCGACAGGCCGGCGCCGAGCTGACCACCGAGATCAACCTGTTCCTGGCCCGCTGCCGCGCCCCGGTGGTCGGCGTTACCGGCAGCGCCGGCAAGTCCACCGTCACGGCCATGGCCGGGGCCATCCTCGCCCGCCACGGCGCCTGCCACGTGGGCGGCAACATCGGCGTCAGCCTGCTGGAAAGGCTGGATGAGATCCGCCCCCGGCACGTCGTGGTCCTGGAGCTGTCCAGTTTTCAGCTCGCCTGGCTGCCGCTGCTGGCCCGCAGCCCCCGCGTCGCCGTCGTCACCAACCTCCACCCCAACCACCTCGACCGCCACGCCAGCATGCGCGAGTACGCCGACGCCAAGAAGAACATCTTCCGCTTCCAGCGGGGCGGCGACGTGCTGATCCTCAACCGCGACGATCCCGTGGCGGACTGGGCCGGCCAGGCCCCCGGAAAGGTCGAGTTCTTTGGCGCCGACGACGAGGCCTTCGAGCTGCCGATCCCCGGCCGGCACAACCAGGCCAACGCCCAGGCCGCCTGGGCCGCCGCCCGGCAGTTCGGCGCCCCCCGGGCGCTGGCCGCCGCGGCCCTGCGCGAGTTCCAGCCGCTGCCTCACCGCATGCAGCTCGTGGCCGAGCGCGGCGGCGTGCGATACTACAACGACTCCAAGTGCACCACCCCGGCGGAGGCCCTGGTCGCCCTGGAAAGCTTCCCTTCCGAGAACATGGTCGTGATCGTGGGCGGGTACGACAAGCAGGTGCCGCTGGAGGGGCTGTGCGCGGCCCTGGCCGCCGGCGCCAAGGTGGTGGTGACCACCGGGCAGACGGGCGAGCGGATCGCCCGCGGCGTGGAAGCGGCCGCCGGCGGCGCGGACCGGCCTCAGGTCGTCCGCGCGGCGAGATTCGAAGCCGCCGTCCGCGCCGCCTGCGGGCTGGCCCGGGCCGGCGACGTCGTGCTGCTGGCCCCCGGCTGCGCCAGCTTCGATGAGTTCCAGAACTTCCAGCAGCGCGGCGAGGCCTTCATCCGCCTCGTCCGCCAGCCATAAGGGGTGTTGTCACCGCAGAGGACGCGGAGAGCGCAGGGACTTTTCTTGCTCAGGAGTCCGGTGGAGCTTCTTGGATGAAATGAATCCTCTGCGCCCCCCGCGGTCTCCGCGGTGAATTGTCTTACACCCGCGTGACCGGCAGCGTGGGGCTGTAGTGCAGCCTGCGAATGTGCTTCAGCCGCGGCACCGCCAGCACCAGGCCCAGGCTGTTGAGGGCCAGCACCAGCACCGCCGGCACCCACAGCCCCCCCGACACGCCGTTGGCGAAAATCACGATGACGGTGACGACCCCGCCCAGGAAGTTCAGCCCCCCGCCGACCGCGCAGCCCCCCCGGTACGCCAGAACCGCCCGCTCCAGCGTCTGCGCCCTCCCGGCCCGCCGGCCGGAGACCTCCAGCACGACTATCGCCCCGGCCAGCAGAAGGAAACCGACGGTCCCCGCCAGCACGATCGGGCCCATGTGACCGTCCACCGGCCGCAGAAGCCGCACCGCCACGCCCGCCGCCCCCAGCACCACCACCAGCACCAACCCCCCCAGAACAAGCCCGGCCAGCATCCGCACCGCCTGCAAGGCCGCCCGAACCTCTTCATTGGAAAGGAGGGAGTACATCGAACGTCTGGACGCCTGGCTCATCACACATCCAACTCCGCAGTCTCACCCAGCTTGTGCTTGTACCGCCGGCGCACGGGCTCGACCCACGCGCTGAGGAAATCGTCCACCTGCTGGGGCGCCCGGCCGATGAACGCGGCCGGCTCGAGCACCGCATCGATGTCCACGGCGGCGAGGGCCTCGTCGGCCTTCAGGCGGGCGATGAGGTCGTTCGGCCGGCCGTGGACCTTAACCTGCTCGGCCGCGGCCAGCGAGTGCTGGCGCAGCCGCTCGTGCAGGTCCTGGCGGTCGCCGCCGGCCTTGACCGCCGCCATCAGGATGTTCTCGGTGGCCATGAAGGGAAGCTCCGCCGCCACGTGCGCGGCGATGGGCCCTTCGTGCACCACCAGCCCAGCCGTGACGTTCAGCACGATCCGCAGCACGCCGTCGGCGGCCAGGAAGGCCTCCGGAACCGCCAGCCGGCGGTTCGACGAATCGTCCAGCGTCCGCTCCAGCCACTGCTCCGCGGCGGTGTGCAGCGGAGAGGCGCACACGTCCATCAGGAAGCGCGCCAGCCCGGTGGCCCGCTCGCAGCGCATGGGGTTGCGCTTGTACGCCATGGAGCTGGAGCCGACCTGGGCCTGCTCGAAAGGCTCCTCGATCTCCTTGAGGTTGGACAGCAGCCGGACGTCGTTGCAGAACTTGTGCACGCTGGCGCCGATGCCGGCCAGGGCCGCGGCCACCTGGGCGTCGGCCTTGCGCGAGTGGGTCTGGCCGGCCACGGGCACGATGCGGTCGAAGCCCATCTTCTCGGCCACCATCCGCTCCAGGGCCCGGACCTTGCCGTGGTCCCCGTCGAACAGGGCCAGGAAGCTCGCCTGCGTGCCGCTGGCGCCCTTGATCGAGCGGAAGGCCAGCCGGCTCAGGCGGTGCTCCAACTCCTGGAGGTCGGTGATGAAGTCGTAGCACCACAGCGTCGCCCGCTTGCCCACGGTGGTCAGCTGCGCCGGCTGGAAGTGCGTGAAGGCCAGGCACGGCAGGTCGCGGTACTTCGCCGCGAACTCCCCCAGCCTGTCAATGACGTTGGCCAGGTGCCCGACCAGGATGTCCATCCCCTCCCGCATCAGAATCAGGTCGGTGTTGTCGCCGACGAGCTGGCTGGTCGCGCCCAGGTGGATGATGCCCCTGGCCGACGGGGCCGCGTCGCCGAAGGCGTGAATGTGCGCCACCACGTCGTGGCGGAACTGCTTCTCGTACCTGGCCGCCGCCTCGAAGTCGATATCGTCCAGGTGGTCGGCCATCTCCTTGAGCTGCTGGTCGGTGATCTCCAGCCCCTGCTTCTGCTGGGCCTCCGCCAGCGCCAGCCACAGCCGCCGCCACGTCGAATACTTCCGCTGCGGGCCGAACAGCCGCCGCATCGCCTGCCCGGCGTACCGCTCCGCCAGCGGGCTTTCATATTCCTCATGCTCGCGGCCCATGACGCCGCAGAGTCTACCAGCTTTGCCGCCCGTTGTCAGCGCTTGTCAGCCCCTCAACCGCACCGCCGGCAGTCGCCCAGGCCGCGGCGGGGCGATCCTCGTCGAGCCCGTCGGACCGTTCCAGAACGAGGGGCTGCTTTCCATCGGGAAAGGCAGCACCTTCGAGGTCGCGGGCGACCTGATCGAACTCGGGCCGCAGGCCCACCTGGCTGTGGAGCTGGGCGGGCTCATCCCCGACGAGGGATTCGGACGGCTCCAGGTAACTGGGGCCGCCACGCTGGCCGGGACACTGGAAGTCACCCTTGTGGACGGCTTCATGCTCGACCTGGGGGATCAGTTCGCCATCGTCGAGTGCGCATCACTCACCGGCCAGTTCGCGAAGCTGCTGGACCCGGACTTGGGCCACCTGGCCCTGGCGCCGCTCTACCAGCCCGACCGACTGCTGCTCCAGGCCGCCTATCTCGGCGACGCCAACCTGGACGGCTGCGTGGACGGCCTGGACTACAACTCCTGGTCCGGGCATTGCCGGATGGCAGGCATGACCTGGCTGGAAGCCGACTACAACGGCGACACCATGGTGGACGGTTTGGACTACAACAACTGGTCGCTGAATTACCAGAGCGGCTGCGATGGCACCCGCATTCCCGAGCCCGCCTTCGCCGTGTTGCTGATCGCCGGACTCGGGCCAGTACTGCGGCGCCGGCCCAACGGGTAGACTGGCGTCGGCGGCGGGCTTCGGCGGGCAGGCCCGCCGCGCTAGCCCTGTTGGGCCTGGGCGGGATAGCCCTGATCCTTCGCCGCCGGCGCGGGTGAGCGCATCAGCCGATGAAGGCCGAATCCGGGCGGGCCTCCAGGCCCACCCGTTTCCTTTGCGCCTCACGGGGGACTTCCTGACCCTGAGGCCGGTTGAGACTCTCACTCAACCTGGATCGGTTTGCGGGCAGCATTCCTGCCCCTTCGACTCCACGAAACCCATGACGCTGATCCAGTCGGCGGCGACGCCCAGCGGCCGCTCCTTGCCATCGGCACCGATGAACCTGATCTGCGGGGCTTGCAGCCCCACAGCCGGCCTGTTCTCCCAGCCGGGCGCCACCGTTCCTGACGTAACGATTCCACCCGGGCCGTTAATCCATTCCCCAAGTTAGCCCTATGCCAGTCCAGGCCTGACCAGAAGACGACCGCCGAAGAATATGGAGAGTGGAAGGCGGGACTGCGAGGCCTGCCCCCACGGGGCGTCCCGCCCTACAGGCTTCTTTGTGCCCCGCAGGCCCTTGGGGCCCCTGGCGGGGGGCCCTTCGGGCCCGCGCGGGGGCCTTCGGCTCTGCGGTTCATGCCGTTTTCGGGCCAGGGCGCCCGGCTACAGCCACGCTCGCGCGGCCGCGATCACCCCGATACCCAGGGCCACCAGGACGGGCCCGAGGATGCGCAAGGTCCGCGAGCCGCGGCCGAGCCCGCCAAGCAGCTCCCGCTCGCTCTTCGTTGAGATGAAGAACGGGTTCGATCCCTTGACGGCCCGCAGCGAGCCGTCCGGCCTCCGCTGGACGGTGCAGAGGACGTAGGCATCGCGGTCGACCGGCAGGGCGGTGACCCGGATCCGCTGGTTGCCGAGCTTCGCATCCCCGCCCGCGGCCAGTTTCTCAGCCAGCTTGGTGAGCCCCTTGTGGAGCAGTTCCTCGGCGGGGCCCACCGGGGTCTGCACCACGTTCTCCGCCCCGAAGGGAAGCTGCTCCCCGGCCTCGACGGCCCGATCGACGACCGCCGGAGCGTCGATCCGCGCCCCGGCCGGGTCCACCTCGATGCTCCCGGAGGCGTCGGTCAGCCTGAACGCCGTCCGCTGCTCGCGACGGTCCATCGTCTCCCAACTGGGTCCGGTGTCGCTGCCGCGTGAGGCGCGCTCCAGCTCGTAGTGGTAGTACACGCAGGGCACGTCGCCGTCGGGGGTCTTCAGCGACCCGGCGCAGGAGATCCGCCCGACGATCTCGGCGAACTGGTTCTGCACCAAGTGCCGGATCGGCGTCGTCGGCGTCTGTGCGATCCGCCGCCGCAGCCGGGCCCGGCGGAGTCCTTCCACGAACAAGATCGCCCCGACGACGATCAGGGCGCCGGCAAGGATGTACAGCGGCATGTCCGACAGCTCCTGCCTGTGCCAACGCCTTGTCGCGACGGCCGGCCCCGGCACCACCCGGCACTTTCGGATCCGCGCTCAGTCCTGCTGTGGCAGGTCGGGGATGAAGCGAAGGGCCTGGCCGGCCGGGCCGAGTTGGCGCTGGGCCTCGAGCAGGTGCTTCTGGGCGGCGACGTAGCTGGGGTCGGCGTCCATGCAGCACTGGTAATAGTACATGGCCCGCTCTTGGAGCCCCTTGAGGTCGCAGATGCGGCCCATGTAGAAGAGGGCGTCGGGGTCGGAGGGGTTCTGGTCCAGCGCCCGCTTGAGGGTGGTCTCGGCCTGGTCCAACCGGCCGACCTGGAAGTAGGTGATCCCCTGCTCGACCAGCGCCTCGGTGCTGGGCGTGCCGCAGCCCGCCAGCGCCGTCACCGCCACCCAGATCCCCAAACCCGCTACGGCCGTGCGTTTCATGGTCCCGCTCCCGCAGCTTTCTCCCAATGGCCCGGCCCTGTCCAACGCCCGCCAGGCCGCTATCATGATACGGGATGCGGCGGCGCTTTGTCATCCAATTCCACAACACCGGCGAAGGCTCGCACTACGACCTGATGCTGGAGGCGGGCGAGGCCCTGGCCACCTGGCATCTGGAGCGGCTGCCGTCGGGTCTGGCCGCCGGCCAGGTCCTGCCGGCCCGGGCCCTGCCCGACCACCGCCGGGCGTATCTGAGCTACGAGGGCCCGGTCAGCGGCGGCCGCGGCAGCGTCCGCATCGCCGACCGCGGCCAGTGCCGCATCCTGATCCGGGGCCAGGACGAATGGAGCTTCGAGCTGGCCGGAGAAAAGGTCAGGGGGCGGTTCACCCTCCGCCGGCTGGCTGGCGAGTGCTGGGAGCTGACCGGGGGAAGCGATCCGCCGGAACGGCGTGAAGGGTCAGCCTGCCCCGGGTGATCTCCACCCGCCGGATGAGCACGCGGTGATTGCCCTGCGGCCAGACGACCTCGGGGCGGACGTGCCGCCCGCTCATCATCCCCAGCACGCCCCGGAGCAGCCCGGCCACGTGGCGGACCTTCAGCGGCCCGATCCGGCCGTCGCCCATCTTCTCGACCTCGGCCAGCTGCCCGGCCAGTGCCGCCCGGGCCTCGGCGACCTTCTCGTCCACCAGCTTCTGCGGCACCGGCATCACCCCCACGCGGACGCCCGCCAGCCGGGCCGTCAGGTCGCCCTGCTCATCGAAATCGAAGGCCACGTCCAGGCTGAAGATCTTGTTGTATCGGCTGACGTTGACCATCAGCGTCAGGACGCCGTCGCCCATGGCCACGGCCGGGCCTTGAAACCCCGCCCGTTCCAGCTTGGCGGTGGGGTGGACCGGCTCGACCTGGGAGACCGAGGCGATGGCGTCCAGGCAGCCCAGGTAGATGTTGGCATGCTCGGCGGTGATGGTCCAGGTGAACGGCTGGCCCTTGCCGGCCTTCTCGCCGAAGTCAAAGATTTGCGAGACGAACATGGCCCGGCCGTCCTTCTGCTGCTCCACGGTCTGATGCCTCGGGCGGTACTGGGAGGGGATCCTGCAGATCATGCCGTAGATGACCAGCGCCGCCAGCAGCAGGAGCACAAGGGTGACGCCCAGGGCCCGGCGAATGACGCGGCCTGCTCGCATGCCAAGGTGGTACCGAGGCGCGGCGGAGATGTCAAACCTTCCGGCGCTTGCGGGGCGGCCGCGCAGGCAGGCCCGGCGGGAACATGAAAACCGTTTCGCGTGGCCGGCCCCGCGGTGATAGACTGGTCTTTCTATGGCCGGCCGGGGCCGATGCCATGCACCGTGCCGCAGGCCTAGAATGTTCTTTGATGGCAGTGTCAACATGTCCGCACAGGAACTGAAACGCGTTCGCCTGCACCTGGCCGGGCAGGTCCAGGGGGTGGGCTTCCGCCCGTACGTGTATCGCCTGGCCCGCTCGCTGGGGCTGACGGGCTTCGTCATCAACGACGCCTCCGGGGCGACGATCGAGGTGCAGGGCAAGGCGGGCGAGCTGGAGAGCTTCTGCCGGCGGCTGCCGGCGGAGCTGCCTCCGCTGGCCCACCTCCGGCGATGCCGCCGCCGCCGGCTGGCCCCCGTCAGCGGCGAAGACGCCTTCGAAATCCGCCCCAGCGCCGGCGGAGAGCTCACCGACGCCCAGGTCACCGTCGACACCGCCACCTGCGGCGACTGCCTGCGCGAGCTTGCCGACCCGGCCGACCCGCGATACCACTATCCGTTCATCAACTGCACCAACTGCGGGCCGCGCTACAGCATCATCAAGCGGATCCCCTACGACCGCCCCAACACCACCATGGCGGACTTCGCCATGTGCGGCTTCTGCGGGTCGCAGTACGCCGCA
>Ga0111187_1149_pt1 | contig 15354 bp, 18 predicted proteins | sample DeeMarSWOR324_28_FD_80242 | JGI IMG/M metagenome (GOLD analysis project Ga0111187, IMG submission 80242) | Phycisphaerae bacterium SM23_33 | reverse complement strand
CCCTCCCGCCGCGCGATGCCCGGATCGTACCCCGGTTCGGTCCCGACGGCGTGCGCCTGGCGGCCTGCGGCGGGGCGGAGTGGCCGGAGGCGAATGAGCTCCGACAGGCCATTGCCGCCCTCCGCCGCGACCGGCTGTGCCCCGCCTGCGGGCAGCCGATCGGGGCCACCCTCGAGATTGACCTGCGGCGCGGCGCCCGGGCGCTGGAGTTGGCCTTTGCCGTCGCCGCCACGGCCCTGCGTGCGCAGTACGACCTCAGCGACGAGCAGTTGGCCGATCTGCTGGCCGTGTGCGGTGAGTCCGCCCCGCAGTGGTTTGAACAGATCGTTCGCTACTGTTACGGCCTGCCGACGGAGAGGCCCCCGCGGGCCGTGCCCGTGGAGCAGGCGAGGGACCGCAAAGGCGGGCTCCTGCGCCGGCTGCTGGGAAGGTGACCGATGCCTCGAAAGCTGAAGATAGAGCTGGATCTTGAGACCGCCCAGGCCTTGCGGACCGCCCTGCGCGGCGGCACGTCCCCCAGCCCCGAGCGGGCCGCGGCGGGAAAGACCGCCGTTGATGCCGCTGTGGTGACAGCGCTGCGCCCTGCGGCGGGCGAACCGGCCGCCGGCCGCCCGTCTTATCCGTTCCTCAACATGCTCCTGAGGACGGCGGGGGCGATGGTTCAGGCCTACGACAGGGCGACCCGGCCGGACGGCCAGTCCGCCGGCCGGCATGCAGCGGGGTCCGGCCAGAGCGTCGCCGGTGGAGCCGTGGGGGCAGATACGGCCGGGGCGGGGGCCGATGAGTCCGTCCCGGCTTGGCAAGCGGGAATGGACTTCGCCCGTGGTGCCCCAGGCGAAAGTGCCGAGGCCCCCGTTGACCTGGGCGCATCGTCGCCCGCACCAGACGCTGCGTCCGCCGCCGACCAACGCCGCGGCGGGCCCACCGTCATCAGTAACATCACCCATTACTACGCCGTTCCGGTTCAACGAAGCGCGGAAGCGCCGTCCGAATGGGCCGACGGCATGGCCTGCACGTAGCCGCCAGAGGGCTCCGATGCCTATTCCCACGTTCAACGGAACCGCTTTGCTTACCCAGGCCGGCCGGGATGCGCCCGGCGGGGTCAGCCCGCGCTACTACGCCGAAACCATGCCCCGGCTGGATGGTCAGTTCGTCCAGAACCACGGCAGGGGGGCCCGCCGGATCGCCCTTCGCGGCGTGCTCCGGGCGTCCGCAGACAGCCCGGCGCTGGCTCACCAGAACCTCAAGACCGCACTGCGGACGAAGCAGGCCCTGGTGGACGGCCAAACCGTCGCCACCTACGTCGGCACGGACGGGCACAGTTACGCCAACTGCATGTTGATTTCCTACGAGCCCGGCGGTGAGGTCCACGTCTGCCCCGCCGGGCCGCCATACACGGCGACCCTGTTCGTGACCGCAAGCGTCCTCCAGCTTACTCCCTGAGCGCCAGCCCATGGCATTCACCACCTCCGGCATTACCGACATCCGCGTCAGCGAGTACGACGGCGGCCTGTTCGTCCGCGCCAGGAATACGCATCCGGACAAGGTCGTGCAGTGCTACCTGGCCGGTGAGCTGGTCGACTATCAGCATGCGGTGGAGGAGGCGGTCGAGTTCCGCCTGGCCGGCGTGGGCGCGACGGATGGCATCCGACTGCTGGCGGTGGACGAGGGCGAAGGCGGCACCGATTACTTTCAGGAGGCCTTTGGGCACACGTATGGAAACCGGATCCGGCTGCGGACGCCGCAGAAGATCGTGCCCTACCTGCCCACGGACAAGTGGAAGCTGTATCGCGGCGACGCCGGCCAGGCCAGCGCCGATATCAGGATCTGGGAGCAGGATTTCTACCCCGGGGGGCGGCGCTGCGGCGGTTTTGGCTTTCACTTCGGCCACGGCGGCTTCGGCTGGGACGGCTACGACGGCAAGGGCTTCGGTTACAACTTCGGCTACGGCGAATTCGGCTTCGACTGTGAAATGCTGGAATGGGTCACCGAAACGCTTCCGCCCGGGACCTACCCCTACAAGGCCATGGTGGTCGATGCGGCCGGCAACGAGTCCGCCGCCGCGGGCGGGGCGATCGAGCTGGACACGTACGCCCGGCCCGCCCTGGGCCTGACGATACAGTCGTACAACCCTGCAACGGACGCGCTCCAAATGAGCTTCACGGCGAGTGAGGACCTCTGATGGCGGAAACAGACCTTACCCAATCGCAGGCCGACGCGCTGAGCGGCACCACCGACAGCGACACGGATCTGAGCTATCCGGCGATAGGCGAGTCCACTTACTACACCACGGTGTACCGCCTGGTTCACCGGCTGCTGACCATGGCCAAGGCCGCGGGGAACTCTCTGCGCGTGTACAAGGACGGCGACCTCAGCTTCGGCGTTCGTGCCGGCAGGTTCATGGACGGCGACACCGTCCGTGACTACCCCGGCGCCGCCGCCCAAAGCCTCACCAACAACCAGACCAACTACATCTACCTGACCGCCGAGGCCACGCTGACGGTCAATACCTCGGGCTTTCCCGACCCCTCCGCGACGCCGCACATCCCTCTGGCGACAATCGTAACCTCCTCTGGAAACTACAATTACACCAACATCGCTGACTGCCGTCCCCAGGCCCTGTTCGGGATCCTCGACGGGATCGGGCCCGCCGCCCGCCAGGACCTGATGCCGAACCTGAACATCACGGCCGGGGGAGAGTCGGCGGACAAGCGGACCATCACCTTGCAGGCCCGGGATGCCGGCAACAACGACCTCAGCCAGCGCGTGCTGGTGCGGGTGTGGATCGCCACCAGTGACTACGGGGCCCCCAGCGCCGCGGGCAACACCGTGGCCGTGGAAACCGGCACGCAGATTGAGCAGGTGGTCGCCAACGCCGATTACGCCATCGAATCGGACGCCGACGGCACCGTGGAAATCGGCATCACCATCAGCGGCGCGGCCTCGCGGTACATCATGGCTGAGATGGACGGCCGGGTGTATTCCAGCGGCGAGGTCACCTGGGCCGCGTAGCCGGCAACCAGAGCCATGACCTTCTCCCTGTCCATTCGCGCTGATCGCATCGACCCGGCGTACTTGACGGACGGCCGGCCCCCGGCCGTTGTGGCCGAACTGACGCGCGCCGAGAAAGCCCCAGGCCGCGAACACCGCCATTTCGTCCTCAGCGGGCTGGCCCAGCCGGTCCGGGTGCAGCTCAACGGCGCCGATCCCACCCATGATGAGGGCCGCCTCCGAGCTGGCACCGAATACCTCCTGGGCCCGCTGGAGGCTGTATTCCAAATCTGACTGATCCATGGCGATTCTGCACTACATAGACAATGAGGTGCCGGACTTCGCGGAATGGGATTCCGTGTGGGAAGAGGGCAGCTCCACGATTGCCCGGTCCGGCGGGGCGTCCTTCCCCGAACGCGGCAGCTACGGTCTGCTGGTCGATGTCGTTTCGGCCGCGAAGGTTTACGTCCAGAAGAACCTGGCCTCCGCCCAGGTCGCCCTGGCCGTGGGCCTGTGGTTTCGCCTGCCTTCGGAGCCCACCTGGTCCAGCGGCAACGCGCTCTACCTGCTGGACTGCCGGGGAACGGACAAGAGCATGGCGGTTCGGCTCCAGGCCAGCGGCAGCAGCTTCAGATTGCAGATCCTCACCTATCAGGGCGCCAATGAGGCCGCATACACCGACACCCTCCCGCTGGCCTACAACCGGTGGTACTACGTCGCCGCGGTCGGCGAGTGGGACGGCAGCGGGGCCCAGGCCGGCCTCTACCTCGACGGGGTGCTGCGGGGCACGGCCAGCAAGGCCGGCGAGGCCACCAGCAACAGGCCGACTTACATCAGGCTGGGCAACACCTGGGCCAACGCCGGCGTGTCCATGACCTTCCACGCCGATGAGGTCAAGGTCGCCACGTCCTATCCCGAGCCCTACGTGCCCACGCCGCCTGATGAGTACCCCTGCGCCGAACGGACCTGCGTGCTGTTCCGGCAGGTGAGTTCGATCAGCGAGCAGTTCGCCGACTACTGCGTCAGCCAGCTCGGGATCCCCCGAGCCAACCTGATCCCGTTGGCTGCCGCCGCGGCCGATGAATCGCTGGCCGACTACGCCACGTTCCAAACCCAGGTCGAGGATGGCATCGACGATTATTTTGCCCTGAATCCCACTGTCGCGGACAACTGCTCCTGCTTCCTGGTCGGCTTCGGCGTGCCGGGCTACTTCGTTTCCGGCGGGGTGCGGCACTCGGCCACCGCGCGGCTGATGAATTACGGCACGGCCTTTTCATCCCAGACGGCGAACCCGCTGTACGCCCCTTCGACTGTCAGCCGGCTGACCCAGACGGCCCTGGGCGGCAAGTACCTCGCCTGCCGCATTGACCTGGACACCGTGGCCGACGCCAAGACGCTGATCGACCGGGCCCTCACCGTTGCCGCCCTGGCCGAGTTGCCCGACACGGATACGCTGTACTGCGATGAGGCCGATTACCTCGCGTCGCTTGGCGGCCAGCACCTGCGGATCCTCACGGCGGCCCTGGGAACCTACGCCAATGATGCCTTCATTTGGGGCAATACAGGCACTCCGAGCTTCGGCACGGCCGGCAGCCGGGCCGTCTTCGTGGATGATTCCACCGAGTCGGGCTATGCCCTCCGCACCGCTGACCCGCTGTACACGGTGAGGTCGGCCTTGCTGACGACCGGCTACGCCGCCGGCCTGGGTGAGTGCGTGGCCGTGGACGGCTTCGACGCCAAGAGCTTCTTCGAGATGCTGCGGGTCGGCGGCACGCTGGCCGAGGCCTTCGCCGTGGCCGTCGAGCACCTGGACTATGTGGCCGTGGCGGTGGGCAACCCGCTGATGACGGTGGCCTTCCAGGATGACGGCTACAATCTCTACCGCGGCGCCGGGGGCATCGAGAACGTGGACTTTGACTCACCTGTCGCCTATCTCCGCAAGGACAACTTGAACCCGACGCTGACTGCTTTGGGCCATGCCGCCTCGACCCGCTACACCTACGTCCTCCGGCCGGTCCGGGGGGCGAGCGAACTGGTCACGCCCGATCTGTCGTGCAACATCGAATTTGAGGCGGACGGGGCCGGCGACTGGCTGGGCGACCGCCCGGCGATGCCCCACGGCCTGGCGGCCGCGGTCAAGGACGCGGGGAAGATCGAAGTGCGCTGGGGGTACACCACGCCCTACGGCGAAAGCCCCCCGGCGGACTTCGGCATCTACTACGCTCATTCGCCGGACATTACACCCGGCTCGCCGCAGGCCACAGAGACCTACACCGGCGACACCCTCTATGCCAAGACGCTCAGCCTGACCGGCGGGCAGACGTATTACCTGGCCGTGACCGCCCGCTCCAGCAGCGGCGTGGAATCCCATTTGTCCGAGATCGTCGGCCCTTGCGTCGCCGACGCCTCCGCCCCGGCGGCTCCCCAGCTTTACGCCAGCGCGAGTTTCTGATGGCAGCCTATATCGCCTACAAGTCGGCCGACCGCGGGGCGAGGTTCCGCCCGCCCCGGATGCAGGTTGAGATTCGTCGCTGCCTGACCTGTGGCGGCGGCCGGCCGGGGTTCTCCGCCCCTGTCGATGACTGGCGTGTCTCGCCCGAGTCCATGCACTGGGGCTGCAACGGCAGGCTGTCGACCGCTTCGCTGAAGTATGAGCTGGGCCGGAACACCGAGGCCGCCGAGCACGTGCCGGCCGAGAACGCGGCGGACGGACTTCACACGGGGGACGAGGTGGTTCTGTTCACCAGCGGGCAGGGCGACGGGCCGTTCGAAGCCGATCGCCAGGAATGGTTCCGGGGCATTGTCGGCCAGCAGCATCTGCTCATACAGAGCCACAGGGACTTCGAGGGGTTCGAGGTCGTCGCCTACGGCCCGGAGCTCCGCCTGCGGGGGAAGGCGATCTGCGGGCAGTGGAACAAGACGGGGGCCCGGGACGACGAGGAGATGGCCGGCGGCGCGTCGCAGGCCACTGCCAGGCGCAGCTACGTTTGCCAGAGCGGGCTGCCGGCGGTGTTCAATCCGGGCGGCAGGGCGAATGCCTCGAACCACGACTTCCGCCTGGCCACGCTGTACGACACGGGCGCCGGCGGCTCGGATGAGAGCCGGTGCAAGGTGTTTGAGGCCGTCGGGCGAAAGGTGCTGGATTCGTCGGGCTCGCCCCTGGTGGAGGCGGTCCACTGGACGGCCTACACGGCGGTGCGGTCGCTGGTGGAATGGGTGGATGACTGCGAGGTCATCTCTCCCGGCACAGACTGGGAAGGCATCGAGAGCCTGCTGGGCGAGGCCGTCATGGGCGAGATCAGCGTGCAGGGGATGGACCTGCTGGAGGCCCTCAGGGCGGTCCTGCTGCCGTTGGGGTTCGGTTTTGCCCTGGAGCCGTGGGCCGAGCGCAGCAAGACCGGCGCGGAAACGTCCCCGAAGCGCCGGCACAGGCTGCACGTCTTTTCACTCCGCAGGCGGAGAGGCGTCGTAGCAAAGCTGCCGATGGCCCGGGCGGATCGCCCCGGCGTGTCCGTCGCCTCCGCCGCCGGGCAGGCGGTGCTGGTCCAGCGGGTGGATTACGTCCGCGACCTGCACCACGTCGCCAACGAGGTCGTGGTGGTGGGGGACCGCCGCCGGCGGCAGGTGATTCTCCAGTTCAATTACCACACCATGGGCGATTACCAGCGCGACCTGGTGCCGCTGTGGGATGCCACCCAGCACTCGCTGGCCAACTGGGCCGTCGACGACGTGGTGGACCCCACGCTGTGGCAGACGACGGGCGACTACACCGCCGACGTCTTCGACCAGCGCTACAACAAGCGCGGGGCGGAGAATCAGCTGTACAAGCACGTCTTCCGCAGCTTCGTCTGGAACGAGGACGGGGCGTTCCATGCGCTGGGGTACGCGGCCCCGGACCTGAAAGACTTCGGCGTCGGGGACGGGGTGAATTTTGTCCGCCGGGTGCGCCCGCTGGGGCCGACGCTGCTCCGCGACGAGCCCGCCGGCGAGGTCCTGAACTTTCCGGTCAGGATCCAGATCGGCATCGACAACGAGGACCTGGAATATGCCTGGCTGGACCTGCCGGAGGCGGCCGTCCTGCCGGACCGCGCCGGATTCACCATCACCCGGAACGTCCTGGCCGGCGGCAAGGACAATGAAACCTGGCGGCCTTACCACGGCTGCCTGGCCAAGGCCGCCGACGGCAAGACCCTGCATGAGAAGTATGGCCATCACACCTACCTGACGCTGCTGCACAACACGCTCCGGCAGGAGGGCGTGAGAATCCGGATTCGGATGATCGGCTCGGTCGAATGCGACGACGCGGTGACGTGCACGGCCGCCCGGCGAATAGAGACGCCCTGGCCCTTCTCGGCGAGAAAGGTCGTGTACGCTCCGAACCGTTTCAAGTGGCGCGAGGTTCCCGCCGGCACGGACCTGGGCCTGGGCCAGGACCGCCACGACGCCGTGGACGACTCGGCCGAAGCCATGACGTACGCGGAAACCATTCGCCGCGCCTCCGAGCAGGGACTGGGCCACGGATCCGTGGTGCTTCGCGGCCTGCACAAGTGCTCCCGGCCGGGGATGGCCGTGCCCGCCACCACCGGACGCGTGGTCGACTTCAGCGTGGACGGCGGCCGGCGGGAGCAATACCCCATCATCGTCGGAATCGCCTACCACTTCGCCGAAGGCGTAAGCAAGACGGAACTGATGCTGGACACCCTGCCGAGATGACGCCCCGGGGCGTCAGCGGCCCGGCCGGGCAGATCGGTCCGGGACCGACGGCCGCAGGCGAGGCCCTGGGCCGCCCGCCACGACCATGAATCACATCATACGACAACTGGTGGCGCTTCGCCGGGAACAGGCCGCCGCCGACGCCACGACCCGGTGGGCGCCTTATACCGAGCAGCCCGTCTCGGGGGCGAACGTCCTCCGCTTTGGCGTGGCCAGGATTGTCTCCAACGATGGCGACGGCCAGTACAAGATCACCGAGCAGTGGTGGAATCCGAACGCCAGCCCGCCGGCCTGGGAGGACGCCAAGAAGCCCGTCGGCTACGTGGAGGCCGCCGCCAGGGACTACGGCAACTGCACTTTGGGCGTCGACGGGCTCCGCGTGTTGTTCTGGGAACAGCGGGCCAAGGGCGGCAGCCTGGAACTGCTCATTGACGCGGCCGGCCGCGGGCTGTGCTGGGGCAAGGCCACGGCCGACTGGACCGGCGGCAATGCCGTGACGCTGGATCCGTGCCAGGCCGACGGCACGGACATCGCCAACGCCGGGAACGTGACGGCCTACATCATATCCCCGACCGGCGGCACGCCCGACGGCGACGGCCTGGAGCCCGACATTTCCCAGAACGACGTGTTGGCCTACCTGCCCTACGGCGGCGACAAGGGCGTCCTGGTCAACGTGCGCTGGAAGATCACCGGCGCCGACGTCCTCGGCATCCAGCTGGTCGCCGACAAGCAATACCACATCACCGGGAACAGCACGGTAACGGTTCACGACGCCAACTGGCGCGGCCGGACGATCTGGTACAGCATGCAGCGGACCAACGCCGAGAGCGAAGCGGCCGCGGACTCGCTCCAGCAATGGGATAATCATACTTCGTCCGTCGGCGTGTTCATGACCGGGGCCGATCCCTGGGGCGACAACGAGATCGTCATAGACACCTACACCGACCCGGTCGGCGGGGAGACTGTCACCTTCTATATCGACGACCTGGCCGCCGGCGGCGGAAAACTCAGGCTGAGGACGGAAAACTTCGACCCGCCGCTGGACGGAATGAACCTGCGTGTCACGGCCATCGGCTTCAAGATGTACGACCGCAACAACAACCAAGAGATCACGTAGGCGGCCGCTGTGCCCCCGGCGGGCAAAGGGGGCCCGCCATCCGCCGGCAGCCCCGGCGCGCCGGGGCCGCGTTCGCATCGGGAAAGGGCAGTTTCCCGCTTTCGCCGACTCGTCCGCCTGCCCGCGGCGCCCCTTTTCGCGAAAGGAATTCCAATGTCCGAGCAGACCGTCAGCGAACAACAGATTCCTTTTGAGGCCCAGCGCCTGGAGGAATTGCAGGCCGAGAACGAGAGGCTGCGACAGCAGCTGGAAGCGCTTCAGGCCGCCGACCAGGATCGGCACCAGCGCGAGCAGCGCCTCCAGGAGCAGGAGAAGGCAAACCACCGCCTGCGGCAGGAGTTGGCTGACAAGGCCTTGAAAGAGGCGGTCCGAACCGCGGCGGAGGACGTCGGCATCGAGCCCGACCTGGCCATGCTCCAGGCGCACCGGTTCCAGTGCAGCGTGGGCGAAGACGGCCTGGTGCGCATCGAGCCCAACCCCACCGAGACCTTCCTGAAGCTGTCCAAGACCGATCCGGTCTTTCGCCGCAACAACAAGGCCGTGGCCGAGGGCCGCAAGCACCGGGCCGCCATTGACGGCGCGGCCGCCGTGGACGCGGCCGACGCGGTGGATCTGATCGGCTTCCTGGATCGCAACCCCACGCGGCGTTACGAATTCATCCAGAAGCACGGGAAGGGAAAGTTCTTCGAGCTGCTGAGAACGGCCAAGCGGAAGGGGTACAGACGCTCGGCTCCGTGACCCCGGCGGCTCGTCGTGTTGACGCAAACGGGGAAAGCCCAATGACAGATCATCTCCGCATCCCCAAGCGGGCCTGCGGCCCGAAGGGGCCTTCGGTCCTGCCCCAGTGTCTGGAAAGGTTTCAGGCGCTGCAGCAGGACGTGACGGAAATCAAGGCGGACGTGAAGCATCTGCGGAGAACGTTGACCGACGATCCGAACGAGTCCATCGCGGCCGTCGTCAACCGGCACAAGGGCTATTGGAAGCTCTTCGCCATTCTGGGCACGCTCCTGGCGCTGGCCGGCACCATCGCCGGGACGATCTACGCCGCCATCAGATAGTGAAAGGAGAAGCCATGAAACGAGCGCTCTGTGTTCTGGCTGTTCTGATCGTGCTGCTGGCCGGCTGCTCTGGCGTCATTATGAACGCCGAGTACAGCCAACTGCTGGACAAGACGGCGGCGCTGTCGGCCGAAACCGCCCGTCGGGCCGAGGCCGGCAACTTGACTTCCCCCGAAATGGTCGACGCCTTGAAGGCCCAGGCCGACGTCTGGCAGAAGTTCAAGGACGCCCGCGACGGGAAGGCCAGCGATTGAGCTTCCAGCCACAGCCCTTCCGGCGCGGACGGGAGAAAAGCCATGACCCTCGATGAACTGCTGGAAAAGGTGCCGGAGAAGTGGCGCCCGGTCGCCGCCGAATATGGCCCAGCCCTCCTGGCAATGACCGCCGAGGAGCTGTGGGCCTGGATTCACCTGCTCCTGAATGGGAAAGAGGACCAGGCGTACCAGGCCCTCCTGGCCAAGCTGGACAACCCCGACCTGCTGGCCGAATGGACCAGGCTGAACGACTGCTGGCAGGCGGCGAATCAGGCCAACGCCGAACGGGTGGCGCTGCAGAAGAAGGCTCTATTCGCCCTCCTCCAGGTGCTGCTGACGGTCGCCTTGGCGACGGTGGGCCTTTAGTTCCATCGCCGTCTGGAAACTACTGGTAAGGAGTTGGCTCGTGGACAAGAAGCAACTCATCCGTTGGCTGATCCCCATCATCGCCCGCGGCCTGGCGTGGTTCTTCGCCATGAAGCTCGGCCTGGAGGCCACGCAGGCCCAGAATCAAGCCACTGCCGCCGCAGAGGCCCTGGGCGCGCTGGCCCTGGTTGGCATCAGCATCTACACCAGCGTCAAAGGTCGCAGGAAGCTGCTGGCCCAACAGCCGGCTGAATAGGGCGGCCCCTCCATTCCCTCTTACCAACTTCCCCCGGCCCCAGCGGGGTCGGGGGCAATATTTTGCGCCGAGAGCGAATGTGTGAGTCCGAAAAGGCACCACGTAAGAGCAGACCGGAAGGAACCGGGTCACAACGGGCCAGGTTGCTGATGTCGCCCGCCCATAGACCCCTGCGCCATTGAGGGAGCTGGGACTCGAACCCAGGACCTACGGCTTAAAAGGCCGTTGCTCTACCAACTGAGCTACTCCCCCGCGATTTTGCCGTGACCGCCGACCCCCCCCGTTCGCCCACTGCCGGCTGGCGTTGCCGATAATGGCATTTTATCCGGCAACGTCGCGGCCGGACAAGGCGCTGGCCGGCTGTTGTGCTACGCCTCCATCACTTCCTTGTTCTTCTCCTCCAGCAGCTGGTCGATCTTCTTGGCGCACGCATCGGTGAGGCTCTGGATCTCTTCCTTGCACTTCCTCGCGTCGTCTTCGGTCAGAGCGCCCTCCTTTTCTTCCTTATCGACGTCTTTGTTGGCGTCGCGGCGGATGTTTCGGATGGTAACCCGGGCCTCCTCCGCCATCTTCTTCAATTGTGCGGCCAAGCGTGTCCGGCGTTCCACCGACAGCGACGGGATGGGCAGGCGAATGATTCTACCGTCGGTGATGGGCGTGATGCCCAGGTCGGAGGCCTGAATGGCCCGCTCGATGTCCTTTGCGCTGCCCGGGTCGAAGGGCTTGATGACAATCATGTCCGGTTCGGGGACGGCGATGGAGGCCAGTTGCCTCAGCTCCGTGGGCGAGCCGTAGTAGTCGACCCGTATGTGCTCGACCAGCCCGGCCGACGCCCGCCCGGTGCGGATGCCGCGAAGCTCCTTGTGAAAGAAGTCGACGGCCTTTTCCATCTTTTCTTCGCATTCTAGGAGAATGTCGTCCATCGGCATGGCCGAGTCCTCCGCTTAGCTGACTGAGATGATGGTGCCGACGGGCTCGCCCCGCACGGCTGCGGCCACGTTGCCGCTCTTGGCCAAGCGGAAGACGATCACGGGGATGTGCGACTCCATGCACAGAGACACGGCCGCCAGGTCCATGACGCCCAGCTGTCGGGCCAGCACCTCCCCGTAGGTCAGGCGCTCGAATTTCTTGGCCTTCGGGTTGGTGACCGGATCGGCCTCGAACACGCCGTCAACCTTGGTGGCCTTGAGCAGGGCATCGGCGCCCAGTTCGCTGGCTCGCAAGGCCGCGCAGGTGTCGGTCGTAAAGAACGGGCTGCCGGTCCCGCCGGCAAGAATCACGAGCCGGCCGGCCTCCAGGTGTCGGATGGCCCGGCGCCGGTCGTACTGCTCACAGAAGCCGGCCGTGGTCACGGCCGAAAGCACGCGGGCCGGCGCGGCGGCGTGCTCCAGCGCCTCCTGCAGGGCCAGGGCGTTCATGACCGTGGCCAGCATGCCGATGGCGTCGGCGGTCGCGCGCGGCATGAACGGCGTCTGCGAAAGCGTCTTGCCGCGTAGGAAGTTGCCGCCCCCGACCACCAGCCCCACCTGCACCTGCATTTCGCGCAGCGGCGCCAGCTCGGCAGCGACGGCCTGAAGCGCATTGGCATCGATCCCGAACTCCCCCGGTGCGCAGAACGCCTCGCCGGAGATCTTCAGCAGCACGCGGCGGTAGGGCGCGGCCGGGCACACGGGCTTTCTCCGTTACTGCCCGATGGCAAATCGGGCGAAGGTCTTCACCTTAGCCTGGCCGAGTATCTCCTTGACCTTCTTCTTTTCGTCCTTGACGAACGCCTGCTCCAGCAGTGCCTGGGTCGTCAGGAACTTTCTCACCTTGCCCTGGACGATCTTTTCGACGACTTGCGGCGGCTTGCCGGCCTCCGCCGCCTGTTCCGCGGCGATGCGTCTTTCGCGCTCCACGACCTCGGCAGGGATCTCATCCAGGGTGATGGCCATGGGGTCGGCGAAGGCGATGTGCATGCAGAGCTCGTTCAGCGTCTCCGGGGCGATCTCGCCCTCCAGGCCCACCACGACACCGACTTTGCGGTTGTGGTGGAGGTAGTGGCCGACGGTCGGGGCCGAGATCTTCACGCCCCGGCTGTAGCGCATGTTTTCGCCGATCTTGTTGAAGCAGGCCTGCACCACCTGGCTTATCTCTTTGGTGGCTTCGACCGGCCCCTCAGGGGCGGCGGCCGCCAAGGAGGCTACCACCTCGACCATCTTCTGGAATTCCTCGTTCCGGGCGCAGAAGTCCGTTTCGCAGACCACCTCGACCATGGCCGCGCCGCCGTCGCTCCGGCACACGGCCACAAGTCCTTCCTTGGCCTCGCGGCCGGCCTTTTTCTCGGCCGCCGCCAAGCCCCTCTTGCGCAGCAGCTCCACGGCCGCATCCATGTCGCCCTCCGTCTCGACGAGCGCCTTCTTGCATTCCATCATGCCCTGCCCGGTTCGCTCCCGCAGGGCCTTTACCTTCGCCGCAGTTATCTCAGCCATGGTTCCTCTCGCTGCTATTCGGCCGCCTGAGAGGGCGGCCGGGCTTGATGTCGGCGGATTATGCCTGAGAAGACGGCTTTTCCCTTTCCGGGGAGTCGCCGCCTGAATCACTGTCAACGGGGGCTTCGGCCTGTGGTTCATGGCCAGCCGACGGACCCTCCGGCGGCGGGGCGTCCGGCGCCGCGGGGGCGGCCGGCGGGGCGGGGGCTTCCCCCAAGCCGCGGCCTTCCGTGCCCGGCGTCCTTGCGTCGGTTCCGTCAGCCCTGGCCATTACGGTCCGACGCGTGCGCCGGCGCGCCGGCACCTCGGCCGCCTCTTCGGCCTTGTCCGTCCGCCGGGTCTTGCCCAGGGCGACGGCCTGGCAGACCTCCTGGATGATCAACTGGATGGCCCGCATGGCGTCGTCGTTCCCGGGGACGGGGATGTCCACCAGGTCCGGATCGCTGTCGGTGTCAATCAGCGCCACCGTGGGGATGCCCAGCTTGCGGGCCTCCCGCAAGGCGATGACCTCGCGATGAGCATCCACGGCGAACAGCGCACCCGGCAGCCGTTCCATGTGCCGGATGCCTTCCAGGTTTCGCTTGATCTTCCGCATCTCTCGCCGCAGACGCGATTCTTCTTTCTTCGACTGCTGCGCCAGCAGGCCGTCCGCTTCCAGCTGTTCCAGCTTCTCCAGCCTCGCCAGTCGGGAACGGATCGTTTTGAAGTTTGTGAGTGTCCCGCCCAGCCAGCGGTCGGTCACCCAGTGCATCTCGACGCCTCGGGCCTGCTCTTCGATCGCGCGCCGGGCCTGACGCTTCGTGCCCACGAACAGGACGTCCTTGCCCGCGCCGGCCAGCTTCGTGAAGAACTTCTTTGCCGCCAGCAGGCCCTTGAGGGTCTCTTTTGGATCGATGATGTGGATGGAATTTCGCTTCGTGAGGATATATGGCTGCATCTTCGGGTTCCACCGACTCGCGCGGTGGCCGAAGTGAATCCCCGCATCGATCAGTTCGCGTATTACGCTCGCCGCCAATACACACCTCCACTAGGGTCCGGATTCAGGCATCCGGACGGGCAAATGTCTTTTGGCCAAAGGGACCTGGGATTTCCGAGTTACCGTCGCCGCCGAGCAGGCACACACCATCCCAGCCGCCATTCAAGTCGCGGTAACATAAGTTGCGCCGTTTGCAACGTCAAGCTATTTTATGCGGCTTTTTGGCGGCGGCGCGTGCTCTTTTCCCCGGCCGGCCGGGACGAGGAAAAAGGCATCCTCGCCGGTCCCGACGGCGGGTGCGGCCCTCGCCCACGCGCCGCCCGCGCGGCCTACCGAATGGCGGGCGCCGCCGCGGGCGCACCCGACGCAGCGGCCGGTCGATCCGCTTGGGCCCTCACGTGGGGGGCGCCGCATCCTTTTCGGGCCGGAGGTGCCTTTGGCCGGGCGGCCGCACGGGGAAGTTGCCGACACTGCCACTTAAGCAGGATTCCGCCCGCGGCGGCGGGCCTGTTAGACGCATCTGACAGTCCGACCCGCGGCGCCTTCTCCGATAATTTCTTTTTCGAAAAGGGATTAGCTGTCCTGGCACCCTTGTTGCAGGCATTGCCCTGGAGAAGTCGCATTGCAGCTATCCTGCGGTGTGCAAAGTGGTGGCCTGGAAGTCATATGGAGGCTGGACCGGCCCGTTCGGCTTGGCCGTCAGCGGCGAGGCCATCGACTACGTTGATGCTTTGAGCCAGATCGTCGGGCCGCGATGGCTGGAAACCTACCGCGTCCAGTCGGACGGTGAGGTCCTCGAGCTCGTCCGCGAGGGCGTGCCCGACGCCATCGTCCTTGACGAAGACGCCATAGCCGTGGACACGCTCAAGCTGTTGCGGGCGATCCGCCAGCTCAACCAGGCCCTGCTGGTGGTGTTGCTCACGGCCCGGTCCGACCGGCGATGGCTGGAGGAGGCCCTGCGGCTGGCCGCCTTCAGCGTCGTGGCCAAGCCGCTGCGGCTGGAAGAGCTGCTGGTGCAGATTCACCGCATGATGGTTCGTCTGGATGCCGTCCTTCGGCACCCAGGCTTCTGAACGCCAAGGGCGGCACCGTTTCCAGTGAACCGCCCGCATTGACAGATACAGATAAGGAGCAGCCATATGGCCAAGGCCA
>Ga0111187_1027_pt1 | contig 15537 bp, 10 predicted proteins | sample DeeMarSWOR324_28_FD_80242 | JGI IMG/M metagenome (GOLD analysis project Ga0111187, IMG submission 80242) | Phycisphaerae bacterium SM23_33 | reverse complement strand
CGGCGCGGTGGACGGCCTCACCCCGGTGGAGTTCCACCAGGGGCCCGGCGAGGGGCTCATCGGCTCCAACTTCGAGAGGAAATATGCCGCCGCCGGCAGAACCTTGCTCGCAACCGCTGCTATTCGCCGCCGTTAATCCGCCTGCCCCGGCCTCGGCCCGCCTCGGCCTGGGGGCACCCCAACTCCTGAATCGCCACGGCCACGCCCTTCTTGCCGATCAGCACCAACGTGTCGCCCGCGGCCAGGGCGAGGTCCGGGCCTGGATTATAGACCGCCTGCCCGTCCGGCCGCCGGACCGCTACCACCATCGCCCCGACGCGGGCCGGAAGCGCCAATTCGCGCAGCGTCCGCCCCGCCATCGCCGAATCATCGCTCAGCGTCAATTGGTCCATCTCCAACTCCAGCCCCTTGTGAGCCATCTCTACGAAGTCCACCATCGCCGGGCGCAGCACCACATCGGCAATGCGATTGGCCCCGATGGAGAGGGGGCAGACGACCCGGCTGGCCCCGGCCTTGAGCAGCTTGTCCTGCGTCGCCGCCTCCTGGGCCCGGGCGATGATGCGAAGAGCCGGGCTGAGGCCCCGCGCCGACAGCGTGAGGAAGACATTGGCCGCGTCGTCCGGCAGCGTCGCTATCAGCACCTGAGCCCGCTCCACGCCGGCGGCGGAGAGGACCGCCTCCTCCTGGGCATCACCGAGCACGTACAGCATCCCGTCGCCCTCGGCCTGTCGGGTGCGGTCGGGATTGACCTCGACGACGACCACGTCCCGCGCGGCCTCATGCAACTCGCACGCAGCCTTCTGCCCCATCCGCCCATACCCGCAGACGATCACGTGTCCCGTAAGCGCCGCTATTTTGCGTTCCAACTGTCGCCTCCCTAGAATCCGCCGCACCCTGCCCTCAACGACTGCGGCCACGATAAGCGACATTGCCACCCCGCCGCTGCCCAGCCCGCCGGCAATCACGAAAATGGTCCACAGCTTGCCCGGATCGCTCAATTCGTCCTTCTTCACGACGTGGTAACCGACCGTGGCAACGGTGATCACCGTCATGTAGAAGGCCTCCAGCCAGGTGTACCCGCCCTCAATGAGGTAATAGCCAGCGCTGGCTACGCCCAAAAAGACCACAAACACACCCACCGCCACGATTACCCGTCGCCGTTGGAAATCCTCGCGAACTCCCAGCCCCATTGCTTCCGGATTCGATCTGATCGCCCGCCAAATCATGTTCCGGGAATTATAACGCCCTGCCCGACGGCCCCGAAAGACCAAGGGCCGGCTCGCCCCTGGTTTTGCTTCAGCCCTGACCTTCACCGCACCCGAGGTCCGGGAAAAGTAACCCCTCAATCTTTGCCCGGCGGGGACGGTTGCGCTATTACTTCCGGAGTAATGGGAATCGTAGTAACAATGGGGGCGAAAGCTCGTTGAAAACCGTCCGATGCTCATAGGTAAGACGTTTTCGTGCAAAGGTTTGCGTGCAGGAACCGGCTTCTGGGGGGTGTGGATAAGCTGTTGGGGGCGTGGATGGTGGCCGTTGAGGACCGAGGGGAATGGGCCCTTTGAGGCGGAGCCATTGCCGGGTGATCGAGGAGGGTGTTTGGAACGGACCATCCGAGGCAAGCGAAACCAACAGGTTGTGCAGGATGGTGCCGACAGAGCTAGCGGCGGCTGTCGCGCAGTCGGTGCGTGAGTTGTTCCAGGGTGACGTGAAAGGAGGTGTCGTGGCGGCGGAGGTTCTCGACGGTGCGGTTTGCGTGGAGGACGGTTGTGTGGTCGCGGCCACCGAAGTAGCCGCCGATTTCCTCCAGGCTGTGGCGCGTGAGGTTGCGGGCAAGGTACATGCAGACCTGCCGGGGCAGGCTGATGGACTTGGTCCGCTTGCGGCTCTGGAGGTCTGCCAGGCGGACGCCGAAGCGGTTCATGACCGCGTCGATGATCTGCTCGATGGTGACCTCGCGCTGGCGGGCGGGGAGGTCCATGCCCAGGGCCTCCTGGGCGAGCGCCAGGTCGATCTTCCGATCCAGAACCCGGGCCAGCATGGCGATCTTGGTAATCGCCCCCTCCAGTTCGCGGGCGTTGGAATCAATGGTGCCGCCGATGAGGCACACGACGTCCTCGGGCATGTCCACGCCGCCGGCGCCCGCCTTCTTGCGGACAATGGCCACCCGTGTCTCGTAGCCGGGCCGGTCGATGCCTGCCACAAGGCCCCAGTTGAAGCGGCTCACCAGACGCTCCTCCAGGTGAGGAATTTCCGCCGGCGGGCGGTCACAGCTGAGGATGATCTGCTTCTGCGCCTGATACAGGGTGTTGAACGTGTGGAAGAACTCCTCCTGGGTCTGCTCGTGGTTGGAGAGGAACTGGACGTCATCGATGACGAGCACGTCGGCGTGCCGGTAGCGGAAGCGGAAGTCGTGCAGGCGGCCGAGTTCGATGGCCTCGATGAGGTGGTTGATGAAGGTCTCGCACGAAAGGTAGACGATCTGGGCGTTGCGATTGGCCATGATGCTGCGGCAGGTGGCCTGGAGCAGGTGGGTCTTGCCCAGCCCGGCGGCGCCGTGGATGAAGAGTGGATTGTACGTTTTTCCCGGCGACTCCGTCACCGCGGCGCAGGCGGCGTGGGCCAGGCGGTTGCAGGGGCCGGTGACGAAGTTCTCGAAGGTATAGTCCTCGTTGAGGGTCAGGTCAGGCTCAAGTTGCGACGCCGCCAGGGGGGCCGCGGAGTTAGCCAGGAAGCAGACGCTCACCAGCCGGCCGGTGGCGGCCTGGGCGGCCTCCGTGAACAGTCGCGTCGCGTGCTGCTGGCAGTACGCCTGCTCGCGGATGCCGGGCGCCTGGATCTCCAGCAGACCGTGTTGCAGCGCGACCGGTTCCAGCTGCGCGAACCAAGGCCGGATCACCTGTTCGCCGTGGGCGATGACCTGCTGGATGATCTGCTGCCAGAGTTGCGGCTCCACGCTGGCCAACGCGACCTCCCCTCTATCCGTTCGCGACACCCGGTCGCGATAAGCAAGAAATACCAACGCGAAAGCAGTGTAGAGAACAGCGGAACTCGTCCGCGAAGTGCCCGCGGAAAAACCGCCGAACAGAGTCACCCTCCGTGGTAACGCGCGGCTGAAGATAACCATTGCCAGGGCGAGGGTCAAAGGGAAAAATGAAAATCCGCGCAAGCCGCTGGGCCCCAACGCCTTGGGGCCGGCGCCCTGAGGCATCCTGTGGGGGCGGCAGCCGGCCGCGGCCGCTCAAGCTGGCGCCTCGGGGAGGAACTGCGTCTGGTACAGCTGGTGATACAGGCCGCAGCGGCTGAGCAGCTCCTTGTGCGTTCCGACGTCCACGATCCGGCCGGCGTCCATCACGGCGATCCGCTGGGCCGTCATCACGGTGGAGAAGCGATGCGCGATCAGGAGCGTCGTCCGGCCGCGGATAAACTCCTTGATCGCCTGCTGGATCCGCAACTCGGAGTGGGGGTCCACCTGGCTCATGGCCTCATCGAAGATGAGGATAGCCGGGTCGCGCAGGATGGCCCGGGCAATGGCGATGCGTTGTCGCTGCCCGCCGGAGAGGGTCGCCCCGTGCTCGCCGAGCATTGTGTCGTAGCCATCGGGCAGGTCGCGGACGAACTCATCGACAAAGGCCTTCCGGGCCGCCGCCTGCACCTGTTCGTCCCGCGCCCGGCGCAGCCCGTAGGCGACGTTGTCGGCGATGCTGGCGTGAAACAGCACCGCGTCCTGGGTGACCAGGCCGATCTGCCGCCGCAGGGAGCGGAGCGAGTATCTTGAGATGTCCCGCCCGTCGACGAGGACCTTTCCCTCCGTGGGGTCCAGCAGCCGCGGCAGCAGCGAAGCCAAGGTGGTCTTGCCGGAGCCGTTGGGCCCGACGATGGCCAGGGTCTCCCCGGCCGGAATGGTCAGGTTGATGTCCTTGAGGGCGTCATCGGAGGCGTTGGGGTAACGGAAGCGTACGTGGACCAGCTGGATGCTCTGGCTGTGGCGGGGCAGCATCGGGGCGTTGGGCATTCGCTTTTCCTGCTCCTGATCCTGGAGTTGGAACACGCGGCCGGCGGCCGCGTCCGCCCGCTGGAAGCGGGTGGCCACTTTGGCCAGCTTGCGGACCGGGTCGAACATGGCCACCAGGCAGCCCATCAGCGCCAGGAACTTGTCGCCGTCCATGTCGTAGCCCCCGTGCAGCACCCAATACCCCGCCAGGGCCACCGCCCCCAGCGCGGCCGTCATGCCCAGCGTCTCGACCGCCGGGGCCACGGCGGCGTCGGTGCGGACCATCCGCCGTTGCTGCTTCAGCAGCCGGCGATTGACCTGGAAGAAACGCTTCCGCTCGCTGCCCTCCATGGTGTAGGCCTTGACCACGCGGATGCCGGCGAGCGTCTCGTTCAGCACCGCCAGCATGAGCGACCAGCTCCCCAGCGCCCGCCGGGAGGCCTTGCGCATCACCTCCCCGAACTTCCGGATGAGCGCGACCGCCGGGGGCCCGGCGCCGATGGCCAGCAGCGTCAGCGGCCAGGAAAGGCTCAGGGCCACGACCAGCGAGGCGACGGCCTTGGCCGGCTCGGCCAGGGTCTTCCCGAAAAGGGCGACCTGCCCGTCGGCCAGTTGGTTGGTGTCCTGCACGAATCGACTCATGGAGTCGGAGATGCCCTTTTCCGAGAAGAAGGTCGTGGGCAGGTGCAGCACGACCTCGTAGCTGTCGCGCCGCAGGTCCATCATCGCCCGCATCACGACGGCACCCACGAGGTACTCCTGGCTGAACCTCAGCACGTTCCGCAGGAGAGTGATAAGCACGACGAATCCCAGCAGCCACAACAACATGGGAAAGCGGTCGACGTAGCTGGCCGGCTCGGGGATGGCCCGGGCGATCCGGGTCAGCAGTCGGCTGCGCCAGCCGCTGCGGCCGGGGATGACCGTGACCGTTTGCAGCTTCTGGGTGTAGGGGTTGTACGCGCGAAGGGCCAGGGGCTCGCCCGGTGCGTGGTTTGCGATGGTCCGGGCCAGCGCGTCGCCGCGGAGGAAGCCGCCATCGTCCTCGCCGTCGGCCCGGCCCACCAGCCAGTTGTTCTGTTGCAGCTTCCCCTGGGACGGGCCGGACTCGTCCACCCTCACCACGTCCAGAACGATGCTGAGCTCGCGCTCGACGCCGCCTTCCCGGATGGTCGTGTGCGGCGGGACGCTGCGCTGCACCAGCCGCACGCCCAGCCGGTCCTGCGTCGCCGAGCTGTACGCCCAGCCGTGCAGGCCCTCTTCAGAAATGAGGATCTTGGACCCTGGCAGCAGCAGCCCCAGCCCGCTGCCCCACAGGACCATGATCAGGACCACGCACAGCCCGGCCAGGAGCAGCTGGCGGCGATACGGCCAAAGGTACTTCAGTGAGCGTTTGAAGTTCTTCATTGGTCCTTTGCGGCAATTTCCCGATCTTCAGCAGGGCATCAGGATACCGGCCGGCAAGGCCAGCGGCTAGGTGTTACTTCGCCGCGCCGCTGCGGCCGGCACCGCTTGGGGGTTTGCGATCCCGCCCGGTCAGCGGAAGACGGGTGGATAATCAATTCGGCGAAATGCGGCTGGCGGCTCACACGCCCAGCGGGGCGGCCGAGGCGCACGTGATGGCCAGATTCGCCCACAGCAGCTTGGCGTTGACGTTGCTCCAGAGCAGCTGCTCGTAGCGGGCCAGTTGGGAGAGGATCTCGGCCAGTTGGGCGGTCGGGAGGCGGCCGGCCAGGGCTTGGATAGCCCCGGCCTGCTCGGCGTTCACCAGCGGGCGGTCGGCCTGGCTGGCCAGGGTCAGGGCGTCGCGGAAGGCGCTTGAGAGCAGGCCGAGGATAACCTGCCCGGCCTGGCGGTTGGCCAGGGTGGCTGCCAGCCCTTCGTCGGTGCCCGTGAGCCTCTTGGCCTGTTTTGCCATGGCCTTGGTAAGCAGCTCGGCCAGCGCGCCAGTGTTCGCGGCCGAGAGGTTCGCCACCCGCTCCACCAGCTCTTTCTTGAATTCGTACAGGCCCTGGGCGGCGAGTCGCTGGGCTTGGCCGACGGAGCCGCCGGTCATAGCCGCCCAGAATTCCGCCTCGCGTTCGTCCACGCCGTGGGCGGTGAGGGTTTCGGCCACGAACCGCAGCGGCAGCGGGGCGAAGCGGATGGTCTGGCAGCGGCTGCGGGTGGTCGGCAGCAGGTCGGCGGGGCTGGTGGCAATGAGGATGAGGGTCACGCCCGCGGGGGGTTCCTCCAGCGTCTTGAGCAGGGCATTCTGGGCCTCGCGGCTCATGAGTTCGGCCTCGCGGACCACGAAGACCTTGCCGCGGCCACCGGCGGCGGCGCGATAGGCCGGGGCGATCAGGAACTGGCGAATGACGTCGATGCTGAGGTCCTGCATGACGCGTTCGCGGGTCTGGGGGTCATCGTGGTGCCGGGCCAGTTGTCTGTAGATGACGTGCAGGTCCGGGCTGGTGCCGGCGGTGACGGTTCGGCAGGAGGGGCACCGGCCGCAGCCCTGCTGGAGGGGGAAGCTCGCCGGCAGCTCCGTCAGCCGGCCTCGGTTGGCCCGGGACACGGGCTTGTCGCACAGCAGCAGCCGGCCGAACTCAACCGCCGTGGTCCGCCGGCCGACACCCTCCGGGCCGGCGAAGATGTAGGCGTGCGGGCGCCTCTCGGCCGCGAAGACCCGCTGCAACTGCGCCAGGGCTTCGTCCTGGCCCACGATTCCCAGGAGATCAGGCATGTTTTTCCAGGCGGATCCTATTCTATGGGCACGCTGCCGCTACGGGGGCCAAACGCGCGTTCCAGCCGCGCCAGGATCTGGGTGAAGACCCGCTGCGTGTCCTGGTTGCCATCCACGCGGACGACGGGTCGGGGGTAGAGGTTCCCCCTGCACAGCTTCAGGAAGTTCGCCCGGACCGACTCGTGGTATTCGGATTCCCTTGTTTCCATGCGGTCGCCGAAGAGCGGCCTGCTCCGGCCGGACTCGCCGGCCCTTTTTCTTTTGCCGCGGGGGACGCCTATCCTTCGCATGCCGACATCCACGGGGACGTCCAGGATAACCGTGAGGTCCGGCCAGACGCCCTGCACGGCGATGTTTCCGATCTCAATGATGCTCTTGGGGTCCACGCCGGAGGCCCCCTGGTAGGCGACGGTGGCCGAGATGAAGCGGTCGCACAGCACGACCTTTCCCGCCTCCAGAGCCGGGCGGATGCGCTCGGCCACGAGCTGGGCCCGGCTGGCCATGAAGAGCATCGTCTCACAGGTCGCGGAGATGGGGCCGTTGTCGCGGTCCAGCAGGATCTGCCTGATCTTCTCTCCCACGGCCGTGCCCCCAGGGTCGTGGGCTCGCTGCACGTCGGCCCCGTGGCTTGCCAGGTGCTCGGCCAGCAGGTCCAGTTGCGTGGTCTTGCCCGAGCCGTCGGGCCCGTCCAGGACGATGAACTTGCCGGCCAGGCTTTTTCCGAGCTCGCCCATGTTCGCCGTGGCGGTAGTATCTCGTCAGGGGGCTGCTTTTACAAGCTCCGCCCCCGCCGCGGCACCGGGCCGCTGGAGCTGGGGCCGGGGGATTTACCCGCTGGGCCCTTGCAAGTCGGCCGGGATGTGCGTATAAGGTCGGCAGGCAGATTCCCGAATGGATTTGGGGCGGTGGGTCCGAAAGGGCGGGCCTGACCCCCGAGCGTATGAGGACCATCCCATGAAGGTGATCGCCCAGACGGCGGCGTTACAGGAGGCGCTGGCGCTGGCCTCGAGCATCGTGGCCGCCCGCACGCCCAAGCCCGTGTTGCAGTGCGTCAAGCTGGTGGCCAGCGGCAAGACCCTGACGCTGCTGGCGACCGACCTGGAGGCCGGCTGCCGGTACGTCATCTCCCAGGTGGAGGTGAAAGAGCAGGGCGAGGCGCTGGTGCCGGTGCAGAAGCTGGCCGACATCGTGCGCGAGTCGGCCGGCGAGGAAGCCTTGACGCTGGCCGTGGAAAAGGACGCCTGTAGCATCACCGGCGCCGGGACCCGCTTCAAGCTGCTGGGGTACGACCCGGCGGAGTACCCGGCCGTGGCCGATTTCGACGACGCCGGGGACTTCCAGGTCTCGGCCGAGGCCTTGTCCGGCTTGGTGGAGAAGACGCTGTTCGCGGCGGCCCGGGCCCACAGTCACTATGCCATCTCCGGGGTGCTGTGGGAGGCCTCGGGCAAGAAGCTCCAGCTGGTGGCTACGGACGGGCACCGGTTGGCGCTGGCCAAGACCTCGCTGCCCAAGGCGGCCGCGAGGGAGGTTTCGGCCATCGTGCCGGCCAAGCTGATGAACCTGCTTCAACGGGCCGCCGTCGGCAGCGAAGAAACCCTGGCCGTCAAGGTCACCGAAACCCAGATCCTGGTCCGCACCGCCCGGGCCGTGCTGCTGTCCACCCTGGTGCAGGGTAATTTCCCCAAGTACGCCGACGTCATCCCCAAGGAGGCCACCTGCAAGGCTACGGTGAACACCGAGGCCTTCATGCACCGCATCCGCCAGGCCGCCCTGCTGACCAGCGAGGACTCCAAGAGCGTACGCATCGGCTTCAGCGCCGACCAGGCCACCCTCACCAGCCGCGCCCCGGAAACCGGCGAGGCGGAGGTCAGACTGCCCGTGAAGTTCGAGGGCGACCCGCTGGAGATCGCCTTCAACCCCACCTTCCTCACCGACGCCCTGAAGGTGATCCAGGCGGAGGGGGCCTCGCTGGAGTTCAGCGCCGGCAACAAGCCGGCCGTGATCAAGGCCGGGCCCGATTTCGTGTATGTGGTGATGCCGGTGGACCTGGCGTAGGGGTGGGAGGTTTTCGGTAAAGCAACTTGTCCCGGGCGGGCGATGGTGTATATAGTCTGGCAGTTGCGGACGCAGACCGCCGCGGTTGTTGCCCCTCGGCCGGGCGATGGGAAAGGGACTTTCGGGACGACGTCATGGATGAGTCGCAACTGCGAAACGTGTGGCAGAGCCGGCAGCATCGCGACGGCATCAGCCCCTTGGGCGAGCCGCTGACCTATCTGATGAAGACCCGCCTGGCCAAACGCGTCCGGCAGATCGGAGCGCTGGCGGCGATCTGGGACGAGTGCATTCCCGAATACATCCGCGACCACACCGCCCTGGTGAACTTCGCGCGGGGGACGCTGACCGTGGCCGTTGATTCCGCCGCCCACCGCTACCAGCTGCAGGAACGGCTGCGCAACGGGCTCCAGGAGGCCATTCGCGAGAGGTTCCCCGGCTCCGTGAACCGCATTCGCCTGGTGCCGGGCCAGTTCGACTCCCTCGACCTTCCCGACCGGAACCGCCCAATGGCCTAGGCGCGGGCTCTGGGCTCGGCCTGTCCTTCCTCGTCAGTCGCAGCGCCGCCGGCGTCGGCCGTGGCGGCGATCTTCAGGGCCTGCTCCACGGTCATGTCCAGCGGCTGGACGGCCTCGGCCGGGACGTACAGCGTGAAGCCGCCCAATTGGTAGCTCATGGGCAGGTACACGGCCACGTGGCCCTTCTGGCCGGCCCCGCGCGGGGCCACGGAGGTGCGGATGCCCAGCAGGTCCGCCTCGGTGCCGGGGATGCGATAGCGGACGACCTGACCCATCTGCCGGGAATCGCCGCTGAAGAGCTTCAGGATGTCGCGCACGGACTCGTACAGGGTCTTGACCACCGGCAGGCGGGCGAAGAGCTTCTCCAGCTTTTCCATCCCCCAGCGGAATACCCACAGGTGCGTCAGCAGCCCCACGAGGTAGATGCCCACCAGCAGCACCAGCGCCCCGGCGCCGGGGAACAGCCATTTCTCCGGGCTGGGGGCGACGGCGCCGATGGCCCCCCTGGCCAGGCGGTCGAGGCCAGCGCCGGCCCACCAGACCAGGTAGGCGGTCACCGCGAAGGGCGCTACCAGCATCACCCCGGCGATGAAGATTCGAACCTGCCGTTTCATCTCCGCAGCTCCTTTCCCAAACGCTCTTGGAGGGTGTCTCTCGTGGGGAGGTCCCCTGCCGCTCTTTCCGGCCGGGCCGTCCGGGCCGGGCCGTCCGGGCCGGGCCGTCCGGGCCGCGCCGCCGTTAATGCCCGAAGGTGCCGAAGCTGCTCAGCGCATCCTGCTCGTTGTCGTAAAAGTTGAACAACTGCTCCAGCCGGGTGATCCTGAAGACCTTGTGCAGTTCCGGCCGCAGGCCGTAGATCGCCAGCCGGCCTTTGATCGCATGGGCTCGCTTCTGGAGACGGATCAGCACGCCCAGCATGGCCGAGGAGAGAAACTTGACCTGCGAGAAGTCCAGGAGGATCTTGCGGTGGGCCTGCTCGTCCACCAGTTCGAAGAGTTTCCGGCCGAGGGCCTCCACCACGCCCCCGTCGAGGATGCTGGAGCTGCCCAGGTTGACCACCACCACCCCGCCGATGTTCTGCACCACCAATTGCACCTCAGTCATGCTTGCTCCTCGAATCGCTCAGCGTGAGCCTGAATTGGCAGATCATTGTATTGCGGTTGGAGCAGTGTCGTCGCGTCGAAATTCAGCTGCGGCGGGCTTGGGCGAAGTGCATGGCAGAGGTGCTTCGCGGCGGCTGCCACTTACCTCGACGGCTCAGTCGAACCAGCGGTGCCAGTCTTCCGGGAGGTTGTCCTTGTGGATGTGGCCGGCCATGGTGTTGTGGCACTCGCAGGTCCTCTCGGCCGAGGCGACCTTTTCGGCCAGCCGGCGAAGCAGCTCGGGCAAGGCCTGGCAGACGCGTCGGAGCCGCTCGGCCTGCGAGGCCGTGGTCAGCCCGCCGAACAGTTCCCCGGTGCTGAAAGGGCGGTACCGGCTGCCGGTCTCGGCGTAGTTGACCAGGTAGCAGGCCCCCGCCAGGCACATCTGGAGCTCCTTGGCCAGGAAGACCTCCGGGGCCAGCATGTGGGTGACCACCTCGGCCCCGAAGCCGGCGAGCATGCGGACCTCGGCGGGCGTCTCCAGCCGGGGGCCCTCGGTGACCGCCGCCGTCCCGCCGGTGTGGAAATCCAGCTTCAGCTCCGCCAGCACCTCCTCCAGCGCCCCCCGCAGCGCCGGGCAGAACACCGGGAACTGCCGCAGCAGCCCCAGGCCGTGCTTCTCGAAGAACGTCATCGGGCGGCGGCTGGTGAGGTCGATGAGGTCGCTGGGCAGGAGGATCTGGCCGACGCCGAGGTCGTGGGTGACGGCCCCGGCGGCGGCCCAGTTCAGCACCGCTTCCACGCCCAGGTCCTTCAGCGCGTACAGCGTGGCCCGGTAGTTGATCTGGGAGGCCCCGAGGCGGGGCCCCCCCGGCAGCTGACGCGGCATCAGGTAGAAAGGCACCGGGGCGTCGTCCACCCGGAGGATGACCTCGCTGGGGCCAAAGGGGGTGTTCAGCCTGCCCAGTTCACGCGCGCTCAGTTGGCCTGATTCGAGGGCCCGGCAAAGCGGCCCTCCTGCCATGCAAGCAAATTTACCCGGCATGCAACTTCCTTTTTTTGTGCCTAGGGGCCAGCAGACGGGTCGAGAGCGTATTATGCGGCGGCGCGGCCCGGGCGGCAAGGGCAAAGCCGCCGCCGGCGGAAGGGATGGGCAAAAAGTTGCTTGAAAGCCGCCGGGCCGGCGGAGCATAGTGTGCGCTCACCGTCGGAACGGCCACTCCGGGCGACGGTTTGACTCCGTGCAGCGAGACGGCAAAAGGAACCGAGCATGATGTCACGCGCGATTTCCCTGATTTCGGTGCTTTTCCTGGCGGTGCTGACCGCCGGCCTCTGCCAAGCCGAGGAAGCCGGTGCGGTCCGACAGTGGCTGTTGGCCGGGCCGTTCACCAGCCCCGACCCCGGCAAACTTCTGGAAGAGCCCCCGCTGGGCGATCTGGCGGCGCTGGCGCCCAGCGCCGGCCAGGCCGTCGGACCGGTGCAGTGGAAGGAATTCGCGTCGCACACCGGCGTGGTAAGCCTGCCGGACGCGCGGGTCGGCCTCACCAGCGTCCCCAACTGCATCATCGCCGGCCTCGCGTACGTGTATTCGCCGAAGATGCAGCCGGCCAGGCTGCTGCTGGGGTTCCAGTACGGCGCGTCGGTCTTCCTGAACGGCCGGCGGGTCTTCCTCCAGGCCAGCGGCGGCGACCTGACCCCCAACGCCTGCCGGGCGGAGGTCCTGCTGGGGCAGGGCTGGAACCGGCTGCTGATCAACAACGCCCGGTACACGGCCTTCCGCTGGGGGCACGGCTTCTCGGTGCGACTGGCCGGACCGGAGCTGAGGCCCCTGCCCGGATTGAAGCTCTCGACGAAGAACCCCTACCCCGGCGGCAAGCCGGTCATGCCCCAATACGCCCCCTACGTCAGCGCCTACAGCGTGGAGCACTTTGGCACCCACCGGGTGCGCCTGGTCAACCGCACGCCGGTGGACCTGAAGGACGTCGAGATGCTTCTCCGCAGCCGGGCCGGCAAGGAGCTGATGAAAACCAAACTTGGCACGCTGAAAGGCGACTCCCACGTCGAGGCGGAGGTCAGCGTGGACGAGGTCTTTTTCCAGCAGCACTTTCCCGGCGCCACGGCGGAGGTCAGCTTCGATGGCGGGAAACTTCAGGGCCGGCTGGAGCCGCTGAGCCTCGAAGGCGCCCACACCATCGAGTACGAGACCCCGCACGTCCAGCGGATGGAGCCCTGGGCCGCCGGCAGGCCGGTCGTCCTGCTGCTGACTGCCAGGCGCACCCGGCAGGCCGTCGAGCTGCTCCAGCGGGGCGATTTCGAATGGCACTGGGTGGAGACCTCCGACCCGCAGGCTGCGCCGCAACTCAAGGAGCAGTGCAGCCTGTACAAGTTTGACTGCGTCGTCGTGGCCGCCCAGAGCTGGCGGAAGATCCCGGGCGTTGAGGCATTGGACGGCGCCTTGGCCGGCGGGGCCGGCCTGGTGTGCGTGAATCCGATGGAGTTGACGCCGCAGGCCGAGCAGGCCCTGGGCATCGAAAGCGCTGCCGCGCCCGATCGCCGCGACCCGGCGGGAAGGCCGGAGAAGGTGGCCGACCACCCCGTGATTTCCGGTGTGCCGCTGGAGGCCCTGCCGCCGGCTGCCCCGGCCGGGTCCACCTTCGCGCCTGCCGCCAGGCCCGTCGCCCGGGTCGGTGAGCGCCCGGCGGTGGTCGTCAACGAGCAGGCCGGCCGGCGGGCGGTGGTGCTCAACCTCGGCCAGGGGGCGGAATTGATCTGGCCTATCCGCCGCGAAGACTTCCTCGACGCCCGGCTGCCCGTCTGGGAGCGGCAGTGGTCGCTGATCCTCAAGTCCATCCTCTGGGCCAGCCGGAAGGAAGGTCTTTGCAGCGTGGAGGCCTCACTGCCGGTGCAGGTGCGACGGGCGGTCGTCGGCCAAGCGAAGCTGCAAGCGGTCGTCACCGGCCCCGCCGGTAAGGTCGATCCTGCTGGACCGTCTGTGATCGAAATCTGTTTCCGCAGCCGGGGCCTCACCGGACCCAGGGTTCGCTCCAAGGAATTCCTGATGAATCCGGGCCCGCAGGCTTTCGAGTTCCCCTTGCCCGGGGCGCCGGAGGCTGGCGAGAACGAGGCCGACGTGGTCTTGAAGACGGCCGGGAAGGTCGCCTCCTGGGCCACGGCGGTGTTCACCGTCCAACCCCGCGGCTCGGTCGGGAAGATCACCCTGGCGCCGGAAAAGGATTGCTACCTCGCCGACGACAAACTGACGTTCACGGTTCCGGGCAAGGCCGACGTTGACGGGCTGACCCTCACCGGCAGGCTGGTGGACAACCGTGGGCGGGTCGTTTGGGAGCAGAAGCGCCCCGTGCAGCAAGGCCAGTTCAGCGAGACGTTCTCATTGCAGCCCGAGGGCCTGCTCACGCCGGTGGGGCGCTTCCAGGCGGAGCTGGCCGCCGCCAAGCACACCGAGGCCCGCGCCGAAACCATCTTCTTCGTCCGCCAGGAGCTGGTCTGGGACAGCTACGAGCCGGTGCTGTGGCTGACACGCCACCGGGCCGACTGGTACTACGACCTCGACTACTTCCGCATGCTGCGCGAGGTCATGTGGATTCCCAACGGCTGGTGCGCCGACTTCGGCCCCCGCAGCAGTGCCTATTACCAGATGGTGTACGGCGGCTTCAACCGCGTGGGGTTCGAATCGCTGCACTTTTTCTCCATGAACCACAACTGGATGGACGCCACCTTCTATTTCCGCCGGAACAGGTTCAAGGAAACCAAGGACAAGCGCTGGCTGTATCGTACGCCCATCGACACGAAGACCAAGCTGCCGGTGGACGAGCCCGACTACGCCAGCCTGAGGTACAACAACAACCCGCACAACTCCTACTTCCCGCTGGAAGACCCGAAGTACCTGGAATGGACCACCAGGAAGATCGCCGCGCAGCTCAAGGGCGCCGCCCGGTTCAACCCCATCGTCTACGACCTGATGGACGAGGGATCCTACACCAGCTACGCCCGGGCCTTCGACTTCGACCACTCGCCGGTATCGCTGAAGCACTTCCGCATCTGGCTCAAGGCCCAGTACGGCACGCTGGATGCGCTGAACAAGGAATGGGAGACGAACTTCCAGGATTGGGACGCGGTGGTGCCGATGACCCTGGACGAGGCCCAAAAGCGGGCCGCCGGCAAGCGCCTGCCCAACTACGCCCCCTGGGTGGACCACCGCCGGTACGGCGACATCGTGTACAACAAGTACATCCAGCACTGCTCCGACGCCGCCCGCGCCGGCGGCGACGCCGACGCCGTGGTCGGCATCGGCGGCGGCCAGCGGCCCAACCCCTACGGGGGCTGGGACTACTGGCTGGTGGTCAACCACTTCACCTGGATCGAGAACTACTTCGCCGACACCAACGAGTACATCCGCTCCTTCAACACCCACGACCGCAAGCTCAAGGCCTGCCCGGGCACCGACGTGTGGTACTCGGTGATGCACCGCAACAGCGGCTTTTACCGCTGGGTGGACACCGGCCACATCCGGGGCGACTTCTCCCTGCTGCCGCGCGGGCAGACCACTGCGCAGCAGCTCGAAGAGGTCCGCGGCCGGGGCTTCGCCAAGCTGTTCCTCAACGCCGAGCCCGCCGACGACCCCATCGCCATCCACTATTCCCAGTCCACCATCCAGGTATCCCACGCCCGCGGCGGCCCGGAGGCCGCGGACGACCTCGGCCGGGGCGGGCCGACCGACCCCAGGCTGGGCTTCTATAACCTCCTGGAGGAGCTGGGCTACCAGTACAAGTTCGTGGCCTACGCCCAGGTGGAGGACGGCGATCTGCTCAGGAAAGGCTACAAGCTGATGATCCTCCCGGAGTCGCTGGCCCTGTCCGACCAGGAGGCCGAGCAGCTCCGGAAGTTCGTCGAGGCCGGCGGGGTGCTGCTGTGCGACCGCTGGACCGGCGAGCATAACGGCCACGGCCGCAAGCGGCCCAGCACCGTGCTGGAGGAGACCTTCGGCATCGATCCGAAAGCGCCGGCCGAGAAGCGGATCGGTAAGGGCCGGCTGGTCTACCTGGCCAGCGACTTCCCGAGGCAGTATTGGCGCGACCGCAACGTGGAGGACGTTTCGCCGTACTGGGAGCGGATGAAGGACGTGCTGAAAAAGGCCGGCTTGGCCGAGCCCCG
>Ga0111187_1136_pt1 | contig 15681 bp, 10 predicted proteins | sample DeeMarSWOR324_28_FD_80242 | JGI IMG/M metagenome (GOLD analysis project Ga0111187, IMG submission 80242) | Phycisphaerae bacterium SM23_33 | reverse complement strand
TGCAACGGCCCGGCGAAAGCTCTCCTGCCGTTTGAGGTCGCCGGCGGGGTCGTGTTCCGGCGGCCCGACCCGCAGGGCCAGGACTCCCGCGGCCAGCTCTTCATCGCTGTTGGCGGCCAGGGCCATCTCCGCGATGGTGTGGACGCATCCGCTGCGTCCGGCCAGGGTCGCATCCAGCGCCGCGGCCGCCCGGACCTTCGGCTGGCCGTCCTGCAGCAGCTTCAGCAGGGCCTGGTCGTCCCCCAGCCGCGCCGCCAGCACGGCCGCCGCCTGGCGGACCTGCGGCGCCTCGTCAGCGGTGGCGAGCTCCAGGGCCCGGCGGGCGTGGCGGTTGTCCCGGACGCCCAGGACCAGCTCGTGCAGCCAGGTCAGCCGCAGGTCGGCCGGGCCGGCCTTGCCGCCGGCGGCCGCCAGGTTGATGACGGCGTAGCGGTCGAGCTGCTCGTCCGTGCGGAGCCGGGCGTCGAAGCGGCCGAGGCGAATCAGCACCTGGGCGATGGCCGCGAACTTGGAGTCGTTCTCGTCCGCGAGGTGACGCTCCAGCAGCCTCACCACGGCCGGGCGCGTCCGGGCCACATCTTCGGCCCAGCGGATCCCACGCTCCCGGTCGATCGGGTCGGCCGCCCCCAGCAGGGCCAGGATCTGCCGATCCCTGAGCGTTGGCCAGGCCGCCCAGGCCGCCAGCACGCCGAGCAGGCACGCCAGCATCAGCGTAAGTGTCCGCCGCTGCCACGGATGTTGCCGGAAATACCTCAGGAAGGCCCGCATGCGAAGCTTGAGTTTACGCTGCCGCCAGCCGGCGTCAAGCCCGCCGGGGCGGGGGTGGCTTTGGCGGCAGCCTTTGCTATAATGCCGGCTCTATTGTGCCTCAGCAAGGTGACGGCCCATGCCCGGGATACTGCCAGTGCTGCTGTCGGTCCTGTCGCAGCTTCAGACCGCGCCGGCCACCTCGACCGCGCCGGCCACGAGGCCGGGGGCGGTGGAGTCTCAGCCGGCCACGGCCACCGCGCCGGCCGAGCCGCCCCCGCCGAAGGTGGTCCGGTGGCACGGCGAGTACGACCAGGCCGCCGAGGAGGCCAGGAAGGCCGGCCGGCTGCTGCTGGTGATCTACTACGACCCCGATGCGCCGGCCAGCCAGACCTTCGAGGAAATGACGCTCTCGGACCGGCAGACGCGCGAGTTCCTGGCCGGCTTCGCCGCTGTCAAGCTCAACGCCGCCAAGGGCCCGGGCGAGAAGCGCTTCGCCCAGACCGGGGCCAAGGAGGCCCCGCTGACGCAGGTGTTCTCTCCGGACGGTGAGTTGCTGGACTGGCGCCCCGGCTGCATGATCCCGGCGGCGGCCTTTCGCGAGCGGCTGGCCAGCTCGCTGGAGTACTGGAAGGCGGCGAACGTGAAACCCTTTGACCCGGCCGCGCGATGGCGGGCGGTGCAGGCCCGGCTGAAGCTGGCGACCTGCCAGGAGGCGGTGCCGGAGATCGACAAGCTGCTGAAGCTGCCGGCCAAGAAACTGCCCAAGGACGTTACGCCCGCCCTGATGCATCTGACCAGGGGCGAGGCCCTGCTGCTGGCCGATCCCAAGCGGGCCGAGCAAAGCCTCCAGAAGGTCCGCGAGCTGGCGGCCGCCGACGCCGAACTGGCCGGGCAGGCCATCCTCCTGCTGGCGGACATGTGCTTCCGGGCCGAGCGCTGCACCCAGGCCCGCGACCTCTGCGCCGAGTACATAAGCAGCTTCCCCAAGGCCGCGGACGTCGGCCGGGCCTATTACACCAAGGCCATGGTGGAGTTCCGCGGCCTGAAAGACGCCGCCGCGGCCGGCAGGACGCTGAAGGAGTTTATCGAGAAATACCCCGACGACCGGGGCGTGGTGGAGGCCAAGGACCTGCTGGACATCATCGAACCTGCGGAGAAGAAGGGGCCCAGGAAATGAGCGCTTTTCGCAAGGAAAGGGATTCGCTGGGGGAGGTCCGCCTGCCGGCCGACGCCTTGTACGGCGCCCAGACGGCCCGGGCGGTGGAGAACTTCCCCATCAGCGGCTGGCGGATGCCACGCCGCTTCATCGCCGCCCTGGGGATGGTCAAGCAGGCGGTAGCCACCGCGCACAAGCAGGCCGGCCGGCTGGATAAGAAAATGGCCGACGCCATCATCGCCGCCGCCGGCGAGGTCATCGGGGGCAGGCTGGACGGGCATTTCCCCGTGGACGTGTTCCAGACCGGCTCGGGCACCTCCACCAACATGAACGCCAACGAGGTGATCGCCAATCGGGCGAACCAGATGCTGGGCCGGCCGGCGAAGAAGCCCGGCCGGAAACCCGGCGGCAAGCCTGCCGGCCCCTCGGGGGGCGGAGCGATGGTCCACCCCAACGACCACGTGAACATGGGCCAGTCGTCCAACGACGTGATCCCGACCGCCACCCACGTGGCCGTCGCCCTGGCCATCCACGCCGAGCTGATCCCGGCGCTGCAATCGCTGCGCTCGGCCCTGGCCGACAAGGCCGAGCAGTTCGACGGCGTCGTCAAGGTCGGCCGCACGCACCTTCAGGACGCCGTGCCCATCCGCCTGGGCCAGGAGTTCTCCGGCTACGCCGCCGCCGTGGACGACGCCGTGGGCGCCCTGGAGGTGGCGATCGCCGTGCTCTGCGAGCTGGCCATCGGCGGCACCGCCGTGGGCACGGGGCTGAACGCCCCGCCGGGCTTCGCCGCGGCGGTCTGCCGGTACCTGGCCGGGCAGACCCGGCTGCCCTTCCAGGAGGCGGCGAATCACTTTTCCGCCCACACCGCCCCGCTGCCGGCGGTGCAGGCCTCCGCCGCCCTGCGGGCCACGGCGCTGGCCTTGTCCAAGATCGCCAATGACATCCGCTGGCTGGGCAGCGGACCGCGGGCCGGCCTCGGCGAGTTGGCCCTGCCGCTCGTCCAGCCGGGAAGCTCCATCATGCCCGGAAAGGTCAACCCGGTCATCCCCGAGGCCGTCATCCAGGTCTGCTGCCAGGTCGTCGGCAACGACGCCGCCGTTGCGGCCGCGGCCGCCGGCGGGGTCGGCAGCATCCTGGAGATGCACCTGGCCTGGCCGCTGATTGCCAGCAACCTGCTGTGCAGCATCTCGCTGCTGACAAATGCGGCGAAGGTCTTCGAGGAGAGGTGCATCGCCGGCCTGACCGCCGACCGAGCCCGCTGCGCGGAGCTGGCCGAGCGCTCGCTGATGCTGGCCACGGCCCTGGCCCCGAAGATCGGCTACGACGCCGCCGCCGAGATCGCCAGGCAGGCGCACCAGACCGGCAGGACCATCCGCCAGGTCGCCCTGGAGCGCGGCGTATTGAGTGAAAAGGAGCTGGACCGGCTGCTGGACCCCCGGCGGCAGACGGGACGCTGAGCCGGCCGCCCGGAAGTAAAGGAAGGAGTTTCGGATGAACATTGTGCTGGTCGTGTACGATTCGCTCCGCAAGGACTGCATCGGCTGCTACAACGACGGTCCGCCGGGCACGCCGCCCTGGCCCTGGCGGGTGAGGACCCCTCACCTGGACGCCCTGGCCGGTGAGTCGCTGGTGATGGACCGGGCCTACCCCGAGTCCCTGCCCACCCTGCCGACCCGCCGGGCCCTGTACACCGGCAGGCGGGTCTTCCCCTTCGACAAGGGCGACTTCCACCTGAAGGGCGACTTCCTCGGCGCCCCCGGCTGGGGGCCGATCCCCGAAGACCAGGACACGCTGGCCGAGATGCTCCGGCAGGCCGGCTACCGCACCGGCCTGATCGCCGACGTGTACCACATGTTCAAGCCGTCGAAGAACTACTGGCGCGGCTTCGAGCAGTGGACCTTCCTGCGCGGGCAGGAGACCGACCCGTCCCGCAGCGGCCCCGAACCGGCCGACGAGGTCATCCGCCGGTATCTGCCGCAGGAGCTGGAGAACCCCCGGCGCCGGAAGTTCGTGGCCACCGCTTTGAAGAACATGTACGACCGCCTCCGCGAGGAGGACTACTTCAACGCTCGCGTGCTGATCGAGTCGGCCAACTGGCTCCAGCAGAACCGCGACGCCGAGAGGTTCTTCCTGGTGGTGGAGAGCTTCGACCCCCACGAGCCCTGGTTCGTGCCCGCCCACTACCGCCGCATGTACGACGACGCCGACGGCCCCGAGCAGGTCATCAGCGGCTACGCCGAGAACGAGATGCCCCCGCACCTGCTCCGCCGCACTCAAGCCAACTACAGCGGGCTGGTGACCATGTGTGACCGCTGGTTCGGCCACCTGTATGAGACCATGCGCGTGCTGGGCATGCTGGAAGACACCGTGCTGATCGTCACCACCGACCACGGCCACAGCATCGGCGACGCCGGCTACGTCGGCAAGCGCGGCTACCCCTCGGTGCCGGGGGTGTACGACGTGCCCGTGTTCATCCGCCACCCCGAGGGCGTCGGGGCCGGCCGGCGGAGCGACCTGTTCGTCCAGCACACGGACCTGACGGCGCAGATCCTCCAGTTCGCCGGCCTGCCTGTGCCGGAAGACCTGGACGGCAAGGCCTTCTTCGAGGCGGCCGTCGCCGGCGGGCCGGCCATCCGCGACCACGTCACCGTCGGCTGGGGGACCAACGTTACCGCCATTGACGACCGCTGGTGGCTCAACTGCAAGGTGGACGGCACCGGCGTGCTGCTGCGCGACCTGACCGCCGCCGAGCCCTTCGCCGCCAACGTCGCCGACAAAAACCGCCAGGAGGTCCGCCGGCTGTTCGAGGCGGCGCTGGCCGACGCCAGCCGGCCCATACCGGAATACCTGCTGGAGATGGCCCGAAAGCAGGAGGACGCCCCCGGATGCAGCGCCCTGGCGGCAAGGGAATGAGGGAATTGCGGATTGCGGATTTGGGATTGCGGATTCGGCTTGACGCCCTCGGTGTCGCCTCGGGCCCACGCGCTGCGCTGCGTGGGTAGATGGCTTTTCAGACTCAGGAGAAGGTCATGATCAGGATCGGAATCGTCGGAGCGGAGAACACCCACAGCGCCGCCATCGCCAAGACCCTCAACGTCAGCCGCAGCGTCCCCGGCTTCGCCGTGGCGGCCATCTGGGGCGAGACGGCCGCCTTTGCCCGCAAGTCGGCCGAGGCCGGGCAGATCCCCAGGATCGTCAAAAGGCCGGCCGACATGATCGGCGACGTGGACGCGGTGGTGGTAGACCACCGCCACGCCAGGTACCACCTGTCGGCGGCCGAGCCGTTCCTGGCCGGCCGCCTGCCCATGTTCATCGACAAGCCCTTCTGCTATCGCCTGGCCGAGGGCAGGAAGTTCCTGGCCCGGGCCCGGCGGATGAAGGTGCCGGTGACCTCGTTTTCCACCGTGCCCAGCTCCCGGAGCTTCAAGGCCTTTCAGAGCCAGGTGACCAAGGCCGGCCCGGTCTGTGCCGCCGCCAGCTTCGGGCCGTGCGACCTGGCCTCGAAGTACGGCGGGGTCTTCTTCTACGGCATCCACCAGGTGGACCTGCTGCTGGAGCTGTTCGGGACGGAGGTGACGGCCGTGTGCGTGGAGCAGGCCGCCAAGGGCAAGGACGCGGTGGCCAGCCTGTTCTGGAAGAACGGCATGACGGCCTCCATGCACTGCCTGACCGGCTGGTCCACGGGATTCCAGGTATCGGTCGTGACCGAGAAGGGCCCGTTGGGCGTGAAGCTCCAGAGCGACGCGAACCCGTACCTGGCCGGCATCCAGACCTTCTGCCGGATGTTCCGCAGCGGCAAGGAGCCCGTTGCCCACAAGCGCTTCCTGGCCCCCATCGCCGTCCTGGAGGCGCTGGAAAAGTCCGCCCGCACCGGCCGCCTCACGCCGGTGGCGAAGGTCTAGGGATTGCGGATTCCTCGAAAGGCCCTTCGGCGTGCTCGCTTCAGCAGCACGACCCGGCAGCCATGTTTTGCCCCTACTTGCGGTCCCTGGCGGCGGGCGCTACCGTGGCTGGCTGGGTCGGACGGCCCCCGTAGGCCGCGGCCAGGGCGGACGTGTTGAACTTGCTCTGGTCGAAGCACAGCGAGGTCACGTGCGCTCGCAGCCGGTTCTCCAGGGGGGCGTTGTTTTCGATGAACTGGCTGTCCCTGCCAGTGACGATCCACGCCGAAACCACCCAGCCGCGCGAGTTGCTGTCCGCGGCGAAAAGCTTCATCTGCAGACTTTTGCGGGACCTGTCTTCTATCAGCAGCACCCGGTTGAAGGCCGCGTCGGTGCCGTCGGAGAGCTTCAGTGGCTGCGGCGGGTTCTTGGACAGCACCTTCAGTCGCGGGTCGTATTCCAGCGTGCCAAGGTTCCTCTTGGCGCCTTCCACTGCGGAGTCCTTGACCTTCCCGTATCGCTCGACGGCCATGCCGATCTGGATGGGGTTGCCGGTCTCGTCCACCACAGGGGCGCCGATTCCGTCTCCCGTCAGGTAAACCACGTTGTTGAGGATTGGCTGCGGCAGCTTGCGCCAACCTTTGGGAACGGCGATGGTGAATTCCTTGGTGCCGACGACCTCCCAAGGCCGGTCGGGTCGGGCGAGGGCCTTATGCGTGGCCGGCGCGAGAGGCGGGGCTTTCGCTCGCCTTTCGGCTTCGTCGATCAGGGCATCCAGGGCGCGGTCCAGCTCCCCGGGGGCCATTTGCGTGAAGGGCGCGGTGGTGCCCCATTTCAAGGCCGCCAGGAGCTTCAGTGCGTTTCTCTGCATGGCCCGGACGATTTCCTTGTCGCTTAAGGGCGCTGCCTGCGTGGCCGGCGCCGTGGAGGCCTTCCCCAGCTCAACGAAAGCATCCATGAACATCTTCTCGAAGTCCTTCTCCGTCAGCCCGCCGGCGACGGGGCCCTCCTGCGTGGCGGGTTGGGTTGTGGCCCCTGGCTCCGCGCCCAGGGATCCAAGGATCAGCAGAAAGGCCAGCGCTGCCGAATAGAGATGCCTTTTGCTCATGGTGTGCCTTCCCTTCTTCTGCCGCGGTCGACAGCGATTCTCAGCCGGGCCGCGGCGGCTTGGCGGCGGCCAGCCTATTTCCGCACGGTGGCGGTGGCGGCCAGCTCCAGGTCGTCGGTTTTTCCGGCCTGGAGGTAGTGATAGGCCAGGCCGGCGGTCATGGCGGCGTTGTCCACGCAGTACTTCATGGCCGGCATGCGGACAAGGGTGCCCAGTTTCTTGCCCAGTTTTTCGACGGCCTGGCGGAGGGCGGAGTTGGCGGCCACGCCCCCGCCCAGGATCAGCGTCCGGGCGGCGGTCTGCTGGGCGGCGCGGCGGAGCTTGATTCGCAGGGTGTCCACGACGGCGGCCTGGAAGCTGGCGGCGACGTCGGCGACGTCCTGATCGGTCATTCTCTCCAGGCGGGTGGGCACGCCGTCGCGCAGGGCCCCGGGTGTGCCCCTGACGTGATACAGCACGGCCGTCTTGAGCCCGCTGAAGGAGAAGTCCAGCGACTGACCGCGAAGCAAGGCGCGGGGGAACTTCACGGCCTTCGGGTTGCCGGTGCGGGCGGCGCGGTCGACGGCCGGCCCGCCGGGGTAGCCCAGGTTCAGGATGGCGGCGACCTTGTCGAAGGCCTCCCCGGCGGCGTCGTCGGTCGTGGCGCCCAGAAGCGTCAGTTCCGTGGGCGAGCGGCATTGGTACAGTGAGGTGTGGCCGCCGGAGGCGATCAGGGCCACGGCCGGGTATTCGATGGGCTCGTCGTCCAGGGCGGGGGAGTAGGCGTGGGCGTGGATGTGGTTAACGCCGACCAGCGGGCGGCCCCAGACCCAGGCCATGGTCTTGGCCGCCATCAGCCCCACCAGCAGCGAGCCGATGAGCCCGGGCTCATGCGCCACGGCGACGGCGGCCACCTCGGCTGGTTCCACGGCGGCCTGGGCCAGGGCCTCGGCCGTGACCGTGTTGATGGCCTCCAGGTGGGCCCGCGAGGCGATCTCCGGCACCACCCCGCCGAAGCGGGCGTGCAGTTGGAACTGCGTGGCGACCACGTTGGACAGCACCCGGCGGCCGTCGGCCACCACGGCGCAGGCCGTCTCGTCGCAGGTGGTCTCCAGGCCGACGATCACGGTTTGGCCGGCCGGGACGGTCATGGCTCGGCGGGTCCTTGCTTTGCACCCTGGGCGACCTTGGCCGGGGGCGGCCCTTCCGCCGGCTGGGTCTGGGGCACGGGCTCTTCCTTCAACAATCACCATGGCCCGCAGCCGAAGCACCTCCAGGCGCCGAGCCTCGCCTGCCTTCAGCCGGACAGGCACGTCGGGCTGGACGCCCGCGCGGGTGCCGGCCTCCGGCCGGGGAGAATCGTCTGCGGCCACCGGGGCGTTGGCGGTGGCTGGGCCGGTGGTCTGGGCCGTGGCCGGCGGCTCGGGCGGCTCCGGCAGGAAGTACCGCGCCGTGCTCAAGTACAGCCTGCCCAGCCCGTAGCCCAGGTCCACGGGGCTCTGCACGCACCACTTGCCGTAAGTCGGCCGGCCGACCAGCACCGCCCGCCGGTGGACCTGGAGGGCCCCGGCGACGATCTCGGCGGCCGACACCGTGCGCTGGTTGACGAGCACGACCAGCGGGACCGGCGGATACGTCCCGGCCGGATGGGCCTCCCGGACGTCCTGTTGCCCTCGGCGTGAGACGGTCCGGACGATGAGGCCCTTGCTGAGGAAGCGGTCAACGATCTCGGCGGCGGCCTGGAGCACGCCGCCGGGGTTGTCGCGGAGGTCCAGCACGACGCCGCGGGGCTCGTCGAGTTCGCGGTAGGTCTCGTGGAACTCGCTGGGCGTCCGCGGCACGAACTCGGCGATGCGGAGGTAGTAGATGCCCGCCTCGGGGTCCAGCTCGTGGACCCATCGTCCCTGGCCGTCGCGGGCGATGCCGGTGACGGTCTCGACGTCGAAGCGGGCGGGGCAAAGGTTGACGGTGGATTTCCGCCCGTCGCGGTCCCCCAGCCCGAGCCGGAGGGATTTGCTCCCGCCGGCCTCCAGCGCCGCCCGGGCCTCGGCGAGCGTGAGGTAGTCGGCCTCCACGCCATTGATGGAAAGGATTTCCAGGCCGGCGAAGAGCTTGGCCTTGTGGGCCGGGCTGCCCGCCAGCGGGCCCACCACCACCAGCCGGTCGTCCTGGTCGGCGATTTGCAGGCCGGTCTCCTCCAGCGTGCCGTCGAAGCGGCGCAGGACCGTGTCCGCCTTTTCCGGCGGGAGGTAGGCGGAGAACTCGTCGGTTTGCCCGGCCATGCCTTCGATGGCCCCGCGGCAGGCCTCCTGGGGGGACAGCCCCTCGTAGCTGTTCTGCTGGATGACCTTGTAGGCCTCGACGGCCCCGGCCAGGTCCTTTACGGCCGGGTCCGCCGGGGCCACGCGCGGGGGCCTGCGGCTGGCCAGGTACAGCGCCAGCCCCGCCAGGCAGAGAATGATCATCATCCAGATGAGGTTGCGCCAGGACACGGTTGACCCGATCTTCGATTCACGGTGCGCGCGTCAGCGAATCCAACGTCCCGAAAGCCTGCCGGGGAGTCTGGTCGGAAAGCGACGCTCGCCGCTCGCCGAGGCCGGGCGAGCGCAGCCGTCACGCTCGTTTCGACCCGCTTCGCCCGCCATGATAACCCCGTGCCGCGCGGTCCACAAGCCGATGGCCGGAACGATCCCTCCGGCTTCGAGCGGTGGGCCGAATGCCCTGATCGAATGGCGTGCCAGGAGCAGGCAAGGCAGGCACTTAGAGTGTTTGCCTTGGGCGTTGACTGGGTAGGGGCGGAGTCGAACCGCCGACACCATGATTTTCAGTCATGTGCTCTACCAACTGAGCTACCTACCCGGCTGACGTCATGGACGCGCAGGCAATGTACCCCGAGTTCTTCCCGCGGTCAAGTGTTGTGGGCCTTCCGCCGGAACATCGGGGCCGCCCGGCCGGGGGTCAGCCTCCGGCGAACTTGAAGCGGAAACCGAGGCGATCCTTGATGCTGTCGAAGGCAAACCAGGTGATCAGACCGGCTTCTCGGCGCTGGGCCATCACCACCGGGACGGTCAGGTACAGGCCTATCTTGTCGAACTCTTCGTTGGTGGGCGGGTCATAACCGATCCGCTGGATGAGCAGGAGCTTGTGGACCCTTCTCAGCAGCACGATGTCCGCCGGGCCCGGGTTGGTGCGGTCGTCCGGGTCGGCCGGGGCCAGGGCGAAGGCCTGCTTCAGGAACTCCGGGTTGCTGCCGGCCTCCGGGACGCTGGTGGGCACCACCACAAAGTTGAAGCCGCCGATGCCTCGCCTGGGCACGGCCAGTTTCCGCGCGAAGGGGTCCGTCTTGATGAACTGGAGCTTGGCGTCCTTGGCCAGTTTTTCCAGGTCCTTGTCGGCGTTGAGCTGGGCGAGCATCTTCCTGGCCGCGTCGTGGGCCTTTGCCAGGCCGCGGTTGGTCTTGAGGTCCTGGATAACCTGGGCTCGGATGGCGGGGGTGATTTCGGTGGGCTCGTGTTCGGCCTCTGCGTCCATCAGCCGCCAGAGCAGGCCGCCCGTAGCGGGCCAGGTGACGTACATGGCTTGTCGGAAGTCGCGGCCGACCTCAATCAGCGGGGTGTGGCGGCCTTCGGGTCCATGGAAGACCTCGGCGCTGGCGACGACGTCCTTCAGCGACTCGCCGCCGCCGGGGGCCGTGCTGGCCCAGCCCAGCGGCTCCTGCCTGCCTAGCTGCGCCAACTCAACCGGGCCGGTCCGCCCGACCCTGACGGGCAGCAGATTCACCGGCTCGGTCGGGAAGATGGCGTCTTCCAGGCCCTTGAGGGTCTTCCAGGTGAACGGGTCCGGCAGCTTCAGGGCCAAGCGAACCTCCGCCAGGACCTGCTTGAGCGTCAGGCTGCCTTTCAGTCTGTCCAGCGAGACCACGACCTTAGGATCGATGTTCAGCTTTTCGTGCTCGCCGTAAGGGAAGGCGATCTTGACGCCGGTGATGTTCTCAAGCTGTTCGAGGACGGTCTCCAGCGGCGCCGCGGCGGGCGGCAGGTAGGCGACCTTTCGCTCCAGCAGCGTCTCCGCGTCGCCGGTGAGGGCAATGAAGGCTCGCTGATAGGGATCCCTGTCGTCGGCATGCCGGGCGATAAGCTGCTGGGCCTGGACGATAAGCTCGGCGAGCTTTTGCTCCGCGACCAGGGGCCTGAGCTTTTCCCGGATCAGCGGCTTGGCCTCGCTGTACTTTTCGATGGGGACGGTCTGGGTCTTGGGCTCGGCGAGCTGGGTGGCCTGAGTCTGGGCGGGCTGGGTGGCGGCGGGGGCGGTCGCCGTGGTCGGTAAGGGAACCTCCCTGGTCAGTTCGTCCTTGTGCCGCAGCCAGTACTCACGCATCAGCGGCTCGGGCACCGTGACGGCCTCGGCCAGTCGCTCCTGGTCGATGAACAGCCAGGCCACGTCCGCCCGGTCCGGCTGCCGGTAGCCGAAGCCGTCCTCCCATCGGTTGGTGGGAGCGTCCGGCAGCACGTTGTTGCGCTGGGCAAAGAACTCGCTGATCTCCGCCTCGGTGGGCTCGGCCGCGGCCTGGGCGAAGTCCTCGGCCTTGAGAACGACCATGCCCAGTTGGATGCGTTCGCGGAGGTCGCGGTAGGTGGTGCGGACCTCCGGCAGGGACGGCGGCACCGTCACTATGCCGGCGGCCAGGGCCCCCATGATGGTGAGGTGGCTGGCCACCGCCCGGCGAAGGTCTTTCTCGCCGAGCCTTTCGCGGGAGAGGTCGCTCAGCAGTTGCTGGTATGCCTCTCCGCTCAGTCCCGCCGCCGCCAGGAAGCTGTCCACCTCCCCCTCGGTCGTCCGGATGCCCATTTGGCGGGCCTCGTGCAGCAGCAGTGCCCAGGCCAGTTCGGGCTGCTGACCCTCGTTGATCATCTGGAACAATACGAAGGCCCCTTCGCCCGGCAGCCCGCGGCGGCCCAGGCCCAGCCAGCGGCTCAGAATCTTGATATCGGCGTCGGCCGTCCACTGCATCGCCAGCGTAATCTTCTTCTCCCCGGCCCAGCCGATCACCTCCTTCTGGGGATGGCGCTCGAAGCATCCCCGTATGCCGCTGGGGACGAGGAAGGCCACCATCAGCACCACCATGACCATCAAGACCAACTTCTGGCGTCGGCGAAAGAAACCTAGCGCCATGACATCTCCACGTCAGCGGCCCGAAGGCCTGGTTCAGCCGGCGGTTTCCGGCGCGGGAGCGACCGCGTGGGGCGGTTGCGGAGCCGCTGCCGGCGAACGGGTCCCGAAAGGATAAACCGCCCCGGCGGCGCCGGGAAGCACCTGTTTCAGCCCTTGATGACGCCCATGGGCTTGAGGCGTGCGACTTTCCGGCTCAGGCCGGCGGCGTGGACGGTCTCGACCACTTCGTGAACGTCCTTGTAGGCGTCGGGCTGTTCTTCGGCCAGGCCGGTCCGGCCGCGGGCCCGGACGATGACGCCGGCCTCGGCCAGCTCCTTCTCCAATTGCCTGCCCCTTGCGGCGCGGATGGCGGCCGCCCGGCTCAGCACCCGCCCGGCGCCGTGGCAGGTCGAGCCGAAGGTCCGGGCCATGGCCTCGGCCGTGCCGGCCAGGACGTAGCTGGCGGTACCCATGTCGCCGGGGATGAGCACCGGCTGTCCGATGTCGCGGTAGCGTGCGGGCAGCTCGGGGTGGCCCGGGCCGAACGCCCGGGTGGCGCCCTTGCGGTGCACGCACAGCCGCCGCAGCTGGCCGTCCAGCTCGTGCGTCTCGATCTTGGCGATGTTGTGGGCCACGTCGTACACCTGCCGCAGCCCCAGCGAGGTCACCGACGCCTTCATCTGGTGGGCCAGGGCCTTGCGGACCAGGTGGGCCAGCGCCTGGCGGTTGGCCCAGGCGTAGTTGGCCGCCGCCCGCATCGCCCCCAGGTAGCGCCGGCCCTCGGGGCTTTCCACCGGGGCGCACACCAGCTGCCGGTCGGGCAGCTCGATGCCGAACTTCCGCGGGGCGTTCCGCAAGGCCTTGATGGCGTCGTCGCAAATCTGGTAGCCGAAGCCCCGCGACCCAGAATGGATCATGACGGCCACGCCGCCTTCGGCCAGCCCCATGGCCGCGGCCGCCTTTTCGTCGTAGATCTCCTCCACCAGTTGAATCTCGGCGAAGTGGTTGCCCGAGCCCAGCGTGCCGCATTGGTCGTTGCCGCGCTTGTAGGCCGCCGGCTGCACGGCGTCGGGGTCGGCCCCTTCCAGGCATCCGCCGGCCTCGGTGCAGGCCAGGTCCTCCTCGTCGGCCAGGCCCAGCTCGGCCACGTAGGCAGCGCCCTTCAGGCACACCTGCCGCAGCTGCTTGTCGGACAGCCGCAGCGACCCGCCCACGCCCACCCCGCAGGGCACGTCGCGGAACAGCTGGTCGACCAGCTCCTTCATCCGGGGGCGAACCTGGGCCTCCGTCAGGTCGCTCCGCAGCAGCCGCACGCCGCAGTTGATGTCGTAGCCCACCCCGCCGGGGGAGACCACGCCGCCCTGGTCGATGTCCATGGCCGCCACGCCGCCGATGCAGAAGCCATAGCCCCAGTGGATGTCGGGCATGGCCAGCGACGCCCGCACGATGCCTGGCAGCGTGGCGACGTTGGCGACCTGCTCGGCCGCCTGCTCGCCGCGGATGTGCTCCATCAGCTTGTCGCTGGCATAGATGACCCCGTCGACGCGCATCCCCGGCCGGGTGCCCTTGGGGATCCGCCAGCGGTACTGGTCGATCCGCTCCATCGTGATCTTCGCTCGTTCGGCCATGGGTCACCTCATATGTCCAGGATCACGCGGGCCAGCCAGCCGCTACGGTCGCGGGCGACCTTGAGCTGGTGGTAGGTGACGGCCTTGATCTCCAGGCCCAGCTCGTGCCGGGCCGGATCATAGCTCTCGCCGGCCACCTCCGCCGCCACCGCCGTCTCGTCGCAGCGTTCCACCCGGACGCGCCCGACCAGGAACCTCTCCAGGTGGAACAGCCGCAGCAGCTCGCGCAGGAAGTCCGCCACCAGAAGCTCCAGTGCCGCTGCGTCGGGCTCGTGGCCCCGCGGCGAGGCGGCGCCCTCGGCGGCCACCTGGACCCGCCGCTTCTGCCGGAGGCGGATGTCTCGGGGTTGACAGATCTGTGCATACAGCCCCTCGCCCAGGGCTTCGAGCAATTCCGCCGGCGAGTCCGCCCGCGCCTCCAGCCCCAGGTCGGCGGTGTGCTCGAATGTCTCACAATGCTTGGTCATGAGCCCAACCTATCTAACATTCTATCTTGGCGGACGCCCCCCCTGCGAGGCCTTCCGCCGTCCTCCGCCCGCCGGGTTGGGCCGCCGCCGCGGCGGCCGGTACAATACCCCCATGCTCCTGGGTGCCCACCTCAGTGTCGCCGGGGGCCTCCACAAGGCCGTCGAGCGGGCCGCCGAGTACGCCTTCAACACGGTGGCCATCTTCGTTCGCAACCAGGTGCAGTGGCGCGCCGCCCCGCTGACGGCCGAGGCGGTCGGGCGCTTTCGCCGAGCCCGCCGCCGCCTGAAGATCCGCCCGGTCATCGCCCACGGCTCCTACCTGGTGAACCTGGCCGGGCGGCCGGCGGTGCGGGAGCCGTCCCTGGCGGCGGTGGCGGACGAGCTGGACCGCTGCGCCCGGCTGGGGGTGCAGTACTATGTGTTTCACCCCGGCTCGCCGGGCGAGGACGGGCGCGAGGCGGGCATCAGTCGCGTGGCCGACGCCCTGAATCAACTGGTCGCCGCCCGCGGCCGGCGGCGCGTCAAGGTGCTGCTGGAGACCACCGCCGGGGCGGGCCGGCAACTGGGCGGTACCTTCGAGGACCTCGCCGAGATGCTCTGCCGACTGGAGCGCCCGCGGCGGTTCGGCGTGTGCCTGGACACCTGCCACGTCTTCGCCGCCGGCTACGACATTCGCACGCCCGCAGCCTACCGCCGGACGATGAAACATTTCGACCGCAGCATCGGCCTGGACCGGCTGTTCGTCGTGCACCTGAACGATTCGCTCAAGGAGCTGGGCTGCCATCGGGACCGCCACGAGCACATCGGCCTCGGCCGGATCGGCCTGGGCGGCTTTGCCAACTTCGTCAACGACCCGCGGCTGGCCGCCGTGCCCATGATCCTGGAAACGCCCAAGGGCACCACCGATGACGGCCGGGACTGGGACCAGGTCAACGCCGACGCCATCCGCGGCCTGGCCCAGAAGCCGTAGCGCCCCTCGTTCTCGGGATCGGCCGCGGGTTGCCGCCACGGGATTTTTCCGCTACCGTGCCCCTGCCCCGTTTGGGCGTGATGAGGATGGCGGCGGTGTCGAAGTTTCTGGAGATAGCCTCTTACGTGGTGATTCCGCTGGCCTGGGGCCTGGCGGCGGAGTTCCTGTTCGAATGGCTCCGGCGACGGAGGTCCGGCTGCCCCGGGCAGGGAGGAGCGGCCGGATGAGCGGGTGGCTGGCCAGCCTCGCCCATCTGCCGGGCCCGCCGCTGCTGGTCGCCCTGGCGGCCTTTGGGCTGCTGGTGGGCGTGCTGACCGGCCTGTTCGGCGTGGGCGGGGGGTTCCTCGTCGTGCCCATGCTGAACCTGCTGTTCGGCATCGAGTGGAATATCGCCATCGGCAGCAGCCTGGCCTTCACCATCGGCACCGGCGCGGGCGGCGCGGCCCGGCATGCCCGGCTGGGGAACGTCGAGCCTCGGGCCACGCTGATCATCGGCTCGGCCGCGGTCGTGGGCGCGGTGGCGGGGGCCACGCTGCTTCAGTACCTCAAGACCGTTCTGGGGCGCAGCGGCTCGGAGGGTTTCAACCT
>Ga0111187_1075_pt1 | contig 15883 bp, 14 predicted proteins | sample DeeMarSWOR324_28_FD_80242 | JGI IMG/M metagenome (GOLD analysis project Ga0111187, IMG submission 80242) | Phycisphaerae bacterium SM23_33 | reverse complement strand
GCCAGCGCCGCCAGCAGGGCGAAACGCCGTCTGGGATGCCTCGTGTTCACGGGTGGGTATCTTATGGCGTGGCCGCCGCCGACGCCACGCCCGGCCCGCCCGCGCCGAACGGCTCTCCACCGGCCAGCCGTTGTCGACGACTGGCTTGAGGGCTGCGGCAGACCGGTGGGCGTTCCGGATGATGAAAAGACCATCCGCCGCCAAGACCAAGAAACCTCTGCGCCCTGCTGGCCAAAAAAATTTCAGAAAAACCTGGTGAGGTAACAATTGGGTAACATCTTCATCCGAGAATTCTTGTCAGAGCGTTCGAGCGCACCAGCAGCCTCTGACATGAAAGGAACGGACGATGAAGGGGAAGTTCAGCATTCTGGCCGCCGGGCTTCTGCTGATGGGTGCCGCCTCGGCCGCCTCGGCACCATCCGCTGAGGTGCTCCTGGAGAAGGGCGTTTTCCTCGAGGAGATGAAGGGGGACCGGGACGGGGCGATGAAGATCTACCAGCGGATCGTGGACCAGGCCCAGGCCGGCCGCCGCTGCGTCGCCGAGGCGCTGTATCGGCTGGGGATGGGCCATCTGAGCAAAGGCGACAAGGAAAAGGCCGCCGGTGCCTTCAACCGGCTGGTCCGGCAGTACGCCGAGCAGAAGAAGTTCGCCGACCGGGCCCAGGCCGAGCTGGCCAAGCTGGCGCCTGCGGCGGCGCCCGATGTCGTGGCCTTCGGCCCGCCGGTCGAGCGGGTGATCAACGACATCGACGAGGCCGGCGGAGATCAGATGATCGATTTCGAAACGGGGAAGCTGTTCTCACTTCCGGCGGACTTCGCCGGCTGGACCCGGGGCAGGCGCGACGAATGGATGGGCGGTGAGGGTCGCGACGCCCTGGTTGATCACGCGGCCGATGGATGCGTCTTGGGTGGGTACGACTTCGTGGCCGTGTCCCTCGGAGCCGCTAGGTGGGAGGCGATCCGCCCGCGGGATGTTGCTTCCGAGCTGCCCGCCGGCCAACCGCGGGTCGAGACGATCACCCGCGGGCGAGCCACGTCCTATCTCATCCAGCGCGGCACCATGCTGGCGTTCAAGACGCGCGACGGCGGCACGGGCGTGCTGGAGGTCCTCGCGTTCACACAAGACCCCAAGGGCGTGAGGATCCGTTACAAGATGCTGCATCGCCCGGGGTCCGCGCCCGCCGCCCGGCCGGCGGCGGCCTTCGGCCCGGTCGTCGAGCGGGTGCTGAACAGCCCGGACGTGACCAGAGAGAACAGCTTCATCGACCTGGACACAGGAAACCTGTTCACGGTGCCGGAGGGCCTGAATCGCAAACCCGAAGAGATGAGCGGCTGGATGGAACGGAACCAGATCGACTTCGGTGTTGGCGATCTCAGCAGGCATTTGGGCAAGATTAATAAGGTAAGGTTCTTTGGTATCGGGGCGGTTCTGCTTCCCACGAAAAACGAATTGTGGGACACGTTGACGCCTTCAGACGTCGATGCGAAACAGTTGGGGATCCAGGCAAAAGTCGCCGGCCCAAGGATGGATCACCTGCAGGTTGAGAGATTCACGGGCCAGCAGCCATACACTTGCATATTCAAAACCCGTGAAGGTGGCGCCGGGCTTCTTCAGATCATCGGCTTTAACGCAAAGGGATCGGGGATCAGCATTCGCTACAAGCTGCTGCGGCAGCCACTGCAAGCGGACTTGCTGCCCCTCAACCAGGCGGCGGAGCGGACGGTCTACGATACGAAGGCCGGCAAGAGCTGTGTGATCGATTTTGACACGGGCAATCTCTTCACCCCCCCTTCGGCCCTGGCCCTCGCCAGCCACACGCGCATGCCCTCTGCCTGGATATGGGCTGACCGTGATTGGCTGAGGGACACCGGAATCGACGCCCAGGCCGAGGTCGAGCAGAGCGGTCGGCGTCGGCGCCTCGCTTGCCGTGATATGGTCGTGATTCCCACGGCCGAGGGCCGTTGGAGCACCCTGACCGCCCAAGAGCTTCGCAAGGAACTCGCCGGCAAGGAGCTCTGGCCTCGCACGTCCATGACAGCGGAGAAAGAGCTGCCCGCGACCTTCCTCTTCAAGACGCGGGAAGGGTCCATGGGCATCCTGCAGATCCTCCAGGTCAACTGGCGGAAACCCCCTCAGAATCTGAAGATCCGGTACAGGCTGCTGGACAGAAGGGCGCCTGCGGCGTATCTGCCGCTGGGCAAGCCGGTCGAGCGGACAGTGTACGGTGAGGGCAGCAAGGATCTCGGGATAGATCTGGATACCGGCAAGCTGTTCACTTCGACGGCCAGGGTCCAGGATATGGACACCAAACGTGAGTTCCGTGACTGGCTGGCCAGGCACGGCTTCGATCTCTTGGCCGACACATCCGCGGAGGCACCGGGCCTGTACGGCGGGGACATGATCGTCATTCCAATGGCAACTGCTAGGTGGGAGAAGGTCACCCTCGACGACATTCGCAGCGACATCGCAGGCCGCAAGCCCACCTCGCCGGTCGTCATGGGCGCCAAGGGCGAGCTGCCGCGGACATACGCCTTCAAGACGCGCGAAGGCAGCGTTGGCGTGCTGCAGATCCTGGAGATCGGGGAGAAGCCGCTGCGGCACATCAAGATCCGCTACAAGCTGCTGGCCTGCCGAGCCGCGCCCCTGCCCGCCCCCGGTGGAGCAAGCACCAAAGGGGCAAGCACGCAGCCGGCCCCGGGCGGGGCCGGCCACAGGCGCCCGGCACCGTCGGAGATAGACTGAATGCCGCTGAGAAGACCCACATCGAGCTATGGCGCCCGCCGCGGCTTGTGGCCGGTGCTGGCGGCGCTGCTGGCCGGGGTGCTGGTGCCCACCGGCTGCGTGCTGTGGTTCATGACCACGGCCATGCGGAACGAGCGATGGGCCGTCCGGCACCGATTGATGGAGGCCTATCGCGGCCATCTGCAGAAGGTCAGCGGCGGCCTGAACGAGTATTCGTCCGGAAAGCTCGCCGCCCTGGCCGACCAGGGCGACGCGGCCGGGGCGGAGACCTTCGCCCGGCTGGTCCGGGCCGGCGCGGCCGACGGCATCGTCGTCTATGACGCCTCGGGGAAGCTGGTGTATCCCGTGGTGGAGGTACCCGGCCCGGAAGAGGTCGAGGTAACGCCCGCGTGGCAGGAGGCGGCAGCGCTGGAACTTGACGACGACCCGGCGCAGCTCGTAAAGGCGGCCGAGGCCTACGGCAGGATGGCCGACCAGCAGCTTCTGGGGACGCTGTATGCCTTCCAGACCGCTGCCGGCAATACCGGCGTCCTCCAGTTGACCGGTTTCACTGATGATCCCAAGGGCGTGAAGATCCGCTACAAGATGCTGCGGCTGCCGAAGGGCGCCGGGGCCACACCTCGGGCTGCCGCAGACCTCACGACCTTCAAGGTCACGCCCGGGGGCATTAGTGTCATTCGGTACCGGCGCGACCAGCGTAAGCTGAGCACTGGATGGACCGGTCCGCCACGGGGAGAAGTGGAGTTCGAGCAATTCGCTCTGAAGGTTGGGTTTGAGGGGCCGGCCTCGCGTGAAGGCGCCACCGGCCAGTTGGTTCAAGCAGACGGTAAGGCTATCCCGGTCGCGCGTCTGGACCTGGGCGGGCGAGGCGACTTGGCCTCGCTGACCCGAGAGTTGGGCCAGCGCGAGAAGGACGGCGGATTGAACTGGGTTGCGGTCATCCTTGAGTCCGCCCACATTGGGACGATCGAACGCGCTTGGGATGCGCTGTGCAGCACGTACGGCGACCGTGCAGTGCTTCTGGTCCCGGGCAAGCTCCCCCCGCAACACCGGCTGTTGGCTATTGCGCAGGCCCCTGCAGCCGCCGCCACCGGGCCCGCCGCCGCCGAAACGGCGAGGGTGCCCGTGGGCGCGGTCATCTCGCGCGTGCTGGGGCCTGAGAACCTCACCCAGGTCCTGGACGTCGAGACCGGCCGTATCCTGCCGGCGAAACGCTCGCTCGCGTGGATCGCATGGAGGAAGCTGGCGCCGGGGCCCGGGGTGCCCACCACGCCGGGCCTAGTGACCGAGGGAATGATCCTGCAGGGAGCCCCCACCGACGCCCAGGGCAAGCCAACGCTTGACCTATGGCAGGTGGCCCGGGCCAAAGACCTGCCTCCGTTCACCGTCAAGCCGCAAGCGGTGCCGGTGTATATCGGCCGGCCAAGCGTCAAATTCCCATACGTGGCCGGTTTCAAGACCACGGCCGGAACCGTCGGCGTCCTGGAGTACACCAGGTTCCAGGGCCAGGAGGTCCATCTTCGCTACAAGATCCTCGCCTACGGCAAGGGCGCGCCCACAGCAGCAGGCTCTAGAGGGGCAAGCACGGCTCAACCGGGCTCGTCGCCGGCGCAGCCGCCGGTGAGCGGCGCGTTCGGGGCGGTGACGCAGCGAACGATCCACGACTACAAGTCGGGCAAGGATTGGCTGCTCGATCTGGACACAGGCACGATGCATTCCCTGCCGGCGGCCCTCGACTGGGACAGGGACCCCAAGGCGGTGTGGCGATGGGCGGACCGGCAGGGAATTGATCTGACGGGGCTGCCGGTGGCCAGTCAGAGGGGGCTGTACGGATATCAAGTAGTGGCCCGCTTGATAAGGCAAGAGGCAGCCGCCTTCGAGGACGTGACGCCTCAGACGCTTCTGGGGGCGATGAGGTCCGGGCGGGTGGTGACGTGCGCAAGCCACGATGGCGGTCCTGATCTCTGGCTGTTCGGCGGCGGCCAGGGCCAGGACGTTCACCGCAGGGCCGCCGCGCTGCAGGGGCAGGCCCGCTGCCTCGTCAAGGCCGGGCGGGCGCCCGAGGCGCTGGCCCTGCTCACGCGCCCGCTGTCACAACCCGCTCTTCGTTATGCCAGAGACGGCCAGGGGCGGCTGATCGGCCCCAATGCCATGCTGCTGGCGCTTCAGTTGATGGGTGACTCGGGCAAGCCGACCTTTGGCGAAGTGGCGGACGCCCTCGCCCGGCGACTCAACGACTATGCGGGCCCCACCATGCTTTCGCGGCAGCGGCGCTTCCTGATGCGGGCATTCATGGAGGTCTCGCCCCAGGCCGCGACGTTCCCCACACTCACCGCCGAGGACCTGGCCGCGGAGTACCTCACCGGGCGGACAACGCCCCCGGAAGCCTCGCGCCTGACCCGGACGGGCCTGCCGGGCCTGTGGCAGATCGCCGGCGCCGATGGCAGGGTCGTCGCCCTGTTCCGCGAGGCCAGGCTCCTGGCGGACCTGGCCTCGGCGGCCGGTTTGAACGACCCGCCACCGGGGACGGCCCTGCGCCTGGCCCCGCCCGGGCCGGCTGACCGGAGACGGCCGGCGGAAGAGGCCTTCCTATCGGTTCCGGCGGCGGAGCAGATGCCCGGCTGGCAACTGGAGCTGCACCTGGTCGGGGACGACCCGTTTGCGGCCGCCGCCGCCAGGCAGCGGACCGCGTATCTCTGGACGGGCACGCTGGGGATCGGCGTCATCGTCATATTCGCCCTGGCCGTGGCCCGTTACCTGGGCCGGCAGATGAAGCTCACCCGACTGAAGAACGATCTCATCGCCACCGTGTCGCACGAACTCAAGACGCCCGTTGCCTCGATTCGAGCGATGGCCGAGACGCTCCTGGCGGGCCGCTGCCAAGGCCGGCAGAAGGAATTGCAGTACTTCGGCCTCATCGTCAAGGAGAACGAGCGGCTGAGCCGGCTGATCGACAACTTCCTGACCTTCTCCCGGATGGAACGCGGCAAGCGGGCCTTCGAATCCGAGGAGCTGAAGGTCGATCAGATCGTGGCCGAGGCCGCGGACTCGGTGGCGGACCGGTTCAGCCGGCCCGGCTGCCGCCTGGAGGTGGACGTCCCGCCCGACCTGCCGACGATCATCGGCGACCGCGACGCCCTGATCACGGTGCTCCTGAACCTCCTGTCCAACGCGCACAAGTACTCCGGGCCCGAGAAGCACGTCCTGGTTCGGGCCTACGCCAACCGCAACCAGGTGTGCCTGGAGGTGACGGACAACGGCGTCGGCCTGTCGCGGCGGGCGGCCAGGAAAGTCTTCGACCGCTTCTACCAGGTGGACCAGCGCGTCTCTCGCGGGGTCGGGGGGGCCGGCCTGGGGCTGAGCATCGTGAAGTTCGTCGTGGATGCACACGGCGGCTCGGTGGACGTGGCCAGCAGGCCGGGCGAGGGCAGCACCTTCACCGTCAGACTGCCGACCCGAGAGGCCTCCGACCAGAGACGGAACGAGCCATAGGACGGCCCATGCCAGAGGAAAACGTACTCATCATCGAAGACGACTCGGCGCTGCTGCTGACCCTGGCGGACAACTTCAAGTTCGACGGGTACTTCGTTCGGACCGCCGCCGACGGCGAGCAGGGCCTGGAGCTGGCGTTCGATTCCTCGCCGGACCTGATCGTGCTCGACATCATGCTGCCGAAGCTGAACGGGTACGAGATCTGCCGGCGCATCCGCGAGGCCGGCCTGGAGATGCCCATCATCATGCTGACGGCCAAAGGCCAGGAATCCGAGATCGTCATGGGGCTGAACCTGGGCGCCGACGACTACGTCACCAAGCCCTTCAGCATGGCCGAGCTGCTGGCCAGGGCCAACGCCCTGCTTCGGCGGAGACGAGCCGCCGCCCCGAAAGTCGTCCGCTTCGGAAACTGCCAGCTGCAGCTCGACTCCCGGCGGCTGTTCCGCGACGGCCGGGAGGTGGAACTGACGGCCAAGGAATCCCGCCTGCTGGCCTATTTCGCCGAACGCGCCGAGCGGGTCCTGACCCGGGACCAGATCCTCAACGCCGTGTGGGGCTTTGGCGTCTTTGTGACCGGCCGCAGCGTGGACCGCTGCGTGACCACGCTGCGGAAGAAGGTCGAGCCCGATCCCCATCGTCCCCGGTTCATCAGGACGGTCCGCGAGATCGGATACCGCTTCCAGGCGTCCGACGAAACCTGAGAGGGATGAGGGGCGGCTAACCGCTGCGGAGCGGCCAGCGTGGAATCGAGATGGACACCCTGAAGGACAGCCAATTGACTGCCGTGGTCCAGATGCAAGCTGAAGAGTCGGCCTCGAGGGCCACTATTACACTTCCGCGGCGATTCAGGTTTTCTTGCAGCATTTATGCATCGAACTGCATCATGTTTTAGGGACGGGACGATAGAATGCCGAACGACGGCGAGCTAGTTCGCCAGGTATTGAACGGGAGCAGGGATGTATATGCAGAACTGGTCCGACGATACGAACGCCCGGTCTTCGCTGCAGCCGCGTCTGTTGTGCGCAACTGGCATGACGTGCAGGACATATCGCAGGAAGCTTTCCTTAGCGCATATCAGAGGCTTGGCACACTGAAGGATCCGCAAGCCTTTGGGGCGTGGATCGTGAGAATAGCGCGAACACAGGCATTGAAAACGCTTCGAAAAACACAACGCCAAGCGGCCTGGGATCGAGTGCCCGAGGACCCCGATGAGACCCAGGACTCCCGAGTCGAAGAACGCACGGAAGAAATCCTATCCGTGGTGATGCAACTGCCTGAGGCGCTGTTGCAGGTGGTGTTGCTGCGGTATTTCCAGGACCTGAGCGTGACCGACATTGCAGAGGCGACGAACCAACCCATTGGAACGGTGACAAGCCAACTATGCCGTGCCAGACAGGCCATCAGGATTCGGATGAACGAGGGTAGATCATGATCGACGATAGAGGGTCCGAGGAAGCCATTGCCGAGGCCGGACGGGATATTCGTAGGATTCCGCCGATTGCCGAGAGAGTGATGCGGCGGGTAGTCTGCGACTCGCCCCTAACAACGCCGCACCTGGAAAAGAAAGGAGTACTCAAAATGATTCTCGGAACGAAATATGCAGCAGCCGCAGCTGCGGTCCTTCTCGTTGCCGCCAGCCTGTGCGTCATGACGCTTACCGGGGGAGAGAGCACCATTGCGTATGCTCAGGTCCGGGAGCATCTCGAATCTGCCAAGACGGTTTCCTACACGCAAACCGTCCCTCTGGCATCCGGGCAGATACTCAGGACGAGGTTGATGTCGAAAGGTTCTGATCTCTTGAGAATGGAAATAACTCCTTTGAGACCGGACGGGAAGCCTTACTACCCTGCTGGGCCGAGCACCATCATGATAGCCGACTCAAGACTCGGGAAGATGCTGGCGTTGTACCCCGAGACGAAAAAGGCAACCGTCCAGTCGTTCGGCAAGCTTCGACCAAATAGTAGGCGCGTAGGCATGACGTTTGACCATGTTAAGGCACTACTCAAAGGGAAGGACAAGCCGTTGGGCGAGAGGAAGATCGATGGGAGGAGCGCCCGCGGGTTCCAGGTTACCAGTGGCAGCAAGGCAATAGAAATCTGGGTGGATGCTGCGACGGGCGATCCGCTTCTCTTTGTGATCCCGACTTCGCAAGGCGATGCAACCATCAGGGACATCGAACTTGATGGCCCACTCGATGACTCCTTGTTCAGTGTCGAGGCGCCGAAAGGATATGTCGTCGAGAGAATAGAGCCTGAGAAGCAGAACGATTCGAGTCAACGCAGAAAGCCCGCCCTCCCTGCTCGTCCTGGGTGAGCTTCTCCGGACAACCCAACCCGCATTATTCATCAGCAGTCGGCGGAGCGGCATGTGGAGCCGTGTAGGGCGATGCACTTGGGCATTCTAAAGCAGACCGGCGCTGGAAATCTCCGGCTCACAGCGCGTCGGGAACTGGCCAAGCCGGTGTCGGCGTCCGGCGATGGCACAAGCCGTTCACCGCTTGGGCAAATCGGCCAAACGCAAGCAGCACGCTAAGGATGGAATCGAGATGGATACTCTGAAGGACAGCCAAGTGACTGCGGTGGTCCAGATGCAGGCTGAAGAGCTGGCCTCCAGGGTAACAGCGGCGCTGGCGGGGCTGCCGGATCGCCAGGCGCAGGATCTGGCCCGGGATTTTCTCGAAGACCTGAGCTGCCGGCAGCTCGCCGAGGAATGGAAGCGGCAGCTGGCCGCGGCCAGGAGAATGCAGCTCAGGCTCTTTCCCCGCAGTCTCGACCTGGACCCGCGCCTCGACATAGCCGGCGCCAACCGGCCGGGCTTCGGCATCAGCGGAGATTACTACGACTGCCAGGCGCTGGGCCCGGACAAACTGGCCTTCATCGTCGCCGACGCGATGGGGCACGGACTGGCCTCGGGCATGGTGATGACGCAGCTCCAGGCGGTCTTCAGGACGGCGGTTCGAGAGGGCTGGGAACTGGAACAGTTGGACCGCCGCCTGGACGAGGTGATGGCGACCACGTGGGAAGGCGAGGTCTTCGCCACCGGTCTGCTGGGACTCGTGGACCTGGCCGGCGAGGCGCTGTGGCTGCTGTCCGCGGGCCATCCGTGGCCGTCGGTGCTGCGGGCCGGCAGACGGGTTGAGAGGGTCGTCGAGGCTTGTGCCCCTCCCTGGGGCGCGCCGCGGCCGTCCAGGCCGGCATGCCCCGCTATGCTTGCAGTTTCCGGGCAGTGGTCGCTGCTGGCCTACACCGACGGCCTGATCGAGGCCGAGGACAGCTTGGACGGGCAATACTCGGCAGATCGGCTGGCGCGAGTCCATTTCGAGAACAGAACCTGCGGCGCCGAGCAGCTCTGCGAAAGCATCTTGGACGATGCATTGAGTCGCGCCGGTGAGTCTCTGGAGCCCCAGGACGACCTGACCCTGCTGGCCATCTGCCGGGAAGAATAGCCGACGGCGCCCGTCGCCCGGGGTGCTTCGACGGCACCGTTGAATGAGCTGGAACCACCAGATCGGACAACGAATCGCAGGAAGGACTGACGCGGAACTGCCGCGATGACGTCGCCGCCGCAGGCGGCGGAGAAGCCTGCCCTGCGCCGAGCCGCGGCTGCATCCGGGCTAGTCGGCGGCGTATTCCACCCACAGCGTTTCGGGTTTGGCGCCGGCGTCGAAGCTCCAGGACGTGTCGGCCTTGCCGGATGGGGCCTCATACGTATGGGCGGCCGTCTTGACGGCCCCGTCTTCCTTCCAGGCGAAGGTGACCTTCACCGGCGAGGTGTTCCTGACCTCATAGACGAGGTGCGCCTCCGGCCGGGTGAAGGCCCTGCCGCCGGTGTTGGTGAAGCGCACCCGGACCGGGCCGGCGACCCCGGGCAGAGCCGCGTCGCCGTAGCAGAAGCTGTGGCTCCACCAGTCCTTCGGCTCGGGCTTGTGGCGGATGATCTTCCAGTCCTTCAGGACCGGCTTCCAGGTCTTGCCGCCGTCGGCGGAGCAGTCGATGTTGTACAGGCAGTCCCCGGGCGGGGCGCCCGAGGCCTGCCGGCTGGCGGCGTACACATGGATCGCCGCCGCCCTCCGCGGCGCCGCAAGCTGCAACGTCACCGAGGGGCTGGCAATCTTCCCGGCCACGACGTGGGCCTGGTCCAGGTTTGGCCCGGCCGAGATGACCGCCTTGCCCGAAGCCGCGAAGGTGACCGTGTTCTTTCCGCCCTTCAGGTGCGGGATGAGGGCGGGGGCGCACTGGCAGACGGTGCGGATGCTCAGCCCGGCATCGGCCAGCTCCTTCGCCGCGGCGCCGAACCTTATCCAGTATTGGCTGTGCCCCTTGACCACGTCGGTCAGATCCATGCCGTCCTTGGCCGCGCCAGCCTGCTGCCAGGTCTTGCCCCGGTCGGTGGAGACCTCCACCGGGCAGGTCATGCTGCCCTGGATGACCAGCCCGCCGGTACAGCCACTCTTGTAGATGCCCCATTGCTCCTTGGCGGCCTCCGGCGGCGGGGCGGCGGCGATGACGTAGGGGGTGTAGAACTCGAAGGTCACCTGCTTGTCCGATTCGTCAATGACGCCTTCCTTGTATTTGCCGGAGGTGAAGTCGGGCGTGTAGGTGTACATGGCGTTGGCGTATCGGGCCTGTCCAGGCTTGTGGCCGCAGTCGCGCTTGGCCCGGTACATGTTCTGCGGCTGGTTGACCCAGCTCCGCGAGCGCTCCGGGCCGGGGATGCCGGCGGTGTTGTAGTTGATGCCCCAGTAGACGAAGGTCTTGCCATCCTCCAGCCCGGGCTTGAGGTAGCGGCGCAGGCTCTCGCCGGAGCGCAGGTGGACGATCGGCGGCACGGTGGCGTAGCCGCCGGCGTAATAGGCCACGTTGAAGCTGGCGTAGGACCCCCGGGTCGCCGGGGTGCAGCCCGCCGGACCGCCAGCCGTGCTGCCGCCCGGCGGTAAGGTTGTTCACGTTCCGCGAGGCCGGGTCCTTCGTCAGCTCCATCAGGTCCATCAGCCGGCTGCCGTCGGGGGCGAAGATGACGGTGGACACGTCGTGGTCGAGCAGGGCCCAGCGGCCGGTGCCGTAGGCCCCGCCGCTCAGGAACACCTCGAAGCTGTGGTGGCCCTGGACGCCGGCCCCGCGGCAGCAGCCCGGGCCCAGCAGCTTGTCCATCTCGGCCGGCCACTGGGCGTGCGTGGCGTAGCACAGGCCGTAGCCGAAGCCGAACAGCCCCCGCCAGTATTCGCGGCTGCACAGCTCCGAGTCGGTGCCGTAGCCCTTGCCCCAGTAGTCGGTGGCCCCCTCGGTGCAGTGGAAGTAATTCAGGTTCCGCCAGTACCACGAGGCCAGCGCCTTGTCCTCGTCGGTGCCGACGGTCTTGCCGGTGACGCGCTGGTACAGCTCGGCCTGGGTCTTGAACAGCCTCTCGAACGTCGAGCAGGACAGCTCGCCGGGGTACCAGGGATGGTCGGTCCGGGTCTCGGGATCGCCCACGCCGCCCCAGGCCGGCTGCGCCGCGACAAACACAACCAAGAACGTCCATGGGATTCGCAGCATGACTTTCTCCGATCGCTCTGCACCGAAGCTCGGCCGGCAGACTCACCAGCCCATCAGCTTTTAATGCTCTTTCGCCCCCGAGGCGCCGCTTGACTTTCAGGAATTCACCACGACCGGGTCGGCAGGCACGGCAGCCGCCGCCGGCCGCTACCGCATCTCGCCGGCTACTCTCACCAACTGGGCGTACAGGGACCAGAGGATGACCAACACGGCTCCGATCAGCAGCGTGAGCACGGCCGGGCCGATGACGCGAACGGCCGGCCGGCGCACGAGCAGCGGCAGGCAGATCAGGCCCGCCATCACCAGTCCGGCCAGCGGCAGGAACACCATCGGCCAGGACTTGACCAGATGAGAGGCCTGAAGGATCGCCCGCGTCGGCCGCGGCAGCGTCGCTCCCGACTCGGCCAGGAGGGACTCAAACCGCGGCACGGTCCATACCAGCACCCCAAGCATGATGGCGATGGCCACGCAGGCCACCACCATGCCGCCCAGCCCATAGGCCGGCCGCCGGCCCGCTCCGGCGGGGAGAGGCGGCGGCCTTTGCGGCCCTTCATTCGCTTGAGACATTGTCATGCCCTTTCACAATCCCTCACCCCGGCCGGGGCCGGCGATGGCCCGGCGGGATCCGCCGCCCGGCCGCGGCGGCCTACTCGACGCGCAGCAGCTCGCTTGGCCCGTGGCGGCCGGCGACGTGGATGGGGCAGCCCCCGCCGGCGATCTCCAGATGCGTTCGCCGGGCCAGCTCCGGCGTGTTGTTGACCTGCGACAGGTGCGACAGCGCCACCCACTGAAGCCGGCCGTTGCCGACGCCGGCGACCAGCTCGGCCGACTCGACGTTGGAAAGGTGGCCGCCCTCGCCGGCGATGCGGCGCTTGAGGTACTGTGAATACGGCCCGCTGGCCAGCATCTGCGGGTCGTAGTTGCTCTCCAGGAAGACCGCGTCCAGCTTCCGCAGCAGCTCCCCCAGCCCGCGGAAGACATGCCCCAGGTCGGTGAGGATCCCCACCCGCCGGTAGCCGTCGGAGATGACGAAGGCCACCGGCTCAGCCCCGTCGTGCGGGGTGCGGACGGTCTGGACGGTCACGGAGGCGAAGGTCAGGGCCTCACCCGGGCGGAAGTGCCGCAGGTCGTAGATCGGCCCAGGGGCGTACCGCCGCCCGGCGAGGTAGGTCTGCCGGGTCATGTAAACCGGCAGGCCGAACTTGCGGTTCAGGATGCCCGCGCAGCGGATGTGGTCCACGTGATCGTGGGAGATGATGACGGCCTGGACGTCGCGGACGTCCCGGCCGCAGGTCGCCAGCCGCTCCGCCGTCCGCTTGCCGCTGATCCCCGCGTCGAACAGCAGCTTCACCCCCTCGGCCTCGAGGTAGATGCAGTTGCCGTTGGAGCCGGAATTCAACGAGCAGCAGATCATGCCGCCATCATAGCAGGTGAAGGAACGGGCGACCAGGGACTCGGCACCAGGGGCACCCACGCGCCCCGCCGGGGGGCTAGTTCGACTGCATGCTCCGGGTCAGACCCTGCAGGGGCAGATACATCGCCAGCACGATCAGCCCCGGCGTGCTCAGCACCAGGATCGCCAGCAATACCGCACCGATGGCCAGGTTGATCGGGTGGCGAAGGAACAAGCTCAGGCAGATCAGGCCGGCCATGACCGCCGCTGCCAGTGGCAGGACCACGAACGACCAGTCCCGTACCAAATGGGAGGCCCCAATGACCGCCCGGGTCAGTCCGGGCAGCTCGGCCTCCAAAGCCTCGAAGGTGCGCGAGAACTTCGGCACGATCACCAGCAGGACCGCGAGCAGCACGCAAATACAAAGGCAACAAAGGGACGAAAGCACCACCGATACCAACCGGTACCCCGCGGCCTTACCCCCTCCGCTGCCGGTGCGGCTGCCCCGGCCCGGACTCCCATCCGGCTGAGACATGATCATCTCCTTTCGCTGTCCTGTTTGGCGCCGGCCGCCGCGCCGCCGGCCCGGGCATCGCGGCTCATTGTACCGCCACGATCGCCCGCCGAGAGCGCGGGCCGTCGAACTCGCAGAAGTAAACGCCCTGCCACGTCCCCAGCACCGGCTCGCCCCCACGCACCAGCACCTGCACCGAGCAGCCCACCATGGAGCTCTTGACGTGGGCGGCCGAGTTGCCCTCGCCGTGCCGGTAGAACGACTGCCGCCACGGCACGGCCGCGTCCAGGGCCGCCAGCAGGTCGTGCACCACCGAGGGGTCGGCGTTCTCGTTGATGGTCACGCCGGCGGTCGTATGCGGTACGTACACGGTCGCCACGCCCTCGTCCACGCCGCTTTCGGCAACGGCCTCGGCCACCTCGGCGGTGATGTCGATCATCTCGCTGCGGCCGCGGCTGTGAACGTCAATGGTCTTGCTGAACATGCCGCTACCCATACCGCCCCGCCGGGCCGATTGCAACCGCCCGGCGGCGCCTCAGGCAGGCCGCGGTCACCGGGGGGCTCGGGCGGCCCTTGGGCACGGGGCGCTCTGGCCGGGGAATCAAAAAAATGAATTTCCCCCTTGCAGAGGCCGAGCTGCTGTAGTATAAGAGCTAGTACAGCCAATACAGTTGGGCCATGTACATTCACCTGGACCATCACGGCGGCGAGCCGATCTACCGCCAGATCATCGAGGCGGTCAAATACCAGGTCGCCTCCGGGCAACTCGCGCCGGGGGAGAAGCTGCCCAGCATCCGCGGCCTGGCCGGCCAGCTCAAGATCAACCCCCTGACGGTGGTGCGGGCCTACGAACAACTCCAGCACGCCGGCCTGGTGGTGATGAAGCAGGGCCAGGGGGTGTTCGTGGCTACCAACCGGTCCAGCACCCCGGTCGGCGTCCGGCGAAAGGCCATTGCCGAGATGGCCCGGCGGCTGCTGGCCGAGGCCGCACGCATGGGCGCTGACCGCCAGGAAATCATGGACGTCCTCCAGGCCGAGGCCCGGCAGATGGAGTCCAAACCATGAGCGATCCCGTCATCGAGGCGAGGAACCTCACCCGCGACTTCGGCCGCCTGCGGGCGCTCGACTGGCTGAGCCTGCAGGTCTGGCCCGGCCACGTGCTGGCCCTGCTGGGTCCCAACGGCGCGGGCAAGAGCACCTTTCTGAGGCTCGTGCAAGGGCTGCTGGCCCCCACGGCCGGGCAGGTGCGGCTGCTGGGCCGGCCGTCCCGGCGGCTGCCGGCGGACCTGTGCCGGCGGGTGGCCTGCGTCGGGCAAGACCAGGATCCCCCACCCTGGGCCACGCTGCGCCAACTCCTCGCCCTCCAGGCCGGCGCCTCGCCCCGTTTCGACCGGCCCCTGGCCGAAGACCTCTGCCGCCGGGGCGGACTGTCGCTGGGCCGGCGCTTCGGCTCCCTCAGCAAGGGCCAGAGGCGCTGGGTGCTGGCCGTGCTGGCCCTGGCCGCCGGCGCCGAGGTGCTGCTGCTGGACGAACCGGCCGAGGGGCTGGACCCCGCCGCCCGGCGCGACCTGTACGACCGCGTCCGCGACTGCGTCAACGAGCGCGACGCCGCCGCCGTCGTGGCCACCCACGTCATCGGCGACATCGAGCGTGTGGCCGACGACGTGGCCATCATCCACCGCGGGCACCTCGTCCTGCACGCCCCGCTGGAGGAGCTTCGCGAGCAGGTCAGGCAGGTGGCCCTGCCCAACACCGAGGCGCTGCCGGACCTGGCCGCCGGCGTGTCGCTGCTCGGCAGCATCCGCTTGGGACAGACCCTGGTGGCGTGGGTCAGGTGCAACGGCCTCAGCGACGACGAGCTGCACCGGCGGGCCGGACCCCGGGCCCGCGTCCGCACGGTCGGCCTGGAGCGGCTGTACCTGACCATCGCCGAGCACCTGTCCGAAGACGCCCGCAAGCCAACCGAGGAGACCGTCTGATGGGCATAAAGCGCGGATTGCTTTTCTTCCTCCTGCGGCAGACCTGGCCGGCGACGCTGATCGCCGTCCCCGCGGCCTGCATGTACTCCCTGCTGAAACCCGACCTGCTGCACGGGCGCGACCCCTGGCCGGCGGTGTTCATCCTGGTTCACAGCCTGATCCTGACGGCCCTGCTGGGCCGCTTCAGGACCGCCGGCTTCGCCTTCCTCTGCACCCGCGGCTATTCCC
>Ga0111187_1026_pt1 | contig 16326 bp, 8 predicted proteins | sample DeeMarSWOR324_28_FD_80242 | JGI IMG/M metagenome (GOLD analysis project Ga0111187, IMG submission 80242) | Phycisphaerae bacterium SM23_33 | reverse complement strand
ATGAAATCAAGGTACGCGCCGCGCAGCTCCTCGGTCGGCTCAAGCAATTGGGTTGTCTGTTCAACCATTGGCCCGGTCGTGCCTTCTTGCCCAGCCGTTCATCGAAGCGCACGAACATTGTTCTGTTCGACAACCTGTCTCGCCGCTTGCAGGAAGGCCAGGTGCTCTTCCAACGACCTTGGCGGCCCTGCCAGCTTCGCGGCCTCCGCGTTCAGGTAGTCCTTCCAGACGGCCAGGCCGAAGGGCTTCTCTGGAAAGTGCGGCACGGCCCGGACATATCGCCGGGTGATCCGCGACTTGTCAAGCCCCGAGAAGCAGAGGCAGGCGGCCTGGGTGCTCAAACCGGCCTGCGGCGATCCTCTCCGCGTGACTCATCAGCCAGCTCAGGCGCTGGGCAACGAGGGCCTTCGGGTCGGCCGGCTGTTCCTGAAGTCTGCAGCCTGAAGTCCGTAGCCTGAAGTCCGTAGCCTGAACTCTGAACGGCCCGGGGCGGAGCAAGGTCGCCTGCGACGGGCGCTTTTGGCATCAGGCACATAGGGTCAAGACCTGAGAGAGGGGTCAGGTATCGATAGGTGGCAATTTGGGGGATTTGGAGAGCGGCTTTGAGGAGGGTGAGGCGACACTCACCGGGGGCGGGCGGCCAGGCGGATGGGATTCCGTAAGGCTTTACCTTTAAAAGGCTTGTGCAGACTGCCCGGGCCCGGGCCGCGGGGGGGGTGCCGTCGGCCGGACGGCCGCGGCCGTCGGCGCCAAGCCTTTTATTGACAGAAGGTTGCGGAATATGCCGCCGGCCGGAGCCCTGCGCCCAGGAGTCGTTCAAATCCCTTCAAAAGGGGTTCAGCGGATACCCCCCTGGATGGGTGCCGGGGACGGGCACCCGGGCAGGCATCAGGCACGCGGCACGAGGCATGAGGGGAGGGCAGCCACCGGCCACCAGCGACCCGCCTTCGTCCCGATGTACATCGGGGCTACGGCGGGCAAGCCGGCCACCAGGGACTGGGGATTGGCGATTGGAATTGACGATTGAACAGCCCGGCCGCGGCGGGGGCGGGGCTTGAACGGGCTGCTGGGAGGCGGTAAGAATGGTGCAGCGGCACTGTTGGGAGGCAAGCGGGAGTGAAGATGCGGCGGCTGATTGCGGTGTTATTGCTGGGGGCGTGGGCGGGGGCCGCGATGGGTCCGGCCTGCCGGGCACTGGCCGACGATGCGGAGGCGCCGGGGCGGGCTGCCGGCGGGTTCGACGAGCGCTGGCTGTCGGAGATCGTGCTGGATGAGTTGAAGAAGTTCTCGGCCACGGGGGAGCACCAGCAGTTGGCCGAGCGGATGAAGAACGCCATTCTGGCCCGGCTGATGTGCGGGCAGGTCGATAGGCTGGCCGGGCTGAACGACATGATGTACGTGTTTCGGGCGTGCGCGTACCTGCCGATGGCGGAGGAGGCCACGGGCGGCAAGGAGCTTGCCGAGTGGTTGCTGGAGCACCGGGAGGTTTCACGGCGGCTGTTTCGGGCGATGGAGGACGTTGAGAAGCCGGCGGAATCGCTGAAGGCGCTGTGGGAGTTGGTGACGGCCGACGAGAAGGCGGTGCTGAAGTACCCGGAGCTGGCGGCGGCGTTCGCCACCTCCCAGCCGCTGGCCCACTATCGCCCCCAGCCGGAGGCCTGCTCCATGCTCGAGAGCTTTCGATATTACACCCGGTCGAAGGTCTCGTTCCGCTACGACCTGAAGAAGATGCCGTACGAGATCTCCCGGTACCTGGCGGACACGCGTCTGGACCTGAAGGAGCGCCGCTGGGCGGCGGAGAGGTACAAAGACCAGCGGAATCCGGCCAAGAGCTACTTCGACCTGAAGTACGACCAGGACCACTACCGCAAGGGCCAGCCAAAGAGGATCGAGAAGAGGCCGTACACGCTGCCGAACCTCCTGGCGGCCGGCGGGGTGTGCATCGAGCAGGCGTATTATGCGGCCGAGGTTTGCAAGGCGCTGGGGGTTCCGGCGACGATCGTGTCGGGGCGGGGCGGATCCGGCCTCGGCCACGCGTGGATGGCGTGCCTGAAGGTGGCCCCGGGCGGGGAGAAGGCGTACTGGGACAGCGACACGGGCCGGTACAGCGCGCACAAGTACTATACGGGCGAGGTGCGGAGCCCGGCCACCGGCAGGAGGATCCTGGACAACGAACTGATGCTGGTGGGGGCGGCGGCACAACTGCCGCTGAATCGCCGCGAGGAGGCCGATACGGCCGTGGCCCTGGCGCGGATGGTGGAGCGGGTTCGCGACGGCACGCCGGCGGTTAATCTGGACGTGCTGAAGGCCCTGGCCAGCCGATACGGGCAGTCGAAGGCCCAGGACCAGCCCGGGGCGGAGGCCGGCACGGACTGGATCCGGGAGAGGAGGAAGCTGGACCTGGCCCTGGTGGAGGACCTGATCGAGGCGGCGGTGGCCCGGAACGTGGCCTGCAACCCGGCGTGGGTGTTCATCATTGAGATGCGCAAGTCCGACCGGCTGCCGGTGAAGGACCTGGACCGGTTCTTCAACACGCTGGTCAGCCGCACCGCCAGGGCCTTTCCGGATTATAGCTGCGCGATGGTGGTGCGGATCGTTCCCACCATTGACGACGCCTCGATCCGTGAGAAGGTCTACCGGCGGGCCTTGAACGTGTACGGCGGCCGGCCGGACCTCGCCGGGCGCGTCCTCACGGCCTTGGGCGACGACTACCGCCGGCAGGACAGGAAGGACAAGGCGCTGCTGGCGTACGAGCAGGCGGCCATCAGGGCCATTCGGATCGCCGAGGTGGTGCTGGAGGCCTCCAGGCGGGCCGAGTCGCTGCTGGTGGATGCCCGGCGGCGAGACATGGCCATCAACATGTACAAGAAGCTGTTTTCCAAGGCCGAGAAGGAGACGACCGCGTTCCGCGATCAGACGGCGCATTACCAGTTGGGGATGCGGCTGGCGCAGCTTCTTCGAGACGACGGCCAGGAGGCGGCGGCCAGGCGGGTCCTGGAGAAGCTTTGAGCCCGCGGCCGGCCGGGGACCGGCCTGGGCCACGCGGGCGGGCGGCGAAGGCATGGCGGGCGGCAAGCTCTTTGATGACGAGTTTCTGCGGCGGCTGCAGCGCTTGGGGCTGGTGGCCAAGCGGATTTCGGCTGCGTCCTCGGGGCCGGGGCAGCGCCGCAGCCGGCGGCTCGGGGACGGGCTGGAATTCGCCGACCACCGGGACTACGCCCCCGGCGACGACATCCGGTTCGTTGACTGGCCCTATTACGCGCGAATGGAGAAACTGCTGCTGCGGCTGTTTCACGAGCACAGCGAGGGGGCCGTCACCATCCTGCTGGACCAATCGCAGTCCATGGCCCTGGGGCAGGTGTGCAAGTTTGACTACGCCCGGCGGACGGCCGCGGCCCTGGCCTATGTCGCCATGGCCAGCCTCGACCGGGTCAACATCCTGCCCTTCGGCGAAGGCCTGGGCGACGGCTTGAAGACCGGCCGCAACCGCGGGCAGATCCTACAGGTGCTGGACTTTCTGGAGGGCCTGGCGGCCGGCGGGCGGACTCACCTGGCCGCGATCGTGGAGCAGCACGTCCGCCGTAGCGGCGAGACCGGCACGGTCATCGTGCTGACGGACGCAATTGACGTGGAGGAGGACCTGTCCGCCGCCTTGGCGGCCCTGCGGCAGCATCGGGACGAGGTGATTTGCCTACACATCGTGGATCGCTGCGACGCCGACCCACCGATGCTGGGGCCGTCGCAGCTGAGCGGCGTGGAAGCGGCCAGCCGGATGAGCCTGAACGTCACCGAGGCCCTGCTGGAGAGCTATCGCCAACGGTGGCGGGAGTTTGTGCGGGGGGTGGAGAAGACCTGCCTTGGCCGCGGGGCCGTGTATGTGCAGGCCCCGACCTCCCAGCCGTTCGAGCGGCTGGTCCTCCAGGCGCTTCAGCGGGCCGGAGTTCTCCAGGCCTGACCCGCAGAGCCGTTCGGGGCACGGGGACGGGAGGGCCAAAACGACATAAGGCGGTAATCCTTTACGCCTTAGAGTGAAAGTGCGGTTTCGACGGGGCAAGGCTGGCGAAAAGGCGGCGGTCTCAGAAGACCGGACGTTCCTCTGGCTCTTAACTCTCTGAAATCCAGAGACCTCTGCGCCTCCGGCGGTCGTGCCGCCACATGCCTGGCCTGGGAACTTGGCTCCTGGGATATATGCAATAAGTCCTTTGTATATAATGCGTTATCGCGAGTATGTCATAAAAACCGCTCCGGGGGCGTTTTTTGTTGCATGCAATGGTTGGCCGAGTACACTTATGGCGACTGTTCGGCCAGCTAGGGAAGTTCCAAGCGCCCCGGCGATTAGGGGATACGACATGCCGATGGTTCGGTATGACGACCGCAGCTTCATCGTGGATGAGCAGCGGATCTGGCTTTGCAGCGGATCGATCCACTATTTCCGAGTTCCGCACCAACTGTGGCGGGACCGTCTGCTGAAGGCCAGGCGCGCCGGCCTGAACTGCGTCCAGACGTACGTGGCATGGAACGTTCACGAGCAGGACCAGGGCGAGTGGGATTTCGCGGGGGACCGGGACCTGAGGCAGTTCGTGACCCTGGCCGGGGAGCTGGGCTTGTACGTCATCCTTCGCCCGGGGCCGTATATTTGTGCGGAATGGGACTTTGGCGGCTTTCCGGCGTGGCTGGCCAGCAAGAGCGGGGTGGCATATCGCACGGCCAACGCCACCTACATGCACTACTTCGACAAGTACCTGGGTCAGGTGCTGCCGCGACTGGCGGACCTTCAGGTGACCCGCGGGGGCAACATCATCCTCATTCAGAACGAGAACGAGTATGTGTACACCACCCAGCCGGACCGGCTGAACTACTGCCAGTTCATCAGCCAGCTCTTCCGGCGGGCGGGTTTTGAGATCCCCATCATCACCTGCAACTTCCTCACCGAGCCGCGGATCCCCGAGACCATCGAATGCATGAACTGCTGGGGGGATGAGGTTCAGCGGCTGAAGGCCCTCCGCGCCGCCCAGCCGGACGCCCCCATGCTGGTGACGGAGTTCTGGACCGGGTGGTTCGACCATTGGGGCGGTCCGCACCAGGTTAAGCAGGCCCGGGAGGTGGCCCGGCGGGCGTTGGAGATTCTGGGCTGCGGCTGCCAGCTGAACTACTACATGTGGCACGGCGGGACCAACTTCGCTTTCTGGGGCAGCCGGCTTTCCACCCACGAGGCGTCGTATCAGACGACCAGCTACGATTACGACGCGCCCCTGGCCGAGGGGGGCGGGCTGACGGAGAAGTACTACCTGACCAAGCTGGTGAACATGCTGGGGTCGCGCTTTGGTCACGTCTTCGCCCAGGGGCGGATGGAAGGCCCGGGCGCGACGGTGCACAGCGGCACGCAGGCGTTGAACGTGTCCGGCCCGGCCGGGCGAATGGTGGTCGTCACGAACAACGGCCGGGACCAGATCGACACCGCCCGCATCTCCCTGCCCGACGGCCGGGAGCTGGATGTCTCGCTCCACTGCTTTGGCGCCGCTGCCATTCCCGTGGGGGTCCGGTTGGGCCAAGACGTCGTACTGGACTACGCCAACCTCATGCCGCTGGGGCTGTTCGGGGAGAGCAATCTTGTGCTGCACGGCCCGGCCGGCTGGGAAGGGCGGATTTCCGTGAACGGCCGGGAGGTCCGCGCGACGGTGCCGGAGGCCGACAGGGTCGTCCTGCTGGAGCACCGCGGTCAGCGCATTGTCGTGCTCAACAGCGAAACGGCCCAGCGCAGCTGGGAGGTGGACGGGGCACTGGTCATCGGGCCGGAATTCGTCGGTGAGACCATCGAAGACGTGAAGCTCGCCGCCGGGACGCGGCAGTACATGATCCTTTCGCCGGAAGGCAGGCTCACGCACAAGAAGGTGAGGTCGGTCCCGGCCCGCCAGCCGACGCCGCCCAAGCTGGGCTCCTTCTCGCGCATATGCGTTTGCGAAGAGCCGATCAACCGGGAGCTGCCCTGGAAGAAGCTTGACCGGCCCAGGGACATGGCGGCCCTGGGCATCCAGCATGGATACGGGTGGTACCGGCTTCAGGTGCAGTCGCCGCGGGCGCAGAAGCGCCATCTGTTCCTGCCGGATTGCGAGGATCGTGCGACCATTTACCTCAACAAGCAGTGGGTCGGCGTTTGGGGGTGGGGTCCCGGCGCGGCCCGCAGGCCCATTCCGGCCGACTTCAGGCGCGGCGTGAACGACCTGGTCTTCCTGGTGGACAACCTGGGGCGGGTCAATGTGGGGCCCTACCTGGGACAGTTGAAAGGGATTCACGGCCGCCTCTGGGAGGCCAAGCCGCTACGAACCAACAAGTTCAAGATCCGCGAGGGCGGCGAATTCTCTCGGCGGATGGTGCCCCGGATGATGGCACACATGGTACCGGAACTGGAGGCTGGACCCATGTACACCGCCGAAGTGAACCTCAGCCTGCCGAGGATCTGCCCGGTGCATCTTTCGTACACCGGCCTGCGGCGTCACGTTATGATCACCTGCAACGGCCGGCAGGCGGGCTTCTTCCCCAACAGCGGCGGCTACGCCCAGTTGACTCTGGGCAACGAGCTGAAGTCAGGCAAGAACACGCTGAGGCTGCTCGTCTGGGGGGCCGTGACCGGCAAGGAACTGGAAGAGGTGAAGCTCCATTTGCTTACCGAACAGCTGGCTTCGGGCGAGAGGTGGTCGTACCGGCGATGGGAGCTGCCCGTGGGGCATGCCCGTGTCGTCGGCAAGGGGCTGCCGGCCTGGTACCGCAGCCGGTTCAAGATTAAGGAACTTTCCGCGGTGCCCCTGTTCCTGCGGATCAGCGGCACCAGGAAGGGGCAGATACTTCTTAACGGCCACAACGTGGGCCGGTTCTGGAACATCGGCCCGCAGGAGTATTACTACCTGCCCGAGCCCTGGCTGACCGAGGACAACGAGTTGGTGATCTTTGCCGAGCAGGGCGACGTCCCCTCCGGCAGTCGGTTGCTGTTCCGCCCCAGGGGCCCGTATCGGGATTGATTTGCCCCGCACGCGGGGGGGCAAAAGTCAGATGCTCGTCCGGGAAACATTTTTCTTGTTTGCTCGAAGCCTTTCGCATAGTATAAGTTGCAGCATCGGCGAAGCCTTTCTTGTCGAATGGGCGCCTGCTGCCAGGTCGGTTTTAGAAGAAGCTCCGCTTGGAGAAACGTAAGTGCGAAGGGGTAGCCCATGCATACCGTAACCAAGAAGGAACTCATTGACCGCATTGCCGAGAGGACCGGTGCCAAGCACGTGGCGGTGAAGAAGGTCGTCCAGAGTTTTCTGGATGAGATCATCGAGGAGTTGAGCAAGGGCAACCGCCTGGAGTTTCGCGACTTCGGCGTGCTCGAGGTTCGGTCGCGGGCCGCTCGCACCGCCCAGAACCCCAAGACCCTCGAACGCGTCCACGTGCCGGCCAAGCGGACTGTGCGATTCAAGGCGGGTCGGCTGATGAAGCAGAAGCTCCAGGCCGTCCCTCCGTCAGAGACCTCCCAAGCCCGTCGGAGCTAGCCTGCCTGCTCGAAGCGTAGGGGGCCAGGGGGCGGCGTTCGGTCGCTAAAGTCAGGTGAGCTTCGGCGACCTTCGGGCGCAGGGGCGTCTGCCGGGGTAACGGGGTGCCGCAAGGGGGCCGGCCGATCCGAAAGCATCCGCTGATGGGTCTCTGCCGACGGGGATCGGGGCGCGGCCCGCGGACTCAGCTGGCTGGCTTAGCCGGGCCCTTGGCCGGACATGGCGAAGGCGGAGCGCTGGCGGGCGCGCGGGGGAGAGTGGAATCTCCAATTCACGCCGTCGTAGGCGCCGTTGGCGCCGCTCCCGTTCGGCCGCTTGGGCTGCAACAGGACGTTTTCTTCGCCGAGCAACCCGCACAGCTCCCGGTACAGCCGGCGGCTTGGAGAAACGAACCACCCCCTGGCGGGGCGGACCTGGGCGCGGAGGTCGGCGCGGCTGACCGGGGCGACTTCGAAGATCGTGGGGCAGCCGCCCTGGTGACGCCGCAGGACCTCTCCCAAGGCCCCGAGCAGGCTGGGGTCGGCCGGGCGGTCCAGTCGAAGCATCACGCAGCCGGTGAGCTGGGCCGCTGCCTGGTCAATGGGAATGACCTGATTGACCAGGATCTGCGGCGTTTCCCGGCGGCGATCCACCGACCCGGTCAGGAACAGGATGGCGTCCTCGACCAGCAGCTGACCGGCGCGTTCGTAGGTCTCGGCGAAGGCGACGCAGACGCAGGAGCCGGTGAGGTCCTCCACGTTGAGGATGGCCATCTTCTTTCCCGCCGACCGCCCGCTCTTGGTGACGCGCGTGCGGACCGAGGAGATCATGCATCCCAGCGTCACCTCCGCGCCGTCGGCGTAATCCCCCAGCGTCGCGCAGGTGACCGTGCCGAGCGATTCCAGCTCGCGCCCGTACTTCACCAGCGGGTGGCTGGTGACGTAGAAGCCCAGCGTCGCCTTTTCGGCCTGGAGCAATTGGGCCTCGGACAGCGGCTCCACGTCCGGGAAGCGGGGGGTGGGCTTTTCCCGCTCGGCGGCGCCGAAGCTGTCGAAGAAGCTCAGTTGACCGTTGCGCCGGTCCTCCGCGGCGGCGCCGCCCAGCTCGATGGCCCGGTCCAGCGAGGCCAGCATGGCCGCCCGGTGCGCGCCCAGGGCGTCGAAGGCCCCGCACTTGACCAGCGCCTCGATGGTGGCGCGGTTCACCAGGCGCAGGTCCACATTTTCGCAGAAGTGGTACAGGTTCTGGAAGCGCCCGACGCGGCGGCGGGCCTCGATGATGCTCTCCACGGCCTTGTGCCCCACCCCCTTGACCGCGGTCAGGCCGAAGCGGATCAGGGGCTCTGCCGCGGGCGCCGCCGCGTCCACGGTGAAAGCGGCGCCGGAGGCGTTGATCTCCGGCGGGCGGACGGTGATGCCCATCCGCTGGGCCTCGGTGAGGTACTGCACCACCTTGTCCGTGTCGTCGCTCTCGAAGGTCAGCAGCGCCGCCATGAACTCGCGCGGGTGGTACACCTTGAAGTACGCCGTCTGGTAGGCCACGATCGCGTACCGCGTCGAGTGGGCCTTGTTGAAGCCGTACCCGGCGAAACGCAGGATCAGGTCGAAAAGCTTCTGGGCCTCCTCCGCCGGGATGTCGTTCTCCCTGGCCCCGGCCAGGAACTTCGGCCGCTCCGCCGCGATCACCTTTTCCTTCTTCTTGGAGATGGCCTTGATCAGCGTCAGCGCGGTGTTCAGCGGCAGCTTCCCCAGCCGGTTGAGTACCTGCATGACCTGCTCCTGGTAGACCATGATGCCGTGGGTCTCCGCCAGGATGTCGTCCACCAGCGGGTGCACGCAGGGCACCTCTTCCAGGGCGTTCTTGCGGTTGCAGTAGGTGTCGATCAGCTCCATCGGTCCGGGGCGGTACATGGCGTTGGCGGCGATGAGGTCTTCGATGCGGTCCGGCCGCATCCGCTTCAGCAGGTTCTGCATGCCGCCGGACTCGAACTGGAAGACACCCTCGGTCCGGCCCTCGCGGAACAGGTCAAAGACCTTTTCATCCTCCAGCGGGATTTTTTCCGGGTCCACGTCGGTCCCGGCCTGCTCGGCGGCCAGCTCCCGCGCCCGCTGGAGGATGGTCAGCGTCCGCAGCCCCAGGAAGTCCATCTTCAGCAGCCCGGCCTTCATGCATGTCTCGCCGTCCCACTGGGTGATGGTGTCGTCGCTGTCGGGCTGCTTGTACAGCGGCACCAGGTTCTCCAGCGGCTCATCGGCCACGACCACCCCGGCGGCGTGCACACCCGCGTGACGGGCCAGCCCTTCCAGCTTCATCGCGTGCTCGAACAGCTCCCGCACGCGCGGGTCGGCCTGGACCATTTCCTTCAGTGCCGGCTCGGCGGCCAGGGCCCCCTGGAGGGTCATGCCCAGCGCCTCGGGGACTCTCTTGGCGATCGCGTCCACCTCGGGCAGCGGCAGGCCGAGGACGCGGCCGACGTCGCGGACGGCGGCGCGGGCCTTCAACGTGCCGTAGGTGATGATCTGGGCGACGTGCCCGTACTTTTCGCGGACGTACTGGATGACTTTGGCCCGGCCTTCCTGGCAGATGTCGATGTCGATGTCCGGGTCTTCTTCGCGCTGCGGGTCGGCGAAACGCTCGAACAGCAGCCCGTACCGAACGGGGTCGACCTCGGAGATGCCCAGGCACCAGCCCAGCAGCGTCGCGCAGCCGCTGCCCCGGGCGCCGATGGGGATGCCGTGGGCCTTGGCGTACTGCACGAAATCGTGCACGATCAGGAAATAGGAGCTGTAGCCCTTGTCTTGGATGACCGTCAGCTCGCGCTCCAGCCGAGAACGGTACTCCGGTGGGGGTTTGTCTTCGCAACGGGCCGCCAGACCCGCCACGGCCGTCTTCCGCAGGTATTCCTCGGGGCTCTGGGCCCCGGGCGGACTGAATGGCGGCAGGTGCTTTGCCTTGAACTCCAGCTCCAGGTTGCACATCTCGGCGATCTTCAGGGCGTTGTCGGCCGCCCCGGGCAGGTCGCGCAAGGCCTGGCGCATGCCGTGGGGGTCCTTCAGGTACAGCTGCGGGGAGTACTCCAGCGCCCCGCCTTCGGTGAGGGTCTTGCCCGTGGCGATACACGTGAGCACCTCGTGGCTGGGTTTGTCGCCGGCCTGGAGGAAGTGCACGTCGTTGGTGCCGACCAGGCCCACGCCGAGCCGCTCGGCCATTGCCATCAGCTGCGGATTGACCGCCTGCTGGTCCGGCAGCTCCTGGTTCTGCACCTCCAGGAAGAATCGCTGCGGGCCGAAGATGTCGCGATACTCGCGGGCGAGGCGCTCGGCCCGTGCCGGCTGGCCGGCCAGCAGGGCCGAGGGCACCTCGCCTCCCAGGCAGGCCGTCGTGCAGATCAGCCCTTCGTTCAGCTCGGCCAGCAGCTCGCGGTCGATCCGCGGGCGGTAGTAGAAACCCTCCGTGTAGGACCGGCTGGTGAGCTTAATGAGGTTCCGCCAGCCCGCTTCGTTTATGGCCAGCAGGATCAGGTGGTAGGCGGCCGTGGCGATGTTGCCCATCGAGCGGTCGTGGCGGCTGGTCGGCGAGACGTACGCCTCCATGCCCAGGATGGGCTTGATCCCGGCGTCCCGGCAGGCGGTGTAGAACTCGACGGCCCCGAACAGGCTGCCGTGATCGGTCAGCGCCAGGGCGTCCATCCCCATCTCCCGCGCCCGCTTGGCCAGGTCGCGGATGCGGTTGCCGCCGTCCAGGAGGGAATATTCCGAGTGAACGTGCAGGTGAACGAATCCATCCATGGCTTCTAGCCTCAAGCTGGGGAAACGCTGCGCTGCGCGTGACTATAACAGGCCGGCGGTCGCGCGGAAAGCCCTTGTCGCCGACGGCCCCGTCGAAGGGAAGGCAAGTTCCAGCCACGTGCGGCCTTGAACGCCGATATTTTCTGAGCCCGCCGCTTCCATTCTCACCGGATAACGCTATGCATAGGGATTGCTCGGGCCGAGAAGAATGCCCGATCCCGGACCGAGGCGGCGTCGGATCTGAAACCGGCCAGGAGGTGGGTCTAATGCAATGCGTAGCTGAGCCCGGCAGGGAGATTCCGGTCCTGGACGAGGGGGACGTGCTGGTGGCCGGCGGGGGGGTGGCCGGGTGTGCGGCGGCCGTCAGCGCCGCCCGGGCCGGCGCCAAAACCATGCTGCTGGAGCGGAACGGCTGCCTGGGCGGGGTGGCCACGGCCTCGTACATGGCCAGCATCGGCAACCGGTATCTGATCGCCAGCGGCCGGCGGGTCATTCACGGCTTTGCTGGCGAGTTTGTGGACCGCCTGGTCGCCGCCGGAGCGGCCTCGCCGAGGTGGGAGCACCGCGACGTCCCCGGCTGCTGCTTCGACTCCGAACGTCTGAAGGTGATCCTGATCGACTGGCTGGCGGAGGCCGGCGCACAGGTGCTTACGCACGCTCTGGCCGCCCGGCCAATCATGGAGGATGGCCGTGTGCGCGGGGTCTTCGTCGAGAGCAAGTCCGGCCGGCAGGCCGTCCTGGCCAAGGCGGTCGTTGATGCCACGGGTGAGGCCGACCTGGCCGCCCAGGCCGGCGCCGAAACACGCATGGCCGGCGGCACCGCCTCCATCCTGTTCAAGATCGCCAACGTGGACCTGGACAAGTTCGCGGATTTCCTCCTGCAGGATCCCGACGGCTTCCCCGCCGGGATGGACACGGTCAAGGACGCCGAGACCTTCGGCCGCAACTGGAAGCAGCGCGGCATCCTCTTCTTCCCTCACGGCGGGGGCAAGAGTTGGCGCTGGCTTCAGCAGCTCGGCGGCCTGGAAGACCGCGTCGGGGCGGCCTTTGGCCTGCAGGCCCTGGGCATGTACGCGGTGGCCGGCCCCGGCACTGTCGTCATCAACTCCAACTTCTACCGCGTTCACAACCTCGATGTGCGGAAGCTCTCGGAGTTCGAGCTGCACGCCCAGAAGATGTGCTATTACGTCGGCGAGTATCTGATCCGCACTGTCCCCGGCTTCTCCCGCGGGCGGATCGTCAGCATGGGCACCGACCTGGGCGTGCGCCACGGCCGGGTCATTGTGGGCCGGTCCACGCTGAAGGCCAAACACATCAAGGACCCCCCCGGGCCCTTCCTCGCCGACGACGTGATTGGCGTCACGCCGGCCCAGGACACCCGGCGGACCGGCGGGGAGTTCTACCACGACTTCACCACCGACGTCCCCTTCGGCATCACCGTGCCGACAGGGCCGCCGAACCTGCTGGTGGCCAGCGCCAAGAGTGTTGCCACGGTCCCGGCGGGGATCATTCGCGGCATGACCGGCTGCATGATCTGCGGTCAGGCGGCGGGGGTGGCGTCGGCCCTGGCCGCCCAACAGGGCGTGCCCTCCGCCGACGTTCCCGTGCCGGAGATTCAGGTGAGGCTGCTCAGCCAGGGGGTTTACCTGGGCGATGAGGACAGGCTCAAATCCCTGCACCTGGTGTAGCGGAAAGGGACAGTCCAATGGAATTGCGGAACCCGGTGAAGGAAAAGCTGCTGGCCGGGCAGCACAGCATCGGCTGCTGGTGCGTGTCGGGCAATCCGCTGTCGGCCGAGACGCTGGCGGCGGCAGGCTTCGAGTGGGTCACCGTGGACGTCGAGCATTACCCCATCACCGTGGCGGCGGCGGCCGACATCTTCCGCGGCGTCCAGCTGCACGGGGCGGTGCCGCTGGCCCGCCTGCCGGCCTGCGACCCCACCTGGATCAAGCGCTTCCTCGACGCCGGGGCCCTGGGCATCATCCTCCCGCTGGTCCGCACGGTCGAGGACGTCCGCAACGCCGTCCAGTGGTCCCGTTTCCCCCCGCTGGGCCGCCGGCCGTACGGCGGCGGGCGGGTGCACTTCCTCTACGGCCGGGACGAATACATCGCCGGCGCCAACCAGGCCGTCCTGCTGCTGGTGCAGATCGAAACCCCCGAGGCGGTGGAGCGGCTGGACGAAATCCTCCCCGTCGAGGGCGTGGACGGCTACTTCGTCGGGCCGACGGACCTGTCACTTTCGCTGGGCCTGCCGCTTCCCGGCTTGCCCAGCGCGCGGCGCGACGAGCTGGTCGGCTCACTGGCCGGGCGCATCCGCGCCGCCGGCAGGATCGCCGCCACGGTCGGGGCCTCCGCCGAGCAGGCCGCTCAGCTCATCCAGCAGGGCTTCCAGCTGGTCAGCGTCGCCAGCGACCTGAGCTACGTGCAGAGGGTTGCCGCGGACTCTGTGGCCGGGCTCCGCCGCCGCGGGTTGATGTGAACGTTGCCCTGGCCGGCTCGGCGGGATGCCCCTGGGCCATGGTGCCGGCTTGAGCCCGTGACCGACGAGGCGGACCACGCAGCCGCCCAAAGGACATCTCGGAGAGGCCGAGCACCGACAGCGAAGGGAACGCCATGAGTTGCCGAATCGCAAGGTCGGCGGCAATCAATGTCTGGAAATGGTGCCGCGCAGGCCCGTCTCGCTCAGGCCGGTGACCTGAACCGGGACGATTTGGCCGATGAGGTCCTCGGCGCTGCCTGGCCCGGGAAACGCGACCTCGACGTACCGGTCCGTCAGGCCGCGGGCATGGCCCGGCGGGGTCCTGGAGTTAGGCCTTTCGACGAGCACCTCGACGCTCCGGCCGAGGAACTGGCGGCGGAATGCCTGGGCGGATTCCCGTTCCAGCGCCGCCAGTTGCCGGCAGCGGGCCTTGACGGTGTCCGCCCGCGGCCCCTCGCGTCGCCAGCTCCAGGCGGCGGTCCCCCGGCGGGGGGAGAAGGGGAAGACGTGAATTTTGCTGAAGCCCACCGCGCGTGCCAGGGCTATGGTTTGGGTGAAGTCCTCGTCGCTTTCGCCGGGAAAGCCGGCCATGATGTCGGTGGTGACGGCGGGGCTTTCCGCGGCCTGCCGGAAGCTCGCCACGGCGGCCAGGTACTCCCCCGGGGTGTACTGGCGGTTCATCCGCCGGAGGATGCTCGGGCTTCCGGACTGGAGGGGCAGATGCAGGTGCGGGGCAACGTTGGGGCGGTCGCGGAAGACCTTCAGCAGCGGGTCGGTGACGTCACCGGGATGCAGGCTGCTCAGGCGGACGCGCCATAGCCCTTTCACGTCGGCGACGCGCCGCAGCAGCTCCGGCAGGGCCGAGGGGCCGGCCCACCGGCGCCGGATCGTCGTGTCCCGCCCGTAGGCGCCGAGGAAGACGCCGCAAAGCACCACCTCCCGGTGCCCGTTGGCCGCCAGCACTTCCACCTCGCTCAGGATGTCATTTGCCGGCCGCCACCACGGCCGGCCGCGCAAGTGCGGTACCACGCAATACGCGCACGCCGCGTCGCAGCCGTCCTGAACCTTCACGAAAGCCCGCTGGTGGCCGGCGAACGCGCGGATCGGGCCCAGGGCTGAAGTGCCAACATTTGCCTTGACGGGGGCTGGCCGATGTGGTTTGATAGTGGTAGAGGTATCAGCGGTGCTGGGATGCAAGCCTACTGGGAAGTACGAGGGTCCCGCCCTCATCCATCCGTCATTCCCGATAGGCCCGGCAGGCGAAGCGGCCCCGCTTCTCCAGCCGCGGCCGCCCGGCTGAGGTTCCACGAGCGTTTGTGAGGACTGGTGTGTGCCTTCGGCTCGCAGTGGGATTTCGCCGGCCGGGCAGGGGCTGGCCTCGGCGGCGGCCGCCCGGCCGCTCAACGAGGCGGCGCAGTGGTGTACGCAGGCGGCTATGTCGTCGCGGTGACCCGCGACATGAATGCGTCCGGTCGAGCCGGCGTCCCGGCCGACCCGGCGCAGTGCCTCGCCATCCTGCGTGGCGTAACAACCGAAGATCAGGACATGGGCGGATGGATGGCGCTTGACGGCCCGGCGAATGGCGCGGCGGCTCTTGGCGGCCGCGGCGGCGGTCACGCAGCAGGTGTTGATGACCACCAGGTCCGTCCGGGCACCGGGCGGGTCGGCCCGGCGGCCCCCGTGCCGTTCCAGGGCCGCGGCCAGGGCCTGGGTTTCGTACTGGTTGACCTTGCAGCCGATGGTCGTCGTCAGGAAATGCAACGCCGCAATCCTCCGCCCGGCAGGCCAAGCCGACCTCAGACTTGACCCTGCCGCTGCTAAGATTATAAGGGACCCACCGAGTTTGCCCAAGCTGTGGGGGTCCGTCATGGCAACCAGGCGCCGGCGCCCAGGGGAGCCCGGGGCCGGGTGAGGTGACCGCTATGGCAAGCGTTGACAGCGTGTGGGGCATTGACATCGGGCAATGCGCCCTGAAGGCCCTGAAGCTCCGCAATGTCGCAGGTGAGCTGCGGGTCGAGGCCTTCGACATCATCGAGCACCCCCGGATTCTCTCCCAGCCCGACGCCGACCGCGAGCAGCTCATCCTGAACGCGCTGGAGCAGTTCCTGGCGCGGAACAATCTGGTCGGCTCAAAGGTGGTCATCGCGGCGCCGGGCCAGTCCGGCTTCGCCCGGTTTGTCAAGCTCCCCCCGGTCGAACCCAAGCAGGTCCCCGAGATCGTGCGCTTCGAGGCCGAGCAGCAGATCCCCTTTGACATGCACGAGGTCATCTGGCGCTGGCAGGCCTTCACCGACCCCAACTCCCCCGACATCGAGGTGGGCATCTTCGCCATGAAGCGGCGGGACGTGGCCGAGGCGCTGGAGCGGTTCAACGAGGTCGGCATCACCGTGGACCTGGTGCAGATGGCGCCGTTGGCGTTGTACAACTTCATGGACTTTGACGAGCAGGCGGCCGAGGAGGGGGCCACGCTGCTGGTGGACGTCGGGGCCGACAAGACCGACCTGGTCGTGGCCGACGGGCCGAGAATCTGGACCCGCACGCTGCAGCTGGGAGG
>Ga0111187_1078_pt1 | contig 16560 bp, 13 predicted proteins | sample DeeMarSWOR324_28_FD_80242 | JGI IMG/M metagenome (GOLD analysis project Ga0111187, IMG submission 80242) | Phycisphaerae bacterium SM23_33 | reverse complement strand
GTGGAGGAGTCAGACCCGATCGCCGCCCTGGAAGCCCTGGCCGAACAGAGCAAGAAAGAGAAAAAGCAGGAATAGCCCGAAACCATTCCCCACGGCGCGACGGGAGTGGGGGCCGCCTGCGTTTTTTTCATGCGCTCGGCTGGAAGAGGGCTCGTCGCCGGAATGAATCAGCAGGTCTCCCCGGCGCGGGGCGCCGTGCCGGGCCCGCCGCGACTGAAAAAATCTTCCAGGATGGCCGCCGCAGCTACCGCGTCCTGCCGCCGCTTTTTCTTCTGGCGGGTCATGCGGCCCTTCAGCCGGTCGTCAGCCTCGAAGCTGCTGAGGCTCTCGTCCCACAGGCGCACGTCCAAGCCCGTCGCCCGGGCCAAATCTGCGGCGAACGCACCGGCCAGTTTGCCCTGGGGGCCCTCCGTGCCGTCGGCGTTCAGCGGCCAGCCGACGACGATACCCTCCGCCCCGTACTCCTCCACCAGCCCGCAGATGCGGTCGGCGATACCCTCCCGGGCGGCCGGAAGTTGCGCCACCGGCGAGGCGATCCCGGAGGCCGAGTCGCCCACCGCGATCCCCAGACGCCTGGTTCCATGATCTATGCCCAGCCAGCGGGCCATTGGGGCTGTCAGAGATATTCCGACCCGAAGCGCCGGCCGATCTTGTCGACCAGCTCCTTGAGGCGCTGCGAATCGGACTTGTTGCAGATCAGCGTCACGTCCGCGGTGTGAACGATAATGCAATCGTCCATCCCCACCACGGCCACGAGATGGTCCTGGTCGGAGAATATGACGTTTCGGTTGCCGTCCAGAACGGCCGCCCGGGAGGCGACCACGGCATTGCCGTCGGCGTCCACCTTCACCACGTCGGCCAGCGCCGGCCAGGAACCGACGTCCAGCCACCGGCAGGTCAGCTCCACCATCAGCACGTGCGTGGCCTTCTCCATCACCGCGTAGTCAATGCTGATCTTAGCCAGCTGCGGGTAGACTTCCGCCAGCAGGTCGGTGAAATCCCTTCCCTGCCTGGCGGCCTCGCCCACGGGGGCGAGTTTCTCGGCCGATTCCGGCAGATACTGCTTCAGGGCCCGGCGGATGGTGTCCACCCGCCACACGAACATGCCGCTGTTCCAGAAATACCGCCTGGACTCGAGGTAGAACCTCGCCGTGTGATGGTCGGGCTTTTCCTTGAACCCCTCCACCCGGTGAACCAAGTCGTCAATCTTCTCACCGCAATGGATATAGCCCAGCCCCGTGTGAGGATAGGTCGGGCGGATGCCAAAGGTTACCAGGGCCTGCGGGTCCTTTTCGGCGGCCTCGCACGCCTGCTTGACGCAGCGGGCGAATTCCTCCTGCGGCCGGATGATGTGATCGGCGGTAAAGACCGCCATGGTTGCGTCTGCGTCGCGGGCGGCGATCAGTTCGGCGCCCAGGGCGACGGCATTGGCGGTGTCGCGTCCTTCCGGCTCGCCGATGACGTTCTCCGGGGGCAGGGCAGTGAAGGACGCGCGGATTTGATCGCAGTAGTCCGCGCTGGTGACCACCAACACCCGTTCAGGCGGGAACAGCCCCTCCAGGCGCTCCAGGGCCAGCTCCAAAAGAGATTTCCCCTCGATCAGCCGGATCAGCTGCTTCGGTTTCTTCTGGCGGCTTGCTGGCCAGAGCCGTTTGCCCGCGCCGCCCGCCATTACCACGCCGTAACGCATGGTCCGCTTCCGCTCTCCTTCCGGTTGCTCCTGTCTGCGATGGAGTATATCCGCTTGCGAAGTTCCTGTCACCGCCGCCCTTGGGCCTTTTGGCAAGAATTTGCCGAGACCCGGCCAAGCTCCGGCCGACCGGCAGCCAGGTCTTCCCCGGCGTCTGCCAGCTTCTTATAATCCCCGATCGGCCGGGACGGGAACCGCCTGCAAGGAAGTGGGCCTTGGCAATCATCGCCGGAATTGACGAAGCGGGCTTCGGCCCGGTCCTCGGGCCGCTGCTGGTGTCGGTGAGCGTCTTCGAGGTGCCGACGGCCGCGGCCGACGAGTGCATGTGGCGGATGCTGGCCGGTGCGGTCACCCGTAAGGCCCTGCGCAGGTCCCCGGCCCTGCCCGTGGCCGACTCCAAGGCCCTGCGCGTCCGCAGCAGCCTGCTGCATCTGGAGCGCGGCGTGCTGGGCCTGCTCGCCCAGGCCGGGGCCAGGCCGACCTCGCTGAGCGAACTGCTGCGGCGGCTCGCCCCACAGGCCCTGCGCGAAATGCCGCGCTCCCCCTGGTATTCCCACGCCGACCTGCCCCTGCCCCGCCAGGCCGACCGGCGGGACATCGACCTGCGGGCCAACGGCCTGGCCCTCGCCATGGAGCGCCGGGGCATCAAGCTCCAGTCCGTCCGGGCCGAGCCGATCCTCGCCGCCGACTTCAACCGCCTTGTCCGGGCCACCCGAAACAAGTCCGTTGCCCTTTTCGGCGTCGTCAGCCGGATGATCGACTACGTCTTCCAGACCTACGCCGGCAAGCAGCCCACCCGCATCGTCATCGACCGCCAGGGAGGGCGGATCCGCTACCTCCATCATCTCCAGCGGATGTTCCAGGGGGCCAGGATAAGGATCCTGGATGAATCCCAGCAGCGCAGCGCCTACCTCATCGAGCAGGGCCCGCGCTCGGCGGAGATCCGCTTCCAGCTCAACGGCGAGGATGCCTGCCTGCCCGTGGCCCTGTCCAGCATGGTCAGCAAGTACGTTCGCGAGCTGCTCATGGAGCTGCTCAACAACTGGTGGGCCCAGCGCATCCGGGGGCTGAAGCCCACGGCCGGCTACTACGTGGACGGCCGGCGCTTCCTGCACGACATCGCCCCGGCCGTCGCCGCCGAGGGCATCGACCCGTCGATGCTCGTCCGCTGCCGGTAGCCGCGGCCGAGGCCTGCTCGCTTTAGCGACGCAGGTCAACGGCGGCACTGGAGGCCGGCGGCAGGCCCTGAGCGGGAGACATGAGTGATGCAGCAGCCACACATCCTTCTCATCTCGCTGGACACGGTTCGGCGGGACTACCTGGGCTGCTACGGCCACGACCGAGAAGTCACGCCGCACCTGGACCGGCTGGCCGAGGGCGGGGTGCGCTTCGCCGACGCGGTGGCCAACTGCGGCTGGACGCTGCCCCAGCACGTGACGCTGCTGACGGGGCTGTACCCGCTGACGCACGGCTGCCTGCTGCTGCGCGACAACCCGCCCCTCAGCTGGCACTGGACGCTGCTGGCCGAGCACCTGAAGCGCCACGGTTACCGCACCTTCGCCGGCGTGTCCAATCGCAACCACTACGGCGGCGGGGCGTGCTTCGGCTTCGACCGCGGCTTCGACGAGCACAACCCCGGCGCCGAGTACAACCGGCACATGGACTGGACCGAGCGCTTCATCGTGCAGCGGCTGCGCGACCACCACGCCGCCGCCCCGTGCTTCGTGTACGTCCACGTCAACGACACCCACGAGCCCTGGACCCCGCCGGCCCCCTGGGCCGACATGTGGGGCAGCGCCTACCGCAACCGCTACGAAGGGGAGCTTTCCTACGTGGACCACCACCTCGGCCGGGTCTTCGCCGCCCTGAAAGAGATGGGCCTCTTCGAGCGGACGCTGACCGTCATCTTCTCCGACCACGGCACAGAGTTCGCCGAGCACGGCTTCTACGAGAAGAAGGTCAACCTCTACAACGAGATCCTGCACGTGCCGCTGTTGTTTCACTGCCCGGCGCTGCTGCCCGCCGGCCGCGTGGTGGACGGCCTGGCCGAGTCGGCGGACGTGGCGCCGACCCTCTGCGACGTCGCCGGCCTGCCGCCCCTGCCACAGGCCCAGGGCCGCAGCCTGCTGCCGCGGATCCGCGGCGAGGGCGGCCCGGCGCCCGAGTGCGTCTGCGCCCACACGGTGCACGAGCACCAGCGCGACGGCGGCCCGCCGCAGTTCGACCACTACGCCATCCACACCCGCGACTGGAAGTTCATCCGCCTGGAGGTCCACGCCCAGCCGGACGCCCTGCACAGCGACTGGAAGCGGCGCTGCCAGGCCATCATGCTGCGGGCCGGGCGCGACCCGGCTGAACTCGCCCGCGGCACCGTCGTCCGCGAGCTGTACGACCTCCGCCAGGACCCGGGCGAGCAGCGCAGCCTGCTGTCGTCGGCGGGCGGGCCGCCGGATTGGCGAAGCGAAGTGACGGGCGAGGCCCGGGCTGTTGCCGCCGACCTGGAAGCCAGGCTGGATGAGTGGATCGCGCAGACCCGGGCCGCGGCGGTCGGCCCTTCGCACTGATGCACCGCCGCTCACTGCCCCCCTGCCGGCGGGCCGGACCGATCCCCTGTCCTCTACCGCACGCGGGTCTGCGACGGTATACCATAGCGCCCGCGCACAAAGGCGACCCCAGCGAAGAAGAGGGAAGCGCGATGACCAGTACGTGGAAAGTCCGGCCGCTGGCGCAGCAGTTCGTCGAAGTGTACCGGTCCCCGGACCCCGGAAGAATCTTCAGCTACAGTCCGGGGTTGGGCCTCTGCCCCGGGGGTCGGCTCGTGGCCACCATGGACCTCCGTGCCACGGGCGGCGGCGCCCTGGACGGACCGGTGTGGGAACACGGCGCCGACCAGCGCCAGGGCAAGCTGTTCACCTCCGACGACGGCGGCAGGACGTGGACGCACCGGGTGGACTTCCCCTTCATCCACGCCCGCCCCTTCGTGGCCGGTGAGAGCCTGTACGTGCTCGGGCAGGCCGGCGACCTGGCCATCATCCGCTCCGAGGACTGGGGCGAATCCTGGTCGCAGCCGGTCGGGCTCACTCGCGGCCAGCGGTGGCACCAGGCCCCCAGCAACGTGCATTACGCCAAGGGTTGCGTTTATCTGGTGATGGAAAGGCGCGCGGCTCGGCGCGTCAAGGGATGGAGCGTGAGCGAAATTGCCCCGGTGCTGATGCGGGCCAAGCTCGGCGACGATCTCACGAAGCCGGAAAGCTGGACCTCCGCATCGGAGTTGGCCTTCTGCGAGACCGTCCCGGACAGGCAGCTCGACTACCACGGCGTGCCGTTTCACCCGGTCTGGTATCCGGACCACGTCGAGATCGCGCCCGGCCGACACTGCGCCCCCATCGGCTGGCTGGAAGCGAACGTTGTGCAGTTCCGCGACCCGGACCACTACTGGTACGATCCCAAAGGACGGACCTTTCACCTGTGGATGCGAGCCCACACCGGGGGCACCGGATACGCCGCCATCGCCAAGGTCATCGAGAACGACGACGGATCCATGACCACCATGCTCGAGACCGCCCCCTCGGGAAAAAGGATCGTGTACGTCCCCTGCCCGGGTGGGCAGATGAAGTTCCACATCCTCTACGACGAGAAGACCAAGCTGTACTGGCTGCTCAGCACCCAGGCGACCGACAGCATGACCCGCGCTGAGAGACTGACCCGGGACCGCTACAACCTGCCGAACAACGAGCGCCGCCGTCTGCAACTGCACTTCTCGAAGAACTGCGTTGACTGGTGTTTCGCCGGCCTGGTGGCGGTCGGCCCGGCCGAGAACGCTTCACGACATTACGCCAGCATGGGTATTGACGGCGACGACCTGCACGTGCTCAGCCGCTCCGGCGACACAAGCGCCAGGAACGCCCACGACGGCAACATCATCACCTTCCACACGATCAGGGACTTCCGGGATTTGGTGTATTGAGCATAGACGCCGAGCCCCGGCGAGGGCGACATCTCCCACAGATTACTCACTGCTCTTGGGCGGGCTGGCGTTCCAGATGGGGTCGTCGGCCAGGGCCTTTCTCGGGGCGCCGGGGTCCTGGAAGGGGTCGTGCTTCAGCACGCCGTCGTAGCAGATGACGTCATCCACGAGGAGCTGGACCTGTTTTTTCTGGGCCCCTTCGGCCGGCTCGACCACCATGTAGATGTTGGCCATGAACCAGCCGTTCTGGACCTTTTTGGAGGCGTCCTTGGGGTCGGCCAGGTCGGCCAGGGCGAACTCAAAGCCCTGCCAGCGGCCCTGTTTCAGGTCGGTGAAGGTCTTCTCATAGTAGACGTTGTCGGCCTGGTTGCGGCTGTAGACGCGCATGGACTTGACTTTGTCCACGTACAGCCGGCAGCGGAACCTGGAGTCGCGGTTAAGGAAGGCCCCGTGGCGGATGAGCTTGAGCTGGCGCGTGCCGTCGGCGCTCATGAGGGAGTTGTCCAGGGCGAAGTCGCTGCCGCCGTACGTGTTCACCGTGGTCAGCCGGCCGCGCCAGCCGTGGCGGTCGCCGCGCTCGAAGTCGTTCCAGAAGTTCACGCCCCAGTAGGCCCAGTCCCAGGCCGCGGCCGACCAGTCCGGCTCGCCGGTTTCCGGGGCCGGCTTCGGGTCTTTCGGTTTGGGCCCACCGCAGCGGATGCGGATTTCGCGCATGAGCGGCCAGTGCTTCTGTCCGGTGTCCAGCTTCGCGGTGAGCTGTCGGGGCGAAAAGGTCATGGTCCGCTCATGCCGCCAGACCTGCCGGCCGGCACCCACCTGGTCGTACACGTAGGTGACGTGCAGGGGATTGGCTGCAAGGGCCTCCGGGTTGGCCAGCCGGACGCTGACGGTGTTTTTCCCCTTCAGCAGGGCCGGCAGCACCATGAAGTTGTGATGAAAAGCCCCCACCGCCCGCAGGCCCGCCAGCGGCTCCGAGCCGGCGGCCAGGGTGACCTTAAGTCGGAAGGCCGTCTTGCCGCGGACCAGGTCGAACAGCCGGATGCGCTTTCCGTCGTCCACGCCGCCGGCGGGGTACACCTGCCGCCAGGAGCGGCCGTCGTGCGAGAGTTCGATCTTCAGCCCCTTCTCGGGCAGGGGCTTTTCGATCCAGGCGTCCCCGTAGGGATAGGGAAGTTGGAAGTTCAGCACGAGCCAGCCGTCTTTGGCCGGGTCCTTCAGGGCCAGCTTCTCGCCGGCGAGCTGGAGGTTCTCGGCCGACTCGGCCATGGCCAGGGCGTATTGGGACGCTTCGCGGCCCAGGTCGAAGGTCAGGCGGCCGTTGCCATTGATGCCGTTCCAGGTGGCCAGGGGGTTGCCCGGCAGCCCGCCCCGGCGATAGCCCCAGTGCCACTTGGGCTTGCCGGCTTCCTGGGTGTAGTAGTCGAAGTCGCCCTCCAGGTACTCGCGAAGTTTCTTGAACGGCTGCTTGGAGCGGACGTCCGGCAGGTGGGTGAGGCAGACGAAGCCGACGTCCGGGTCGCCGTACCACGACCAGGAGATTTCCATCCCCGGCCGCAGGCGCAGGTCGTACTTCCACTTCCACGCCCGCTTGGCGTAGGGCTGGCCGACGGAGGTGCTGCCGTACAGGCCGGCGGTGCCCTCGATGGAATCCGAGGCCATGTACCACGGGAACGACTTCACCGGCGGGCCGCGGCGCAGCACGTAGTCGCCCTGCTTGTCCTTCAGCCGGCGGATCTCGCCGGGCGAGCCGATGACCCCGTCGGCCTTGGGGTAAAGGGCCAGCATGTCCACGTCGAAGGCGTGCCAGTCGCCCCAGTACTTGACCGCCCCGACCCAGTGCCCTTTCAGCCCGACCCGCGTGGCGGTCAGGCCGGCGTCGGCCGCCAGGGCGGCGTAGTGATGCGCCCAGGTGCCGCACAGGGCGTAGCCGGTCTTGGTCATCAGCTCGGCGGCGTTGCCGTCGTCCTGCGCGGGGGCCTTCTCCTTATGCCGGTTCCGCTGGATGAAGTACCGCCACAGGGTGTAGGCCTTCTGCTGCTCGTTCATGCCGGGCTTCAGCAGGTCCCTGGCGATGGCCTCGCTGGAGGTGGAATCCACCGTGCGGTCGGTCGTCAGCACGATGCCGGCAAGGGCCGCCTGCTCGGCGGCACAGGCCGCCGCCGCGAAAACGCAGCACGCCAACACACTCAAAGCAAGCCACCGGCCTCTCATGTTCATCCTCCATTCACGGCGCCAGCTATTTCGGATCGGGAATGTACCCGTTTGCGGGGCGACGAACAAGCCGCCTCGACCAGTCCGGCCGGCGGACCAGGCCGGGCCGACTCGGGCAATCACTGGCCAGGGCCGCCCCTCCAGGCTACAAAGTAAGTCACGCGCCCAGCCAGGCGCGTGGAGCGGATAGGTTCGACCAGGCAGACAGGAGTGCTGCGATGAGCAAGGTCAAGGCCGTGGCTGCGGGCATCTGGTGGGTGGGCGGCGGAAGCTGGGGCGGGCTGACGGAGGTGCTGTCGGACGAGGGAAGCGGCAACGTCTTCCTCATCGGCGGGCAGGGCGAGTACGCCCTCATTGACGCCGGCATGCCCGACGGCGCGGCGGCCGTTCTGGCAAACGCCGCGGTGGCCGGCGCCCGGCCCGCCGACATAAAGAGGATCATCGTGACCCACTGCCATCACGATCACCTGGCCGGCGCGCCCGAGCTGAAGCGAAGGACCGGCGCCGCCGTGGCCGCCTCCGAGCTGGCCGCGCGGGCGCTCGGCGGCGACGCCGAGGCGCGAAAGCGGCTCTTCATCCGCGACGGGGCGACCCTGGAAGTCGAGCAGGTCCTCGCCGACGGCGACCAGGTGGCGCTGGGGCCATATGCTTTCACAGCCATGCTGACGCCCGGCCACATCCCCGACGCCGTCACGCTGACCGGTGACGTGGAAGGCCAAAAGGTGGTTCTCACCGGCGACACCGCCATCGGCGACCAGGGCCCGGCCAAGGGCGTCGTGGGTTGGCTCGACGGCCACTGGGGCTCCAACCCCAAGCACCTGCTCAGGAGCATCGAGAGGATTTCGCAGTGCCAGGCCGACCTGCTGCTGCCGGGGCATGGCTTCCCGATTCAAGGAGCCGAGAAAGTCCGGCAGTCCTTGGAGCACTGCGCCGAGAGGCTGCGGCAACTGCTGGCCATCCCCGACCTGGGCACCATGATGCCGCTCGACTTGGCCGACTAGCCGCAGCATGCGTGGGCCTTGAGGACTTGGCATGAGGATTCAGAGCATTGAGACCTTCACCCGCGGGCCGGTGAGCATCGTCCGCGTCCGCAGCGACGACGGGGCCGAGGGCTTCGGCCAGACCGCCCCGTTCAACGCCGACATCGCCGCAGCGGTCCTGCACCGGCAGATCGCCCCGCAGGTGCTGGGGGCGGACCCGGCCGACGTGGACGGGATCGCCGACCGCTGCGTCGAGGCCAACTACAAGTTCCCCTGGTCGTACGTCTGCCGGGCGCTGGCCGGCGTGGACACGGCCCTATGGGACCTCCGCGGCCGGCTGGAAGGAAAAGGCGTGTGCGAGCTGCTGGGCGGCAAACCGCGGCCCATACGGGCATACGGCTCCAGCATGCGGAGGGACATCCAGCCGGCCGACGAGGCGAAGCGCCTCGCCCGCCTGCGCGACGCCAAGGATTTCGCCGCCTTCAAGGTCCGCATCGGCAAGGTGTGCGGCCACGATGAGGACCAGTGGCCCGGCCGGACGGAATCGCTCGTGCCGGCGGTGCGAAAGGCCGTCGGCCCGGACGTGGCCCTGCTGGTGGACGGCAACAGTTGCTACAGGCCCGCCAAGGCCATCGAGGTCGGCAGGATGCTCCAGGACCACGGCGTCTGCCACTTCGAGGAGCCCTGCCCGTACTGGGAGCTGGAATGGACGGCCGAGGTAGCGGCGGCGCTGGAGGTTCCCGTGGCCGGCGGCGAGCAGGACAACGACCTGGCCCAGTGGCGGCGGATGATCGCCATGCACGCCGTGGACATCGTGCAGCCGGACGTCTGCTACGTCGGCGGCCTGACCCGGGCCCTGCGCGTTGCGGCCATGGCCGCCGAAGCCGGCCTGCCCTGCGTGCCGCACTCGGCCAACCTGTCCATGGTCAGCGTCTTCACGCTGCACCTGCTGGCGGCCATTCCCAACGCCGGCCCTCACATGGAGTTTTCCATCGAACCGAATGACTGGGCCGGCGAGATCTATCATCCCGCCCTGGAGGTCCGCGACGGGCAGGTGGCCGTTCCGCCCGGCCCCGGCTGGGGCGTGCAGATAAACCCATCCTGGCTGGCCGCCGCCGACCGCCAGGTAAGTCAGCGCCAGTGACAGCCGACCTGCGTTTCGCCTACTTCCCGTCGCCCGCGCGGGCGGGTGGCCTATTCCCGCCCTCGGCCGGAGCGGGCTGGCCCAATGCCTTGGCTACGGCCGGCTTGATGGCATCGCCCCGGAGATCCTTGGCGAAGATCCGACCGTCCGGCCCGATCAGGAAGATCGCCGGAACGCTTCTGACCCCGTAGCCGTCGGGGACCCGGGTCTTGGACCACTCACCGAGGAAGCCCTGGATCCATTTCAGGCCATTCTTCTCGACGTACTTCCTGGCCGCCTCGACGTCCTTGTCCAGGCTCAGCCCAATCATGACGAAACGCGGGTCTTTGCCAAAGGCCTCGTACGTGGCCTTGAGATGCGGCGTCTCAGCCAGGCACGGGCCCCACGACGTCGCCCAGAAGCTCAGCAGGACGACTTTGCCGCGACAGTCGGTGAGCTTCAGCGGCTTGCCGTCCAGGGTCGTGGTCTCAAACGGCGGCGCCTTCTCGCCGAGCTTCAGGTGGGCGAAAAGCTGAAGTTCGACCTTGCCCAGATCCAGCGGCTCGTCGCTCCGCCCGCCGGGCATCTGCGGCACTGTGAATTCGTGCCTCACCAGACCGACGACCTTGCCCTCGTCGGCACCTCCGCCCTTCGGCGGCTCGCGCAGCTCCACGCCTAACTCGTAATCGCCGGCCGGGACGTCAGGCACGCGGAAAGAGCCGTCGCGGGCTATCCTGAAGCCAAAGTGCCTGCGATTGCGGCGGGCCTCTTCTTGCGCCTTCAAGAAGGCCTTGCCTTCTTCGGTTTGGCTCCACTGTTGGCGCCACCACTGCCGGGCCGCGGCGTGCATGGCGGCCCAGTCGTCCGGCAGCTTGGGCTTGGGCAAGGCCGTGAAAATCCGCCCAGCGCCACCTGCACGGTCTGGCCGGGCTTGACGTTGACCTTGGTGGCCTGCTGTCCGCCCGAGCGGAACCACCCGACCTCCACGGAGCGAGCCACGATTACCCTGCCGGCCGGAAGGCGGTCGATCGTGAACCAACCCTCCTTGTCAGTGACCGCCGTGATGTCGTGTAAAAGGCGCGGCTGGCCAGGCTCAGGGGCGGGGAGGTCCTGCGAGACATTGATTGTTTCGCCCGCCCCGGGCTTGATGCCGATCATGAGGGTCCCTTCGATCCGGCCCCAGGGCTCCAGCCGGATCCGGGCCGAGACGGCCAGTTGTTTATCGGTCACCTCGGCGTAGCCGGTCTCATGCAGCACCACGACGAGACAGGTCTCGGTCGGGGCCGGAAAGGCGAAGCGCCCGTCCGGGCCGGTCGTCACGTGGCCCGCGCCTTCGTGGGCTACCTGCCTGCCGTTGCGGATGTACCCGCCCTCCGAAGGCGTGCACAGGACCACCTCCGCCCCGCCGAGCGGCTTGCCGCTCGTTCCCAGTACAACCCCCGCGACCCCCACAGAGGCGGCGCCTTTCTCCAGCTTGAAGTCGGCGACCACCTCGCCTTCGTCCATGTTGATGCAACGGGAGATCGCGGGCTTGTATCCCTCGGCCTCGATACGAATCAGCCGGGCAGGATACGGCTGCGTGAATGCGATCTCGTAGCTGCCGCCGATGAAGGTCTTTGCTTCGGAGCCGCCCTGCCAACTGGGGCTGCCACCCCGCATCCAGTCGATGCCGGGAATCAACCGGAATCTTGGTATCGGCGTTCCCGTCCTGGCGTCAACACCCCTGCCGCGGACCTGAAGCGGCCGGGCCATGGCGATAACGTATTCCTCGTCCCGTGCCGTGAGCGGCCGGGCGGAGACTCGCATGTAGTCTGCCTTGTACACGTCGAAGAGCACCTCGTCCGCCGGGGCGCCGCTCCACCGGAAGCGCCCTTCAGCGTCCGTGTCTACCCGCCAGCGCAGCGACCGGTGGCCGCGCGAAGCGGTACTGCCCGTTCCGGTCGGTCCTGCTGGGCGGGTAGGGCAGAACGAACCGATCGGACCCGAGCATGACCCGGGCCCCCGGAATCGGTCTGCCTTCGGCGTCGGTTACCGTGCCCTCCAACGTCGAGCCCTTGCTCATGACCATGACGGCGGTCAGGTCCCGCAGCTTCGCCGGCGCCGGCACCGGGACAATGGGCATGGGGATGCCGTGCGCCCAGTTGTTGCTGGCGTAATCCGGGTGCTTCAGCAGGATTCGCAGGTCCTCAAACTCCGCAGGCATGAAATTGCAGCGCCATCGGCCCTGCTTGTCGGTCGTGAGCTCGCGAAGCCAGATATTGACCCGCGCGTTCGGCCCGGCGGCCGGGTCCGGGCGCAGGTAGAACAGGCACACCACGGCGCCCTCGATGGGCTCGCCCTGCTCGTTCTGAACGAGGCCGCCGATCGTCGTGCCCGGCTCCATCGAGACCGTGAACGTCCCGGGAACCGCCGGAGTGGGCTTTTCCTCCCACACGACCCGCAACGGGGCAAAGCCTTCTTTCTCAGGATAGATGCTCAGGGACTCCGGCGGCCTGTCGGGCAGCCTGATCCGGCATCGGCCCTGGGCATCGGTCTTGTCTTGCCACTCCTCTTGCCGGCCGTCCGCGCGTGCCCGCACCTTCAGGCGGACCCCCGGCAGCGGCTTCTTGGTATGTCTGTGGACCACGCGGAGATCGAGGTAGCCGCCGCGCCAGGGGCCGGCAGCGGCCGATTCCTGGGCCTTTCCGGAGGCAGCCGCGGGGCCGTCGCCTTCCCTGGCCCCGGCTCCGGCCATGGGCAACAGCACGGCGGCGCCGATGAGGATCGCCAGCAGCCCGATCGCGCCCAGCCGGGCCGTCCGCGGCAGCGGGCGGGTGAGGATGTGCTTAATCCGCCCGGCCAGGGCCCGCTTCGATTCCACCACCCCGACCAGCCGCAGGATCAGGGCCGGACGCGTAAGCGACAGCCGGGCCACGCTCACCAGCGTGTCGGGGTATTCCCGGGCGGCCTCGCCCATGGCCACCAGCACCATCTCGTCCACGGCCTGCTCGCGGACGCGGCGGATGACGGCGTTGGCCAGCCACAGCAGCGGGTTGTAGAAATAGGCGATCTGCAAGACGGCCTGGGCCAGGTTCACCCACAAATCGCCGCGCTTGACATGGGCCAGCTCGTGCAGCAGCACGGCGGTCAGCTGCCGGGAATTCAGCCGCTGCGCCAGGTTCTCCGGCAGCAGGATCACCGGCCGGAACAGCCCGCATACCGCGGGGCCGGTGGTCCCGGGCGAAAGCTTGAGCCGGACGGGCCTGCGGATCCTTAACCGGGCGCGGCAATCCTGGAGCATGTCTGAGAGCTCACGGCGAGCGCCGCCGGGCTGCTCGGCCGGGCCTCCGGCGGCGGGCCGGCGCATCAGGCCTCTGACGTAGACCAAGCGCTGGACCAGCACGGCCGTCATCCCCGTACCCACCGCCAGCCACACCAGCAGGGCAATCGCCTGCCAGGTGATCGGCACCGGGCGCGCGAAGGTCGCGGCCGGCGCTGCGGCGGTCTCGGCCGCCAGGTCCGCCGAGGGTGGGAGGTTCGGCGGTGGCAGTTCTGTCTCCGGCCGGACCAGAGCCAGCGGCGGCGCGGGCGCCGGGTCCACTGCCGGCGGGCTGTCCGGGCCGATGCCGCCAACATCCCAGCCGATCCAGTACCCCAGCCCCGTCGGGGAAGAAAGCGTCGTCGGCAGGAGAAGCTTGACCAGAACCAGCACCAGGATCCAGTAGCGGACGACGGCGCGGACCCTTTTGCGGAGCAGCAGGTCCAGCCCCAGCAGGATGACGATCAGCGCGCCGGCCTGGATCAGCATCGGCACGGCAAAGTCAACGAAGGCCTTCCCCATCGAGTTCAGGTGTTCGGTGACAGCGTCCATGGCCTTGACCCCTTGCTGGCACACGCTACCCACCAGGATGCCGAGACGATCAACGCTTCCTGCGCTTGCTCGATTGCCTGCGTTTCTTATGGATAAGGGCTTCCAGCTCGCCCAGCTGCTGCTCGGTGAAGTCATGGCCCTCGAGCAGAAACTGCATCATGGGCGTCAGGGCGCCGTTGAAGGCCTGCTTGATGGTCCGCATGACCTCGCCCCGCTGGGCCTGGCGGCGGGTGACCGCCGAGCGGTACAGCACGAGGTTGCGGATCTTCTCCGTCGCCAGCAGCCCCTTGGCCGCCATGCGGTCCATGATGGTCTTGACGGTGCTGTAGGACCACTTCCGCGCCCCCGCCAGCGCCTCCTGGACCGTTGGGGCCGCGCAGGGCTGAAGCTTCCAGACGGCCTGCATGATGGCCCACTCGGCTTCGGTCAGTTTGTGACTTGCCCTGGCCATGTCCGCCTGCTTGACTCTAACCGCGTAGATCCTACTCTACACTTGTAGAGGCTGCAAGAACAAAATAAAGATTTTTGCTCCCCTGCACGGCCGCCGCCGTTCAGACCGGCGCGGGCGCCGAAAGGACCAAGGTGAGGGCATACGGCAGGAAGCCCACGCTGCCGGCGGTGGCGATCGCAGCCACGTTATCGGGTCGGCAGACCCAGAGGGCCTCGCCGCCGGCTCGGGTGAAGTGCTCCACCACGGCCGAGACGGCCGTCTTGGCGTAGCCCCGGCGTCGGTAGGCGACGGCGGTTCCGTCAACGGCCAGATCCGCGACCCGATCCTCCATCACCCCGGTCCGGTGGGCGTACGCGATGGAAACGACCTTGCCGTCGGCGACGACGCCGTACGCCACCCCGTCGGGGAAGCAGTGGGTCGGCAGGCTGAGCCCCTCGGCCGGCGGGATCGTCTCGTCGACGATTCGGCGGCAGTCGCCGGACCGGTGCCGCCGCAGCAGCTCGGCATTGCAGGCGAGGTGACGGTCATGCAGCACGCGGTCCACGCCGGCCCGAGACGCCCGGGCGAGAGCGGCGCTGACGGGGACCTGCAACTGCCCGGCCAACGCGGGTTCAAACAGCCGATCAGGACCCGTGATGTTCTCAGCAATCTCCCGCACGGCCTCCCCCGCTCCCGGCGGGACGCTGACGGCCGAGCATCCATCCGCGAACCAGCTCCACCACAGGGCGCGGATATAGCCGTAGTTCTGCTCGCGCTGAAGCCGGCGTGACGTTTCCACGACGACGGTCCGACCCGGCCGCAGGCGCGACAGGTCAACGCCCATCCGCGTTCCCACGTACCGGTCAACCAGGGGGAAGGCACTGACTCGCCCGGCGCTCATGGCCTGACTCCACCGCCCCGCCGGCAAGGCCCTTCGAAAGCGGTTCAGGTCAATGGGAACGGGTCGGGAAAGTCCAACCGCGACAGGGCCCACTTGCCGGCCGGGGTGTCCTTCAAGTCAATGAGATGGCGGATGAACTGCTCGGCGTGGCGCGACATGCGGCCGAGGTGAAGCCGGTCGGGCGGGTACAGCCCGCGCTCGATCCCGTACTCCAACAGCAGATAGGCGTGCCAGTCGCAGCACAATAGGATCGCGTCGGCCAGGGCGCCCAGGCCGGCCGACAGCTCGTCGTACAGCCCCGGATGCATCGCGGCGCGGGCGGCCTTGACCTTCTCGAGGGCGGCCCGGGTCCGCTGGTGGGCATCGGTGTGCATCTGGGCCAGGCCCTCGAGCAGCTCGCGGGTCGGATTGGCCAGGCGATGGGGAAACTCCGGGTCGGCGAAGCCGTCGAACATCCAGTACAGCTTGGTGGTGTGCAGGGAGCCGAAGGGCACGCGGTTCTTTCCGCCGCCCCACTGGATGCCGCGGCCGACGAGATCGTCGGCCTCCAGCAGGACCTCGGCGGCCTTGGCCGGCTGCGGGCCGCCGAACTGCTCTGCCAGCCAGGCGGCCACGAGCTCGCCGTCGTCGCGGCGGTCGCCGGCCAGCAGCCTTTCCAGCAGCCAGGTGTTCATCCTCCCGAGGCCGCCAGCGTCGGGGTTGGACTGCCGGTCGTTGTTGCCCATGTTCACCGGCAGGGCCAGGAAGCCGGCCAGCTTGTGCTCTTTGACCCCGTCGAGGCCCCTGCGAATGTGCCGAAGCTTGCACCACGGCCAGGGCTTCTTGTGGTACTGCTCGTACGAAATCTCGAGGATCTGGTCGCGCTCGGGCGGATACTTTCCCAGCGCGCCGGTGAGCATCTGGGCGTCGGCGATGTCCAGGTTGGTGGACTTGTACATGAGCGGCACGTCCTCGGGCAGCTCCTTGAAGACGGCGGGCAGGACCTGGTCGGGGTCGTTGTGGGGCTTGGCCACCGGGGTCATCAGCTCGGCGGCGTTGGCCACGCCCGTCAGCTCGGCGATGAGCCGGTGGCAGTCCAGATAAAGCTGTCTGGGCCAGTTCCGCCCCCACAGGCGGAAGCAGACGATGACGTCTTTCCTCACCGAGCGGACGCCCTCGCGTGCGGTCTGGATCATCCTGGCCAGGCGGCGGTGGATCGGCATCTTCGCCTGCGGCACGCACCACAGGCTGCCCGAGCCGTCCCACATGCTGACGATCACCATGTCCATCAGCGGGAATTCGCGGGCGATCTCGGCGTACTTGCTCCGCATCAGCTCCCACACGGCGGGGTTGTCGGGGTCGAGGTGGCTGTGGACGTCCACCGTGCCCGACTGCGTCGGCCGCTTCCACACGCCGACGACCTCGGGGT
>Ga0111187_1152_pt1:0-15000 | contig 16615 bp, 8 predicted proteins | sample DeeMarSWOR324_28_FD_80242 | JGI IMG/M metagenome (GOLD analysis project Ga0111187, IMG submission 80242) | Phycisphaerae bacterium SM23_33 | reverse complement strand
GAGTACTTAGCCTTGGAGGGTGGGCCCCCCAGTTTCACACGGAGTTCCACGAGCTCCGCGCTACTCTGGAACGCCAACCGTTAGGGCCCCCGCGGACTAACGCCCGCAGGAGCCCCGCGGAGGGCTGGCGGTTTTGCCTACAGGACTGTCACCTTCTGTGGTGAGCCTTTCCAGACTCTTCGGCTGCCGCTGCCTTTGTAACTCCCGATCGGCGCCCGCAACCCCCGCCTTTCGGCGGGTTTGGGCTGATCCGCTTTCGCTCGCCGCTACTGACGGAGTCTCCGGGCTCCGCGAGCGACGAATCGCCCGCGCAGCCCTTGTTGATTTCCTTTCCTGCAGGTACTTAGATGTTTCAGTTCCCTGCGTTCGCCCCGACGGCCTATGCATTCAGCCGCCGGTGACGCCATCAGCTTGCACTGTGGCGCCGGGTTGCCCCATTCGGAGATCCCAGGATCAAAGCTCGTTTGACAGCTCCCCTGGGCTTTTCGCAGCCTGCCGCGTCCTTCATCGCCTCATCACGCCTAGACATCCACCGTATACCCTTAGTAGCTTGATCACATTTATCACCGGCCCGGCCCGCACGGGGCAGACCGGCCCGCGATAACGTGTGCGGGTCCGCGGGCGATCAATCCCGCGGCCCTTCTCAAGCCGCCTTGGCGCTCATCCACGCGCGCCAAGCAACCTCGCTTGGCGCGAGCGGATCTCGGTGAACCTCCCGCATCGTGCTAACCCTATGAAGTTGTCAAAGAGCCTGAACCACTCGCCGCCGGCCCTATCGGCCGGTGCAATCTATCCGCCAGACTCTCGCGCCCCTGAGGGCACGAGAACCAAGCTTTTTACCCAATCCTCCGCCTCCAGGCAAGACTTTTCGGACCCGGAGGCGAAGATTTTCTTCACCGCTCTCCGCGGGCAACGCCGTCGGTCCCCGCCGCCCCCGGCATGGAGACGACCGGACTCGAACCGGCGACCTGCTGGTTGCAAACCAGCCGCTCTCCCAGCTGAGCTACGTCCCCAACTGAATTCACAACGCCGGGGACGCCAGCCGCCCGACTGCCCCACGGCCATCCCTGGCAAAGGCCCACAGTTGGCAATGGAAAACGGGCAGTCCCTTGCACTGGGCCCGGTTGGATTCGAACCAACGACCTCACCCTTATCAGGGGTGCGCTCTAACCAACTGAGCTACGAGCCCGTCCCTGGCCCGTTTGCGCCCGGCTGGCCGCGACCCCCGGGCAATCGCTTCAGACTCCTCGTGGTTATCAAGAAGCCCGGCGGTCTCTATCAGGCCGCCTTCGATGCAGCAGCAAAAAAGCCACCGCCGACTGGCTGGTGGCTTTACGGTCCGCCCGCCTCGATGGGCCTAACCGGCCGTCAGCTTTGCCACCAGTGTCAGTCGAAGGTCTTTCACGTCGAAGATAAGCTGCCTTTTACCAGGGATGGAATGCACACTCATCCAGCGCCCTGGGCTGCACTATATAACTATAGCATCCGCGAAACCGTAGTCAACAGTTCATTTCGTCCAACTGCAAAAAAAACTTAACTTATTTCCGCCCATCCCATTGCGTCACAGCCGGGCTTCCATTGACATCGCCCCGCCGCCGGGAAATTCTTTTTCGGCGCCGTCGGGCAGCCTGACCAGGCAGGGGACGCCCTTGGGGCTCTCGGCCCGCAGGATGAACCGGCCGGCTTCGACCCGCCAATCCACGTGAACGAACTTCGCCGGCTGCCGGCCGCTCAGGCGGGTCAGCGGCACCCGCCCGTGGGCGAACTTCAGCCCGGCCGGCTTGGGCTGGATGCCGATGGCGGCGTAGCCGGCCTTGGCCGGGCGGACGCCGAGGATCTCCCGCACGCACTCCACCATCGGGCCGCAGCCCCAGGCATGGCAGTCGCTGCGGTCGCCCCGCGGGTCCTCTTTCCAGGTCGTCAGCCCCTCTTGGATCATACGTCGCCACGGCCCCAGCAGTTCGCGCATGAGCTCGTAGCGTCCGGCCGCCGCCAGCGCCCGCCAGGCGAAGTACGTGCTGAAATAGGTCAGCGAACAGAGGGCGTCATCCCGGACGATCCGCTCGGCCAGGGCCGCTGCGTCGCAGGGCATGCCGGCCAGGATGGCGCGGGCGTTGGTGTAGGCGCTGGCGATCTCAGCGTCCGGCGTGTCCCGGTACAGGCCGCGGGACTCATCGTAGAAGACCCGGTGCGCGGCCTCCCGCAAGGCCTGGGCCCGGCGGGTGAGCTCAGCCGAATCCTCCCCGGCCGCCGCGGCCAGTTCAGCCGCCCGGTCCAGGGCCTCGACCGTCATCAGGCTCACCAGGGCGGAGCGGCCCTGCTCAGCTCCCGGCGGGCAGCCCTTCGCCCCGGCGGCGGGCGGCCACTGCGGGCACCAGTCGGCGAACATCCAGCCCGGCATCCTGCCCACGGTGCCGTCGTCGTTGAGATGCCGGCCGAAGAACTCCAGCACCTGCCGCACACCCGGCAGCAGCTCGACCACCGCCCGGAGGTCGCCGGTGTACATCCAGTAATCGTGGATGCCCATCACCCAGTGCAGCGAGAACAACGGGATGACCTGCGGCACGCGGGAGGGATACCGGCTGCGGGTCAGGCCCTCCGGCAGCCGGGACCAGTCGAACTGGTACAGCCACTGCCGGGCCAACGAGGCATCGCCGGCCACGACGTAGGAAACCATCGCCTGCACCTGCGTGTCCCCGCCGTACTGGAGCTGCTCGTAATACGGGCAGTCCTCATAGGTCTCGTGAGCGCACAGCCGGACCGTCCGCCAGGAAACGTCCCAGATGGCGGCCGCGTCCGGGTCCGAGGCCTCCACCCGGGCCAGCGCCTCGAACGGATAGGCCGTGAACACGTAACCCAGCGAGTGAATCGTCAGCGGCTCGGCGGCGGTGGTGATTTCCACGCGGACAAATCGAAACGCCCGCCAGAAGAACGGCTCGTAGACGCGCGCCGAGCCGTCCGGGCGGACGACGTCGCCGTAGCCCCGCGCGTCGCCAAAGGAAAGATCGTCGCGCGAGGTCTTGGTCCCGGATTCGTCGGTCAGGGCCTCCGCGTAGCGAAGCGTGACGGCTGCGCCGGCCCCGCCGGAAAAGCGAACCCGCGGGTAGCCAGTCGTCAGTTCGCCCACGTCGATCAGGACGACGGCGCTGGTTTTCGGCGGCACACTGACGGGGCCCCGCCCGGCCAGCATGGCCGACCAGGCCGGCAGGTCCTCGCCCGTGGGGCTGCGGAAGGCCGTCTTGAACCTGCGCGGCGGCGACTCTTCCAGCGGCGCGATCATCCGCGGAAGGAGCCGATGCGGCACGTACGTGTCACGGCCGGCGTCCAGCCGCAGCGCCTCGGTGACTTCGCGGGCGTCAGCCCAGGCCGAATCGTCAAAGCCGGCCTCGGGGAAGCCCCAGGGGTAATCCGCGGCCGCGAAATCCTCCATCAATCCAATGCAGTGGCTGTACACGGAGTCGATCTGATGCCGATACGCGCGGTCCACCAGCACCCGCCAGCCCCGGTCGGAGTGGAGGGCTTCGACGGCGGCGCCGCCGGCGCCGCGGAGCACGCCGTCCAGCACGAAGCCCGGACACGCCGTCATCTGCGAGACGCTCGCTCCGCCTTCGTCGTAGGTGCACCAGACGTCGCCGTAATACTCCACCTGGGCCGCCAGGACGTTCCGGCCGGTGCGGAGGAACTCCGACACGTCCACGGTCTCGTAGAACTGGTGCTGCACGTCGCCCTTGGCCGGGCCGCGGCAGACCAGCACGCCGTTGCACCAGAGCTTGTACCGGCTGTCGGCCGACACGTGCACCGTCAGCCTCGCCCCCGGCGGGGCGTCGAAGCTCCGGCGGAAATACCGGACCCGGAACGGCCCGGAATCCGGGCGCGGCCGAACGATCCCTTCGTCCGACCAGATCCACTTGGCCCGGCCGCCAAACGGGGTGATCCCTTCTTCCGTGGACATGCCGATGGCTCCAAAAGGGTCCGCGGCTCCGTCGCCCCGCGCCCGGGGCGGGGGCGACCCGGTGCCGGCCGCTCAGCGCCGGCGCCGCCCACGACCCCTCGCCCTTGCAGGGCGCGCGGCGGCGTGCCCGGCCGCTACGACCGCAGGAAACTCCCGACTACCGTGTGCGCCTTTCCACCACCAGCAACATTCAGATGCGGTCGGTGAACTTGGCCGCGCCCGTTCGCACCCATCGCGCCGCGCCGCAGTTGCACCAATGATTGGTGTAGTACTTCCGGCCGGGCCCGCGGAGGCGCAGCAGCTCCCGGAAGCCCTTCACGACGGCCGGGTGGCTGTGCAGCCCGCAGCGGCACAGGGCGGCCAGGGCGGTGCCCGTCGTGTAGAAGGCGAACAGGCGCCTGCGAACAGGCGCCGATCGATCGGCCGCTGCTGCCCCAGCAGCCACTCGCAGCCCTTGCCCGCCGCCTCATCACGCGGCCGCACGCCGCAATCCAGCAGGCCGTGGATCGCCTCGGCCGTGGCCAGGATGAGGCCGCCCCACGAGCTGTCCCGCCGCTGCCTGCGCCGAAGCCCGGCCTCCAGGCGCCCGGCCAGCCGCCCGTCATGCCGGCCCAGGGCCTCGCGGCGGGTCCTGACGGCCAGAGGGGCCTCCGACGTCTCGATCAGCGGCCTCGGATCACAGCGGAGTCGTGCCAGCAACTCTTCCAGCATGCCGTGCCGCGAATATGCCAGCACCACCTGGCAGGCGCTTTGGGCGGGGCAGTCCGGCAGGAAGCCGCCGTCGCGTTTCTGTAAGCGCACCGCCATGGGCAGGCTCCGGGTGAGAATCTGGCGGATCGACCGAAATCGGAACCGTGAGGCCAGCTCCAACAGGTACCACTGCCCGCCGAGGCGACGCAGGCCTCCGTCGCGGCGCTGCCAACTCGCGGTGAAGCGCCAGTAGGCCCGGGCGATGGGCCCGGCTCGGTAGCGCGGGTGGTGGGACATCGCCGACATGACAACGTCAGGACATCGCATCTGCCGCTACCCGTTCATTTCCTGCCCGCGGCCGCCGCGTTCGGCAGGTGCGCGCCCAGCTTGAGCAGCCGCTGCTGCAAGTCCTTCACGTCCACGCCGCGGGCGTCGGTGCCTTTCTGGACGGCCAAGGCCGCGGCGGCCCCGCAGGCCTGGCCGGTGATGTAACAGCCCGGCATGGTGCGGACCGAGCCCTGGAGGAAGCGGTCGGCGGAGATGCAGCGCCCGGCCACCAGGGCGTTGGCGAGCTTCCGCGGCAGCAGGCAGCGGTAGGGGATACCGTAGCTTTCGCCCCTGCCGTAGCGGAGGTTCTTCCACTCGTCCATGAAGCGGTCGAAGGCCTGCTTCTCCGCCCTGGACGGGTGGATGTCCACCGGATAGCTGTACCGGCCGATCTCGTCGTCGAAGACGGCACGGCTCTTGAAGTCGTCCAGGCAAAGGACGTAGTCGCCCATGATCCGCCGGGTCTCGCGCAGCCCCAGCAGCGACCCCGTGGCCACCAGCTTCATCTTCTCGAATCCCCTGAGGTACTCCTTGTAATAGCGTTCGTATTCCAGCACGAGCCTGCGGCCCCAGACCAGGGCCTCGGTCAGGGAGCGCTCGTCAGTGCCGTCCACGCCGAAGGTATGCCCGATGTTGCCCCCGCCGACGTCGTCGCCGACGCGCCACATCCCCGGCAGGTGGCGATCCTGGTAGGTGAACACGCCGTCCTTGAAGGCCTGCTCGATCCTGCCGTCCCCACCGCCCAGGCCGGAGGCGCGGACGGCCTGCCAGTCCACACCGGTCCACAGGCTGCACAGCGTGCCGGGCATGAGGTTGCCCTGTTCGTCGCCTTTCTCGAAGGGCGCCCCTGCCCAGGCGCAGAGGTCGCCGTCGCCGGTGCAGTCAACGTAGACCTTCGCCCGAACAGCGAAGAGGCCGCTCTTGGCCGCGCAGATGGCGGCCGCCACTCGCTCGCCTTGAGTCTGGACGTCGATCAGCACGGTGTGGAAGGCGAACTCCGCCCCCGCCCCGGCCACCATCTCATCGTACACCCGCTTGAGTACCTCGGCGTTGATGCCGACCGAGGCGTGCGTCTTGTGCTTGGGGTCGTAGTCGGGCCCGGTGCCGCCGGCCTGATGAAGGCGGTCGAGGACCTCCTCGCCGATCCCGGCGGCCAGGAAATCCACGCCGTCGCCGAACTGCATGTACGCCGGCACAAGCCCGGCCGTGCCCATGCCGCCGAAGCAGCTGTGCCCCTCGGCCAGGAAGACACTCACCCCCTGTCGCGCGGCCGCCACCGCCGCCGCCACGCCCGCCGGCCCCCCGCCGGCCACGAACACGTCCACCTCCTGGCGGACAGGAACCTCACGCTTCATCACAATACTGTTGCCTGCTGACATCTCACTGCCTTTCCCAAGCTCCGCCTGCCGCCAGGAAACATGCCCGTCCTGCCGGCGGCGCCTACAAACGTTTCGTCGACCGCTGCAACACCTTAGCGGAGCCCGGCCGCCTTGACAAAAGCCCTTTTCGCGGTAAAATGATTGTTGATCCGGCCTGCTTGAGGGGGTGGCAGAGGTATTCACGATGGAGGCGTAAGGACGGAGTTCTCTGCTTCGGTGCTGCCTCAGGCCGCCGGGCCGAGTTCCCACAGGTCAGAAGGGTTTTTCCGCCACAGCGGCCGGTCAAGCCGCAGGCTCCGCCTGGCTCGTGCTGAGGGCAGGGGCTTTGCGCCTCCGTCGGCCGCAGCCCGCGCCGGTCGGCGGGCTCGGATTGCCGCGGGCGACCGGAATGGAGCCAGCGGCTCGGAGGAAGGAGGGCTGCGGGATGGGACAGCCGCACCAAGCGAGGAAGCGAACCTTCGCCGTGCTCGTGCCCGTTGCCGTACTGCTGTTGTCCAAGGCGGCGCACGGAACGTTTTGGATCGCGGACCCGGCCTCACCGGCCTCGTGGCACGATGCCGCGAACTGGAGTGAGGGCGTGCCGGGGCCGGCGGACCTGGCGGTTGTGTGCAACCGGGGGCAGGCGCAGGTCTTCCAGGAGGCCCACTGCTCGCAACTGGCGGTGGGGCTCGACAGCACGGTCGCCCAGGACGGCGGGGCCATGACGGTGCACGGGGTGGGACTGCCGGCCTTCAACCTCGGCTGCGTGCCGGTGGTAAGCGGCGTGTACGAGCTGAGCGGCGGCGGCACGTTGAACGCCGCGAACGAGTGCGTCGGCTATGCCGGCACAGGCTGCTTTCGCCACCTTGACGGCAGCAACACGGTTACGGAGCTGTACCTGGCCTACAATCGAGGCTCTCGCGGCACGTACGAGCTGGTTTCGGGGACGCTTCAGACCACCGCAACCTATCTGGCCAGCCGTCCCGGCGAGCGCTTCGACCCGAACCTGCGGCAGGCCGGCTGGCTTGTCGCCGGCTGCAGCGAGCCCAATGAGGGCACGTACCGCCTGCTCGGGGGGGAGCTGGAAGCCCGCTACGTTGGGCTGGGGCTGGAGAAGGGGTTCGGCCGTTTCATCCACTCCGGCGGGTCGGCCCGGATCACCGACCGACTTTACGTCGGCGACTATGAGGGCAAAGGCGTGTACGAGCTGAGCGGCACCGGCGAGCTCTGGGCCGACAACGAGAGACTCGGCTTTAACGGCCGGGGGCAGTTCATCCAGACGGGCGGGGTGAACCGGTGCGGCGCCTTGCTGATCTACGCCGGCAGTCAGACGGACTCTTTGTACGAGCTGCATGAGGGTGAGTTCGCCACGGAATCGGGGATCGTGCAGCGGGGCGCGTTCGAGCAGTACGGGGGCGTCAGCACGTGGGGAACCATGGCCCTGGAGGGCGTCTCCAGCGGCGCCGCCCGTTTTCGCATTCACGGCGGCGTGTGCCAATGCGACCACGTGGATGCGCCCGACGGCGTGTTCATCCAGGTGAACGGGGCGGTCCAGGTCAGCAATGCGGTCACTATGGGTCACGGGGTGTTTGAGGTCCACGGCGGGGCGTTCACCGCGGGGGCCCTGTTGATCGGTTGCGACGATCCGGCCAACACGGAGTTCAGGCTGCTGAGTCCCCAGGCGAGCATCACGCTTCACCAACGGCTGCTGCTGAACATCGCCTATCATGGGGCCATGGTCGCCGCACCGGGCAGCGTGATACGCTTGGCCGGCGCCGACCTGGAGCTCGGACCGGAATGTGATGACGGCGTGATGGGCGATTTGCGGAACGTCACCTTCGTCTTCGAGGGAGGGCCCGACAAGATCAGCCGGCTGGAAGCCGCCACCGAACCCATGCGCGAGGAGTTCCGCCTCGGGGCGGTCCGGGTCGGCGGCGAGGACACGGCCCGCGTGGTGCTTGTGGACGACTACGATCAGGGCCATCCGACGGACGGCCGCGAGGGCCTGTACACGCAGGAATTGCTCATCGGCGAGGGCTCGCGGCTGGACTGCAACGGGCTGCCCGTCATGGTCGTCGGCAACGTGGAAGCGACGCTGGACGAGTGGATTGGCGGCGGCAACGGCGGCCGGCTGTTCGACAGCACGCTGGCCCCGGGTCGGTATCTCGACGCCGTGTATCTGCCCACCTACGACGTCACGACCTTACAGGTCGTGCCGGAGCCGGCGGCGCTGGTCCTCCTGCCGCTTGCGGCAATCGTTCGGCCGCGGCGGAGAGGCTGAGGGCGGGGCGGCGCCGGGAACAACAGGGCGGGAACAGGAAAGAGTCCGTAAAGCCGCACCTCCCGGGGGCCTTTTGCGGTCGTAACGGAACGGCCTACCGGCGGCGCTTCTTCTTTTTCCTCTCGCGGTCCTTCTTGCTGAGGCGTTTGGAGCGCTGCTTGGTCTTGAACTTCGGCCCGCGGCCGAACAGGTCCAGGCTGCCCATCTGCTTGGCGAAGGCCATGCGCTCGCGCAGGCCCATGCCGGCCATCTGCTTCATCATGCCGCTGGCCATGTTGAAGCTCTTGATCAGACCGGAGACGTCCTGGGGCTCGGTGCCGGAGCCGCGGGCGATCCGCCGTCGGCGGGAGGCGTCCACCATGCCGGGGTCGCGGCGCTCGGCGGCGGTCATGGAGTGGATGACGGCCTCCATGCGATCGATCTCGCGGTCGTCCACCTGCATCTGCTGAAGCTGGCTGCCCACCCCCGGCATGAGTTTGAGGATCTCCTTCATGGGGCCCATCTTTTTCATCTGCTTCATCTGGCCGAGGAAGTCCTCCAGGGTGAGGGTGCCCTTGGCCATCTTGGCCTGGAGCTGGGCGGCCTGCTGGGCGTCGAACTGCTGCTGGGCCTTCTCCACCAGGGTGACCACGTCGCCCATGCCCAGGATCCGCCCGGCCATGCGGTCCGGGTGGAACTCCTCCAGCCGGTCCAGCTTCTCGCCGACGCCGATAAACTTGATGGGCTTCCCGGTGACGGCCTTGATGGACAGGGCCGCGCCGCCGCGGGCGTCGGAGTCAAACTTGGTGAGGATCACCCCGTCCAGCTCCAGCCGGTCATTGAACGCCTTGGCGGAGTTGACGGCGTCCTGGCCGGTCATGGCGTCGCAGACCAGATAGATCTGGTGGGGCTGGATGGCGCTGGCGATGTCCTCGGCCTGCTTCATCATCTCCTCGTCGATGTGCAGCCGGCCGGCGGTGTCGATGATGAGGACGTCGCGCTGATTCTTGTCGGCCCAGCCGATGGCCTCCCGGGCCACGCGCACGGGGTTGGATTCGCCCTGGATCTTGAAGCAGGACACGGCGGCCTGCTCGGCCACGATGGCCAACTGCTCCACCGCGGCCGGCCGCTGAAGGTCGCACGCCACCAGCCCCGGCTGCTTGCCCTGGGCTATCACGTGCCGGGCCAGCTTGCCGCAGGTGGTGGTCTTGCCCGAGCCCTGAAGCCCGGCCATCATGATGATCGTCGGCGGCGGCGAGACGTAATAGATCCGCGTGTCCACCGGGCCCATCAGCTCCACCAACTCGTCGTGCACGATCTTGACCATGAGCTGGCCGGGGTGAAGGCTCTTGATGACTTCCTGGCCTCTGGCCTTCTGGACGACGGCCTCGCAGAACTCGCGCACAACCTGGTAGTGCACGTCGGCTTCCAGCAGGGCCTGGCGGACGTCGCGCATGGCCTCCTGGACGTTCTGCTCGGTGATCCGCCCCCGGCCGGAGAGCCTGCGGAAGACGTCGCCGAATTTCTCGGTCAGGGCCTCGAACATAACCACCTCAGGATAGCAGTTTCACCGCGGCCGCGGAAGGGGGCCAATGCCAGCCGCTTGCAGGGCCGCCGCGGCCGGCCTTGAAGCTGCCGTGCCGGCGGCCGCCAAACGTAGACGCCACCCCCTACAGGTATTTCTCCACCAGCACGCCGAGTTTCTTCTTCGCCTGCGGGGAGATTCTCTCCCTGTTGGACCAGATGGCCAGCTCCAGCGCGGAGTGGGCCGGCGAGGGAACGTCGGCAATTTCGCCGAAGCGGCCCACGGCCGCCTTGATCAGCTCGATGGCGTTGGTGGTGGCCTCGGTGAGATTGGCGATGATCTCCTTGAGCAGCTGGTGCCTGTTCAACTGGGCGGGGGCCGGCCGCCAGCAGTCGTAGTCGCTGGGCAGGGCCACCATGGCGTAGGCGATCTCGGCCTCGCGGGCGAGCTTGGCCTCGGGCATGCCGGTCATGCCGATCAGGTCGCCGCCCCAGGCGCGGTGCATCTCGCTCTCGGCCCGGGTGGAGAAGGCCGGGCCCTCCATGCACACGTACGTGCCGCCGTCGTGGACGGTGGTGTTGACGGCCTCGGTGCAGTCCAGCAGGTGCTCCCGCAGCACGGGGCAGAACGGCACGGCGAACTCCACGTGGGCGGCGAAGAACTCATCGAAGAAGGTCGGCACCCGGCGCGAGGTCTTGTCGATGACCTGGTCGGGGATCACCAGGTCCTTGGGCTTGATCTCCTCCCGCAGCGAACCCACCGCCCCGGAGGCGATGATGTGGGTGCAGCCCAGGGCCTTGAGGGCGTAGATGTTCGCCCGGTAGTTGACCATGGAAGGGCTGATCAGGTGGCCGGGGCCGTGGCGGTTCAGCACGGCCACCGGCGTGCCAGCAAACTCGGTCTGGACAATGGCGTCCGAGGGAGCCCCGAACGGGGTGCTGACGCTGGCGGGCCTGCCCTTGACCTGGGCGGCCAGCGCCTCGCCCAATCCGCTGCCGCCGATGATGCCCACTTTCGCTTTCGCCATGTTCCCGTCTCCGCTGCCCGCCGCCAGCGGCGGCTGACTCTGGTTTGGGTGGATGTTGCCGGGCATGCTACCCGCGGCGGCGGGACAAGGCAACGCCGCTACTGGGCGTCGGGCTCGTACAGCTCGCGCAGGGTGGCGTTGGGGTTTCGCAGGGGCACGGCCCTCTTGTTGGGCTTGCTCAGCGTGCCGGTGACGCGGACCGCCACCAGCCCGCTGGCGATGCCTTCAATGACCTCGCTGAGCATGGCCAGGCGCGGCAGCTTGTGCGGCGGGCCGGCCAGGAAAGTCAGCTTCAGCTTCTCGGTCTTGATGTCCATGCTGCCGGCGCCCAGCATGGACAAGGCCGAGCCCTGGAGATGAATCTCGCGGAAGACCAGCGTGTTCCCACGGAGGTAGTAGTTGACCTCGGCGCTGCTGAAGGCCGAGTCGCTCGGCACCGTCAGGTAAATCAAATGGAGGAATCCCAGCAGCACGGGCAGCCGGTAGAGCTTGCCCCGGCTGACACGCAGCGTGCCGGTGGCGCGCCGGGAGGAATCGTCGCCGCTGGTGCCGGTCATTCGCAGGCTGCCGCTGAGCAGCCCCTTGAACTCGGACTGACCTTCTGAATCCGGCCGGCCGCTGGCCAGGAGTTCGGCCAACTCGACGTTCTCCACCGTCAGGCTCAGCCCATACTGGGCCGGCTCGCCCAGCCGGACCCTGGCAAAACCGGCCATTCGACCGTTGAGGGCCTTAGCCGATATCTCCTCCAGGCTCAATACCGGCGACGACTCCGACTTGCTCACCCGGGCGGTGATCTTCCCCAAATGGTGCGACCCTACCGTCATCTTATCCAGCACCACGCTGGCGTCCGCGCACAGGCTCTCGATCGGGCCGGCGCAGTCCATCCGGCCCTCGATCCGCCCGGTGACCGTCTTGTGCCCCAGTCCCAGTTCCAGAGTGGCCTCGTCCAGCGCGATGCTGCCCGACCACGACCACGCCACGGGCACGCTGGGCTGCGTATCGGCCGGGGGGCCGGACGGACGGGTCGCCGCACCGGCGCCTCGGCGGACCTTCAGACTCGCCAACGAAAAGGCCGCCCTGCCGCCCGGCCGCAGTTGCAGGGCCCCCACAATGCCCGCCGGCAGTGACGAAATGAACGTCTCGTCCAGGGCCACGGGCCCGGTAGAGATGCTCAGGTCGGCCTGCTCGCCTTTGGCGCCCACAGTGATCTCGCCGTCCAGCGCGACCCTGGCCTCCCCGGCCAGCCCGGTGAACGCCCTGAGCCTCATTCTGCCCGGCTCGATCTCGGCCTTGCCCGTCAACTGCCGCAACGGGACGGGAAAGTGCCGATACAGGATTCGCATGTCGCGCGGGGTAACGACCACCCGATAGTCCGTCCGGAGGTCGGCTGGCCGGGCCTGTCCGGGCGCGGCCTGGGGCCGCACCTTCCGCAGATTCAGTGTGGCAACGGCCGTGCCGGTCGGGGCCAGCAGGTCCCACCACGCCCCGGCCTCCGGAGGCAGGGCGTTCCGCAGCTCCGAGTCGAGGGAGATTTCGGTGGCGTCCGCGACCAGGTCCATTCCCCCCTCCGGGTCCTTCAAGAGCACCCGGCCCTGAAGGTTGATCTTGGCCCGGCCGTGCCGGCCCACCAAGTGCTCGATGTCCACGGCGTCGGGCGTGATCTTCACCTCGCCGGTGGCGCCCTCGACGCGGTAAGGGAAGCTGCGGTGACAGATGCCGGCGTCGGTGAGGGCCACGGGGATTTCAAACTCCACGGGCCCGTCGCCGCGGCGGCGGATGACCGCATTGGTAACATTGGCCCGCCCAGTGAGCCCGCAGGCCTCGTACGCCGCCCTGGCCTTTGCCGGCAGCGCCCGCGCCAACTGCCCGTCCAGCGGCACACCAGTAGCCTCCTCCACGCGTACTTCCACTTCGTGATGCTTGCCCTTGCGGACGACCTGGCCGCTGACCAGGCACCGCATCGGCCCGGCCCGGCCGCGGACGGAACGGATCACCATGCCGCGGTGATCCACCACCGCCTCTCCCTCGACATGGTCGATGCGGTAGGGAAATCCCGAGTATTCCACCGAGGCCCCGCCGGTCAACTGGATCGTGAGCGTGGTGGAGGCCGCGGCCTGCCCGGCCGGACGCGCCTGGCGGAGCACAAAACCGGCCTTGCCCCGCGGGGAAAACGAATCCCACACCTTCCGGTACGACTCCGGCAAGGCGTCGCGCACCTCCTTGCTCAAGGGAACATTCCGGGCGCTCAGCCGGACATCGTACCCCGACTTGTCCGCCCCGCCGGTCACCTGGCCGGTTATGGTCACCTCGGCCTGGCCGTACCAGCCGTGAAGGTCCATGAGCTTCATGGCGTCCCCGCCCAACAGCACCTTGCCGCGCACGTCGTCAACGCGCATGGGCCAGTTCGGCGAGGTCAGCGAAACACCGCGCAGTTCGGCCGAGCCAGCCACGGCAATCGGCCGCCTCGCGTCCCGGCGCACCGTCACCTGTATATCGACGGGGCCGGACAGGCTCAGCCGCTCTTTCAGCCGGGCGTAGCTCCCCCCCCAGACCCCGGCCAACTCCTCGCCGAAAGGAAGGTCCAACTCGCGAATCTCCGCGGACACCTCGAACGGGCTGTCGGGCTCGTACCCGTAGTACCGCCCGCTGAGGGCAAAAATGGCCTTGCCCGCCTCGGCGATCCGCCCGGTGAGCTTCTTTATCTCCACCCCCTCGCGGTCAAACACCAGGTCGCCCGTGACGCCGACCAGCTTCACCCCGCCTTCTTCGGGCGGCAGCTGCAGGGAAACATCCACGAGCTTGACCACGCCTTGCTCCAGCTCCCCAGGCGCCGAGGCCGAGGCCACTCCTACGCGGGCCTCGGTCGCCCAGCTCGCCGAGCCCGTCAGCCCGTACCGCTGCCGCCATTTCCGGTATCTCCTCGGCAGCGCGTCGTCGAGCCGGGCCAGGCCGATCAGCCCCTTGATGTGCGTCTCGCCGCTGACCAGGTCGATGGTGCCGCTGCCCCGCATCGTCGAACCGCCCTCCTCCGGACCTTCAAACCTGAGATGGTACAGCAGCTTTTCGGGATCGGGCAAAAGCGCGACGTTCAGCCCCTTGACCTGCCCCACCGGCAGGACCTGGCCGTACTGCCGGTCCTTGCGGCTCAACTCCCCGTCACGCAGCCGGATTTCCGGCAGCTCTTCCAGCGTCCTGCCCGGCCGCCCCGAACGCTCCACGGCCAAGAATATTCCCATGACGTTCAACTGCCCCGTCTCCACGTCCTCGATCAGCGTCACCCTCGGCTGGACGCAGACCAGTTCGGTCGGTTCCAGCCGGCCGCGGAACAGCAGCCCCGAAGGGCGGTGCTTCAAGAGCACGCGCGGGGCCTCGAAAAAAGGCTCCCGCACTTCGTCGGACAGATACACCCTGAGCTTGCTGACGGTGATGCCCTCGAAGAGGCTGAAGCGCGCCCCCTCCAGTTCGACCCGCCCGCCCGTCCGGCTGGACAGGTAGGCCACAACTTTTTCTTTTACATGGGCGTCGTTGGTCTCGTACCAGTAGCCGTAAGCCACCAGCACCAGGCAGGCAAAGGCCACCAGCCCCACGCCCCTGCGACGTCCGCTGACGTAGCGCCAGGCCCGGCGGCCACGGCGCGGCAGATAGCCGCGCAACTTGTGGAACAAGCGGCGCATTATCGCCCGCCTATTATATCGGTTCGCACCGGCGGGTTCACTGCGCCTTCTGCCCGGGAACCGGCCCAGACATCGTGCGAGATGTTGCCGGACGGCGCATGCCGGCGGAATTCGCAGACGACCTCTCGCAGATCACGCGCCCCGGCCTGGCCCCGCACGAAGCTCACCAGGTCGGGTCAGCCGCGAG